>WNFK01244904.1_pt1 | contig 31778 bp, 36 predicted proteins | sample 5400281 | NCBI WGS metagenome assembly WNFK01 (sample SAMN13153350, study PRJNA577476) | soil metagenome | isolation source: 20 cm soil on Douglas fir-dominated hillslope | place: USA:California | collected 2013-09-17
GGCCGGGTAAGGTCGCAGCGGTGGGGCCCGCGCCCGATCGACCTCGATCTCCTGTTCTACGGGGAGGAGACCGTGGACGAGCCCGACTTGAAAATCCCACATCCGGAAGCGCACCGGAGGGCGTTCGTGCTCCTGCCTCTCGTCGAGCTGGACCCGGATTTCGTGCACCCGACCACGGGGGAATCCATTCGCAAGCTGATCAAGAAGCTTCCTCCGAACCCGCCGGTCCGCAAGGGCGGCCGGTTCTGGTACTGACCCGGGCGGGGGAAGAGTGCCTGGGCGTTACATCGCGGTCGAGGGAGTCATCGGTGTCGGAAAGACGAGCCTGGCGAAACTCCTGGCCGAGCGCCTCCACGCCAAGCTGATCCTCGAGGAGCCGGAGGGGAATCCGTTCCTCGCGGATTTCTACAAGGATCCCAGGCGGTACGCCTTCCAGACCCAGATGTTCTTCCTTGTGAACCGGTATCAGGAGCTGAAGCAGAAGACGCAGCCGGATCTCTTCCACGAGGGGATCGTGAGCGACTACATGTTTCAGAAGGACCGGATCTTCGCGAACCTCAACCTCAGCGACCGCGAGCTTCACCTGTACGACCAGATCGCGCCGCTGTTGGAGCGGGACTTGGCACCCCCGGACCTCGTCGTCTACCTCCAAGCGGGTGCCGATGTTCTCCTCGAGCGCATCCACCAGCGGGGGCGCGCGTACGAGAGGCTGATGGAACCCAAGTACATCGGCACCCTGGTCGAGGCTTACAATTACTTCTTCTTTCATTTTCGCGAGGCGCCGCTCCTTGTCGTGAACACGAATGAAATGAATTTCGTGCATCGGAGGCAGGATTTGGAGGACCTCATCGCCCGCATCGACACGCACCAGGACGGGATCGCCTACGTAAGCCCCAGTGCGAAAGCGGAGGAGAGATCGTGACCACGAATCCTGACAGCCTGACGCGTTCCAAGATCACGGTTCGCACGATCCGCGAGATGAAAAGTCAGCACGTACGGATCGTCTCCGTGACGGCCTACGACTACCCGACCGCGCGCCTCGCGGATGAAGCCGGCGTGGATCTGATCCTGGTGGGGGACTCGGTAGGGATGGTCGTCTTGGGGTACGAGTCGACGATTCCGGTGACCCTGAGCGAAATGACGCACCACCTGAAGGCGGTCCTGCGCGCACAGCCGCGGGCGCTCGTCGTGGCGGATTTGCCCTTTCTCAGTTTCCAGACGAGCCCCGAGGATGCGGTTCGAAACAGCGGGCGCCTGATGAAGCGGGGCGCCGAAGCCGTGAAGCTCGAGGGAGGGAAGCGGATGTTGCCGCAGATCGAGGCGATTCTTGCCGCCGACATTCCGGTTCTGGGTCACCTCGGGCTCACGCCGCAATCGGTGCATCAGTTCGGCGGATACCGGGTCCAGGGACGTGACCGCGCGGGGGCGGACGCCCTCCGAAGCGATGCGATCGCGCTCGAGCGCGCCGGGTGCTTCGCGATCGTCCTGGAGGGCGTGCCGCTCGAGCTGGGCCGAGAGATCACCGCGGCGCTCAAGATCCCCACGATCGGTATCGGGGCCGGCATGCACTGCGACGGTCAGGTGCTCGTGCTCCACGACCTGATCGGATTGAGCTTCGGAAAGGCCGCCCGGTTCGTGAGGCGCTACGCCGAGGCGGGGGATACGATCCGGAACGCGATCTCGGCTTTTCGCGAGGACGTGCGGGCCGGACGGTATCCCTCCGAAGAGGAGAGTTACGCCGCGGCGCCGGAGAGACCCGAAACGAAGCCGTGCGGATCGTAATCCGCGGCGCCGACCTGCGGGCGCTCTCCCGTCGCGCGCGACAGAGCGGCATGACCGTGGGCTTCGTTCCGACCATGGGCTACCTCCACGAGGGTCATCTTGCCCTGATCCGCCGAGCTCGAAGCGAGCATCACCGGCTCGCGGTATCCGTATTCGTGAACCCGCTCCAGTTCGGACCCAAGGAGGATTTCGCGCGATATCCCCGGGACGAGGTTCGCGACGTCCGCCTGTGTCGCGACGCGGGCTGCGACTGGTTCTTTCTCCCCCGCGTGCGCTCCCTCTATCCACCCGGCTTCAGGACCACGGTCGCCCCGGGGCCGCTCGCCGATCTCTGGGAAGGGACCGCTCGTCCCGGGCATTTCCGCGGCGTCACGACGGTCGTCCTGAAGCTCCTCAACCTGGTGGAGCCGGACACGCTCTACCTGGGGCAAAAGGACATCCAGCAGGCGCGCATCGTCCAGGGGATGGTGCGAGATCTGGATCTTTCGACCCGGATCACGGTCTGCCCCACCGTGCGCGAGCGGGACGGGCTGGCGCTCTCCTCGCGGAACGCGTATTTAAGCCCCGCGGAGCGCGCGCGCGCCACCGGAATGATCCGCGCCATGCGGGAGGGCCGCGCTCTGGTCAGGTCCGGAACCCACGACGCGCGCGCGATTCTCTCGCTCGTCCGTCAAATGTTGCGCCGTGAGGCGCGCCCCGACGCGGTCGACTATCTTGCCTTGGTGGATCCCACGACCCTCGAACCGATCAGCCGTCTCGACCGGGCCGGGGGATTCCTCATCGCGGCAATCCGGATCGGCAAGACAAGGCTCATCGACAATCTCTTCCTCAAGCCGCCGATCCGGCGCGCGGGGAGCCAGTGAGCGCGCCCTCCCCCTTCGCGGCCGTGGTTCTCGCCGCGGGTCTCGGCAAGCGGATGAATTCGGACCTTCCCAAGGTATTGCATCCCGCGCTGGGCCGGCCGCTCCTCCTTCACGTGCTCGAGCAGCTCGATCCCTTGGGTCCCCAGCAAACGATCGTGGTTGTCGGGCATCGCGCCGCGCTCGTGCGCGAGGCGCTCGCCGGGCGCCGGGTGGCCTTCGCGGAGCAGGTTCCGCAGCTTGGGACCGGACACGCAGTTCAGATGGCATGGCCCGCGCTCGAAACGGGGCCCGACACGCTCCTCGTACTCGCCGGGGACATGCCGCTGATCCGAACGGCGACGTTGAAGCGCCTCCTCGAACGGCACCGTCGCGAGGGGAACGCGGTGACCTTTCTTTCGGGCGATCTCGCGGATCCTTCCGGGTACGGGCGGGTCGTTCGGGACGCGCGCGGGGACTTCATGAAAATCGTCGAGGAGAAGGACGCCACGCGCGAGGAGCGCGCGGTCTCGGAGGTGAACTCGGGAATCTATTGCTTCTCCCGCGAGCCGCTCCGGGAAGCGCTCGGATTCCTCCGCGCGGACAACCGCCAACAGGAGTATTATCTGACCGACACGCTATCCTTCATCAAGGGGCGGGGGGGACGGATCGGGGTGGAGCAGGCGTCCGATGCCCGCGAGCTCTTCGGGGTAAACGACCCCGGACAGCTGGCGATGGTCGAAGAGGCGCTGCGCGCTTGGGGCGCGTCGTAACGTGGACGTGCTCTGGGCCGGGTGGAGAATGGCCTATATCAAGAAGGCGGGCGCGGAAGGTGCGTCCAAACAGCCCTGCCTGTTCTGCGCGACGGCGCGGCTCAAGCCCGGCAGGCGAAATCTGGTCTTGGCCAAGACGCCTCGGGTGCTCGCAATGCTGAACCTGTACCCCTATAACGTGGGGCACATCATGATCGCGACTCGGCGCCACACGGCTTCCTTTTCCGAGCTGACGACCGAGGAGTCGCTCGAGCTGACGGAGTGGCTCGGGCGGGTGGAGACCGCGCTCAGGCGCGAATACAAGCCGCACGGCTTCAACATCGGGCTGAACCTCGGCCGCGTCGCGGGGGCGGGCGTTCTGGGACATCTCCACTGGCACGTCGTGCCCCGGTGGAACGGCGACACCAACTTCATGCCGACGACGGCAGGGACCAAGGTGCTGCCCGAATCGCTGGATCGGACGTACGCGCGCGTCTCGAAGGCGCTCGCCGCGATGGATCGGCGCCCCGGAAAGCGCTCGCGGCGCTAACGCGATCGAGGTGCCGCCGTGGCCAAGAAGTCGCGCAACGATTCACCGGTTCTCGATTGGGGGTTGGGGCTCTCGTTTCTCCTGATCGCGGCGTTTGCGGTCTCGGCGGCGGTTCGGGTGGGACCGCAGGCGGTGGTGAAGCCGAAACAGCCGATCCGGATCCAGCTGTGGAATGGGAGCGGCCGCTCCGGGCTCGCCGCCGAGCTGGCCTCGTACCTGAGAGACGGCGGTTTCGATGTCCTGGAGGTTGCGAACGCGGATCGCTCGGACTATCGGGCGACCCTCGTGGTCAACCGGCGCGAATACCCCGAGCCGGCGAGGGTCGTGGCGGAGTACCTGGGAACGAGCCACGTGATCCAACAAGCAGGATCCCAGGAAATGATCGACGTCACGGTGATCGTGGGCCGCGACGCGCGGCGGTGGACGCAGCCGCCCTAACCAAGGCGGGGTCCCCCTGAGAAGGCGGGCCCGGAGAGGCGACGAGTAACCCTATGTTCAATATCGGGCCGCAGGAAATGTTCATCCTCTTCCTCATCATCATCCTGCTCTTCGGAGCGAAGCGCATCCCGGAGATCGGCAGGTCGATCGGGAGGGGAATTCAGGAGTTCAAGAAGGGAATGCGGGAGGTCGAGTCGGAAATCAACGCGACCGACAAGACGGAGCTACCGAAGCCGCACGTCCTCGAGGACCCGAAGAAGCCTTCGTAACGACTGATCGCGGGAGCGAGGCTCCCAGCCTCTCCGAGCTCATCCCCGGCTCCACAGCGGCTCGAGCGCGGCGGCGCATTCCTCGATGCAGCGGCGGTCCCCTTCGCCGAACGCATCGGTCCGCTCGCTCTCGACGTCGAGTAAGCCCACCACCTGCCCGGTCGCTGGATTCAGGATCGGAACGACGATTTCCGAGCGCGTCGTGCCGAGCGTCGTGAGGTATCGCTTGTCCCGCGTCACGTCCCCGACCGCGATGGTCGATCGGGTCTGAACCGCCGCACCGCAGAGCCCCTGGCTCGCGGGGAACCGTGGATGGGCGGGGGCATCCGGCCCGCTCCAGGCGATGACGCCGATCTCCTCGGGAGATACATCGTAGATCCCGGCCCAGCGATACCCGCCCATGTCCCGGATCGCGCCGGCGATGCGCCTGGCCTTCCCGACCCGATCTCCGGGAAACGAGAGGATCTCCCGCAAACGGTTCAACGTCGATGGCGACTCAGGCTTCGAAGTAATTCTCCCGATAGTCTTCGATCTTCGCCTTCTTGCGAACCGCCTGGATCCACTCGGTGAACCGCGTCTGCCGGCGCTCGTTCAGGAGCGTGCCCCTGATTTCCATGGCCTGCTTGCGGAAGGCCTCCTCAGTGGGCCTCGCATGCTCTTCGACGATTCCGATGAGGGCGGTCGAGAAACCCGTGAGCGGCTGACTCCACGTCCCCTGTGGCGTGCCGAAGAGACCTCCCACGATTTTCGGTTCGTTGCCCACGTTCCCCAGATTGCCACTCCGCGTGACCTCCCCGGTGGTGGCGATGAGTCCGTGGAACCTCTTCGCGGCCTCCGTGTCACTCATGCCGCCCAGGATCGCCGCCCGCGCCCGCGTGGCAGCATCCGTTGCACCGGCGACCTGGAGCGAATGGAGGAGCCGCTCACGCGCGAAGATCCGAGCCTGGGAAAGCGGCCGAAGCCCTGCCGGTTGGCGATCGGAGATTTCGTATACATACCATCCGCTCTCGGTAGGCACGGGGTGTGAGATCGAGCCGACCTTCGCCGTGAAGGCCCACCGCTCCATTTCCGGAAAGCGGTCGAATGTTTCGTTACGGCTATTGCCTTCGCGAAAGTAGGGTGAGTCCGAGGTCGGGACCCCGGCGCGCGCGGCGGCCTTCGCAAGCCCCATCTTGCGGGCGTCCGCGACCATGGCCTGCACCGACTTTCGTATGTCGCGTATCGTCTCGGCGCCGGGCTCCACTCGAAACGCGATTTCGTGGTAATGGATCATTATCTGGTTCGACTTCGGGTCAAGCCAACGTTTGTCGAGCCGGAAGAGGTGGACCGAGCGCTCCTCCTTCACAACTTCGGTGAGCTGCCCGGGCTGGATCGTCTTGATCGCCGCCTGAAACAAGGGGCGCATGTTCAGGAACGGGATGTCCGGGGCGTCCCCTCCGCTTGCCGCGGAGTTGATTTCGGAGTAGGTCCGCGCGTACTTCGGGAAGGAATCCGGCTGCGCGAGAATCTGCTCGCGGATTCCGAGCATCCGCTCGCGACCGGCGGTGAAGTCCGCGCCTTTGGGCCGCCGCGCGATGATCGCAACCTGCAGCTTCACCTCCGGAGGACCGGTGAACTCGTCGGGGTGCGATCGGTAGTAGGTCTCGATGTCGGCGCCCCCGATCCGTGTGGTGTCCACCGGGAAGCTGTCGGACAGGAAATAGACGTACCGCACCTTGAGCTTGTCGTTCAAGAGCATGAAACGATCGCGCACGTCGGCCTCGGAAACCTTAGCTGCCGCGACAATCTGCTCCTGGAGCTTCTGCTGGGGGAGGGATTGGGCCACAGAGTTCGGGTTTTCCAGCTCCGCGATGTATTTCTTGTAGTCGAATCGCCCGCCCGTCTGGAAGCCGGGAGCCTGCACCACGAATTCCGGCGGGGCGAAACGGATCGCAATCTTGATCTCCTCCGGGCTCGCCGTAATGCCGCGCCTGCGGACCTCCTGCCCCATCAGCCTCGCCTGTACCATCTGCTGCCAGGCTTGCTCGCGAATGTAGCTATCCTCACCCTCGCGAAGCTCCCGGCTCGCCCGAACCTGGTTCAGGATGTTCTGATACATCCCCATGAATTCTTCATAGCGGATCGGCTCGCCGTTGATCTTGGCGATCACGCCCGCCGGCCCCCCCGCCGAGGGCGGATTCAGAACGCCGCCGAGTTGGAGGACGCCGAACCCGACCAGGAATATGACGGCGGTGACCCAGATGATCACCTTCATGTTGTCCCGCATGGATTGCATCATGGAGAAAAGACCTCGATCGAAAGCGGACGAAACGCGTGCGGCGCCCCACGGGCGCCGCGAGAACCCAGTGCTCAACAGACGAGAATATCGCGCCCTCGGGGTTTGCGCAAGCGAGCCCTCGGCTCCATGACGAGGGGCTTTCCGCGTGCAATTTGGGTTGACGGGGATGCGGCGGCCGATGCAACGTGAACTCCGTGACGCTTCGATACATCGGGGGGATCCGCGATGCCACGCGCTGAAGCTCCCGGCGCTGAACGGGAGCTTCTGCTCCACATTCTGGATGCGCTCGACACCGGCCTTCTTGCGCTCGACGAGGACCGGCGCGTTGTCGCAATCAACGACACCCTGGCCAAGGGGTGGGGCGTGGACCGCTCCGAGATCGAGGGCCTTCCGCTCGCGGAGGTCTTCAAGCCGGAAGCGGAGCGATGGTATCTGCCGGAGCGCGGGGTGCGCGGCGAGTCGGGACGAGGGACCAGGGAGATCCGTGGATCGGTGGCGGATCGCGAGGTCCTCATGCGCTACAGCGTGCGGGCTCTCGGGGATACGGGCGGCGTCATCGTCCGGGTCGAGGACTTGGTCGACGCGGACTCCGAGGAAGAGGTCTTCCGGAACACCGAGAGGCTCATTTCCTTGGGCGAGCTTTCGGCCCGGGTGGCCCACGAGATCCGGAATCCGCTCACCGGGGTGCGCACCACCGTGCAATTCGTCGCGTCCAAGCTGAGGGCGGGCGATTCCCGCCGTGATGATCTGAACGACGTGCTCAAGGAGCTGGACCGGATCGAGCAGATCATCACGGATCTGCTCCTCTTCGCCCGACCTCAGGCGCCTCGTCCGGTCCCCACCGATGTCCGCGAAGTCCTCGACAAGGTTCTCGACAACCTTGCGCTGCGCTGCCAGGAGGCGGCCGTCGAGGTGGAGCGCGATTTCGACGAGGGGCTCCCGACCGTTCTCATCGACCCGGACATGGCGCAGCAGGTTTTCCTGAACCTCGGGATCAACGCCCTCCAAGCGATGCCGGAAGGGGGCATGCTCAAGATCGGCACCGGGCTCCGGCGCACGCGGTACAGGAAGGCCTATGTGGATGTGGTCGTGGCCGACACGGGTCCCGGAATTCCGGACGAGGTGAAGGAGAAGATCTTCGACCCCTTTTTCACGACCCGCTCCATGGGAACCGGCCTCGGTCTCTCCATTTCCCTCCAGATCGCGCGCGAGCACGGCGGCAACCTGACCGCCCGCAACAGCGCTCAAGGCGGGGCCGTATTCAAGTTCAGCCTCCCCGCGCTGCTTTCACCGGACGGGGAAGAGGCTAAGGAGGAGCGATGAACCTCCGAATCAGGATCGCGGACGACGAGGAGCTAATCCGGAAGTCCTTGGTGAAGCTCCTGAGCGCCGAGGCGCCCCAGATCCTCATTCTCGATCTCCGGCTTCCCGACGGCAGCGGTCTCGAGCTCTTGCCTCGGCTCAAGAGCCTCGAGCCCGACCTCAAGGTCGTGGTGATCACCGCTTTCGGCGATCTTCCCACCGCCGTCCAGGCCATGCGCCAGGGCGCGACCGATTTCATCAAGAAGCCGTACGAAATGCACGAGATGGTGCTCGCGATCGAGCGGCTCAAGGCCGGCATCGCCCGCGAGAATCAGCTGGATGCGTTCCGGCGGGGGGAGCTGGAGTCCTTTCTCAAGACGAAGATCGTGGGCGAGGCGCCTGCCATGCGCCGGATCTGGGATCTGGTGGGCAAGGTATCCAAGAGCGAGGCCACGACGGTCCTCATCGAGGGAGAAAGCGGTACCGGGAAGGACCTGGTCGCACGAGCGATCCACTTCGAGAGCGCGAGGCGGGGCGCGCCCTTCCTTGCCTTGAACTGCTCCTCGTTCCAGGAGCAGCTGCTCGAAAACGAGCTCTTCGGCCACGAGCGCGGGGCGTTCACGGACGCCCGGGAACCGAAGCGTGGCCTGGTGGAGCTTGCCGATCAGGGGACACTGTTCCTCGACGAGATCGCGGACCTCCCGTCCGCGACCCAGGCCAAGTTCCTCCGGTTCATCGAGGACCGGACGTTCAAACGCGTCGGCGGGGCCGCGGACATCGCTGTGGACCTTCGCATCGTCGCCGCCACCAACCGGGACTTGGATCAAACCGTCAAGGATGGCCGCTTCCGCCAGGACCTGTACTATCGCCTCAAGGTCGTTTCCATTCTGTTGCCGCCGCTTCGGGAGCGGGGGGAGGACATCCAGCTCCTGATCCGCCACTTCCTCGACCACTACAACGAGAAATTCCGGAAACGGTTCACGTCGATCGCGCCCGAGGTCGAAGAGATCGTTCGTTCCTACCGTTGGCCCGGGAACGTCCGCGAGCTCCGGAACCTGGTCGAACGAATCGTGCTGCTGGAGGATGACGACACTCTGCGCGAGGACCATCTTCCCGCGGAGATGATCGCGGAGGTGGAATCGGTCCCCCGTGTCCTGCGCGACGCGCTGTCTGCGCGCGGGGAAGGGGAGGGGGACATGCCGACGCTCGCCGAGGTGGAGCAGGAGCACATCCTCAAGGTTCTCGATTCCACCGACGGAAACCGCTCGGCCGCCGCGCGCATTCTCGGGATATCCCGGCAGAGCTTGATCGAACGAATCAAACGGATCGCCGCATCGCGCGGAGCGCACGCGCAAGACGAGTCGATCCGCGCTCGACTTCTTCGCTAGAAGGGATTCGTCCGCCTTTCACTCTGTCGCGTTTCTTGGGATGTCGCGTTTCTCGACAATTCGTGTTCTTTCGCTCCCGCTCCCTCGTGAAGATCGATCAACGCGATCCTCGCTCCATCTTCATCTGTCCATTCCCGTGACACCTGCTTCATCACGCGCAACGTAGTCGCATCGTTCGATCTCTCCTCGAAGAAGATTCCGTAACCGTTCACGCGCGCGCGCGATGCGGTGTGTGATCCCGCGTGTGGCGCCCGTTGCGCCCAGCTTGGCCCGCTTTCTGCTTTCTACTTCTATCCGATGGCCTCACATCGGTGCACAGGGGGAGGTGTGGATTGCCGAAGTCCGTCCTCATCGTGGACGACGAAAAGCTGCTCGTACGCACACTCTCCAACGCACTGAAGGAGGCTGGGTACAAGATCACGGTCGCGGGATCCGCGGAACAGGCTGACAAGTACGTGTTCGGCGAGCAACCCTTCGACTTGATCCTTTTGGACAACCGCCTCCCGAAGGAAAGCGGCATGGAGGTTGTGAGACGGGTTCGTGATCGCGCGGTCAAATCGAAGGTGATTCTGATGACCGCCTACGAAACCCCGGAGGTGAAAGCGGAAGCGAAGCGGCTCAAAGTCGAGCGATACCTAAAGAAGCCGTTCGACCTGACCGTTTTGTTGGAACAGATCCACGATCTGATCGGCAATGGAGACAGCTCCACGGCCGGGTGAGCCGGAAACGAATCCAACGTGAGGGGAGGTGATACCACGATGCCGGCGAAGAAGAAGGCTGGAAAGAAGAAGGCCGCAAAGAAGAAGTAAGAATTGCGGATTGGGCACGTCCTCGGGCCGCTCGGCTTCTACCGAGCGGCCCTGTTTCTTGCGGCCGGTTTGACATACCCGTCGGTCGCTGCGAAGATCGCATGGTGCCCATTCCAAATTCAGCTGAAGGGGAGGGTTCGGTCCGGCTCTACGGCGCCCGCCAGAACAACCTCAAGAATATCGACGTCGAGTTCCCCCGCGCCGCCCTGACCGTCGTCACGGGGGTCAGCGGCTCCGGGAAGTCTTCCCTTGCGTTCGACACGATCTACGCCGAAGGCCAGCGCCGGTACGTCGAATGCGTGTCGACCTACGCGAAGCAGTTCCTCGAGCGACTCCCCCGCCCCGACTACGACCGGGTGGAAGGTCTCGCCCCCGCCCTCGCGATTCGTCAGGGCGCGGCGGCTCAGACCGGGAGGTCTACCGTGGGGACGGTGACCGAAGTCGCCGACCACCTGAGACTCCTGCTCGCCCGCGTGGGCGAGACGATCTGCGCCAAGTGCGGCACGAAGGTCCCGCGGCACAGCGTGGATTCGGTGCTCGAGGCGATTCTCGCGCGCGAGCGGGAAGAGGTGACCCTCTGGTTCGAGCTTCCCGCCCATCCGGGGGAGACCGCCAAGCAGCTCTGGGCCCGCGCCCTCGCGCGCGGCTTTGTCAGGGCGAGGTCGGGCTCGAATGCGGCCCCGCGCTCCCGAAAGGCTTCCGCGTTGGCCCGTACCGGCTGGGCGCGGCTCGACGAGCCCCTGCCGCGGGGTCTCACGCTCCCCATTCACGTGTACGTGGATCGGCTCCTGCCGGCACCGGAGAACCGGACGCGCCTTCGCGAGAGCCTCGAAATCGCATGGCGCGAGGGGCACGGCCGGGTGTTCGTGGAGAGTGAAGCAGGTGAGACCCTGTGCTACCACGACGGGAGGACCTGCGAGCGATGCGGGCGCGAGTTTCCGGAGCCCCTCCCCCAGCTCTTCTCGTTCAACAGCCCGTACGGCGCCTGCCCAGAGTGCCGGGGCTTCGGCAATGTCCTGACGTTCACCTTACGCAGGGTCGTTCCCAATCCGGGGAAGTCCGTGCTCGAAGGAGCGCTCGAGCCGTGGGCCAACTCGTGGCGCGCGCACTTTCTTCCGAAGCTCAAGACGGTGTCCGAGCGTTACGGCATTCCGCTCGACCGGCCCTTCCGCTCCCTCTCGAAGGAACACCGCAAGATCCTTCTCGAAGGGGCGCCGGGATTTCGCGGCGTGTTCCCCTTTCTCGAACGGCTCCGCGCGAAGTCCTACAAATCGAGCGCGAGGTTCCTGGTGAAGCACTACCAGGAAGCTGTCCTTTGCGCCACGTGCGGAGGCAACCGGCTCAAGCCAGAGGCGCTCGAGGTCTATGTGGGCGGCCGGAATATCGCTCAGCTGGGCGCGATGACCGTCGGCGAGCTCCGCCCCTTCCTTGCGGGCCTTCGGCTCGATCCGATGGGCGAGCAGGTGGCGGCGACGATTCTCGCCGAGCTTCGAGGAAGGCTCGAGTACCTGAGCGAAACCGGTCTCGACTACCTCACCCTCGACCGGCCCTCCAAGACCCTGTCGGGAGGGGAAGCGCAGCGGATCGAGCTCGCGAACGCGCTGGGCGGGAGCTTGAGCCACGCGCTCTACGTTCTGGACGAGCCGACCGTGGGGCTTCATCCGCGGGACACCGAACGGCTGATCCGCGTCCTGCGCCGGCTGCAGGGCCGGAAGAACACCCTTCTCGTTGTCGAGCACGATCCCGACGTCATTCAATCCGCCGATTGGATCCTCGAGCTGGGCCCGGGCGCGGGAGAGCGAGGCGGCCGCGTGCTGTATCAAGGGCCGCGCGAGCTGTGGCCTGGAGGCGATGTGGCCTGCTCCGAGTGGGCCGGGGCGGTCGCGGAAGCGGCCGCGGAGCCGTACGGCCGCGCCAAGAAGGCCGCGTGGATCGAGGTTCGCGGCGCACGCGAGCACAATTTGAAAGGGATCGACGTGAGGATTCCTATCGGGGCGATCGTCGGTGTGTGCGGGGTCTCGGGCTCCGGAAAATCCACCCTCATCGAAGACATCCTCTGGCGCGCCGCCGCCGGCGCCCTGGGGGAAGACGCCCCCGAGGCCGGAGCGCACGGCTCGGTGACAGGGCTCGAGTCGTTCGACCGGGTCGCGCTCGTGGATCAAACCCCGGTGATGAGATCGTTCCGGTCGAACCCGGTCACCTACGTCAAGGCGTTCGACCGGATCCGCGAGCGATACGCCCGCACGCCGCTCGCCCGGCAGCGCGGCTACGCGCCCGGAACCTTTTCCTTCAACGTGAAGGGCGGGCGCTGCGAGCACTGTGAGGGAGCGGGGGTCGACCGCGTCGAGATGTATTTCCTCGCGGATCTCTGGGTTCCCTGCGAGGCGTGCGGGGGCAGGAGGTACCGCGCGGACGTGCTCGAGGTCAAGGTTCACGGCCTCTCGCTCGATCAGCTTCTGGACAAGACAGTCGAGGAAACCCTGGCGCTTTTCCAGGGGGAGACGGAGATCCAGGAGCCGCTCTGGGTGCTCGAGAGGGTCGGCCTGGGCTACGTGAGGCTGGGCCAACCGCTCTCCACGTTGAGCGGCGGCGAGATCCAGAGGCTCAAGCTGGCGCGCGAGCTATCCGACCGGACCTCGGCCGCGACGCTCTTCCTGCTCGACGAGCCGACCGTCGGACTTCACCGCAAGGACGTGCTGGTACTGCTTCGAGTGCTTCGGGAGCTGAAACGCCGCGGCTCGACGGTGGTTCTCGTCGAGCACAACCTCGATCTTCTCGCGGCGTGCGATTACCTGATCGAGCTGGGACCCGAGGGCGGGGAGGCGGGAGGGGATCTCGTCGCGGAGGGGTCGCCGGAGGAGATCGCGGGGAACGAAGGCTCGCTGACGGGACGCTATCTCAGGAGGATCGCCGCCTGCGCGTAGTCGAAGGGATGGTGGCTGGGCGCGGACATGCGGCCGCGGACCAAGAAGCCGAGCCGTTTCGTGGCGAGCACCTCGAATCCCGCGTAGGCATGCGATTTCACGTAGAGCTTGGCTTTGTAGCTCGAGCGGTTGAAGCCCTCGAGCGAGGCCACCTGCACCACCGTGTGGACGCCTGGGCCGAACTCGATCAAGGGGCGGATGCGCCAGCTTTGCCGGTAGGTTGCGATCGGGCGAAAGAACACGTAGAGGCTCACGATCCCTTCGGACAGCTGGCTTTTCGTGGTCCCCGTTAGCTCGCCCATGACGCTCCGCTCGAAGGGCCCGCGCTCGTTCAGGAACCTCCGGTAGGCAAAGCTCCCGGTCACGTCGAAAAAGCCCTGCACGGCGCCGATCCCCAGCTCGAATCGATCCTGCTCCTCCCCGGAGCGGGCGGACGGTGCGGCCGGACGTGGCGGCGGAGTTGTGGCCGTCGAATCCTGCGTTCCCGCACGACACGCGGAACCGCACGCCAGGAGCATCTCGAGGAAGACGAGGGCGAGAAACCAGGATCGAAGAGCCGCAGATCGGCCCGCGATCACGGAACCGCCACGTCGCTCGAAGAGACGAAATCGGGGCCGGCGGCGATATAGCAGCGGTAATTCCCGCGGGGGACGCGGACGCCGCGTGAGTCCGTGAAATCCCAAATGATCGGGGGCGTACGGTACTGTCCGATCGTGGCCGATTCCTCGCCGTCAAGCAGGACCTTGACCAGCGCACCGTGCGCGTCGAAAGCGGCGAGGCGGACGTGGAGCGTTCGCGGCAGAAAAAAGGAGATCGAGTAGGAAATCGCCGTCTGGGTTCCGGGGGCGTTCACCAAGGTGGCGCATACCTGAACGTGGTCTCCCGCAGCTCCGAACTTGTCGCATACGGCCCAGGAAGTCGGCTGCGAACCTGGGAAGAAGTCGAGGGGGCTATTCACTTCCTGGGCCGAGCAACCCAGGATCGTGGCCAATAGCAGGGGTGCCAGAACACGTAGGGGCACACGCGCTCCGATCCGGCGAATCGAATAGGGACGGGGAAGGGCCGCCGATGGGACGGCGGTCGCGGAGAGCACGGGGGGACAATCAAAATGGTGCGACCTAAGTCAGGCTCTCCATTCGGAAAAAATGGGAGGAAGTTCCCCGCACATCCACGTGATTCGCACGTTAAAACCTCGCAAGAAACGACCCGCTAGATAGACTAGGTTTTAGCTGCGGATTGGGCACGAGGCGACAGGGAACTCCACTCGATTCAATCTTTGTCGATGGTCTCCGGGCTGTCAACAGATTTTCGGCTTACCGGCGCGTAAAAAGTGCCCGGGGCCGGCCGGATGCCGTGTTTCTTCCGAGTTGCCCGAGGACCGGCGGCGTGGTACGGTTCAGCCTTTGTTTGCGTGGTGTCCGCTACATATAGAAGGGAAACACCTCCGGCGTGTTTGACGAGCTGACCACGAAGTTGGCCGGAGTATTCCGGAAGCTGACTGGCCGCGGCCGGTTAGGCGAGCAGGATGTCCGCGACGCGGTCCGGGAAATCCGCCGGGTTCTCCTCGAGGCGGACGTGAACCTAGCCGTAGCGCGCGACCTCTGTAAGCGTGTGGAAACGCGGGCGGTAGGCGCCGAGCTTCTGCAGAGCGTCTCGCCCGGGCAGCAGGTCGTCAAGATCGTGTTCGACGAGCTTGTTTCCCTGCTCGGTGGTACGGCGGTGGCCGGCATGCAGTTCCCGTCGAACCGCGCGGCCGTGGTTCTGATGGTCGGCCTCCAGGGCTCCGGAAAGACCACGAGCGCGGCGAAGCTCGCGCGCCACTGGAAAGAGCGCGGTAAACGGGTCCTGCTCACGGCCTTGGATCTGAGGCGCCCCGCGGCGATCGACCAGCTCGAAGTGCTAGGGAAATCGATCGATGCACCGGTGTTTCTGAGCCGGGGCGCGAGCGACCCTGTCCTTCTGGCCGAGGAGGCGCGATCCCGAGCGGATCGTGAGGGCTTCGATCTTCTGATCGCGGACACGGCGGGCCGGCTCCATGTGGACGAGGAGCTGATGGCCGAAGTGGCCCGGCTTCAGGGGTCGCTCCAGCCGACCGAGACGCTGCTCGTCCTGGACGGCATGACGGGGCAGGACGCGGTCCTGATCGCGGAAGCCTTCACGAAGCGGCTCCGCGTAACCGGGTTCGTGCTCACGAAGATGGACGGTGACGCTCGGGGCGGCGCGGCCCTTTCGCTGCGCGCCGTCTGCGGGGCGCCGATCCGCTATCTGGGAGTCGGCGAGAAGGTCGAAGCGCTCGAGGCGTTTCACGCGGACCGGCTCGCGTCGCGCATCCTGGGGATGGGGGACGTCGTGACGCTGGTCGAGCGCGCCCAGGAGCGGCTCGATCATTCGAAAGCCGAGGCGCTCGAGAAGAAGCTTCGCAAGGAGGGGTTCACGCTCGAGGATTTTCTCGGGCAGCTTCAGGAAATGAAAAAGCTCGGTCCGATGGACGAGCTCTTGAAGATGCTCCCCGGGGTGAAGGTCCCGGCGGGGGTCCAGCTCAGCGAGCAGGAGCTCCGGCGGACCGAAGCGATCATCCAGTCGATGACCCGCCAGGAGCGAACCCGGCCACAAGTCATCGACGGCAGCCGCCGCAAGCGGATCGCACGCGGCAGCGGCACCACGGTGCAGGACGTGAATCGCCTGCTCCGGCAATTCGAGCAGACGCGGACCATGCTGAAGCGATTCGGCGGGAAGCGCGGGCGGCTCCCGATGGGGATGCCCTAACCGGGCCCTTCCCACGCCACGTACCACCACGGAGGAGAGGAAGAATGTCAGTCGTCATTCGCATGAAACGGGCGGGCGCCAAGAAACGCCCGTTCTACCGCGTTGTCGTCGCGGATTCGAGATTCGCCCGCGACGGCCGCTACATCGAGCAGCTGGGCTACTACGACCCGCTGACCGAGCCCGCGAAGTTCCACGTGGACGCCGGAAAGTTCGAGTTCTGGATCCGCCGTGGAGCGAGGCCTTCGGAGTCGGTCGAGGTGATGATGGCGAAGCACGCGCCCGGGGCTCTTCGTCCGGCGCCGCTTCCCTCCGAGCCCCGACCCGAAGCAGAGCCGAAGGCGGCCAAGGCGAAGCCTAAGAAGGAGAAGAAGGCGAAGGCGGCCGCGAAGGCGGTCCGTAAGGCAAAGCCGGCCACCAAGGGGAGCCAGAAGAAAGCAAAGACCCGCGCGAAGGCCAAGGCCAAGAAGGCGACCGGAGCCCCCAAGGCGAGGAAGGCGAAGAAGCCGAAGAAATGAGCGACCCTACGCGGCTCAAATCCTTCATCGAGTATTGCGCGCGAAACCTTGTAGACCATCCGGATCTCGTGCATGTGGACGAGCGTGTCACCGGCCAAACCGCGGTGTATACCCTGCGCGTGGGACCGACCGATTTGGGAAAGGTGATCGGCAGGGAAGGAAAGACGGCTCACGCTTTGCGCACGCTCCTCTCCGCGTCGGCGAGCGCTGAGGACCGGCGGGCCGTGCTCGAGATTGCAGACTGAGCGACCCGAAGAGCCGATCCTGGTGGGCTCGATCGCGAGGGCCCACGGGATCAAGGGGGAAGTGGTCGTCGATGTCTGGAGCGACGCCCCGGAGCGTTTTGCGCCAGGACGGACGGTCACAGCGCGCCTTGAGGGGGGCGGCGAGCGCGCGATGACCGTGCAGGCGGCGCGGCCTTTCGGGGAGCGGCTCCTCATCACCTTCGAGGGGGTGGGGACGCGCACCGAGGCGGAAGCGCTCCGCGGCGCCGATCTCACGATCCCACGCGGGGACGCGGCTCAATTGCCCGAGGGCACGCACTACCGCTTCGAGCTTCTCGGGCTCCGCGTGGTCACGCGCGGGGGCTTGGAGCTTGGGACGATCGCCGACATTTTCTCGACCGGCAGCAACGACGTCATCGTCGTGCGCGGTCCACGCGGCGAGACGCTGCTCCCGTCCTTGGCGAGCGTCGTCTTGTCGGTCGATTTGGAGCGCGGCGAGATGGTGGTGGAGGTTCCGCCCGGACTGAACGAGTAGCCCCGCGGGGGACCCGGAATGCGCTTCTCGATCCTGACTTTGAACCCGGGGTTCTTCTCGGGATCGCTGGACGAGGGCATGATCCGGATCGCCCGAGAGAAGGGGCTCCTCGAGGTCGAGATCGTTCCGATCCGGGACTTCACGTCCGACCGCTACGGCACGACCGACGATTATCCGTACGGGGGCGGCGCGGGCATGGTGATGAAAGCGGAGCCCATCCTGCGCGCCTATGAGAGCGTGCGCCGGCGGGCGGGCGCCGATACGCCCCGCGTGCTGGTCACATCGCCTCAGGGCCGCCGATTCACGCAGGGCTGGGCGCAGGAGCTCCAAGGCGCGTCCGAGATCGCGGTCCTGTGCGGGCGGTACAAAGGGATCGACGAGCGGGTCATTCCGCTCCTGGGCGCCGAGGAGGTTTCGATCGGCGACTACGTGCTATCGGGCGGAGAAGCGGCCTCGATCGTGATCCTGGACTCGGTGGCGCGGCTCATTCCGGGGGTGCTGGGGGACGCAGAATCCGCAGAGGCGGACTCCTTTTCAGAGCCGCTTTTGGACGCCCCCGTGTACACTCGCCCGGAAGAGTTCCGGGACCTCACCGTTCCGGAGGTGTTGCTGAGCGGAAATCACGAGCGCATCCGGTTGTGGCGGCGCCGCGAAGCGCTCCGCCGAACATGGCACCGGCGTCCCGATCTGATCCTCGGGCGCTCGTTGAGCGACGAAGACCGATCGCTATTGGACGAGATAAAAGAGGAGGGGGAACCATGAGCACGGTGGAGCGTTTCGAAAACCGATTCAAGACGGATCGGAAGATGGAGTTTGCTCCCGGCGACACGATCAAGGTCTACGTGCGCGTGATCGAGGGTGAGAAAGAACGCTCCCAGATCTTTCAAGGCGTCGTGACCAACATCCGCGGAAGCGGGATTCGCCAAAGCTTCACGGTCCGCAAGGTATCAGGGGGCGTCGGAGTCGAGAGGACGTTCCCGCTTCATTCCCCGGCCGTGGCCAAGATCGACCTGGCGCGCAAGGGGAAGGTCCGCAGGGCGAAGCTTTTCTACTTGAGAGGGAAACGAGGCAAGTCGGCGAAGGTCGGCGAGCGCGAGAAACTGAACCCCGAAAGCGCCTAGACCGAACCTCCGACGATGGCGCGCCGGGGACTCGCCCGCTTCGATGACGGCTATCGTGCCCGCTGGGGCGATCTCCTCGCGGGGGTCGACGAAGCGGGTCGAGGACCGCTCGCGGGTCCGGTCGTCGCCGCGTGCGTCGTGCTCCGGGCGGGCACCAGGCTGCCGGGGGTCCGAGACTCGAAGGTCATGACTGCTCCGGAGCGCGAGGAGGCGCTGGAGCGGATTCGCGCCCAGGCGGTCGCGATGGGGGTCGGGGTGGGGAGCGTGATGGAGGTGGATGCGTTCAACATCCGCATGGCCTCTCTCCTCGCCATGCGCCGTGCGGTCCTCGCCCTGGGGATGATACCCCAGGGCTTTCTCGTTGATGGGCAGGATGCGCTCGTCTGCGACGCCCCCTGCGAAGCCGTCGTGGACGGCGACGCGAAGAGCCTCGCGGTCGCGGCGGCCTCGGTCCTCGCCAAGGTCACGCGCGACGCCATGATGGACGAGCAGGCGCTGTCGTATCCGCTGTATGGATTCGAGCACAACAAAGGGTACGCGACGCCGGAGCACTTCGAGGCGCTCCGGCTCCACGGGCCCTGTGGGATTCATCGGAAGAGCTTCCGCCCCGTCCGGGAGCTTCTCTTCGTGCAGGAGGTGTTGGAGGGCTTCTGAAGCCGGAAGCGCCTCGGGAGCGGGGGCGGGATGTGGCGTGAGCGGGCGGCGCGTTGCGGCGAGAGAATCGCCGCCGAATTTCTGATGCTTCGCGGGATGGATGTGGTGGACCGGAACGTGAGGGTGGGACGGGGGGAGATCGACCTCGTCGCCCGCGACCGGGATCAAGTCGTCTTTGTCGAGGTGAAGTTCCGGACCGCCGGGGGGCGCGCGACAGCCCTGGACGCGGTGGGCCTGAAGAAGCGGGAAGACGTGGCGAGGGCCGCGGCAGGCTATCTCTCGCGCCGGGGCCTGCTCGATCGGCCGGTGCGCTTCGACGTGATCGGGATCACCTGGAGGGCAGGTGGGGAGGAGCTCCTCGTCCAGCACGTACCCAATGCCTACCCGGGAGGTCGGAACCAGTTCTTCTGATCCGCGCGCCGTTTCGGCGGCGAGGCGGATCCTCATCCTGCACGTCCGCGCGGGCGTGGGGCACGAGCGCGCGGCACGCGCGGTCGAAGAGGCACTGCGCTCTCTCGATCCAACGTGCGAGCCGATCGTGCGCGACGCGCTGGATTTCTCCTCGCCGTTTCTCCGGCGCTTCTACGCCTCCTCCTACAACCGTCTCGTCGATCGCGTGCCCCGAATCTGGGGCTTCTTCTACCGTCGCGCCGAGGAGATCCCCGCGAAAAGCTTCCGGCAACGGCTTCGGTCCGCGATCCTCGCGGCCGGCTGCCGTGACTTTGTGACCGCCGCCCGGCGGTTCAAGGCAGACGCCATCCTGTGCACGCAGTTTCTGCCGGTGGAGGTCCTCTCGCTCTTTCGCGAGCGCGGATCGGTCACGGTTCCGGTCTACTGCGCGGTGACCGATTTCTCGATCCACCCGATCTGGGTCTACCCGGGCATCGACCACTACTTCGTCGCGACCGAATCCGCGAAGGAGCAATTGGTCGCGACGGGCGTCGTGCCCGCCGATCGCATCGAGGTGACGGGGATTCCCATCGATCCCAAGTTCGCGACCGGCGTCGGGATGGAGGCCGCGCGGCGTGAGCTCGGGCTCGACCCGGACCCGAATCGGCTCACGCTCGTCCTGATGGGGGGTGGATTCGGATGGGGGCCGATGGAGGAGATGGTCGAGACCGTGCTCAGGCTCCCGGAGAGCGTTCAGGCTCTCGTGATCGCGGGAAGGAATGATGCGCTGCGGCTCAGGCTGGCGGGGCTCGTGGCGGGGCAGGAGCAGAGGATCAAGATCCACGGATTCACGGATCGCGTGCATCTCTTTCTTGAGGCCGCCGATCTCCTCGTCGGCAAGGCCGGGGGGCTCACATCGAGCGAGGCCATGGCGCGCGGCGTCCCGATCGTGGCGCTACGACCGATTCCGGGTCAGGAGGAGAGAAACGTCGACTACTTGCAGGAGTCCGGTGCCGCGGTGCGCGTCCACGATCTCTTCGAGCTCAGGGTTCGGCTGGCGCACTTTCTCTCCAACCGCGCTGACCTGGAACGGATGAAGGCAAATGCTCGTGCGATCGGGCGCCCGCGGTCCGCGTTCCAGGTCGCGGAGTCGATCCTCAGCCGATTGACACCCCCTGGACCGGGTGGTAACATCTCTTGATGTCCAAAACCGCCGCAAACGACGTTGCCGCAGAGGGATCGCTCGAGCCAGGAGAAGGCCGTGGGACCCGCCAGGGCGTCCTGCTCGTCATCACGGGACCCGGCAAAGGAAAGACCACGTCGGCGTTCGGATGTGCCCTTCGCGCGCATGGTCACGGATTCTCGATCGCGATCGTCCAGTTTATGAAAGGACGCATCTACGGGGAGCTGGATACGCTCCGATCGTTGCCGCGCGTCGAGGTTTGGCAGTTTGGGCGGGTCGCGTTCGTGGACCCCAAGAACCCCGACCCCAAGGATCGCGAGCTCGCGCGACAGGGGCTCGACAAGGCATGGGAGATCGTGCGCGGGGCGAAGCACGACCTCCTGATCCTGGACGAGGTCAACGTCGTCGCCGATTTCGGGCTCGTCCCCGTGGAGGAAGTTCTGGCGCTGGCGAAGGCGCGTCCCAAGTGGATGGATATGATCTGGACCGGACGAAGCGCGCCGGAGGCGATGGTGGAGCTCGCGGATACGGTGAGCGAGGTGCGCGAAATCAAGCATCACTACCGGAAAGGAATCGAATCGCGCGCCGGGATGGAATATTGACGGCTCCGAAACGGAGCGAGGAATCGCCGTCTCTTTCGTCTACCCTAGTACAGGATTTGCTGCGCGGAGACGCGCGATCGCTCGCCCGGGCCATGAGCTTGGTCGAGAACGGCGCCCCCGGGGCGGATGCCCTTCTGGACGAGGTCTACGGCGCCCGGCCCCCGGCGCCGCGCGTGGGGATCACCGGTCCGCCCGGGGCTGGGAAGAGCACCTTGGTCGCCGAAATGGCGCTCCTCCTGCGCCGCCAAGGGCGGCGGCTGGGGGTGATCGCGGTCGACCCGACGAGCCCTTATACGGGTGGTGCGATCCTCGGCGACCGCGTGCGCATGAGCGAGCTTTCGACCGACCCGGGTGTTTTCATTCGCAGCATGGCCACCCGAGGCAGTCTCGGAGGGCTTGCGGCGCGAACGGAAGAGCTGTGTGAGCTCCTTTCCGCATGGGGGAGCGACCTCACGCTGATCGAGACGGTGGGCGTGGGGCAGTCGGAGCTGGATGTGGCCCAGGCCGCCGATACCACCGTGGTGGTCCTGACCCCCGAGTCGGGGGACGCGATCCAATCCCTGAAGGCGGGGTTGATGGAGATCGCCGACATCTTCGTCGTGAACAAGGCGGACCACGCCGGCGCGGATCAGCTCGCCGCCGGGATCCGCTCGGCGCTCGGGCTGCGCGCTCCGGCGCCGTGGCGCCCGCCGATCGTGAAGACGATCGCCACCGAACGACAGGGGATCGAGGAGCTGAACGAGGCGATCGAGAAGCACCGGGCCCACCTCGGGGATCCCGGCGTGTCGGAGGGGCTCCGCCGCGAGAAGATCCGGGCCCGACTGAAGAACGCGGTGCGTGAGCGGCTTCTCGAGGGCGCCTGGGAACGGAAGGGCTTGGGGGCGCTCCTGGACCGGGCCGCGGATCAGGTGCTTCACGGGACGATTTCCCCGTATCGCGCGGCGCGGGATCTGATTGAAAGGATGACGGACCATGGCGAACGCAGCCCGAACTGATACAGCGGCGAGGCGCGCCGAGCCTGAAGCCGGGCGCGGCGAAGCCGCGCCAAAGCCGCGTGCTCCGGAGACCGCGGAGGCGCCTGTGCCCGCGCCGCTCTTCGAGACCCTCTCCGGGATCCCGGTTCAGCCGCTCTATACGCCTGAAGACGTCAAACCCGGCCTCGAGGAAAGGCTGGGGAAGCCCGGGCAGTTTCCCTTCACCCGCGGCCTCCATCCCGAGATGTACCGCACACGGGTCTGGACGATGCGCCAGTTCGCGGGCTTCGGAACCGCGGAGCACACGAACCAGCGTTTCCACTACCTCCTCGCGCAAGGCATGACGGGCCTATCGACCGCGTTCGACATGCCGACCCTGATGGGCTACGACCCGGACCACGCGATGGCGCTTGGCGAGGTCGGACGCGAGGGGGTGGCGATTTCTACGCTCGAGGACATGGAGATCCTCTTCCGTGGCATCCCGCTCGATCAGGTCACGACGTCGATGACCATCAATGCCCCGGCGATCGTCCTCCTGGCGATGTACGTGGCGGTCGCCGAGGAGCAGGGCATCCCGCCCGAGAAGCTCGGCGGTACCGTCCAGGCGGACATGCTGAAGGAGTTCATCGCACAAAAGGAGTGGATCTGCCCGCCGCGTCCATCGGTCAAGATCTGCGTCGACATGATCGAGTGGTGCGCCGAGCACATGCCCAAGTGGAATTCGATTTCGATCAGCGGCTACCACATCCGCGAGGCGGGCGCCACCGCGGTCCAGGAGCTGGCCTTCACGATCGCCGACGGGATCGGGTACGTGGAGGAGTGCATGAAACGCGGGATGGACGTCGATGCCTTCGCGCAACGGCTCTCCTTCTTCTGGGACGTCCACAACGACTTCTTCGAGGAGATCGCGAAATTCCGGGCCGGCCGGCGCATCTGGGCGAAGCTCATGCGCGACCGCTTTCAGGCGAAGAATCCGCGCAGCTGGATGCTTCGGACCCACGCGCAGACTGCGGGCGTCTCGCTGACCGCGCAGCAGCCGCTCAACAACGTCGCGCGGGTCGCGATCCAGGCCCTGGCCGCCGTGCTCGGCGGGACGCAGTCCCTGCACACGAACTCCATGGACGAGACCCTGGCGCTTCCGACCGAGGAGGCCGCGACCGTCGCGCTCCGCACCCAGCAGGTCATCGCTCACGAGACGGGCGTCACGAACGTGGTGGATCCCTTTGGCGGGTCCTATTTCCTCGAGGCCTTGACCGATCGCATGGAGGACGAGGCCATGGAGTATCTCCGGCGTATCGACGCGATGGGGGGGATCATCCAGGCCGTGGAGCGGGGGTTTCCGCAGAAGGAGATCGCCGATTCGGCCTATCGGTTCCAAATGCAGATCGAGGAGGGCAGCCGCACCATCGTGGGGGTCAACCGCTTCGGTGGCGAGGAGGAGGTTTCCATTCCGGTTCTCAAGATCGATCCGGAGATCGAGCGGCGCCAGATCGAGCGCGTGCGCGCGGTGCGGGCGCGCCGCGACGCGGCACGTTGGAAACGCGCGATGGGCGATCTGCGCGACGCGTGCATGAGCGACAAGAACCTCGTGCCGTTTGTGCTCGACGCCGTCCGCGCGTACGCGACGCTCGGCGAGATCTCCGACGTGTTTCGCGAAGCCTACGGCGTCTACCGCGAGCCCGCGGTCTTCTAGGAGAACGGGGAATTCATGGCGGGAAAAATCCGGGTGCTGGTCGCGAAGGCGGGGCTGGACGGGCACGACCGCGGAGCCAAGGTCGTCGCGAGCGCGATGCGCGATGCGGGCTTCGAGGTGATCTACACGGGCCTTCACCAGACCCCGGAGATGATCGTCCAGGCCGCGATCCAGGAAGACGTCGACGCGGTCGCGCTCTCGATCCTCTCCGGCGCCCACATGACGCTTTTCCCCCGCGTGCTCGCCCTCATGCGTGAGAAGGGAATCGGCGACGTGCTCCTCACGGGGGGCGGGATCATTCCGAAAGAGGACATGGCGGCGCTGAAACAGGCGGGCGTCGGGCAGCTGTTCGGGCCGGGCACTCCGACCACCGCGATCATCGATTACATCCGAGGCGCGTCCCGCGAGAAGCGCTCCGCCCAGGCCGGTTCCGCCCGATGAATAAGGTCGTCCGGAGCGCGCGCGAGGCGCTGGAGCGGGCCGTGGTCCGGGACGGCGCGACGATTCTTTTCGGCGGCTTCGGGCTCTGCGGGATACCCGAGAACCTGATCCTCGCGCTGCGCGATTCCGGCGTCAAAGACCTTACCTGCGTCTCGAACAATGCCGGGGTCGACGACTGGGGCCTGGGGCTTCTGCTCCAGACGAAGCAAATTCGAAAAATGATTTCGACCTACGTGGGCGAGAACCAGATCTTCGAGCGCCAGTACTTGAGCGGCGAGCTGGAGGTCGAGTTGGTCCCGCAGGGGACCCTCGCCGAGCGGGTGCGCGCCGGGGGCGCCGGAATCGGTGGTTTCTATACCCCCACCGGCGTCGGCACGGTGGTCGCGGACGGTAAAGAGCTCCGCGTCATGCACGGGCGCGAGTACGTGCTCGAGATGCCGATCCGCGGCGACTTCGCGTTCGTGAAGGCATACCAAGGAGACCGGAGCGGAAACCTCGTCTACCGCATGTCCGCGCGGAATTTCAATCCCGTGGTCGCGACCGCCTCGGAGCACACGGTCGCCGAGGTGGAGCAGCTGGTCGAGCCCGGAGCGATCGACCCGGATACGGTCATCACGCCCGGAGTCTTCGTCGACACCATTTTCCAGGGGACGTATGGACCCAAGCGAATTGAAAAGAGAACGAATCGTCCGAAGGGCCGCGCTCGAGCTTAGGGACGGCTTCTACGTCAATCTCGGGATCGGGATGCCGACGCTCGTGGCGAACCATATCCCGCCCGGAATCCAGGTTACCCTCCAGTCGGAGAACGGAATCCTGGGCGTCGGACCTTATCCTTTCGAGGGGGAAGAGGACGCGGACCTGATCAACGCCGGGAAGGAAACCGTGACCGTGCTCCCCGGCGCGTCCTTCTTCTCGAGTGCCGACTCGTTCGCGATGGTGCGCGGAGGCCATGTGGACCTCACGATCCTCGGCGCGATGGAGGTGGACCAGGATGGTAATCTCGCCAACTGGATGGTTCCAGGGAAGATGGTCAAGGGGATGGGTGGGGCGATGGATCTGGTCGCGGGAGCGAAACGGGTCGTCGTGACGATGCTTCATACCGCCAAGGACGGGAGCTCCAAGATCCTCAAGAAGTGCACCTTGCCGCTCACGGGGAAGAAAGTGGTCGATCTCATCATCACCGATCTCGCGGTGATGGAGGTCACACCGCAGGGGCTCAAGCTTCAAGAGCGCGCGCCCGGCGTCACCGTGGATGAAATACTGAAATCGACCGACGCGGAGCTCATGGTCGAGGAAGTCTGCGAGATGCCGGTCTGACCGGCGCGAGGACCCGGATGGAAACGATGACGGAGACCAGATCGAACGACCTCTACGAGCTGACCGAGGAGCAGACCCGCTTGCGCGACATGCTTCGCGAGTTCGCCGACGGGGAGGTGGCGCCCAAGGCGGCGCGGTACGACGAGCAGAACGAGTTTCCGTGGGACAACGTCAAGAAGATGCGCGAGCTTGGCCTCTTCGGGATGATCTTCCCGGAAGAGTACGGCGGCTTGGGCCTCGATACCCTTTCCTACGTCATCGCGGTGGAGGAGATCTCCCGCGCGTGCGCCTCGACCGGAATCACCCTGGCGGCGCACGTCTCGCTGGGCACTTCCCCCATCTACAATTTCGGCACGGCGGAGCAGAAACGGAAATACCTCCCGGCCCTCTGCTCCGGCGAGAAGCTCGCCGCGTTCGGCCTCACGGAGCCGGAGGCGGGCTCCGACGCCGGCGGCACCAAGACCCGCGCGGTGGCCGAGGGGGACCATTACGTCGTCAATGGCCGCAAGATCTACATCACGAACGGCTCGGTGTGCGGGATCGCCGTGTTCACCGCCGTCACGACCCCCGGAATCGGTGTGAAAGGGATCTCCGGATTCATCATCGAGAAGGGGACCCCGGGGTTCACCGCGGGAACGCGCGAGAAGAAGCTCGGGCACCGGGCGAGCGACACGGTCGAGCTGCTCTTCGAGAACGTCAAGCTCCCGAAGGAAAACCTCCTCGAGCGTGAGGGGAAGGAAGGCCAGGGGTTCACGCAGTTCATGAAGACGCTCGATGGGGGTCGGATCTCGATAGGCGCGATGTCGATCGGCATCGCGCAGGCCTCGCTCGACGCGGCGCTTCGCTACTCGCGCCAGCGCAAGCAGTTCGGCAAGGCGATCTCGGAGTTTCAGGCGATCCAGCTTCTCCTCGCCGACATGATTACCGAGATCGAGGCGGCCCGGCTGCTCGTCTACCAGACGGCACGCATGAAGGATCGCGGCGCGCCGATCACGCGCCATGGCGCCATGGCCAAGCTGATGGCCTCCACCGTGGCGATGAAGGCGGCGGACACCGCGATCCAGATCCACGGAGGGGCGGGCTACATGACCGATCATCCCGTGGAACGCTATTTCCGGGACGCCAAGCTGATGGAAATCGGTGAGGGCACGTCTCAAATCCAGCGTCTTGTCATCGCTCGGGAACTATTGCGGGAGGCGGAAGGCATCGCGCGGTAGCGGGGGTCTTGCGCGACGAGCCGGGCGCTTCCCGGTTGGATCGAGGAAGGAGATCTTGAAATGGCAGACCGTGACGCTTACATCGTGAGCGCCTGCCGGACCGCGATCGGCGAGTTCTTGGGCGGGCTCTCCACGCTTCGCGCGCCCGAGCTGGGCGCGATCGTGATCCGGGAGGCGGTGAGCCGAGCGGGAATCGAGCCCGGGCAGACCGAGGAAGTCCTCATGGGGAACGTCGTGCAGGCGGGCGTAGGCCAGGCGCCTGCGAGGCAGGCGGCCATCAAGGCCGGGATTCCCGACACGGTGGGCGCCATGACGGTGAACAAGGTATGCGGGTCGGGGCTCAAGGCGGTGATGCTCGCCGCGCAGGCGATCCGCGCGGGAGACGCCGATATCATCGTCGCGGGCGGAATGGAATCGATGTCCAACGCGCCCTACATGCTGCCCAAGGCGCGCGTGGGATACCGGCTGGGGAACGGGGAGCTGATCGACGGCGTGATCCTGGACGGGCTCTGGGACTCCTTCAACAACTTCCACATGGGGAGCGCGGCGGAGCTCATCGCGCGAAAGTTCAAGGTCACCCGCGAGGACCAGGACCGATTCTCGGTGGAGAGCCACCAGAAAGCCGTGAGGGCGCAGAAGGACGGGAAGTTCAAGGACGAGATCGTGCCGGTCCTGGTTCCGCAGAGAAAAGGGGAACCGAAGTGCTTCTGTGTGGACGAGCGCCCGCGGCCCGACACCACCCTGGAATCGCTGGCGAAGCTCAAGCCGGCGTTCGAGAAGGAAGGTACGGTCACGGCCGCGAACGCGCCCGGGTTGAACGACGGCGCCTCGGCGGTCGTGGTGATGTCGGGCGCGGCCCTGAAGCGAACCCACGCGCAGGCGATGGCTCGGGTGACCGGATACGCCACCGGCGGCGTGGCGCCGGAGATGGTCTTCTACGCCCCCGTGGTCGCGGTCAGGCGCCTCGCCGAGAAGTTGGGCAGAAAGCCCAACGATTGGGACTTGATCGAAGCCAACGAAGCGTTCGCGGCCCAGGCCATCGTCGACGCCCGCGAGCTCGATTGGGATTTCTCGAGGCTCAACGTGCACGGAGGCGCGGTCGCGCTCGGGCACCCGATCGGCGCGAGCGGCGCGAGAGTGCTGACGACGCTCCTCTACGCGATGCGCGACCGAAAGGCGAAAACGGGACTGGCGACGCTCTGCCTGGGCGGCGGGAACGCGGTCGCCCTGAGCGTGGAGGCGGTGTAGTGCCTGTCGCGACGGCGACCCGCCCGGTCCTCGTGATCGGCGCGGGCACCATGGGGAGCGGAATCGCCCAGGTGTTCGCCGCGGCGGGCCGGCAGGTCATGATTCAGGATAACGACGAGGCCAGCCTCAAACGGGGCCTCGCCGCGATCGGCAAGAGCCTCGACCGCCTCGTCAAGAAGGGAGCCCTCGACGCCGCGGCTCGAGAGCAGGTCTTAGGCCGCATCCGGAATGCCGGGCCGGGCGATTCCCTCGCGGACTGTGCGATCGCGGTCGAGGCCGTGCCCGAGCGCCTGGATCTCAAGAAGGCGGTGTTCCGGGAGCTGGACCGGGTTCTGGCCCCGGATGCGATCCTGGCCACGAATACCTCGTCCATCTCGATCACGGAGCTTGCCGCCGCGACGAGAAGCCCGTCGCGGGTCATCGGGATGCATTTCATGAACCCCGTCCCCGTGATGCAGCTCGTCGAAATCGTGCGCGGTCTGGAGACGTCTGAGGAGACCGTGCGCGCGACCATGGACCTGGCGTTAGCACTCGGCAAGACGCCGGTCGTGGTCGAGGATCGTCCCGGATTCGTCTCCAACCGAGTCCTGCTTCCCATGATCAACGAGGCGGTCTTCGCGCTTCAGGAAGGCGTCGCGACGCGGGAGGCGATCGACACGGTGATGAAGCTCGGCATGAACCATCCGCTCGGACCGCTCGCGCTCGCCGATCTGATCGGCCTCGACGTGTGCCTCGATATCATGGAAGTCCTCCAGCGGGGATTCGGCGACGACAAGTACCGTCCATGTCCTCTCCTACGCACCATGGTCGCGGCCGGCCGTTTGGGTCGAAAGGTCGGCCGGGGGTTCTACGAGTACCCCGATTCATAAGCCGCGATGAACTTTCATCTGACGGAGCAGCAGGAAATGCTCCGCGCCCTCACCCGCGCGTTCGCGGAGGGGGAGATCGCACCCATCGCCCGCCAGATCGACGCGACCGAGGAAATCCCGGGATCCCTGCGGAAGAAGCTCCGCGACAACAATTTCTTCGCGCTCCTCATTCCGGAGGAGTACGGCGGCGTCGGCGTGGACGCTGTCGGCTACGTGATCGTCATGGAGGAGCTCTCCCGCGCCTCGGCCGCCGTGGCCATCACCGTCTCGGTTCACAACTCGGTGGCGGCGGGCCCGATCACGCGCTTCGGGACCGAGGAGCAGAAGAAGCGCTGGCTCCCGAGCCTCGCGAAGGAAACGCTCGGCGCGTTCGCGCTGACCGAGCCCGGCTCCGGATCGGATTCGGCGGCGCTGATCACGCGCGCCGAGCGGCGCGGCGACGAGTACATCCTGAACGGCTCGAAGACGTTCGTCACGAACGGGAAATACGCGGACGTGATCGTGCTGCTGGCTCGAACGAGCCAGGAGTCCAAGCACCGTGGGATCAGCGCCTTCCTCGTGGAGCGGGACTCGCCCGGGCTCAAAATCGGAAAGAACATCGACAAGATGGGAATTCGCGGCTCGGACACGGTAGAATTGGTCCTCGAGGATTGCCGCGTGCCCGTATCCAACCGTCTCCACGACGAAGGCCGCGGGTTCCGTGTCGCGATGCAGACTTTGGATGGAGGGCGGATCGGGGTCGCGGCGCAGGCGCTGGGCATCGCGCAGGCCTCGCTTGAAGCCTCCTCGCGGTACGCGCGCGACCGGTACCAGTTCGGCCGCCAGATCGGCGACTTCCAAGCGATCCAGTGGATGATCGCGGAGATGAGAACCGAGATCGAAGGGGCGCGCCTCCTCACGCTCCAGGCCGCTTGGATGAAGGACCAGGACATCCCGTACGGGCCGTATGCCTCGATGGCCAAGCTCAAGTCGTCCGCGGTGGCGCGCATGGCCGCGGATCGGGCGGTGCAGATCCACGGTGGCTACGGCTACACGAAGGAATTCGCCGTGGAGCGTTACTACCGTGACGCCAAGGTGACGGAGCTCTATGAAGGAACGTCGGAGATTCAACGGATCGTGATCGCGAACTCGGTGCTCCACCCGAAGGACGGCAAGGGGTCGGCGTGAAATCAAAGGTTGCGGTGCTTCGGACGAGCGCTTCCACCGTCGTGGAGGATATCGGCCGCTTGATGGAGCTTGCGGACTGCAACGCAGAGCTCTCGCCCGAGAAGACGACGCTCTTGAAAGTGAACATCTCCTGGCACGTCTATTATCCCGCGTGCTCGACGAGCCCTTGGCAGCTCGAGGGCGTCATTCGGAAGCTTCAGAAACTAGGTTTTACGGGCGAGCGTGTCCTGGCCGCCCAGAACTCCACCGTGGTCGTGGATCCCCACGTGGGCATCCGGAACAACAAGCTCGAGCCGGTGTTGGATCGATATGGGATCCGTTCCATATGGCTGAACGACAAGGAGAGCGAGGTCGATTGGATCCGCTACGAGCCGAAGGGAAAGATGCTCGTGTTGAACGACGTCTACCCGGATGGGCTCATGCTCCCGAAAACCTTGATCGGGACGAACATCATCCACCTGCCGACGCTCAAGACGCACGTCTTCACCGAAATGACGGGCGCGATGAAGAATGCCTTCGGCGGCCTCCTTCATCTCAAGCGCCATTGGACGCACAGCGTGATTCACGAGACCCTGGTGGACCTTCTCACGATCCAGAAGGAAATCCACACGGGCATCTTCGCGGTGATGGACGGCGTCATCGCGGGGGACGGACCCGGTCCGCGCGCCATGCGGCCGCATGTGGCCAATCTGTTGCTGGCCTCGCGCGACCAGGTGGCGATCGATGCCGTGGCGGCGAAGCTCATGGGTTTCGACCCGCTCACGATCAAGTTCATCCGGCTCGCGACCGATGCAAAGCTAGGGAACGGGGATCCGCGCTGCATTGACATCGTGGGAGACGACGTGTCGAACGTGAATCTGGGATTCCACCGGAACGAGAACACGTTTGCCTCCAAGGGGCAGAAGCTCATCTACCACGGCCCCCTCAAGCCGTTGGAGAAGGTGCTGCTGCAGAGCCCCCTCGTCCCGTGGTCCTACTTCGCGTCGCGTCTGTACCACGACGGGTACTGGTACCCGTTCGTGGGAGTTCCGCGCAAGAAGAAGATCATGCAGTCCGAATGGGGAAGGCTGTTCCGCGAGTACGAACCAAAAGGGCAGGCGTAAGGCGGGTCTCAGGCCCGCCGGGGAGGCGTCATGAGATTCATCGGAATTCACCCGAGGCAATGGCACCGAGGGGCGTGGATCATCGCGCTCCTGCTCGCCGCGCTCGTGCTGCTTCTCACCCACCGCCCGATCGTGGGAGGCGCGTTCGCGATGGAGCCTCCGGCCGGGGACAACCAATCCAGCCAACCTGGGGCGCAGGCGCCCGAGGGAAGCACCACGCCGTCCATGGCGAGCGACGCGGGGCCCGCCCATGCGAGCCAGGGGAACGGTTACGTCGCCGAGATCGTGGATTCGAGCTACACGGTGGGCCCGGCCGAGTTTTTCGCGCTCGACCTGCCCTCGCTCGGGGCCATGCGGCACAAGAGCACGGCCGCCCTCCCCACGACGGGCGGCAAGCTACTCGTGGTGATGACCGGCGGCAGCCTGGG
>WNFK01231141.1_pt1 | contig 31699 bp, 32 predicted proteins | sample 5400281 | NCBI WGS metagenome assembly WNFK01 (sample SAMN13153350, study PRJNA577476) | soil metagenome | isolation source: 20 cm soil on Douglas fir-dominated hillslope | place: USA:California | collected 2013-09-17
TTCGGGCTATAATCCGACCTCGCGGCGATCATCCATGCGTCTGAGGACGCAAAATCCGAGCGTCATCCGGTTCGAGAACTACGAACTCGACCTCGCTGCCGAGGAACTGCGGAAACAGGGCTCCTCTCTAAAGCTGCAACCTCAGCCATTCAAAATCCTGGCATACCTCGCAAGCCGTCCTGGCGAGCTGATCACCCGGCAGGAACTGCGCGAACACGTTTGGCCAGATGACACGTTCGTGGATTTTGATCTGGCGATCAACCAGGCGATCAAGCAGATCCGGGCGGTCCTAAACGATGATGCAGAGAGCCCGCGTGTCATCGCGACGCTGCCGAGGCGCGGGTACCGGTTCATTGCCAAACCTGTGCCGACGGCAGAGAGTGAAGGACTGGAAGGAAGCTCGGTGGCTCCAGCGGAGATGGAGACATCGGTCCGCCGTTCTTCGAGAATGCGAATATGGGTGGCGCTAGGCACAGCGGTACTGCTGATGGCGGTGATTGGCTATCGATTCGCGATGCCAAAGCGTCCAGCGGCGCCGATGCGAATCGTGGTGCTGCCCTTCCAGAACCTGACCGGAGATGCGAGCCGGGAGTTTTTCGCCGACGGAATGACGGAGGAGATGATCTCACAGCTTGGAGCGATGGATCCGAACCGCTTAGGGGTTATCGCGCGCACGTCGGCAGTGAAATACAAAAACAGCGGCAAGGGCATTGATCAAATCGGGCAAGAACTGGGGGTCGACTACGTGCTGGAGGGCAGCATACGCGAAGCTGGATCGCGCGTGCGCGTTACGGCGCAGGTTATCCGTGTGAGCGACCAGATGCATGTCTGGTCGGAGAGTTTCGACCGCAGCTTCAAGGACGTAGTAGAGCTGCAATCGGATGTGGCCCAGGCGATCGCGAGTCGTATCGACGTCGGGCTGGGGCAGCGCCGCGCAGAGCCACAGCCGACAACGCAGGCGGGTTGGGAAGCGTACTCGGCGTATCTCAAGGGACGCCACTTGCTGCTCGACAATAAGACGGAGGCGACCATCTCGGTGGCACTGCAGTACTTTCAGCGTGCCATCGAACTCGACCCGAAATTCGCGCTCGCTCATACCGGCTTGGCGGACGCGTACGCCGAACAGGCCGATGCTGATTTGGATCCCAAGAAGGCCTTCGAGCTGTCGAGAGAAGCCGCGTTGCGCGCACTCAGCATCAATCCGGATCTTGCGGAGGCCCACGTCTCGCTGGCGAACGAGCTGTTCTATGGCGAATGGAAGTGGGCTGAGGCGGATCGCGAATACAAGCGCGCTCTGGAGCTGAAACCGACGTACGAGGAAGCCCATCACTCCTACTCTCATTACCTCATGCTGGCAGGACGCCACCATCAAGCGCTTGAGGAATCACAGCGTTTGTTGCGATTAGATCCGCTTTCATCGCATATGAACTCGCACCTGGGATTGGCGTACTTGAAAGCGTTGCGTTTCGACGAAGCGCTGGCGCAGTTCAAGAAGACGATTGCGCTTGATCCGAACTATATGCGCGTGTACGCGCACCTGGGCTACGCTTATGAATCGCACAAGATGTTTCCAGAAGCGATTACAGCCTATAAGAAGGGCGTGAGCCTCGCAGGAGAAACGTTGGAAGGACGCGCAGACTTGGCGCGGGCTCTTATAGAAGGCGGCGAGAAGGAGGAAGGACTAGGGATCTTGCGCCTTTTAGAAGCGGAAGCGAAGCGGCGCTATGTTTCGCCTGTGGATTTGGCTGGCATCTATGCCGTGCTGGGCGATCAAGAAAAAGCGCTGACTCTACTGGAGAGTGCTTTGGAGCAGCACAATGGAAGGTTGCTGTTCATCCATCAGTATCACGAATTTGATCCGCTGCGCATTTCGCCGCGCTTTCTGCACATCTTGCAAGCGGTAGGAGCGCCGGCCACGGTGTAACAATTCTAGGCAAGACGAAGCGAAGAATTTCCCACCCTTTCAAAAGCTAAAACTGAAAAGGCGGGACATCCCCTAAACCCCGTAGCCTGCTTGCGCCTGAGCTTCACTCTCAAGCGACGGCACCCTTGGACTTTTTGTGAGCGTCGATGGCCTGCCTATTGCGTGCGAGGTACCGGTATAGAGTCGTGCGCCCAATCCCCAGAATGTGCGACGCCCGCCTCCGGTCGCCCTGGCACATTCCCAATACGCGCTGAACGTGTAGCATGCACATTTCATCCAGGGACAGCTGTTTCCAGCCCTCGCCTTCCATGGACGTTGTATTCCGGTGCTGCAGGTGCACCGGTAAATCGGCGACACTCGATGAAATCGCCCGTCGCCGTAATGCACGCGCTCGAAATCACATTTTCCAATTCGCGGACATTTCCGGGCCACGGATGCCGCAACAGGACGGTCTGCGCGCGCCGCGTCAACCCGGAGATGCTTTTCCCATAAGCTCCGTTGTATCTCTTCAGGAAAAATTGTATCAGCAGCGGAATATCTTCCAGCCGCTCCGCCAACGAAGGAACGCGGATCTGGATGGAACTCAACCGGTAAAAAAGATCTTCGCAAAAATGCCCCGCCAGCACCTCCGCCCGCAAATCCCGGTTCGTCGCCGCAATCAAACGTACGTTGATTCGCCGCACCTCCGGAGAGCCCCAGCGATGTCTCGCCGACTTCATCCAGAAAAACCGTCCCGCCATTGGCATACTCAAACAGTCCCAGCCGCGTATCCGTTGCCCCCGTGAACGACCCGCGCTCGTGCCCAAATAGCTGGCTCTCCAGCAAGGTATCCACCATTGCCGAGCAGTTGCACACGGCCAGCTTCTGCTGTCCGACAGGGCTGATCTGATGGATCGCGCCTGCCACCAGTTCTTTTCCGGTTCCTGTCGGTCCCACCAGCAGCACGTTCGTGTAATGCCGCGCAACCTTTCGGGCAAAGTCGAACACCTCCAGCATTACCGGACTTTTTCCGATGATTCCGTGAAAGTCCCGATCCCTAAGCAACTGCTCCTCAGTCGCTTTTACGCGATGGCGTTTATCGTAGAGCGCTGCGATATCGTCTAGAGTCTTTCTCAAACGAACGCGGTCGACCGGCATCGGCAAGAAGTCCGACGCTCCCCGCCGAATGGCTTCCAGCGCCGATTCCAGCGTATATTCTCCCGCCATCAGAATCACGTGCGCACCAGGATCGGTGCACAGCGCTTGGTCAAGGAATTCGTACCCATCCATCTCCGGCAAATGCGCTGCTACCATCACCAGCCGGCACCGCCCATGTTTCACGAGTCCTAATGCTTCCTTGGGATCGAGCGTGGGGATCGGCTCATATCCCATCTCGGCGATTACCGTCGACAATTTTTGGAGCTGCACTGGATCACGGTCAAGAATGCACGGTGTCAACGAAGTTCTTGGAGCAAGGCGTTTATCTGATGATGTATCTATACCGATAGTTGATCCACCGGCAGCGTTTGTGTCATTTTGGCTCTCTAATCTGGCGCAAGAGGTCGAACACCTCTCTTTCTTGGCAGTTTGAGCTGAGGTGCTCGGCCACGATAGCGTCGTAGATCTCCAAGCGCAGACATTCGGCGAGCTGCTCAGGAGTCAGCACTGCATCAAAGCTGACGGCAGACCACAACCTCTTCAGTTCATGCAGGCAGCGCTCAATATTTGCCGGTGAACAATGAAAAAAAAGGATTCTCACGAAATCTGGACTGCGCTCAACTGCGTTATACGCAGAAGCCCGCGTCGCCCGGTTGGAGCTGGGTTCAAGTGTGGGAGGCATGGCGGCCGGGGTAAAATCCCGGGGTGCAGCCCCCTTCCGTGCCTAACTGACCCCGGGGCCCAGCTGGAGTTAACTGACAGTGAAAATATCCATCATGAATAAACACGTCTGTTCAATATTGAACACATTTAAGTACTTATGTATTATTATTTAGTTTCAATAATAAACTGGTACATGAGCTTGGAATGACTTCCAGTACTAAACCACAAGTACTACACGAGTACTAAGAATTCGTCTGAATTCCAATTTGATAAAACTACGAGGTTGTCGGTTGGAAAAACAACCAAGCGGCAGGATGGCGCCCAAACCAGTGGGTGACCCAGAATCGACCCTATAAATAGGCTTTGGGTGGCCCTTCATATGAAAATTAGAAGAGCCACTGATCACGGATTCATTGCGGGCCGGCAAGGTAGGACTTGCGATGGCGGACGTGGTAGCCGGCAGGGGTGACGGTGACTTGGATGGAGCGGTAGGTGTTGGCGGGGCCGCGCGGGGTGGGGTACGAAGATGGCTCCCAGCTCCTGGGACGTGTCGGGATAGAACATGGCGCCGCCGGTGGTGTCGGTCATGGTTTCCAGAGCATGTTCACCGGCGGTGTTGCGGCCGCTTTCGCTTTTCACCGGGCGGATGACGATGGTGTAAAGCAACGCGTTGGAGCGTACGGCCTCTTTGCGCGCCACGTCGAAGTCGGAGCGGCTGGTGGTTTCGCCCGCGTCGGTAACCAGGATGATGACGCGGCGGCGGTCGTTTGCACGGCGTCCGAGCGCGCGTGAACCAAGGACCACAGCGTCGTAAATCGAAGTGCCGGCACCGGCCGGAATCCTGCGAACCGCCGCTTGCAGATCCCCGACGTTATCCGAAAACGCTGCGAGCTGCGTCACGTTTTCATCGAACGCGAAGACGGACAGACGGTCGCCGGGCCGCAGCACCTGGCGGATAAAGTGGGCGGCGGCTTCCTGCTCGAAGCCGATTTCCTTGTGGGCGCTCAAGCTGGAGTCGATCATGATCGCCAGGTCCAGCGGCTGCGAAGTCTGGGACTCGAATCTGTCGATCTTCTGCTCAACACCTTCTTCAAAGAGTTGGAAGGCCTCCCTGGGAAGGTCCGGCGCCGGCCGGTTCTTTTCGTCGAGGATGCTGACGAGAACACTGACGAGATTGACGTCGATCCGGATTCGGCCGCGCTGGGCAGCCGGATCTTGTGGATCGTTCGTCGGGGCCGGCGGCGTTGGCTGGACGATTTTTCCAGGCTCGCCGACCGGAGACGAAGTAGGAAAACCCGAGCCGGAAGGCGAATTGGGAGTCGAGTTGGCGCTAGGGCCGGACTTCGGCTTCTGCGCCCAGGGAGGACGGTCGGGCTTGTCCTGGGTGAACGCGATCCCAGCGAAGAGAACCGCTAGGGCGGCCAGCAGAGGTAGGGAGTGGGAGCGGAAGCGTGTCGTCAACATTGGGAGTTAAGATGCAGGTTTCGCGCGCGACGTCGCCGCGGGCGCGGGGGGTAGTTCACCGTCGGCCCAGACGGCGCCGTCTTCGAAGTATTCCTTCTTCCAAATGGGCACGGTGCGCTTGAGGGTGTCGATAGCGAAGCGGCAAGCGTCAAAGGCGGCGGCGCGGTGCGGCGCGCTGACGGCAATGAATACGCTGGTCTCACCGATCTCGAGGCGCCCGAGCCGGTGGACCATGGCGACGCAATGGATACGGTATTTTTCGTGGAGCTGGGCGCCGATTTCGCGCATCTTGGCGAGGGCCATGGATTCGTAGGCTTCGTAGTCCAGGTAGAGAGTCGGACGATTGTGGGACTGATTGCGGACGAAACCGTCGAAGGTGACGATGGCGCCGTCTTCGGGCGCGCGCACGTGGCTGACGAGAGCAACCATGTCGATGGGCTCGCGCACCAATTGATAGATATCGTCGCGAGGGAGCGTTGCCATATTGATGCGTCAGCCGCCGCTCACGGGCGGGAGAAACGCGACTTCGTCGCCGGAACGGAGAGGCGTATCCCAGGGGGCGAATTCCTGGTTGCGCGAAGCGACAACCGAGGAACGGTATTTTGCGAGCTCGGGATGGCGCGCGACATAGAGAGCGAAAAGTTGCTCGATCGTCGTGGCATCTGAGAACTCGACGGAGTCCTCGGCGCGGCCGGCTAGCTCCTTGAGGCGGCCGAAAAACAGGACCGTGACGCGAATCGTTTGTGAGACAGGTGGCACAGGAGAATTGTAACCCGCGCCGGGTGAGGGGGCCAGTAGCATCGGCTTGCCCTGAGCCTAGCGGCTTCAGTCCGTGCAATCCCGCATCTTGCAGCACATGATCTGATTAGGACGACGGAAGATTCAACATCTTCATCCGCGGAATAGGATTTGAACATTTCCATTGCTTGACCGTTGAGTGTGGGTTGCGTAGCGTGCAAGGAGCTGCGCTTTTGTCCGCGCCATCCAGAGAAGAACGAAGAGGAAAACGATGAAAATTCTGGTAACGGGTTCTTCGGGGCTGGTGGGGACCGCGCTGGTGACCGCGTTGGCGCGGGGCGGGCATACGGTGTGCCGATTGGTTCGACCGCAGAGTGCGGGCGGCAAGGGGGCGAAAGAAGGGTTTGTTGTGGCGTGGAATCCGGCAACGGGAGAATTCGGCGGCGCGGGCGTCGGAGCCGATGCGGTTGTGAACCTGGCAGGCGCATCGATAGCGGATGGGCGATGGACAAATGAAAGGAAAGCGCTGCTGCGCGCTAGCCGGATTGATACGACGCGCGCACTGGTGGGCGCGCTGGCTAGGATGAATGCGCGGCCCAGCGTCCTGGTGTCGGCATCCGCGATTGGTTATTACGGCGATCGCGGCGGCGAAACGCTGACGGAGGAGAGCAAGCCGGGAGCGGATTTTTTAGCGGGCGTGGCGCAGGAGTGGGAGGCGGAAGCGTTGAAGGCCGAGGCGCTGGGGATTCGCGTGGTGCTGGCGCGGTTCGGGATTATCTTGGCGCGCGAGGGCGGTGCACTGCCGAAGATGATGCTGCCATTCAAAATTGGCGTTGGCGGAAAATTGGGTTCCGGGCAACAGTGGATGTCGTGGGTGACGCTCGAAGACGTCGTCGGGATCTTGCGATTGGCGATCGAGAACGCCTCGGTAAGGAGCGCCATTAACATCGTGGCGCCGCAGCCGCTGCAAAACGCGGAGTTCACAAAGGTGCTTGCAAAGGTGATGCACCGGCCAGCGCTCTTCCTTGCTCCGGCGTTTGCGCTGCGGCTGGCACTGGGTGAAATGGCCGACGCGCTGCTGTTGTCCAGCCAGCGCGTCCTGCCGGTGGCGTTAGAAAAACTCGGTTATCGATTTCTGCGTGCGGATCTGCCCTCCGCGCTGAATACCGTACTGATGAAAGACACCTAACCGGACGCCGCCAGCTGAGGATTGGTTCAAAGCTGAACGGCGGTTTCGGATGATCGAGATATTCCCGGCTAGATCCCCAGTTGTCCGAGCAGCTCTTCAAGGTTGGATTCGTCGACGAGCACTTCCCCGGCTGGCTGGCCCTCCAGCGGAGCTTGGACGGAACCTTCATCGAAAGCCCGAAAGAGGCGCATCTTGGCGACGGCATATTCCTCGCTGCTCGTGAGCGGGCGGCCGTTCTGCTTTGCCCAGGCGTCCAGCGCGGATTGCTTGACGAAGATTTTGAAGGGGAACGCGGAGCGCCGGTCGGCGGTGATCACGTAAGTAAATTCGCCACCGGGACTGCCCTCCCGTTGGGCGCGATTCCCTTCGAAGAAATAGTACTGATAGACGTAGCCGTCGGCAGCAGAGTAGCTCTTGACGCGGCGGACGGCATCGGGGCGAGGCATGGGCGGATTATTGGAGGGTGGGCGGGGGAAGTCAATGCAGGAATTTTCGCCGAGAGGTATTCCCAATATGAAACAGCTCTCCGGCTGTTCGGTTCCAAATCAGAACAAATTTTGGCCGAGGTGAAACAAAGAGAATCGTTCTCGCGCTGCTCCGGCGCGAATCATTCGGCGTTTGGAAGGCGGCAATCTACTGATTCGATGCTGCTTCTTAGCGGAGGTTTTCTGAGGCGGTCTGCGTAATCCTCATTTTCGATTTCCCTTTTTTCGCTGGGCCTTCGCCTGCTTTTGGGAGGGCATGCGGCCCCTCTCGCGGAGCAACGGAAAAAGGTCCAGGACAACGACGATTGTCTTCATCGCACTTCTTAGCGACGGAGCGCGGACGCTTGGCTGCGGGGCAGCAGGCTCGTCGCTGTCGCCGCCACCTCCACCTCCTCCAGCGATAGAAGTGATCGTCAAGCCAACGAACGGATCGGTTGTGCTCGGGGGCCAGGCGACATTTGTTGCGACGGTAACGAATACCACTGACACCGCCGTCAGTTGGAGCGTAAACGGCGTGCCGGGCGGAAATGCGACGCTGGGAACGATCACGCCAGCCGGCGTGTACACCGCGCCCGCAGACATGCCATCTCCCGAGACGGTGCAAGTCACGGCCACGAGCCATGCCGACTCGACAAAATCCGCTGCCGGCACGTTGGCGATCACGAGCGACATCACCCTGAGCTTGACGCCGAATCCCGCAAGCGTGGAACTCGGCGCGACGCAAGCATTTCAAGCCGCGGTAACGAGCAGCGGGCATCCAGATTCGACAATACGCTGGAGCCTTTCAGGCCCCGCGTGCGCCGGCGGGTGCGGAACGGTGGACGCTAGCTGGAACTACACCACACCGCGGACTCTTCCCTCTTCTGCAAGCACGACGCTGACAGCGCAAAGCGTGGCCGATCCTTCGAAGCAGATTTCCGCAGCGGTGGCCATCACCAGCGGTTTTTCATTGCAACTCTCCGCGCCATCCAGCGCGCCGGCCGGAGGGACGGCAACAATTGTCGCGACGCTGACGCCCATTCCGGGTTCGAACCCCAGCGCCGCGCTGGCTTGGACACTGAGCGGCCCGGGATGCAACGGGAGTTCCTGCGGAACATTGAGCGTGGTGACGACACAATCGGCGGGCGGAGGTCCCGTCGCGGATTCGGCGACGTACACGGCGCCCAGCACGCCGCCGAGTCCGAACACCGTCACGGTGACGGTAACTCCGCAAGCGGACCCATCGAAAAAAACGCAAGCGACATTGGCGATCGGGGCGGGAGTCAACGTGAACGTGTCGCCCGCGACGGCGACACTGGCGGCGAATCATCGCGTCACGCTGAACGCGCAGGTGAATGGAACCTCGAATACCGGGGTGATCTGGAGCCTGAACGGAATTGCGGGAGGAAACACTGCGTTCGGGGAGATTTGCGCCGTGGGTTCGATTCCCTGCCAGATGGTGACGAACACCACGGCGCCGCAGGTGGAATATCTTGCACCGGGCACTATTCCTTCACCGAATCCGGTGAGCGCCACGGCAGTGAGCGCGGCCGATTCCACGAAAAGCGCAAGTGCGCAGATCACGGTACTCAATCACGTGCTCGTGTCCGTGCAACCCGGAAGCATCACACTGTCCCCACTAGCTGTGCAGGGCTTCACCGCGTCGGTGCTGGGAACCGGGAACCAGAACGTAGTTTGGCAAGTGCAGGGCGCGGCGTGTTCGACCGCGGGCATCTGCGGGACGATCAATGCCAGCGGAACCTATACCGCGCCCAGCGCAGCGCCCACTCCCGATGCGATTCAAGTCGTGGCCATCAGCAGCGACGACACGTCGCAATCCGGCATCGCGAACGTGACGATCTCCCCGGGCGCGAACATTCTGACGTTGCATCCATCCAGCGTACACGCCGGTGCAGCCCAAGGCTTTACGCTGCGCGTGGATGGCAGCGGTTTTGCTGCATCAAGCCCGGGGCCTGCTTCCGCGGTGCTGATCCGGGGGTGAGCATGCAGGGATGAAAGGATTTCAACACTGAGATCACAGAGGACACAGAGAAAAAAGAGAGGGAGCAATGCAGCTTGCGGGACGGCAACCGTCCCGGATGAGCGTGAGGAGAAAGGTGATGAAAGGGACGGTCAAGAAAATCGGCACGAGTGCTTTCGTGTTGTTTTACGCGATTTGTTTTGCCCCGATGGGGCAGGCGTATTCGTTCGACATGATCGTGCCGGATGTTTGGCAGCCGGCGGGGATATCTGGCGCGTCGGCCTGCCCCGTGCGGACGCATCGGCTGACTGCGGCGGGGAGTCTTGCCGTTCGATGGAGCAGCACGCTGAATACAAATCCAGTAACAATCGTGACGCCGAACCAGACGGCGAGCGGACGACTAGCAGAGATCGAGCAGGTGATTGCACAGGCACTGGCGGCGAATCATCGCGTCACGCTGAACGCGCAGGTGAATGGAACCTCGAATACCGGGGTGATCTGGAGCCTGAACGGAATTGCGGGAGGAAACAGCGTTCACACGAGTGATCTCAACAGACCGCCTGGGAGTTCAGGTGGGGAGCAGCGCTGTTTCAACCCAGTTGGGGCAAATTCTCGACGCGGACATTTATTTCAACCCTAGCGACTCGCGGACCGCATTTGCAACACCGCAAGCGCTGGCGGCAGCTCCCACAGCTTATGATTTCGAATCTGTGCTGACGTACGAACTTGGGCACTTTCTCGGCTCCAGCCATTCCGCGGCTTGGGGCGCGATCATGTTTCCTTTTGCGCCGGCGCCGGGCACATTCAGCGGAATGCGGCCGACAATGCAGCAGCCCGACGCGCCGCTGGGGGACGATGACCGGAACGGATCGGCGCGTTCTCTATGCCGACCCGGCGGACGCGGTGCACAGAGGATCGATCAGCGGGCGCATTTCTCCCGCGAATCCACTGGCGCTCCCGGCCTCGCCTCCGGGCGTGACGGGCGTTTTCGGCGCGCAAGTGGTCGCCGTGGATGCGACGAGCGGCGCAGTTGCGGCGAGTGGAGTTGCACGGCTCCTGGCCCCGTGCAATTTGACGGCGCGTATGAAATCGATGGTCTGGCGGTAGGGCACAGTTACACTGTTTACGCGGAAGCGCTGAACGGCGCGGTTGATCCTTCGCAGTTCGTAAACGCGATTGTCTCGCTGTGTCGCAATACGGTCAGCGATCCGGGCTGGCCGCCGCTGCAAGGATGCGTGGTGCCTGCTGTGGACGTTAGCTTCACTGCTCGGACGCGGCCCGGGCCTTGAGGACAGTTTTCAGTTTTCAGTTTTAGTTTTTAGTCTTTGGTATTTGATATTTCGTATTTGGTTTCTCTTCTCTAGCTATTGCTTCATAGTATTGAGTTTTGCGTCTTGAGGGTTGCGAGTGTGGCGCGCGTGTTTTGGTTTATGCCCTGATCATGAAGTAGGACAAAAAGCTCAATCGTGTGGAGTAAGCCAGCCTCCACCGAACAAGAGGCCGGGACCGAGCGAGGCAAGAAAAATCGGCCGGCGATCGTGGCGTGCTTGCTTCGAAGCACTTCGCAAAGCTTCATGCAGGGCCGCGCCGCACGTGGACGAGCCGAGATTGCCGGATACTTGGGCGACCGGCGGAAAAGTGCTGGGGGAAACGTCGCACTGCTTGGCGAGCAGGGCCACGAGGCGAGGGTTCGGTTGGTGCGTCGCAAAACCGCCGACGGAGCCGCGCGGGATGCCGCTGCGCAACTCGACGGATGCGACAACTTTTTCCATGCGGGTGATCGCCGCGCGAGAAAGGGCTTCGCCGTCGAACTGCACGGTGAGGCCGCCATCCTTCGTATCGCTGACCTGGATGGCGGCAGCGTACTGGCCCGCGCAACCGAAGAGGAATTCACCGAGGCGATAGCCTTCGTTGGAATCGTTGCCGGCGGCGCTTCGAAGAATGAAAGCGCTGGCGCCGTCGCCAAACAAACCTCCAAATTCGCCGGCGACCCGGCCGGGAGTGAGTGTTCGGCTGTGGACGTCGGCGGTGACGACGGCGACGGTTTGAGCCTGTCCCGATCCGATCAGAGATTGTGCGAACACCAATGCGTTGAGCAAACCGAGGCAGGCGCCGCCGACATCCAGTGCGCCGCAGTTTTCACGGACGAGTAATCGAGAATGAAGTTGAGCCGAAAGCGAAGGGTAATCGTGATGCGTTTCGCTGGTGGTAACGATCCAATCCAGCTCTTGCGTTCCGCAGGAGGCAGCGCCCAACGCTTCCTCCGCGGCTTTTGCGGCGAGCGTTAGCTCGTTCTCGCTTTCGGCAACGTAGGCGAGAGATTCGATGCCGGCACGGCTGCGTAACTTTCCGGCAGGCATGCCGAAGGCGCGATCGACCTCCTCGGACGGTATGACGCGCGAACCGACCGTGAATGACGAGGCTGCAATGACGGCAAGAGCTGGGGTTTGAGCGATGCCGCGAGACGAATCTAAACGTTCGGGTACGCCGGGAGTGGAATTCGAATCGCGCAACGCGGACAACAGAACCGCGAAGCTCGCGGATCGCTCATTGAGATTGGAGCCGAGATCAGCAGCTCCGCTTGCCGTCTCAACGGCGCGAAGAAAGCTGACCCATCCCATGGAATCGAGAATGCCGGTCTCGATAAGATCCACGTCGTCGCCGGGGATCGGAGTCGAGGAGCCGGCTTCGCGGCGAAAACAATCTTCCAGGAGACGACGATGTTTCTCGTCAAATCGAGGAATGGAAGAAGGCGTCATCAGAACTCCTCGAGCCATTCAAGCTGTGGAAGGGGCAAAAGCGTGTCCAACATCAGCCAGCAAAAATCCTGATACGGGCGCGTGAGGCCGAGGCGGATGAAATGATGCGGGCAAGACATGAGCTTGTAGTGAAAGTGGGAATTCAGGAAGCGTTCAAGCCGGGCAGCGCGGTTGGCGCCGCGATTGGGACCGAGGGCGGCGTCGACGAAGCCGCGCCAATCGTGGTCCACCACGGGAAGGTCGCGCAGGACTTCACCGGAAGGGAGAGCCAGGGTGGCGCGAAGTTGGTTGGCACAAAGTTCCAGCCGTAGATTTTTGGTTTCGCAGCCGCAAATCGAGCGCTTGGCTTCGCCGGGAACCGCGTAGAGGCCGCTGCCTGTCTTGTTTTCGTAAACGGAGCATTCGAAAAAATCGGGCAGGGAGCGGGAGACCTCCGCCTTGCGGAGATAGGTGACAATTTCAGGTTCGGGTATGGTGGCGGACTTCTGGAAGCCGCGCGTCAAGACGCGGTCTTCGACGTGAGGGCTAGGCCCGGGAAAGGGGGTGAGGGCACATTCGAGGATGTCGCCGCGCTGATGCGGGAAATTCAACCAGCTACGTCGGGAAGAGGGGATGGGGCGGATCGATTGAATTTTTTCGCGTTCGCGCTGAAGGCCGATGACGCGAAAGGCCGGGCCCATGCGCGTAATTTCGGTAATGAGCAGTTTGGTCATGAGGCAGGACCTACTGATTTGCGCCGGGGCCTTGCAAGTTTTTGGCGTGACGAAATGAGATGGCGAATTTCGACGGCGTCGCCTTGCTGGCTCCAGTAGCCGGCGAGAAGATCGGCCACGAGGCGGCGATGGCATTTCTCCGGGCCGGGTTCGGAGCAGAGAAGAGAAACCTTGGGGGACCACGAAAACGTGTCGAGACCTGCGGGGACACGGCGCTCTTTCATGGTTGCGAGAAAGTCCGCTTCATAGGCGGGCCAGTCTTTGGTGCGGCGATAGGTCTTGAGAAATTCCGGCGGAGGGGCGAGCATCGGCTCGTGGAGGTATTCAATTCCGCCGATTTTTTTCAGAAAGAAGGAGAGATCCGGATGCTTGGAGAAGCCGGAGAGCTGGCCGCTGCGATTCTGGCGGACGTCGATGACTTGCTGGACTCCGGCGTCCGAGAGCAGAGTGAAGAATTCCTCGGCGGTTTTTCCGGTGAAGCCGATGGTGCAGAGAAGGCGCTGCATGAGATCTAAAAATACTCGATGGCTTCGGGAGATGCGCGAAATGCAAAGTCTTTCGACTGGAGAACCAGGGCGTCCGCGAGAGCAGCATCACGGCCTGAGACGAATAGCGAAGTGCTGGTGACGTCTTCGAAGCCGTGAAGGACGAGAAGGCGATCCTCGGCATCGCGCTGGGATTCGAGGACGCCACCGCGCCGAATATGAGCGGGTGTGACGCCGCGGTCCAGGAGCGCGGGGCAGATCATCAGGAAGCGATGGCATTGCAGCGGATCTTCCTCGGCGCACATGAGGGCAGTGACGTTGGTCCGGGAGAGGGCGAGGACGCGATCGAGGCCTTCGGCGAAATCGGGGGCGCGGCGGCGCGCGGCGTAATCAACGTGCCCGTCTTCCCGGTAGACGCGCGGATCAGAGGGCCGGCCACCCAGACTCTCACCGAAAAATTCGTAGCGAATTCCGGCCGGCGCAAGATCGCTCTCGAGCGACTCGCGATTGAATTGCGGAAAACGAGAACTGGCGGGGCGGCTGCGGACATCACAAAGAGTTCGGACGCCGTGAGTGGCCAGGACGGCCAGAACATCGGCGATTTCGAGATTGGAATGGCCGATGGTGAAGAGAAGATTGGTTTGGGCGGAGTGGGTATTCATGAAAGTTACACCAGGGCCAAGCGTATTCTGCCGGAACGCCGGAGAGACGGCAAGCACGGCAGGACGGCGGGGCGTATTGGCATTTTGCGAGCGACGGCAGCCGGGGACCGCAGAGTGAAATACACTCCATGCTAAGGTGAATCAATGGGCCGGATGGGACTCTTCAGAAGCACAGGTGCAAAGACAACGGCTTGAGAAGGCTGCCGAGAGCGACCGATAGAAATGTTTCCCGGGAAATCAATGCGTGCCGCCGGAATCGCCGCACTTTTGTGTTTGTGTACGGTGAGCGCGCGGGCTCAACGCGTGCGAGGCGAACTCCACCTTGAGGTGCATGACCCGCAGGGGACCGCGGTGTCGCCAGCCGGCGAGCTGGTCAGCGAGGCCAATGGGTTTCGGAGAACTTTTGTAGCGGGGCCCGAAGGACGCTACGTTGCGCAGGATCTTCCGTTTGGAGTTTACCGGCTGAGTTTGCAGGCGGAAGGATTCGCGCCGTGGAGCGATTTGGTCGAAATTCGCTCCGAGGTGCCCTTGCGCGTGGCCGTGACGCTGGGTGTTGCGCCGTTGACGACACGGGTGCAGGTGAATGATTCGGCGACGCTGGTTGATCCCTATTCCACCGGATCGCAGTACTCCATCGGGCGGCAAACGATCGAGCAACATGACGCGGCGCAACCGGGGCGCGAATTGCTGGACTTGGTGTCCGAACAACCGGGATGGGTGTATGAAGCCAACGGCGTGCTTCACCCGCGCGGATCGGAATACGACGTGCAGTTCGTGGTGGACGGGCTGCCGCTGACGCAGAATCGCTCGCCGGCGTTTGCACCTTCGTTTGATGCGGGCGAAGTTGAATCCTTGCGCGTGCTGACGGCAAGTTTTCCGGCCGAATATGGGCGGAAACTGGGCGGCATCGTCGAAGTCATCACCAAAAAAGATGTCCAGGCAGGATGGCACGGGCGGCTCGACGCGGGCGGCGGAAGTTTCTCCACGACGAATGGCGCGGCGGGAATTTCCTATGCACGGGGAGCACAACGATTTTCGGCGAGTGGCGAGGGATTTCATACGGACCGTTATCTGGATCCTCCGGTGCTGGCGAATTACACGAACCGGGGAAATGCCGCCGGGTTCTCGGCTTCCTACGAACTGGATTTTTCGACGAGCGATCGTTTGCGCGTGAGCGTCATGCACGATGCGGTCCGCTTCCTGGTGCCGAACGAGCTCGTGCAGCAGCATGCCGGCCAGCGGCAGGATATTCAGAACACGGAAACAAGCGGACAGATCTACTTCCAGCACGCGATTTCGCCTGAATTGTTTCTGAGCGTTTCGGGAAGCGTGCGGGATTCGGGCGCGACGCTGGCATCGAACCCATTCGCGACGCCCGTGATTGTTTCACAGGACCGCGGCTACCGCGAAGGGTATGCGCGAGCCGACCTTGCAGGGCACCACGGACATCACGATTGGAAAACGGGCGTGGACAGTATTTTCAGCCCGGTGCATGAGGCGCTGCAGTACGCGATAACCGATCCGACTCAATTCGATCCCGGCACGCAGTTGAACTTTCAGTTTCCCTATCAGCGGAAATGGGACGTCGAGCCTTCGATCTACGTGCAGGATCAGATGCGCCTGGGCCGGTGGAACGTCAGCGCGGGGCTGAGGTTCGATCATTATGGATTTGTCGTGCACGAGTCGGCGTGGAGCCCGAGAATCGGCGTATCGAGATTCGTGCCGGCGCTCAACCTGCTGCTTCACGCTTCGTACGATCGCGTTTTTCAAACGCCCGCCATTGAAAATCTGCTTCTCGCGAGTTCGCCGCTTCTCGATGCCATCAGCCCTTCGGTGTTGCGATTGCCGGTGAGGCCGGGGTGCGGAAACTTTTACGAAGGCGGAGTGACCAAGGCATTTCTTGGCAAGCTGCGCTTGGATGCCAATGTTTTCCGCCGGGATTTTCGCCAATATTCCGATGACGATGTCCTGCTGGATACGGGCGTGAGCTTTCCAATTGCGTTCACGAAGGCGCGGATCTTTGGAGAAGAAATCCGATTGGAAGCCCCCCAGTGGGGGCGCTTCTCCGGATACCTGAGCTATGCGAATCAGTCCGGCTACGGGCAAGGGCCGATCACCGGCGGGTTGTTCCTTGGAAGCGATGCGGCCAATGCGCTGACCGATACGAGCAGGTTCGCCGTGACTCAGGATCAACGAAACTCGCTGCACGCTCGTGTCCGTTTTCAAGCGCCGCGGCACGCCTGGGTGGCGATGGGCGCGCAATACGGCAGCGGGTTGCCGGCGAGTATTGGCAACGCCAACGTTAATGACCTGCTAGCGGCCTTCGGACAGCAGATTCTGGATCGCGTGGATCTGGCTCGCGGGAGAGTGCGGCCGAATTTTTCCCTCGACGTGGCGGCAGGCGCGGAAATCTGTCACAAGGAATCGAGGAGCGCCGCGCTGCAGATTCAGGTGGCGAACTTAGCAAATCGGCTCAACGTGATTAATTTTGCGAGTTTATTTTCCGGGACCGCGCTGGGAGAACCGCGGAGCGTTTCGGCGAGCTTGCGGCTTACGTTTTGAGCGGTAGGGGCGCAGCATGCTGCGCCCCTACTTGGCAAGGTGTTCGAGTTCCGTCACAACGCGGTCGAGTTCGTCGATGAGTGGGTTTGAGCCTGCCTTGCGGAATACATTGACGAGCGTGCGGTAGTACCAAAGCGTGCCCTGCTTGCGGCCGGTGAAGCGGTTGAAAACGGCATCGCCTTCGGCGCGATAGTCGGATAGGATTTCGCGGGCGTTGGCCAGTTTGTCGGCGGCGGAAACGAGCCGGACGTCATCGAGCTCGTGGGCGACCTTCTCGATGTAGGCGCGCTTTCTCTCGCCCCAATCCCGTTTTTCGCCGGAGAGTTCGTAAGAATCCGTGCAGCCATCAACGATGCGCGCGACGCGGACGCCGAATTTTTCGCGGATTTCGTCGAGGCGCGGGAGGCCGCCCTGGTCTTCGACGGCATCATGCAGCAGCGCCGCGATGACTTCATCTTCGCCGCCACCGTGTTGAATGACGATTGCCGCGACGCCGAGCAAGTGGCCGACATAGGGCTGGCCTTTACCCTTGCGGCGCTGGTGCAGATGCAGCTCCGCCGCGTAACCAAGCGCCTCTACGAAACGGTTTGTGAGGACCGGCTTTTCGATGATGGATTGTCCGCGAGGCAATTGTTCCGCTTATCTGCGGCGCGCCTTGCCGAGCAGGCGGAGGATTTCCAGATAGAGCCAGATGAGCGTGACCATCAGGCCGAACGCGCCATACCATTCCATGTACTTCGGCGCTCCGTTCTGGACACCAGTCTCGATCATGTCAAAATCGAGAACCAGATTCAGTGCTGCGACGACGACCACGAAAAGGCTGAAGCCGATTCCCACGGCGCCACTGCCGTTGATCGCCGGAACCTGAATGTGGAAGAAACCACCGAGAACCATTTCCCCCAGATAGAGAAGCACGATGCCACCGGTAGCAGCGATCACGCCGAGCTTGAAGCCCTGCGTGGCGCGAATCATACCGGTCTTGTAAGCGAGCAGCATCACGAAGAGCGTCCCGAAGGTGAGGCCGACGGCTTGTATCGCGATGCCCGGGTAGGTGCGCTCGAACATGGCGGAGATGCCGCCCAACGCCAAACCTTCGAGGAGCGCGTAGATGGGTGCGGTGAACGGCGCCCAATTCGGCTTGAAAATGGTAACCAGCGCGACGATGAAGCCGCCGAAAACGCCGCCCATCATCCATGGAATGGGCGCTCCCGGGACTGGAGAGTGCGACAAGCCCCAAGTCCATGCGGCGGTGGCTACGACGCAGAGCAGGAGCAGGCCCGTCTTGTTGACGGTGCCTTGCAGCGTCATCGCTTCGCCGAAAGCGACTTGGCCTTTGAATGCCTTTTCATTGAGCGCTGGATTGGAAGTGCGCATCAGGTTTGCCATTGCCGAAATTCTCCCTAACGACGAGTTTCTAATCTCTCCAAATCTTGCACTAAATTCTACTCCCTGGTGTCCGTCATTTCCATCGTGCCCAAGGCAAGACGAAATCGCTCAGGTGGGCTTTGGTTCCCCGGCGATCTGGCGCTGGACTTGCTCTCTGAATTCCAAGGGCCGGGCAATCTGCGGAAAAACTTCGGGCGTCCCACCCGTGCCCCTCACGATGACTGTTCCATAGCCCAGGAGCCTTCCGAGCGCAGGCTCCTCGATGGCGATGCTTTCGATTCTTGGCAAAAGAAGCTCGATCGTGCGGCGATCGATGATCCCCGACTTTACGATGACTCTTTTATTGGTGACGGCCATTTCCGTGGCGCTGCGCCGCACGAAACCAATGCCGAAAAAAATCGCGGCTACCAACCAACAGGCAATGCCCACCCATCGCAGCGCGCCGGAAAAAGAAGCAGTTCCGGTGTTTACAGCGCTTGCCGGGGCAAGGAACGCGGCCGCACCCACCAGCGCGAGGACGGCGGCGATCAGAGCATGCCCCACCATGACGATCCAGTGCAGCCGGGTCTCGTACTGTACGGTTTCGCCCGCGATGAGATGCTTTTCGGCGTAGCTCAAATGGGCTCCTTGAAAAAGGGCGTCAGTAAACTTGCCATTGGGGAAGCTGCGGCGGATGATGGCCCGAAGTTACGGCTGGTCAACTGCCATTCGTGTAAGACAGAAAAAATCTCAAACTCAGTTGGTAGCCCTAGTGAGTTCCAAATGGAACCACATTATTGGCTGGCTGAATCAGGTGAATTCGCTTCGCCAAGTCTCTATTTTACACGAATAGGCTGTCTAAGTGCTTGATTCTGAGAGGCACTAGGCTAAGAGAGATACTACCAAGATAGGATGGAACCTCGTTTACCTACGCTTGCACACTGTGCTGAGACAGGGTATCCCTCCGACCACCCAGGGATAAAGATGATGGTATGGTGTCTTTCCATATCGAACCAGCGCGTGACCTGCGTGGAAGTTTCGCTACCGGATAACTTCGTCCTTCTCAATCGGGGACTACCCCTTCCCAGCGCCTCCTACCGCGATGGAGAGGTATATGACGGGGAGTCTTGCTGATCGGCGCTCAAAATCCATTAGCCATCGAAGAGAAAGAGCCTTCGCTTGTCGGTGTCAGTGCCTGGTAACGCGCGAACCGGAGAAGTGGGTACAAGCACGCCGTTCACAAGAGGCGAGCGAATAGTCGGGTCGCGGCTCACGAACCATTTTCTATCTTCGGGCGATTGCCGCGCCCCCAGAACATCACTCCCAGGAGCAGGAAAACTGCAATGACCATCCAAACCAAACTCGGGGATTTTAGCAGGCCGTGGTTCATGCAGCTGGTTAATGCGGCCAAGCAAGTACCCATCACCAGGACTGAGGTAGGAAGTTCGCTCCTCGACACCGCTCGAAATCCGATTATTAGGAACAAGACTCCTTCGCCAGACCTTCCAGGGTCCAAGTCTCGTGAAAAGGGGACAAAGAGTGAATCAATTGCCGAAAACACTGCGACGCCGAGCAGGAATATCATTTTCCACGTCCACTGCCTTTTCTCCCACTTCGGAAGAAGAAACCGTTTCCATGTCTGCTCAGTTTTCACGCGGCCATTCCCGTCCTCATGCATCCCCTGAATATCACATGTTTAGTTCAAAGTCCTAACGCGCAACCGTACACTTGATGTCCAGGTAAAGCAGAAATCCTCCCTTTTCACAGACCAATAAGCATCGGAAAACATTCCAAATTGGCCAGATTTTTGTCCCGCCAGAGACATTCTGAATAGTAACCCACTTATTTTGAATGAGTTAGGTTGAGAAGCACCCCGGAGGGACCGCAACTTCCTATACCAGAATCGTGGGTCACCAGGAGTTCCTATCAATTCTTCTGCAAGTGTCCACGTCCTCTCCTCTTCCGCCGCGTCCTCAATGCTCGAACGGACTCAAGATGGGCACAATACTGTGAGCAGTAGAGGCGTTTGTGCTTCGACGTAAGCTCGAAAGGTTTGCGACAGTCCAATCGAGCACAAAATTTGAACTTCGCTCGACGCAGGTGGTCTATGTAGATGGTAGCCAGAATTGCGGTCAGCGTATCTTGCGCCAAGACCATTGCGGAGTGCCGGTCGCCTTCCCAGCGAAACTGCACTGTAAAGTCCACGTGCAGGCGAACTACGTTAGAGAATAAGTCGGACTCGAAGGCCACTGTCCCCAGCCACCTAGCCCATTTGGGCGGCGAAAGTTTCAGAAATTCACGAAAGACCTCTTGCCAATTCAGAAAGTCCGACCACCTCAATCTGCCCTTGCCTACATGCCGGGAAAAAATGCCAGTCTGATTGAGGAAATCTAGACATTCCTCTTCGGTCTTCAGATTGAGAAAAGCATCGCGCACCTGCCATCCGTCCTTGGTTTCTTCGGAGAGAATCCCTTCAGTGCTTGCATGAAGCACTCTTGGGAGGTTGTCCACCTTTGGCTCCAGAATCCATTTACAGGGTGCTGTGCGGAAAGCCACAGTGAAAGGAATTCCTTGGATTACTTCAAGTTTCGCCATTTCTAGCTGTGCCATGATTTGTTGTATTTTCTGTACTACACTAGTATAGTACGATTTTGGTGTGAAAAGTCAGCTTCATAGAACTCCGGGCTAGTGGCGAGTGAAGAAAAGGCTCGGACGTTCGACGGCTATACTGCAAATCAACGCACCACGGTTTGCAGAGTTGCCGAAAGGTGCAAAGGACAGACGACTCAGCATAGCGGAATGCCAGATGTTGTTGGGAGAGGATTGTGGGTTGGGAGTAGCAGAAATAGAAACAATCCGTAACCAAATGTATGCTCTGGCAGACATCTCTATCTCTGAGTTTGTTAAAGGGAACGGCAGCCGCGAACTTCGGCAATTGGACGAGTCCAAAGAAGCGAAAGCCGCCTAGATAAGCGTTCTACCGACCTGAGTCTTGCAAGACCTAAGGGGCTGCTCCCATCAAACAGAGAGGGGCAGCCCATTGGATTATCCGATGCAGAGGGGAACGCACAGTATGCAAATTGCTGGCCAGAGCGAATCAGCGGTTATCTACGTTCGCGTATCATCTGAACGACAACTTGGCAACGCAAGCCTTGATACGCAGGAAAATGCGTGCCGCGCCTATTGCGAGAAGAATGGTTGGCCGGTCTTGGAAGTATTCCGTGAGCAAGGTGAATCCGCTAAGACAGCAGATAGAACCCAACTCCAAGCTGCATTGCAGTTCTGCCGTCAAAACAAGCAGCGCCCCAAATATTTCGTAGTCAATTCAGTTGACCGACTTGCGAGGAATGCCTGCGACCACAGTAATATCAAGCGGCTTCTTCTCCTGCTTGGTGTTTTGCTCCGGTCCCCCACTCAACGCTTGGGGGAATCCCCTAACGAAAAGCTCATGGAGACCATGCTCGCAGGCTTTGCTGAATTTGATAACGACCTTCGAGCCGAGAAGACTGTGGCGGGCATGAAAACGCGACTAGCGCAAGGCCAATGGACTTGGAGAGCACCCATTGGCTATCTGAATTTCCAGGATGCTACGGGAAGGAAGAGCCTCATCCCAGACCCCGATAGAGCACGGTGGGTACAACAAGCGTTTGAACTCTATGCTACGGGTCTCCATACCAAACAAGCCGTCTTACAGAAAGTCACCGCATTAGGATTGCGCTCGAAAAAAGGCCGTAAGCTCTCTCAAGAAGACTTTCGTCGAATGCTTCGTAATCCAATTTATGCGGGCCTGCTCTCAATAGAAGGCTGGGGCATCGAGATGAAGGCTACTTTCGAGCCTCTCGTCCCACATGACCTATTTGAGAGTGTCCAAGCATTGCTGGACGGCAAGAAACGAAGTGTCACTCCAAGAACTAGGAACCACATGGATTTCCCGCTTCGACATTTTGCCAAGTGCGGTAATTGCGCCAAACCCCTCACCGCGAGTTGGTCAAGAAGCCATACGGGCAAGAAGTACCCCTATTATCGCTGCCAGAATAGAATCGAAGCAAGTAATAGAAACTGCTTTCCAAAACTATCTTAGGCAACTCCAGCCAAAACCAGAATATGTGAAGCTATTTAAGTCAATCGTCCTCGAAGTTTGGCAGGATAAGCATAGGCGAGCATCTGAGGAACGGGCGATTTTCGACAAACGGGTGAATGACTGCAACGAACGCAAGAAGAAACTGTTCCAGGCCTATTCGGGCGGGGCGATTAGCATTGACGAGTACAAAGAAATGAAAGGTGAGCTTGACGAGGAGCTAACGCTTACGGAGATACGGGCCAACGAGGCACGGCTAGAAGAAGGAGACTTGGATGGGCTGCTCGATTTTGCGGAATCTATCCTGCTGGACCCAGCGAGCTTTTGGCTTCATTGCTCATCTGGGCAAAAACAGCAGCTACAAGAGGCACTATTCCCAGAAGGCGTAGAATTTGCCAATGGAGTTTATCGAACCCACGTAACTAGTTTACTGTTCGACCTTTTGCAGCCTACAGAAGTCGAAAAAGAGGAGTTGGTAGCGCTAACGGGAATCGAACCCGTATTTTAGCCTTGAAAGGGCTACGTGCTAACCGTTGCACCATAGCGCCACCGGGGAGAGAAACGGAACGATTCAAGGATACGGGAAATAGCTTGCGCGAACAAGCGCGGCGGATGACGGCGCTGGCAAAGAGAGATTCCCGTCGCGCGTGACGGCAGGCTCGCCCCGACGAGGTCAGGGAAAGCGGGATAGAAAGCCTTCTTGGAATTTCTAGTTAACAATAACTGCTACCCCTCCCCCCCTGTTTTTCATAAGTTGATTCTAGCTAACTTAGCTGGACCAGTGCTTCCGTTCAGTGAGAGATGGCAAGGGTATAAAGTGGATCAAAACCAAAGAATTTGACTAGGATTTGCGGTGTCGGAAATGAAAAAGCGGCCGAAAGGCCGCCGCACTCGGAAAAGATCCACACGCTTACCTAGAAGATCGAATACCAAATAAGGCATAGAGAATCAAGGAAATTATGGCTGACGCTGCCGCCGCGTATAAAACGCGATTGCTGAGAAACCTAGGCGCGGTAACAGGATTCGGGGCAATCAATTGGGTGAGGATGCCGAAGGAGAAGAGATCTCCGGGGGCTTTCGCAGGTCCAAGATCTTGAAGCCACTCGGCACTGCAAAGAGTTTGGCGTCGGGATCACCCAAGGCGATGTCCGAAACTTCGAAGTTTTGCGTGCCGGATAACGGATCCTGCCGCTTGCTGATGAGGTTTACGCCGAGCCGGGGCGAAAACCAAAACTCCCGCTTGGACAGGAGCGGGCCGTCGTTTCCGATCGTGCCGGCGGGAATGATGGTCGTCTCTCGCGTGCCGACCGTTTCGAGCCCCCCGACGGACTGCTTGCCAAGGTCCACTGATTCCGATGATGAGCCCTGCGCCATGTGCGCCTTGGCAGGCGGGGTGTAAGGCAAAGACTCTGGCGGAGAAAACACTTCCACTTGACAGGTGCGTCCATGGGGCATGCAAATGTAAAGTTCACGTGCGACGGGGTCGCTGATCTCGATTTGCGTGACGCCCGACTTGGTCTTGCCGTCGTCCGGAACGAGCGCGCGGCGCTCCTGGAAGATACGTCCGGCGGCATCACGGGCGATGGCGCGGTGATTCTTCAGAGTGATGGTGCTGCCGTCCGGCAATTGCCGAATCCATTCGGTATTCACCGTCGCGGTGAACGGCGCGTTCGGCAAGGACGGGATAAGGATGCTGATCAGGACCTCGCGGGTGCCCCCGTCCGGGAGGCGTTGAGGTTCCTGCGGCGCTTGAGCGAGATGGAGAGAATTTGGCAGGATCGAAAATCCTGCGAGCAAAAGAAAAGGGATGCTTTTCATCAGGCAGCCTCCCCAGTACAAGGCGATTATGCCAGATTTTTCGGACCCGCGGCAACGTGCCGATGGAGGAATTGGCTAGGTCTGGCGGTCTTGGAATTCTTCGTGCCAGGCCATTTGGATGGCTTCGAGTTTGGATTCGTTGGAGGCGGCGGGGTCGCCGGAGAAGCCGGGGAGTTCGGTGATCCATTTGTGCATGTCGGTGAAGCGGACAGTGAGCGGGTCAGTGTCTGGAAATTTGTCGGCTAGGCCGATGGCAATGTCTTCGAGATTGTCCCAGCCGAATGTTGGCGGCATGTCTACTCCCAAGAACGATCTAACACAGAGAGCACGGAGATCACAGAGGTCGCAGAGAAAAGATGGCGGGATAAACCCGCCGCTACAACTGAATCAGTGATCCAGTTCCTTGGCGTAGTTTTTGTTCCACTCGGGAATCTCGACGACGATGTCCGTGGTGCCATCGGGCACGGTCTGGCAGCCAAGGCGGGACTTCGGCGTGATGCCCGGCGCTTCGTCCAGCTCGTCGAACTCGGCGTCGGTAGCTTCGTTGCAGGATTCGAGACCTTCCCTCACGATGACGTGGCACGTCGAGCAGGCGCAGACGCCGCCGCAAGCGTGGTCGAGGCCGGCCTTGATGCCTTCGGAAATGTCGAGAATGCTGCCCGGGAGGCCGTTGTGCCCGTACGGAATTTTCTCCGGGTCAACCTCGATGGTCTTGCCACTAGGAAGAAATGTGACTTTGAATTTCTTCGTGGCGGGTTTGTATTTGACTTCTTCAATGTAAGGGTTGCTGCCGCCCATGGTTATCTCCCAAAAAACAAAACCAAAGATGGCGGCGCAAAGCCGCCGCTGCAATTCGTGATGCTCAGGCCGCCTGCGACGAATCACGCCGCGATTTGCGACAGTTAGGACAGGCTGAAGCCTGTCCTACTGGAACCTTTCAGACTTCGGCCAGCTTGCGGCCTTCTAGCGCCGATGCGACCGCCGAATTCATCAACACTTCCGCGAGATGCTCGGTCGCGTGATTTAGGTCGTCGATGCGCTTGCGGATTAATTTGTAGTCGCTGCCTGCTACGGATTCTTGCAATGCGGCGACGCTCTGGTCAATTTTAGCGCGCTCCTCGGCAGACAAGCCCGCGGCTTGCGGATTGCCCAGCGCTTTGGCGGTGGCCGTCAGGATCGACTCGGATTCCGTGCGCGCTTCGATGACCTGGCGCTCGGCGAAATCTTGTTCGGCGTATTCGATGGATTCCTCGAGCATGCGTTCGATTTCGGAATCGTTGATGCCGTAGCTCGGCTGGACTTCGATGGAATGCTGCTCGCCGGTGCGAAGATCCTTGGCGCCAACCTGCAGGATGCCGTTGGCGTCGATCAGGAATTTCAATTCGATGCGGGGCAATCCGGCGGGCGCGGGCGGCACGCGCAGCGCGAAGCGCGCAAGCGAGCGGCAATCCTTGGCGAGTTCGCGTTCGCCCTGGAGGACGTGGATGTCGATGCCGGTCTGATTATCGACGCCAGTGGTGTAAAGCTCCTGGGCGCTCGCGGGGATCGTGGAATTGCGCGGAATAATTTTTGCAACTGCGCCGCCGTAAGTCTCGATGCCTAGCGAAAGCGGCGTGACGTCGAGCAACAGCATGTTTTTTACGCCCCGGTCGAGAATGTTGGCCTGGACGGCGGCCCCGAGCGCCACGACTTCGTCGGGATTCAGCTCGATGTGCGGCTTGCGGCCGAAGAATTCCTGGACGGTGCGGCGAATCAGCGGCGTGCGCGTGGTGCCGCCGACGAGAACGATTTCGTCCATGTCCGCGGGCTTGAGCTGCGCGTCAGCAAGCGCTTGCTTGACGGGCCCCATAGTGCGATCAACCACGGGACGAATAAGAGCGTCGAGCGCGCCGCGCGTGAAATCGTGCGTGAACACGTCACCATTTGGCAACGGAAAGCGGAGCGTTGCCGATTCGGCTTCGGAAAGGCGGTGCTTCACGTCGATGAGGGCCTTGCGCAGTTCTTGCGCGAGTTCGCCATGTGGTGAAAAATCAATGTCGTCGTGTTGAAGAATCAATTCGTGGACAAAAGCCTGGAGCAGATTGTCGATGTCGTCGCCGCCCAGATGCGTGTCGCCATTGGTGGAAAGAACCTGAAAGATATCGCCGTCGGCGGTGGAAATGAGCTTGAGAACGGAAATGTCGAAAGTACCGCCGCCGAGATCGTAGACGGCAACTTTGCCGCGCTGTTTTTCGTGCAGGCCGTAGGCGAGCGCCGCGCTTGGTGGCTTGGCGCTGGGCATCGTTGAAATAGGCTGGGACTGTGATCACGGCGCGGTCGACGGGTTCGCCAAAATGGGCTTCGGCCCAATTTTTCAGTTCGCGGAGGATGAAAGCGGAAATCTCCGGCGGGGTAAAAACTCTATCGCCGAGCATAACGCGGATGACATTTTTGCTCGACGGTTCGATGCGAAAGGGAAACAGTTTTAGTTCATCTTTAACATCGGCGGGACCGCGGCCCATGAGGCGCTTTGCGGAGTAGATGGTACGCTCGGGTTGCGTGAGGAGCCTTCTTCGAGCCGCCTCGCCCACGACAACGGTTCCATCTGCATCCAGGCTAACTACCGAAGGGCAAAGCATACTGCCATACGGACCCGGGATACACTTCGGCTGACCCGTCTGCGGATCAATATACGCGACGAGGCTATTAGTAGTGCCGAGATCGATTCCTACGATTTTGCCCATGATAAGACCCGGAGGGGCTAAAGCCCCTCCCCTACAAAAGCTCCTTCTGAACGTTTACTACCAGATTCCGAATGTACGAGCGGCGATTCAGCAAGTCGTTCAGCTTCGCCATGACCTGTTTGCGCGTGGCGGCTTCGCCTTGCAGTGCGGCGTCCCATTCCCGCGCCGCGGTTTGCAACTGCGCGTCGAGTCCGACGAGCTTTTCCTGGAAACCCTTCTCGGCGGATTCGAGGCGTGATTTCAAGGCGACGAGATCGCCTCCCGAGGCCTTCGCCTCGCGAAGTTCATCGAGCGATTCGTTCAGCTCAAAAACCTCTTCCAGCAACTCAGGGGGCGCTTGCTGCTTGTGTTCGCCCTCCTTGCGCGCTCCTTCGATGCCAAGGAGATACTCGACGCGAACGACGGGATCGCGCAGCGTACGATAGGCATCATTCAATTCCGAGCTTCGCTTCAGGGAAAGCTCGCGTTCCTGCTCCGGCGCGTTTACAAAATTATCCGGGTGCAGTTTCCAGCTCATTTGCAAGAATTTCTGTTCGAGCGCGCTCATCTCGATCCAAAGCTTGCGCGGCAATCCAAAAACAGCGAAGTAATCCACTGCCTTCGTTGGAGTCGTTGATGCACTCATGAAATGCTCTTCAAGAATCCCCACAAGACACAAAAAAAGTGGCTGGCGGGTGCGGCTGCCAACCACTTGTCAGGCTCGCCTGTGCGTTACTCCCGCTGGAACCGAGTCAGAGGCGAAGAGCACAGACTGAAGTCCGTGCTACTAGGCCGTGAAAGAGCTGCCGCAGCCGCAGTTGTGCGCCGCGTTGGGATTCTGGAAAACGAATCCCTGGCGCATCAGCGTCTCTTCGTACTCGAGCGTCGTGCCGTTCAGGAATAGAAAACTTTTTGGGTCAACGAAGAGGCGCGCACCATGTTCTTCGAAGATCTTGTCGCGATCCCGCGACTGAGTGTCGAGGCGCATGGCATAAGACAAGCCGGAGCAGCCGCCGCCCTGGACGCCGACGCGCAGGCCGCCCTGTTCAGGGGAAACTCCATCCTTCTCGAGCAGCTCGCGGATTTTCCGCGCGGCACGCTCGGTCAGATGGATTTTCGCGATGTTGGGACTTGCGACTTCTGTTGGCATTTTCAAATGCTCCAAAGGCCTTACGGTTTCAATCATGCCTAGCTGGGGGCGCCGCATGCTGCGCCCCTACAAATCCGGAGCGAGCGGCTTCTACGCCAAGGGCGATTAGTGCGAGGCCTTTTCGTGGACCGGCACTTCGACGCCGTGCTTTTTCTTCCAGTCGCCGATGGCGGCCTTGATGGCGTCTTCCGCGAGCACGGAGCAATGGATCTTCACCGGCGGGAGCGAAAGCTCGCGCACGATGTCCGTGTTCTTGATCGAAAGCGCTTCTTCGACCGTCTTGCCCTTCACCCATTCGGTAGCGAGCGAGGAGCTGGCGATGGCCGATCCGCAGCCAAAGGTCTTGAACTTGGCTTCTTCAATGACCTGGGTATCGGGATTGATCTTCATCTGCAGCTTCATTACGTCGCCGCACTCCGGCGCTCCGACGAGACCCGTGCCGACATTGGGGTCTTCCTTCGAGAGGCTGCCGACGTTGCGGGGATTGTTATAGTGATCCACCACTTTATCGCTATATGCCATTAGCCGTTGCTCCTTGCCAGATTCACGAGATTCCCGAAACCAGCGCTCTTGACTGCCTTGTCAGTGAGCGAAACGTTCGGCACGGAAGCCGAACGGCCCGCGGTCAACTGACGAAGAGCGTCCTTGATGAACTCCGCGCCGAGCCCGAGCATGCGCTCGCCGGCGACGGCGGCCTCTTCTCCCTCCCCACCATAGGGCACAAAAGTCACGCGGAAGGCCGCGCCGGTGCCGCCGATGGAGCGATGAATGCGAATTGTTCCTTCGTTTGCCATGTTGTCTCTTTCAGTCCTTTAGGCGGTTTGCCATTTCATTTTCGAGATGTCGATTCCCTCTTTGGCCATTTCGTAGAGCGGCGATAGTTCGCGCAACTTGGTGACGACTTGCACCATCTTGTCGATGACGTAGTCGACTTCCTCCTGCGTGTTGAAACGACCGAGGCCGAACCGAATCGAGGTGTGGGCGAGGTCTTCGCCGACTCCTAATGCTTTGAGTACGTAGCTGGGCTCAAGGGTTGCCGAAGTACAAGCGGAACCGCTCGAGACCGCGATATCGTTAATGCCCATGAGCAGCGATTCGCCTTCCACATAGGCAAAGCTCATGTTCAGGTTGTTCGGCAGGCGGTGTTCCATCGAGCCGTTAATGAAAACCTCGTCCAGCTTGGCTTCCAGGCCCTTTCGTAGACGCTCGCGCAAACCGAGCATACGCGCCGCTTCTTCCGGCATCTCTTTCTGCGCGATTTCGCAAGCCTTGCCGAGGCCCACGATGCCGGGCACGTTCAAGGTGCCGGAACGCATGCCGCGCTCGTGCCCGCCGCCGTCGATGATGGCGGAAAGCTGAACGCGGGGATTGCGGCGACGGACGTACAAAGCGCCAACGCCCTTAGGCCCATAAATCTTGTGCCCGCTGACGGCCAGCATGTCGATGTTGTCCTTCTGGACGTCGACCGGAATTTTGCCCACGGCCTGTACCCCGTCCACGGCAAAGAAGATGCCATGTTCCTTGGCGATTTTGCCGATTTCCGCGATCGGGTTGATCACGCCAATTTCGTTGTTGGCGTACATGATGGTGATCAGAATGGTTGAGGGCTTAATCGCCGCCTTCAAATCCTCAATGCTTACGCGTCCATCCCGTTGGACCGGCAGATAGGTAACTTCGAAGCCGTGCTTTTCCAGGTTCTTGCAGGTGTCCAGCACGGCCTTGTGCTCGATGGCCTGGGTGATGATGTGGTTGCCCTTTTCGCGGAACATCTCCGCGATGCCCTTGATCATCAGGTTGTCGGATTCGGTGGCGCCACTCGTGAAGATGATCTCTTTCGGCGTGGCGTTGATCAGCGAAGCGATCTGCTGGCGCGCGGTTTCCACGGCTTCTTCGCCCGCCCAGCCGAAGGAGTGGTTGCGGCTCGCGGCGTTGCCAAATTTCTCGGTGAAATACGGTAGCATCGCTTCGACGACGCGCGGATCGACCGGCGTGGTTGCGTGATTGTCCATGTAGATCGGCAGCTTTACAGTCATAATCCCTATTCTCCTAAGTCGTGCTCACGAGCGGCCGCGAACCAGCCGACAACGCAACGAGCGCGGGCTCGTGCGGGTCTTCGCTCAATTGCGAAATGCTGACCGCGCTTAGCACGTTCAAAATACTCTCGTTGACGCGGCGCAGCGGCTCTTTGACGGAACACCGCTCCGTGGCATCGCAATTCCCGTGGCTGGTCACGCACGAAGTGATCAACACGGGACCATCAATCGCCGAGATTACGTCCAGCGCGCTGATCTGCGACGGGTCCTTCGCCAATTGATATCCGCCGCTGGAGCCGTGTTTCGCGACGACCAGAAAGCGATGCGCAAGTTTCTGCAGCACCTTGGCCATGAGTGTCGCGGAGATGCCGTACTCTTCGGCAATCTCGTTGGCGCTGCAGGAATGCTGCTGGCGAGGCATCGCCAAGTGCTTGACGGCGATCAACCCGTAGTCGGCCTTTTTGGAAAGCTTGAACATTGTTCGAGCGCCTTTCTGGACGCTCCTGAATATGCGACTGAATCGGTCGCACATGAAGTATATCCCTAGAGGCACTCTCAAGTCAACCCCAAGCCTTCCTGGACACCCATACAACCTCTGTATTTCGTTCAACTTACAGTAAGACCAAACTGGTCTTATTTGCTAATGAATTTCGGCTAACCGTCTCCTATTGCAGCAAACGGCGGAAATTCCAAGCTGAAGTGCGATTCGCCGAGTTTGCCACCGCGGCATGGTAGCCTAGTGTTTCGATGGAGGAGATGGATGCTCGGATACATCGGGAGATGCAGAAAGTTGGTTTTTCAATTGGTTCGGGGGCTGGTCCCGCTGGTTCTCATCGTTCCAACACTTGTCCGAGCGCAAACACAATCGCCTCCGTCAACCCATAGACCCAAGCGTGCTCGCGACAAAGCGCTCAAAAAGCTGTCGCCCGAGCGGGCTTTTGTTCTCGTCGGTGCAGGCGACATCGCCAGTTGCAAGAATCCGGAAGGAGCCCGGGCGACAGCAAAGCTGATCGAGCAAATCCCCGGGACGGTGTTTGCCGCGGGCGACCTGGCCTACGAGCAGGGGAGCGCGGAAGAATTCAAGAATTGCTATGACCCGGCCTGGGGCCGCTTCAGAGACCGGACGAAACCTGCTTTGGGAAATCATGAGTATGCGGATCCTACGGCGTCAGGCTATTTCCAGTATTGGGGCGCGCAAGCAGGGCCCGCCGGCAAGGGCTACTACAGCTACGATCTCGGCGACTGGCACATCGCCGTTATGAACACCAACTGCAGCGCGCAGGGTCTGGGAGGTTGTGGCGACGGCTCACCGCAAGAAACGTGGCTGAAAGAGGATCTTGCAAAGCACCCAAACGCGTGCATTCTCGCTTACGGCCACCACGCGCTCTTTAGCAGCGGTGTTTTCAAGAGCCACGCCGTACATCCCGAACTGAAGCAACTCTGGGAAGACCTGTACGCCGCGCACGCCGACTTGGTTCTCGCAGGACATGAACATTCCTACGAACGCTTCGCCCCCCAGGACCCTGAAGGCAATGCCGACCCCGTGCGCGGAATCCGCGAAATCGTCGCTGGGACCGGGGGGCGCAGCCACGACTTTCTGGGCTTTGCAGCAACAAACAGCGAAGCGCGCGACTGGCAGACGTATGGCATCTTGAAGTTGACTCTCTCACCCGGAAAGTACACTTGGGAATTTATCCCCGAAGAGGGGAAGTCATTTCGTGATTCCGGCAGCGGCGTCTGCCACAACCAGCCCACCGAAGCGAAATAAGCAGCCCTTACGCCGGAGCGATTCAGGCCTAAGGCTTAGGGGTA
>WNFK01248237.1_pt1 | contig 31596 bp, 29 predicted proteins | sample 5400281 | NCBI WGS metagenome assembly WNFK01 (sample SAMN13153350, study PRJNA577476) | soil metagenome | isolation source: 20 cm soil on Douglas fir-dominated hillslope | place: USA:California | collected 2013-09-17
GGGATCGGCGCGAACACCGCCGTGTTCGGGACGTTTCGCCCCTCGTTGGGACCGCTGCGGGCGGTCCGTCACGTCGTGACGCCCTCGGTGAGTCTCGTGTATCAGCCCGCGTACCCGAAGCTCAACTTCCGCGATGCGAACGGGAACCTTCAGCCGCGATTCACCGGGGTCGCGGGCGCGCTGGGCGGTCTGGAGACGCGGGCGATGACGTTCTCGCTACGGAACGACCTCCACGTCAAATGGGGAAACGCAGCACAGCCCAAGGTGATCAACAACCTGATCCAGCTCTCGACAACGGGCAGCTACAACTTCCTCGCGGCGAGACAGGGAATCAAGCCCCTGTCCGATCTCTCGAGCACTCTGAGGCTCCGTCCGATCGATCGCAGCTCGATCGATATGGATTTCACCCACAATCCCTATGACGGGAAGCTCCTGCACTTCGGTGTCTCGAGCGGGCTCTTCTTCCAGGGGGTGAGGCGCGCCGAGGGTGAGGAAGAGAAGGTGGAGCAGGACCCCGGCGCCCAGGCGGTCTCGGCACCGTCCGGATGGACCCCCGCGGGACTGCTCCCGTCCGGGCTCCCCTGGATGTTCGGGATTTCGATGAGCTACACAGGGTCGAGCAGCAGGATCGCGGGCGGCGGATACTTGCCGTGGGCGTCGAGCACCCGCGCGAACGGGTCCCTGGGTCTGAATCCGACGGCAAACTGGCGGGTGGAGTATTCAGCGCAATTCGATTTCAAGAGCCGCCAAATGATTTCACAGAACTACTCGGTGAGGCGCGAGCTCCACTGTTGGGAGGCGCAATTCACGCGCAGCATTTCGGGCGGGATCACCGAGTACTACTTCAAGATCAACGTGAAGAATCTCCCGGAGGTCTATTACGAACAAGGGTCGCGCGGATTGCGAGGGTTCGGTGGAATCCAAAATGCTTTCTAGTGAAAAACCCGCATCCGCATCAGGAATCCATTTGACACCCCCGGGGGTGCGGCGTACGTTGACGCGTCGTTCAGCCGAAAGGAGGTGACAAGCAGATGAACAAGACCGAACTCATCGCCACCGTTGCAAGAAAGACCGGTCTTTCGGCACGCGAAGCGCGTGCCGCCGTCGAAACGCTGTTCTCCCCAGGCAAGGAAGGCTTGATCGCGGCCGCTCTCATGTCCGGGAAGAAGGTCCAGATCACAGGATTCGGCACCTTCGAGACCCGTAAGCGGAAGGCACGCGAGGGTCGGAACCCCCAGACTGGAGAGCGCATCAAGATCGCAGCATCCCGGTTTCCCGCATTTCACGCAGGAAAGGCCCTGAAGGATCGCATCAAGAAGTAACCCCCCCACCATCGGACTTGCGAGGGAGCGGGCAGGTGCACCTGCCCGCTCCTTTTGCGTTTTGTCACCGAAATCTTGAACCCGTCACCTTTTGCGGGGTATAGTGTTGGACCATAATGTCCATTCCAGGGGGGAGGTGAGTTCACTGACCCGATTCCGGTCCCTACTCTTTCTTCTTGTCGCAGCGGGGCTTGCGGCACTGAGCCCGCGGCTTCTGGGAAAGGGTTCGCCTTGTGACATCCTCATTCAGGCCACGACGGATGTAAACGGCGAGCTCGCTCCCTGCGGCTGACACGCTCACCCGCTTGGCGGACTCGCCCGGAGGGCGAGTCAATTCAAAGTAGGCGTCATGAAGTTCCCCAACAATTTCCGGGTGGACTCGGGGGACTTCTTTGGTATGGCCGGGGAGCAGGACTCCCTCAAGAGCGCATTCATGGTCACCGCCATGGATAAGCTGGGCTACGACGTGGTCACGCTCGGCGAGCGGGAGTTCAACTTCGGCCAAGCCTTCCTTCTCGACACCTTCAAGAAAACGAAGATCGACCTCGTCTCATCGAACCTGGTCTACGCCGACACGAAGAAGCCCTTCGTGAAGCCCTACGTCATCCGGGAAATGTGCTCCACGCGCGTGGCGTTCTTCGGCCTCATCGGGACGGACATGAAGATCCGGACGCTCTTGAGCGAACGGGCGCTCGAGGTGAAGGATCCGTTCGCGACCGCGAAGGCGCTCGTGCCCGAGCTCCGGAAAAAGGCGGACGTCGTGGTGCTCCTCTCCCACTTAGGGCTCACGGAAAGCCAGCGCATGACGCTGGAGGTGCCCGGGATCGACGTCATGATCTTCGGCCACCAGCCTGGACTGTTCCGCGAGCTCGTGAAGACCAACGGCGTCATCAACACGCGCGCCGGCGAGCGCGGGCAGTACATCCCCGGAATACACCTGGTCATCGAGGACAGCAAGATCGCCTCCTACGACGGCGTGGTGGTGACGCTGGATGACAAGATACCCGCGGACGAAGACATGAACCACATGGTCGATACCTTCAATGACGAGATGAACCGGCGCTTCTCCAGCAACCCCAATGCGAACACGCCCCCGGGACAACCGGCCCCGATCCCGGTCGGGGGGGATCACTACCTGGGAGAGAAGAACTGCCGCCGCTGCCATGAGGCCGAGTACCAGATGTACGCGAGTCAGCCCCATGCGCGCGCCTTCGATACGCTGACCAAAAACCAACGCGATTCCTCGCCCGAGTGTCTGCCTTGCCACGTCGTCGGGTACGGACAACCCGGGGGATTCTCGTCCAAGCAGACCACTCCAGATCTCGTGAACGTGCAGTGCGAGAACTGCCACGGAATGGGCACCAAGCATCCGGGGAAAGAGGACGCCAACGCGGTCGTGGGTCCCGAAGTATGCCTGACCTGCCACACGCACGAACAGAATCCTGATTTCGACTACAGCGAAGCGGTTACGCATATTGTCCACTGGCATCAATAGCGGTCGCCCGCGCGCGGTTGCCTTCGCCGCCCTCGCCTCTCTTCTCTTGGTGGTCGGAACCTCACAGGCTCAAAGCGTCAAGCTTCGTGTCCTCACCATCCCATCCGACGTCCAGCCCGGTAGCTGGATCTCCTACCGCATCCAGGTGGATTCGAAGAACCGGCCCCCGCGCCGGTTCACGCAGCGGCTCGCGGTCGTCGCTCGGGAGGGATCGGGCGATGAAGCGGGTGCGTGGCTGGAGCTCAAGACCATGGAAGCGGGGAGAACACGGATCGAGCGCGGATTCTTCGCGCGGGGGGAGAGCCCGGACCGGGGGCACTCCCAAGGCGCCGAGACAACCGCGCACCTCGTGCTCCGGCGCTACCAGATGCTTACCTCGGACGGAAGGCTCATCGAGTATCCGGTCGGCGGGGAAGGCGCGCCCATGCCGGATGAGGACATCTCCGCCATGGATCTTCTCGAGTTCACGGGGACCGCGAAGATCGATTCGCTCGCGCCCGACACCTTGAGCGCCGGCAGCCAAGTCTTTCCATGCCGTGTGGAACGAGTCACTCGATATGGAAAGGACCAGTGGGCGGCCGAGGATACGACCTTTGTGAACCGCGCCGTGATGACCCGCACGGTGTGGCGGGATCCCGCGGTTCCGGTGACCGGATACGCGCGGTCGGTCCTCGAGGTCGCGACCGCGCGCCTTCCAACGCTCTCACGCGGCGCGGCAGCCGCGCCGCCGGAGACCACCCCCGCGCGTTCCATGGCCCCGGATTCGACAGCCGCGCGCTCGACGGCCGTGGATTCGACCGCCACGGATTCGGCCACCCGCGTGGCGCCCCCCGTCGGGCCCGAGGGCCAAAGGTTCTTCTACAGGGCCGCGGTTACCCTGCTGGACGTGGGCGATGATGCCGTCCCGGAGATTACCCAGGCGCCCGAGCTCGCCCCGGAAGAGGCTTTACCGCGGCCCAAGCCGAAGGTGATTCGCTAAGGCATCCGCCCGCGGCGAGCCACACGCCGTGGGAATCCCACAAGCCCAGAGCTTCCCTAAATCCCTCCAGATCGGCCCTTCCGAGCCGATACCTGCGACGTAGCCTGCCGGTGGGTCATTCCGGCACGAAACCCTTCCAAAGCACGGGAGTACCGATGGCGCAAGGTGGCCGTAAGCCGCTGGGGCAGAGCTTGGTCGAGCAGGGACATCTCTCAGGCGAGGGATTGGCTCGCGCGCTCGAGGAGCAGCGCCGCACCGGCCAGGCCCTTCGGGAGGTGCTGCTCCGCCTCGACCTCGTTTCTGAAGAGGCGATACTCGAGTACTACGAAGAGCAACTCGGCGTCCCGCGCATGGACCTCACCACCTATGTTCTCGAGCCGGAAATCGTGCGCCTGGTGCCCGAGCGGATCGAGCGGCAGTACAAGCTCGTCCCGCTTTTCAAGATCGGCAACACCCTCACGATTGCGATGATCGATCCGCTCGACATCGTCGCCCTGGACGAGGTGAAGCTGGCGACCGGGCTCGAGGTCGAGGTAGTCGTCTCTCCGGAGCAGCAGATACGCGAGGCCGTGGATCGCTACCACCCGCTCGGCGGCGGGCTCGAGATGCTCGTGCGCGAGCAGGGGCAGAAGCAGAGGCAGAAACAGAAGCATGGAGCCGCCGCCGAGGAGGCGATCGCCCGCGCCGAGGAGGACGGGCCCGTCATCCGATTCGTGAACGCGGTCGTGAATCAGGCCGTCCGCGAGGGGGCCTCCGATCTCCACTTCGAGCCCGACGAGGCCAGTCTCAGAATCCGCTACCGCGTGGATGGGATTCTGCGCGAAGCGTCCATCCAATCGAAATCGATCCACGCCTCCGTCGTCTCGCGTGTGAAAATCATGGCCCAGCTGGACATCTCCGAGCGCCGACTCCCCCAAGATGGGCGCGCCCGCATCGAGATTTCGGGCAAGGAGTACGACATGCGGGTCTCTACGTTTCCGACGATCCACGGGGAGAACGTGGTGCTGCGAATCCTGGACAAGTCGAGCGCGCTCCTCGGAACTTCCGAGTTGGGGCTCGCCCCAGGTCCGCTCGCCGAGCTCTCCCGAATGATCGAGCGGCCGAACGGCATCGTGCTTGTCACCGGCCCGACGGGGAGCGGGAAGACGACGACCCTCTATTCCTGCATCGGGAAGATCAACACTGTCGAGCGGAACATCGTCACCCTCGAGGATCCGGTGGAATACCACCTCCCGTCCATCCGCCAGACCCAGGTGGACCCAGACATCGGGCTCACCTTCGCACGGGGGTTGCGGGCGCTGCTGCGACAAGACCCCGACGTGATCATGGTCGGTGAGGTTCGCGACAGCGAAACCGCCGAAATCGCCGTCCGCTCGGCGCTCACCGGACACCTCGTGCTCTCGACCCTGCATACCAACGACGCCGCGGGCGCTCTGCCCCGCCTTCTCGACATGAAGATCGAGCCGTTCCTGCTCTCGTCTGCGATGCTCGGAATCGTGGCCCAGCGTCTGGTGCGGCGCGTATGCGAGAAGTGTCGCCGTCGGAGCGCGCCACCGGCCGAGGCGCTCGAGGAGCTGGGGGCGGGCGCGATCAAAGGCGAGTTCGTGGTCGGCGCGGGTTGCATGGCGTGCGGGCAGACAGGCTACCGCGGAAGGCTCGGGATCTTCGAGGTGCTGGTCGTCACCGACGAGATCCGCGATCTGATCGTCTCCCGCGCTTCGACGGAGGAGCTTGCACGCGCCGCGCGCCGCGGCGGCATGCTGTCCTTGCGCGACGATGCGCTTCGCAAGGCGGCCCAGGGCATCACGACGCTCCAGGAGGTGATCCGGGTCACCCGCAAGAACCTCCTGCTGGCCCCTGATCCGGATCCGGCCCCCCTCCCGGTCCGCGAATAGTCGATGCCCGCGTTCCGATACCGGGCTATGAGCGCGGCCGGGCAGGCGCAGCAAGGGCTGCTGGAGGCGCCGGACCTCGACCAGGCGCTGGACCGGATCCATCGCATGGGGCTCACCCCGGTGCGGCTCGAGGCTCAGGGCACGTCCAAGGCCAACTCCCGAGCCATTCCGTTTCTTCAAAAGAAGGTCACGCCGCGCGATCTGATTCTGTTTACGCGGCAGCTCGAGACCATGCTCGACTCGGGTCTGCCGATACTCTCCGCGCTCGAAATCCTTCATGCCCAAACGGTGCAACCGAGGCTCAAGCTGGCGATCGACCGCGTGCGGTCGGATGTCGAGCAGGGTTCAACGCTCACCGAAGCGCTGTACCGTCATCCGGACTGTTTCCCGCGGATTTACGTGAACCTGGTCTTCGCCGGGGAGGAAGGCGGCCTCTTAGCGCAGATGCTGGACCGGGTCGCCACGCTCCTCGAGTACGAAGCGGAGACGGACCAGAGAATCCGCTCCGCCACCTTCTACCCGACCCTCATCGTGACCGAGCTCGGGCTCGCGTTCCTCGTCCTGATCAAGTTCGTCCTCCCGCGCTTCGCTTCCCTGTTCCGGAATTTCAACACCGCGCTGCCTCTCCCGACGCGGGTGTTGATCGGGCTGAGCGATTTCTTCGAGCACCAGTGGATCCCGTTCGTGTTCTTCATCGTGTGCGCGGCGGCCATCGCCGTCGTCTGGAGCCGGACCGATCGCGGCCGCACGACCATCGACCGGATCATCGTCACCGCTCCGATTTTCGGGCCGATCTTTCTCATGACGATCATGTCTCGCTTCTCGCGCGTGCTCTCCGCACTCCTCGCGAGCGGTATCCCGATCGTCCGGGCGCTCGACATCGTGCGGGGGGTCGTGGGGAACAAGGTGGTCGAGGTCGAGATCGACAGGATGCGCGACGGTGTGGTGGCGGGTCAGGGATTGGCCGAGCCGCTCCGCGGGAGCCCGATCATCCCTCCCTTGGTGGTCAAGATGTTGGCGGTGGGTGAGGAGACCGGCGCGATCGACAAGATGCTCCTCCGAGTCTCCCGATATTACGACCAGGACGTCGATTACGCGGTCAAGAACCTCTCCACGGCGATCGAGCCGGTGCTCCTCATCATCCTCGGAGCCGCTGTTCTTTTCACCGCTTTGGCGGTCTTCCTACCCCTCTGGAACCTCATGAACGTCTTCCGCCACTGACCTGGCGGAACCCTCCCGGGGACTCAAGAACGGTCGCCCAATTGCCGATTGCAATTCCGGACACGGATAACAGTGCCCCGGGGGTTGGGGGCGAACGAAGCAGCCAATCAGGGAGGTCGTGCATATGTACCGGAACACTTCTGAGAGCGGTTTCACGCTGATCGAGCTCGTGATCGTGATTGTGATCCTCGGCATCCTCGCCGCGGTCGCGATTCCGAAGTACGAGGACATGCGTGAGCAGGCCCGCGTGGCCACGATGAGGGGGCAGCTAGGCTCGATCCGCTCGGCGATCGCGATCCAGTACGCGCGCAACGCTCTGAACGGCTCGACGGCGTTCCCCACGTTGAATGGAGCCATTTTCGCCGACGGCAACGTCCCGAAGGAGCCGGTCAACAACTCGAACGCGGTGAAGGCCACGCCCGGCGTCGATAACGCGGGAGGCTGGCAGTACAACTCGGTGACCGGAATCGTGAAGGTCAACCTGAACGCGTACTCGTCCTACTAGAGCTTTTCCTTCAGCGGCTTCAAGGCGGATGGCCGAGGTGGGAGCGAAACGCTTCCACCTCTTCGGCCATTCAGGGGTAGATCCTATGGAGGATCGGGGGATCCACATGCGCTGGACCCGCGCGGGGGCGGGAAGCCTCGCCGCCGCGGCGATCGCGGCATTCGTCTATGGCTCCACGCTCGCGCCTTCCGTGGGAGCGGGGGACAGCGGTGAGCTGATCCTCGCGGCCCAATCCATGGGAATCCCGCATCCTCCGGGGTATCCGCTCTGGGTTCTCCTCGCCCGCGCCGCGGCGGCATTGCCTTGGGGGACGGTCGCCTTTCGGGTCAACGCCCTCTCGGCCGTGCTCTCGGCGTGCGCCGTGGGCCTCTTCTACCTTCTGGCGGCACGGTGCGGCCTCAGGAAGTCAGGACGTTTCGCGGCCACGCTGATCTTCGCCGGATCCACGCTTCTCTGGGACTCGGCGGTGCAGGCGGAGGTCTACTCGCTCGCGACGGTCGCGTTCCTGGCGCTCTCCTTGGCGGCGTTCGCGGCGAGGTCGAAGGGAGCGACGTCCGCCCGGTCCGACGCGACCTTCTTCTTCGTCGCCGGCATGGCGCTGCTCGCGCATCAGACCCTCCTTTTCCCAGCGCTGATCCTTGGAATCTGGGTGCTCGCGCGCCGGTTCCGCCCACGGCGACTCGTGGCGGCGCTCGCGTGGGCGGTCGTGGGATTTTCGTGCGTGCTCGCGCTGCCCATCCGGAGCGCCGCCCATCCGTGGTTCGATTGGGGGCAAGACCACAACCTGACCCACCTATGGGACAACCTCCTGCGGCGCAATTACGGGGGCCTGCGCCAGAACCCATTCCGTCTGGATCGCACCGTCGATGAGATCGTGTGCATGGGGGGCTTGATGGCAGCCTCGTGCGGGGTCGTGGGCGCCTCGCTCACGGCGCTCGGGACCTTGCTCGCCGGCCGCGCCCGCCCTGCGCTCGTTCCGCTAACGCTGGCGGCACTCACCATACCCGCGGCCCTCGTCGCGTTCGTCGGCTTTACTCCAGACCCGGAGCATCTCGCGCAGATTGGCCCGTTCCTGATCCCGGTCCTCGCGGCGGCCGGTCTGTGGGCGGGTGCAGGGGTCGCGAACCTGTCGAAGCGTCTCCCGCGGATCGCCCGCGCGCCGGTCGCGGCCGCGTGCGCGCTCGCCCTTCTCGCCACGGCCGCTTTCCACTACCGGCTGTGCGATCGGTCCGCGTTCCGCCTTCCCGAGCGATACGGCCGGGATTTGCTGGAGCCGCTCCCCCGAGGCGCCACGCTCATCTTGGACGGCGATAACGAGACCTTCCTAGCCGCCTATCTCTCGCGGGTCGAAGGCGTGCGCGCCGATCTCGCGCTCGTCAATCGCCGCGGCCACGTCTTCGGCGACCCGTACGGCCTCACGGGCGTGCCGCGCTCCAAGTGGACCGAGATCCAGCATCGGGTCGATCTCGAGCGGCTCAAGAGCGCCCGCGCGCCGGTCTACTACGCCACCCCGCCCGAGGATCTCGTGCGCGGGGGGGTCAGATTTCTCAACGAGGGGCTCGTGTATCGGGCAGTCCTGGGCAGCGGGGGGCTCGGTGCGGCCGGGGGGAACAAGCGCCCGGGGGTTTCGCGCACGGCTTCGAATAACCGGGACACCGCGGCCTGGCCCAAGAGCACCGATCTCCTCCCCGGCGGACCGGAACGATACGGCTACGTCGAGAGAAAGCTGGCCATCACCTATTCCGCCGCGCGGGCCCAGGCGCTCTGGGAGGAGGAACGGTACCAGGACGCCTACCCTTGGTTCGAGGACGCGGCGCGGGTCGGCTTCGATTTCCCCGCGGCGCGCATGAACCTGGCGGTGGCGGCGGCCGCCTCCGGGAAGCCGGAAGTGACGCTCACGGAGCTGGTCGCCGCGATGAAGCTCGCGCCCTACGATCCAGAGCCTGCGGCGCGCCTCGCGGTCCTCTTCGCGGTTGCCGGGCGCTACCGGGACGCGGCGGTCTATTTCGAACGAGCGTACAGGATCTCTCCATCGGTCGAGCTCGCGTCGAACGCCGCGCGCGCATGGTCGCTGGCCGGGGAGCGCGAGCGTGCCCGCTACTGGGAAGCGAAGGGATGATCCCGCGATGCGGAGCCCGCCCGGGCGGCGCCTCGCGAGCCGTGCACGACTCCGCCCGCCCGGAAGGGTTCTCGCTCACGGAGCTGATCATCATCATCACGATCCTCGGGATCCTGAGCTGGCTCGCGTACCCCAAGGTCGTGGCGATGGACGAGATCAAGCTGGACACGGCCGCTCGCCGGTTGGCCGCCGATCTCCGCTACGCGCAGAGCCTCGCGATGAGCAAGCGCGTGATCCACGGTCTTCTCTTCGAGCCCGCGCTCGAGCGCTACACGGTATTCGCTCCCAGCTCCGGATCCCCGATCACGGATCCCGCCGACCGCGCCCGCCCGATGCAAGTGGACTACACATCACGCGCCGAGTTCCGTGGGGTTCTGATCCAGTCGGCCGCCTTCGGGACCACTCCCGGAGTGACCTTCGATTACTTCGGCGTGCCGCGCGACACGAGCGGGGTCGATCTCACCTCCAACGGCAGCGTCGTCCTGACCTATCAGGGCGTGACCGATACGGTTCTCGTGGCGCCCCAGACCGGCATGGTGACCGTCCGATGAGCGGGCGAGAGGTTAGCCGCGCGGCCAGGTTGTGTGAAACCATGCGCCCGCCCGTCGCGGACTGCCCGGCCGGGTTCACGCTCGTTGAGATCGTGCTCATCATCGTCATCGCCGCGGTGGCCATACTCCCGCTCAGCATGCTCTTCGCGAACACGTCGATCCGGTCGGGGGACGCCCGGAACGCGACGATCGCCGCGCAGCTCGCGCAAGCGAAGATGGAGGAGCTTACCGCCGACAAGAATTCGCCCACCCGGGGCTTTTCGTACCTCATCGCTGCGAACTACCCGGCCGAGAGCCCCGTGACCGCGTTTCCGGGATACAGCCGGTCCGTCGCGTTCGCTCCGGACTCCATCTATGACGGCGTCACGTTCCGCACCGTAGGCGTGACGGTCGTATGCCCCAACATTCCACCCGTGACCCTGACGACATGGTTCACGAACTATTGACGCCGCCGCGGCGGCGCCGCGAGCAGGGCTTTACCTTGCCCGAGCTACTCATTGTCATCGTCGTGGCGTCGATCGTCGCGGTCGCGTTCTCCACCATGTTCATCGAGGCGGTCAAGACCTACCAGTTCATGGACGCGGAGAAGGACATGCTGGAGGACGCCCGGTACGCGGAGGAGCGGGTCTCGCGCGAGCTCAAGCGGGTGAAGGACAACACAAGCATAACCACCGCGAGCGCAACCACGCTCGCCTTCGTGGACCGGGGCAACGCCACGGTGAGCTTCTCCTGGAGCGGCGTTTCGGGCGCGAACCTTCTCTACACCAAGAACGGGTCCTCGCAGACGCTCGCGAAGGGCGTGGACTCGCTCGCGTTCCAGTACTGGACGAAGAACGGCGCGGCGGCGACGCCCGTCCTGTCGCCGTCCGCGACCGACATCTGGCGGGTCACGATCTACATGCGGCTCATCAAGGGCTCGCAGACCGTCGCTTCCTTCGGCGCCGCGTTCGTGAGGTCGCTGTGAGCCGCCGCCTCGATGTCGGCCCGGACGCGGGGTTCTCGGTGGTGCTCGCGGTGTTCTCGATCCTCATCCTCCTCACGCTGGGAATCGCGATGGTGGCCCTCGTGGTCCAGGACTCCGATCTCTCGGTCACGCACGTGCAGGAGAACCAGGCCTTCTACGCCGCGCACGCCGGAACCGAGTACGCGCTCGGCAAGCTCATGGCGAATTGGTCCTGGGGGGGACTTCCTTCTCCCGGGAAGAACGTCGGCGTGGGTTCCTTCTGGATCGCTCCTCCCGATGCCGTCGACGAGAACGGGAACCCGCTTCCCGCGGGAAGGAAGCGCGTCATCTCGACCGGAGTCGTCGGGGGCGCCAAGCGGGAAATCCAGGTGCAGGTCGCCGGCGGAACCATCTCAACCCTGGCGGGAACCGGGGCCCCGGGATACTCAGGGGACGGGGGCGCCGCCACATCGGCGCTCCTACGTCATCCGGAAGGCGTGGCCGTCGCGCCCAACGGCGACGTCTACTTCGCGGACACCGACAACGACGTCGTCCGCAAGGTGGCGTTCGCGACCGGGCTCATCACGACCGTCGCCGGGAACGGGCTCCCGGGGTCGACCGGCGATGGCGGACCCGCGACATCCGCGAGACTCAAGGCTCCCGAAGACGTGTTCGTGGCCGCGAGCGGAGACCTCTACATCGCCGACACGGGAAACCACGAGATCCGCAAGGTCGCCGCCGCGACCGGAGTCATCACCACGGTCGCCGGGAACGGGAGCCCAGGCTCGACCGGCGATCTCGGTCTGGCCACCGCCGCGCGGCTGAACTCTCCGAGGGGCATCACGGTCGCGTCGAACGGGGATTTCTACATCGGCGACCGCTCGAACAACAAGGTCCGCAAGGTAATCGCGTTGACCGGGATCATCATGACCTACGCCGGGACCGGGACGGCAGGGTATTCCGGTGACGGAGCGCTCGCGACCCTGGCGCGGCTGAACCGACCGCAGGGGATCCATCTTGCGTCGAACGGCGATCTTTACATCGCGGATGCCTTGAACAGCGCGATCCGAAAGGTCGCGGCAGTGACCGGGATCATCACCACCTACGCGGGCACCGGGACGGCAGGCTTTTCGGGTGATGGCGGGGCCGCGACCTCGGCGCAGCTCAACGCGCCCGAGGCGATGCACCTGAACTCGGTCGGGGATCTCTACATCGCGGACACCGTCAACAACCGGATCCGCCGCGTCTCCGCCGGCGGGACGATCACGACCGTCGCTGGGACGGGAACCGCGGGCTCGGTAGGAGACGGCGGCTCGGCCACGGCTGCCCAGCTCGATACGCCGCGCGGAATCGCCATCGGCTCCAACGGTGCCTATTACATCGGAGACCGAAACAATAACAAGATTCGCAAGGTCGTGAACTTCGCGGTGGTTGCCTGGGTCGAGACGCGGACCTAGAAGGGGGCCTCGATGAGCGACGCTGAAAGAGGATCGTTGTGGACCGCGCTCTCGCGCCTTCTCCCGGGCTCGGGTTCGCGTGCCGGCTCGGGCATTCCGTCGCGGCTCCGATCGTTCCTTGCCACGCCCTGGCCCGATCTCGTGGGCGTTGACTTGAGCGACCGCGCGGCGCGTGTGGTGCGTGTGGTGAGGCGGGGATCCCACGTGACCCGGATCGAGAGCGCCGAGCGCGCCCTCCCCACGGGGGACCTGAAGCCGGCCGACCGCCGGGCGGCCCTGCGGACCGCGCTCCGCGATCTGGTCCGCCAGCTGGGGCTCCGGGGAAAGCACGCCGCGGCCGCCGTATCGGGGAGCGACGTCGTGATCCGGCGCATGTCGCTGCCGGACATGAGCCGGTCGGACCTCCTGGCCGCGCTCGCTCTCGAGTGCCGCAAGCACGTCAACTTCCCGATCGAAGACGCGGAGATCCGCTACGAGGTCGTGGGTCGCGAGGTTCGCCCCGAGCGCACCGAGCTTCTCCTCAACGTTTGTGTCGCGCTCAGGCGGCGGCTCACCGAGATCCGCGAGGCGGTCGAGGAGTCCGGGCTTCGCGCCTCGGTCCTCACGATCCATCCGGTCGCGCTTCGCGCGCTCCTCCGCGCGACCGCCTCGACCGCGGCGGACGAGGTCGTGGCCTATCTCGACATGGGCGCGGTCGACACGCACATCACGGTGCTCAAGGGGGATGACGTTCGCTTCTCGCGCGAATTCGGGGTCGGCGGCGCGACTCTGACAGAGGCGCTCCGTGCCATCGTCGTGCCGGGGCAGGGAACGATCGAGCTCTCCTTCGAGGAGGCGGAGGCCCTGAAGCAGGCGCACGGGATCCCCTTCGGTCAGGAAGAGTCGCGGCAGGCGGGCCGCATCCCGCTCTCCGCGGTCTCGATCATGCTACGACCCATCCTCGAGCGGCTCGTGCGGGAGCTCTGGAATTCCTTCGACTACTGCAACGAGCAGTTCCAGGGCGAGACGGTAACTCGCCTGGTGCTCCTGGGCTCGGGCTCCCGGGTCAAGAACCTCCCCGACTACCTGACCGGTGTCCTCAAGATACCGGTCGCCAGAGCCGATCTTGCAGAAAGCATGGTGGATGTCGCGTCGCGGCCTGCGCGCGGGGCGGCGGCCGGTGCAGGCTCGCCCTCCGAGGCGGGGCTCGGGCTCGCGCTGACCGAGAGGGGTGCGCTCAATTTCGCGACCCCGGCCGGCGCGGGGGTGCCCTACCGGCTGGCGGAGGCGATTCCGCAGCGGGTTGCGGCTGCGGCCGCCGCCGTGCTCCTGGTTTCGGTGGCTCTTCCGTCGCATATGACGGTCGTGAGCGAGCGTCGCCGGATCGAAGTGCTCAAACAGAGTCTCACGGAGCTCTCGCCGCGCGTCGATGCGGTGAGGCGGTTCCGCGCGGCGCGTGAGGAGGAGACCAGGCTCCACGATCTGCTCGCGCATTTGACAGGGGGCCAGGTGCTCTGGTCGTACGCTCTGCGCGATTTGAGCCACCGGATCGGACCCGACGTGAGGCTGACCTCGATGGAGGTCATCGAGCCGCAACCGGGCAGCGGGACCGCTGGCGCGACCGCGGCTCAAGCGGCGGGACCTCCCTCGAGGCAGATCCGCCTCATGGGGCTTCTTCGGACGCAGAACCGCAGACCGGAAGAGGTGGTTGGGGAGCTGATGCAATCGCTCGAACGGTCGCCGATCTTCGGACAGGTCCGGCTCGAGGGATGTCAAGCGGTGACGGGTTCGGTGAGCAGCTTCACCCTCACGGCCGGAATCGCGGAATAGCGGGAGTTCCATGGCCGTGTCACTACGACATCCGCTGCTGGGGCACGCGGCGATCTTCGCCTCGCTGGTGCTCTCGGTCGGAGTCGTGCGAACGGTTTACGTTGAGCCGAGGGTGCGCGAAGCGAAGGCGCTCCGTTCAGGCGAGCAGCGTCTCCAGACGGAGCTGGTGGACTTGCAATCCGGCATTCAGGAAATGGAGGGTTGGGCGAAGGCACACCCCGGGCAGGACCTCTGGACGTTCCACGTGCGGAAGGCGCTTCCGTCGGGCGACATGGTCGCGGGGTTCCTGCGGTCCATCGTGCCGCTCGCGAACCGACATAAGGTCAAGACCGAGCTGATTCAGCCGGCGGGATCGCTGATGGATGAGACGGTGAGCGATGCCGCGGGGAATCCCATGACGTATCGCCGGGCGGAGCTTCGATTTCGCATCCACGCGAAGTACCAGGATCTGGGCGAATACCTGGGCGACATCGAAGCCTTAGACCAGCTCGTGGTGGTGCGGTCGATAGCCTTGCAAAGCGGCACGCCCCAACCCGAGCTGGCCGCTGACGTGACGATCTGGCTCTATGGAACGCTCTGAGGGACGAGATGGATTGGTTCCGCGATCAGATGAAAAGGGGAATGAACCCGAGGACGTATGTCCTGGTGGTGTTCCTTGTCGGGGTGCTCCTTTGGATCCAGGTTCTCGATCAGAAGCAGAAAGCGCTCCGGGCCAAGAGCCCCGCCGTGACCTTGGCGCCTGCCCCAGCGATCCCAGCCGTTCGGCACGAAGAGCGCGACGCGGCGCATGCTTCGATGACGCCCCCGGGATGGGGAGGCGATCCATTCCAGAGGCGGCTCGCAGACGTCGGGGAATCCCCCGGCGCCGCGGGACCGGTGGCGCGGGCCACGCCGTCGCCGGTGGGGAGCGGGCTCTACCTGCAGGGGATCATGGACGGTCCGCTGGGGAAAACAGCCCTCATCAACGGCGACATCTATCGCGAGGGACAGCGCATCGGCTCACGGGAGGTAATCCAAATCGGTCGGAAGTCCGTGATGCTCCTCGACCATGGGAACGTCACAACGCTCATGCTCAAAGGAGACGGATCATGAAACGGCTGGCCGTCGTGCTGGGACTGATCGCCTCGTTGGCCTTCGGTCCCACGGGCGTCGCATCCGGGCAGGACGCCCGCGCGTCGTTCAATTTCAAGGAAGCGCGCGTCCAGGACGCGATCCGTCTCATCGCGGGCCAGTTCGGCTTGAGCGTGGTCGTCGGCAAGGATGCCGGCGGCACGCTCACCGCGAGCCTGAACAACGTGACGCTGGAGCAGGCGATGGCTTACGTGGCCGATGCGACCGGATGCGAGTACACGCTCCGGGACAAGGTTCTCGTCGTGAACCCGGCGGGAATCCAGTCGCAGGTCTTCCCGCTCCATTATCTCGATCCGGCCGCCGCGGCCGAAGCCGTACAAAAAGTCCTGGGCCCGCACGGGCAGGCGCAGCCCTTCTCCGGGCGGTCGAAAGAGGGTCTGGCTCAGCGCTCGAGCGCCTTCTCGAACGCGCTCATCGTCACGGACACGAGCGCCCGCTTGGCGCAGGTGGCGCGCGTGATTTCGGAGATGGATGTGAGGCCCAAGCTGATCGCCATCGAGGCGAAGCTCGTCGAGACCACCCTGGGACGGGACGAGAAGCTCGGCGTGGATTGGCAGATCCGGGCGAGCGCGAACGGGGCCACGCTGCCCACCACCTTCCCGTTCCCCAAATCGGCGGGGTCGGGAGACTTCACCGCCACCCCGAATCCGAATAATCAGGTCGGCGGCATCGGCCCCGCGTTCCCGCCGGGCCAGACCTTTCCGTTCGCGATTCCCGCGGACTACGTGTTCGGGAAGCTCTCGTTCGAGGAGTTCAGCGTCGCCCTCGATATCTTGAAACAATCCTCCAGCACCAACCTGGTTTCCGCGCCCAAGATCACCACGCTCGACAACCAGGAGGCGGAGATCATCGTCGGGACCGTCGTTCCGATCGCTCGATACGAGCACGCGGAGCAGACCGGGGCGCTCCAGGTCTCCGGCTATGACGAGAAGAAGGTCGGCGTCCGGCTCCTGGTGACGCCCCACGTGGGGCCGGACAGCACGATGATTCTCGCCGTCAATCCGGAAATCAGCGAAATCGTGGAATACCGCGGCCAGTTCAACGAGCGCCCGGTCACCTCGACTCGTTCCGCCACGACGCAGGTTGAAGTGAAGAGCGGCGAGACGGTCATGATCGGAGGACTCATCCGATCGGTAGACATGTCGATCGAGCGGAAGGTTCCGTTCCTCGGAGACATTCCGATCCTCAAAGTTCTGTTCCGCCACAAGACCACCACGAAGCAAAAGGTGGATCTCATGATCTTCATCACGCCGCACTTGCTCGAGCCGTAGGGAGGAGAATGGTCATGAATCAGACTCAGCCGCGCGCGCGTGTGCTGGTGGTGGACGATGAAGCGGACCTCGTCCGGATCTTGCAGTTCGGGCTTGAGGCGATCGGGTACCACGTGGATACGGCATCCGACGGACAGGAGGGGCTGAAGAAGGCCCGCGAGCTCAAGCCGGACATTATTCTACTCGATCTCATGCTCCCGAAGCTCGACGGGTACAAGGTCTGCCGGCTTCTCAAGTTCGACGAGCGGTACAAGAACATTCCCATCATCATTCTCTCCGCGCGGACGCAAGAGGGCGACCAGCTGCTCGCGATGGAGATGGGCGCGAATCGGTTCATCACCAAGCCGTACGACTTCGCCGAGGTGTTGAGCCACATCGAGACGCTCTTGAAATCCGTGCCCACGAGCTCCTAGCGTCCGGGAATTCCCCGCTTGACCTCGGGCGGCCGGGGAACGTAGCGTTGTCTCACGTTCGCATCGCTCAATCCCCAGCCCCTGAGATGACTCCGAAAAACACGTCCGAAACTGCATCCGAACCCGTCCGCGAGACACGAACCGCTCCCGGGCCGCCCCCGATCGTCGAGACCATCCTCGAAACCGTCGGGAACACCCCGATGGTGCGGCTGCGTCACGTCGCGGCCGAATGCCCGGCGGCGGTGCTGGCGAAGTTGGAATCCTTCAATCCCGGCGGCTCGGTCAAGGACCGGATCGCGGTCGCGATCGTCCAGGAAGCCGAAGCGAAGGGGCTCTTGAAGCCGGGGGGCACCATCGTCGAGGCGACGTCCGGAAACACGGGGATGGGGCTCGCGCTGGTCGCCTCGGTGAAGGGATACCGAGCGATCTTCGTGATGCCGGACAAGGTGAGCAAGGAGAAGATCAATCTTTTGAAATCCTTCGGCGCCGAGGTCGTGATCACGCCGACGGCGCTCCCGCCCGATTCGCCCGAATCGTATTACGAGGTCGCCAAGCGGATCGGGCGTGAGTTGCCGGGCGCCTACCTCGCGAATCAGTACTACAACCCCACGAACCCGGAGGCTCATTTCCGAACCACCGGTCCGGAGATCTGGAAGCAGACCGAAGGGAAGGTGGACTACTTCGTCGCGGGGCTGGGAACAGGCGGGACCATCAGCGGTACGGCGCGATACCTGAAACAGCAGAATCCAAAGATCAAGGTGATTGGGGCGGACCCCATCGGCTCGATCTTGAAAGACTACTTCTATACGAAGAAGATGGTTCCGGCCAAGACCTACAAGGTGGAAGGGATCGGCGAGGATTTCCTTCCCGGCACGCTCGACTTCTCCATGATCGACGAGGTCATCCCGGTGAACGACGCGCAGTCGCTCAACCTCGCGCGGCGGCTCGCGCGCGAGGAGGGGATTCTCGCGGGCGGCTCGAGCGGCACCGCCCTCTTCGCGGCGCTCCAGGTGGCGCGTCAGGCGAAGCCGGGACAGGTGGTGGTCGTCCTGATTCCCGACACGGGGGAGCGTTATCTCTCGAAGGTCCATTCCGACGAGTGGATGCGCGACAATCGTCTTCTCGATTCAAGCATGATCACGGTCGCGGACGTCATGACCGGAAAACGAAACCACATCCCGCCGCTCGTATCGATCAACTACGACGACACGGTCGATCGTGCGCTCTCCCTGATCCGCGAGTTCAACATTTCCCAGCTTCCGGTGCTCAAGGAGGGGAACGTCGTGGGCTCGGTGAGCGAAGGAGTCCTGCTCCAAAAGGTGCTGGACGGCTCGGCGCACGGGGACACGCGGGTCGAGTACCTGCTCGAGAAGCCGCTTCCTCTCGTGCCGCTCGACGCGCATCTGCCACGCGTGATGAAAGTCCTGGCCGCGAGCAACGCGGCGGTCGCCGTGGACCAGCACGGGAAGCCCGCCGGCATCCTCACCCGCTTTGACCTCCTGGAGTACATCAATCTCTAGGCCCGTGGGGTTCTCCACCGACGCCGTACACGCGGGGCAGGAGCCCGATCCGGTCACGGGGTCCGTCACGGTCCCGATCTACCAGACCTCGACCTACGTGCAGGAGGAGCTGGGCAAGCACAAGGGATTCGAGTATGCCCGCACTCAAAACCCGACCCGCTTCGCGCTCGAGAAAAACGTGGCTACCCTGGAGCGCGGCGCGCGCGGGTTCGCTTTCGCTTCGGGAATGGCGGCCATCACCGCGGTCACCTACCTCCTGAAATCGGGAGATCACGTGATCGCCTCGAACAACATGTATGGGGGGACCTACCGACTCTTCGAGAAGGTGCTTACCTCGTACGGGCTCACGTTCACCTACGTGAACACGGGCGATCTCAAGGCAACCGAGGCGGCATTCCGGCCGACCACCCGGATGCTCTTTGTGGAAACCCCCACCAACCCCTCGATGATCGTGTCGGACCTGCGCGCCCTCGCAGAGCTGGCGCGCTCGAGGAACGCCCTTTTGGTGGTCGACAACACCTTCATGACGCCCTATTTCCAGCGACCCATCGAGCTGGGCGCCCACCTGGTCGTGCACAGCACGACGAAGTACTTGAACGGTCACAGCGACATGGTCGGCGGCATCGTGATCTCGAGCGATCCGGCCGCCTCCGAGCGGCTCCAATTCGTCCAGAACGCCGCCGGAGCCGTGCCGGGGCCGTTCGACTGCTGGCTGTGCCTGCGCGGAATCAAGACGCTCCCTCTCCGCATGGAGCGGCACAACCAGAGCGCCCTGGCGATCGCCGAATGGCTCGCCGGGCAATCCAAACTGAAGAAGGTTTTCTACCCGGGGTTGAAGAATCATCCCGGCCACGAGCTGCACAAGCGCCAGGCGTCCGGATTCGGCGGCATGATCGCCTTCGAGACCGGATCGATCGAGCGCGGCGCCGCGTTCCTCCGGGCCACGCGGCTCTTCGCGCTTGCCGAGAGCCTGGGGGGTGTCGAGAGCCTCATATCGCATCCCGCGACCATGACCCACGCTTCGGTCCCCAAATCGGAGCGAGAAAGCGTTGGCTTAACTGACGGTCTTGTAAGGATTTCTGTGGGCATCGAGGACCTCGACGATTTGATCCGGGATCTCGAGGGGGCGCTGGCTGCCTTATAATCCCCAGCCTGATCAATTGAGTCTTGACACTCCCGGACCGGCCGCGTACTGTGCGCCCGTCTTTTGCCGCCCCATCTCGTTGAGGCGGATCGATATGACCGCGATGGGCACGAAAGCAAGACTGTTCCCCGAGGCACCGCTGCGAGCAGTGGTGTTTTGCTTTATTCGCCTCAGCCGTTTCGATCACGTTCAGGACTGAAGAACGCCCGAAATCGGATTGCCGAAGGAGGTGATTGAGGAATGAAGAAGATTTTAGCGGTCACGCTGGTTCTCGTGTTCACGTGCGCACTTCTCTTCGCGCTCGGCTGCACCAAGAAGCCGGAGACGGGGACGGAGGGTGAGCAGGGCATGGAGCAGGGCACGACACCGCCGGCCGGCACCATGGCGGACTCTACCGGCACGATGTCCGATACGACCCACACGATGGGCCACTAATTCTCGCCTCGTGCGGCACGGCCCTGCGGGGCCGGGCGCTACTTGGGCTCGACCGGAACTCAGGCAATTTGCATAGAGTAGCGTTGTTTCAGACGGGGAAGCGCGCTTGCCAGCGTTGCTTCCCCGTCTTCTTGTGCGGCAAGCCGCTCGCGTGGAGGAGGAGATCGGATGGCGGGTTCGAACTCGTTCGACGTGGTCTCCGAGGTGGACATGATGGAGGCGTCGAACGCGGTGCAGCAGGCGATGAAGGAGATCCGCCAGCGCTTCGACTTCAAGGGAAGCGTGAGCGAGATCACGCTGGACGGAGAGACGTTGACGCTTCATTCGGACGACGAATCGCGCCTCAAGGCCGTGATCGACGTCCTGACGACGAAGTTGGTGAAGCGCGGCGTCTCGCTGAAGGCGCTCGAATATGGGAAGATCGAGCCCGCGGCCAAAGGGACCGTGCGCCAGGTCGTGACGGTCCAGCGGGGCATCCCCGTCGAGCGCGCGAAGGAAATCGTGAAGTTCATCAAGGCGACCGGGATCAGGGTCCAGGCCCAGATCCAAGAAAATCAGGTCCGAGTTACCGGGAAGAACCGCGACGACCTCCAAGCCGTGATCGCGTCGCTCAAGGCACAGGATTTCGGCCTTGATCTACAGTTCACGAACTATCGCTCGAGCTAGGCCGGTCCTCCTCGCGATCCTGGTCTTGGGATCGCTCGCGTTCGCCAGCGACGCGTTCGCGCGCGCGTGGCCCAAGCCCGAGGGCTACGTCAGCGATTTCGCCCGGATCGTTGATCCGGCGTCACGCGATTCGATCGAAGCGCTCGGGCGGGAGCTTCGTGAGAAGACCGGCGCGGAGCTCGCGGTCGTGACGCTCCCGGACCTGGGCGGTGAGGAAGTCGAGCCCATCGCGGTCGATCTCTTCCAAGCTTGGGGAATCGGGAAGAAGGGAACGGACGAGGGGGTCCTGATCCTCCTCGCGTCCAAGGAACGCCGGGTTCGGATCGAAGTCGGCTACGGGCTCGAGGGCATCCTGCCCGACGGCCTTTGCGGCTCCATCATCCGGCGTGTGATGGCGCCGAACCTGGCCGCCGGTCGCATCGGCCAAGGCCTCTTGCGCGGCGCGGCCGCCGTTACGGGGGTGATCGCCAAAGACCGCGGGGTGACGATCACGGGAGCGGTCGCTCCGGAGCCCGAGGAGGAAGAGGGCGGCCGGCAAGGGGCTTTCCTTGCCGCGATGTTCGTAGCCCTGATCGTGAGCGTGATCTCCCGCATGGCGTTTCGGCGGCGCGGCTGGACCTGGACCGGGCGCGGATGGTGGGACGGGCCCGGGCCCGGCGGCTATGGAGGAATGTTCGGCGGGTTCGGGGGGATGGGGGGCGGATTCGGTGGCGGAGGCGGTGGCGGTTTCGGTGGTTTCGGCGGCGGCCGGAGCGGAGGAGGAGGAGCGAGTGGTGGGTTCTGAGCTCAACGCGCGTCGCATCGGCGGAGGGGCCCGTGTGGCCTAGCCGGTTCGACCCGCGCCAGGCGGCCCGTCGCGCGGTGGACGCGGCATGCCGCGCGGCCGGGGAGAAGCTCCGCGGCGCGGCGCTCTATGGCAGCGCCGTCTCCGGGGAGTTTCATGCCGCATACTCTGACGTGAACGTCGCGTTCGTGTTCTCCACGCTGGGGGCCGCGGAGCTTTCGGCGTTGAGCCGCGCCTACCCGGAGTGGAGGCGATCCCGGCTCGTCCGGCCACTGCTTCTCTCGGAGGAGTCCCTGCGTCGCTCACTCGACTCCTACCCGCTCGAATACCTCCTGATCCGGGAAGGGCACCAGGTGATCCACGGCGCGGACTACTTCGGGCCCCTGGTCATCGCCCGAGACGAATTGAGGCTCGAGGTGGAGCGGGTTCTCCGAGCCCAAGAGCTCGGGCTGGGTTTGAGCTACGTTGCGCTGGCCGGGACCCGCGGTGGGGCGAGAGTCTGGGCCCTCCACGCGCTCAACTCGATCGCGGCATCGGCTTCGGGCCTCCTTTACCTCTCGGGGCAGCCGATTCCCCGATTGAAACGCGACCTGGCCGAGCGCTGCGCGGCCGCATTCGGCGTTGACGCCGCGGCATTCATGCGGCTTCTCACGTTGCGAGAGCCGAAGCGAGACCGCGTCGACGCGGTCGAGCTCTTGGACTCCACATTGAACATCCTGAACCAGCTGCTCGCGTCGGCGGATCGAATGTCCGCCCCGTCCCGGAACGCCTAAAGGAGGAGATCGATGGCATCACGCGTGAATCCCTGGATTGTCGCGGGGCTCTTGCTCGGCGGATTGCTTCTCATCGTGCTCTTCATCGCCGGGTACGTGCGCACCACCTACAACGAGATGGTTTCCGAGCAGGAACAGATCAAGACCGCGTGGGCGCAGGTGGAGAATCAGCTCCAGCGCCGGTACGACCTGATCCCGAATCTGGTCGAGACCGTGAAGGGGTACGCCAAGCAGGAGACGACGATATTCGGAGCAATCGCCGACGCCCGCGCCAGGATCGGGAGCGCGCAGACCGTTTCGCAGAAGATCCAGGCGAACAACGAGCTATCGGGCGCCCTCGCGAGACTCCTCGTGGTCGTGGAGAATTATCCCGTCCTCAAGTCGAGCGAGAACTTTCAGCGATTACAGGACGAGCTGGCCGGGACGGAGAACCGCCTTTCGGTGGAGCGCATGCGCTACAACGAGATCGTCCGTGGGTACAACACGCACATCCGCCAGTTTCCGGCGAACCTCGTCGCTTCGGCGTTCAACTTCGAGCAGCACCCGCTGTTCGAGGCGCCCGCCAGCGCGCGGACCGCGCCGCAGGTGAAGTTCTAGCGTTTCACAACCCGCGGGGTTGAGCTATGCTCGGAGTCGCTGCGGTCGCGTCGTCGGCCGCGGCGAGAGTGGGAAGGGCCTCCCTCTGGAGGCCCGGGAAGTCGGTGCGAATCCGACACGGCCCCGCCACTGTGAGCGGTGACGAGAGCGGCATCAGGCCACTGGGTTGAGCCCGGGAAGGCGCCGCTTGAGAACGATCCGCGAGTCAGGAGACCGGCCCGCTTTCCAGATTCACCACGTCCTTCGAGAGGGAGGACCATGGGACCGCTCGCTTCGATTTTCCGCCCCGTTTTCGCCGTACTTCTCTTTGTTTCGCTGACTTTCTCGATCACCGGGGTAGCAATCCCGGACGACGAGGAAGGGTCCCCCGCTCCTTCGGCGCCGCCCGCCGAGCCCGCGCCGGAGCGTCCCCGCTATCGCCTCGAGCCCGTCGTCGTCACGCCGGATAGGTTTCCGATCCGGCTCGACCGCGTGCCTTCCGATGTCACCGTGATCACGCAGGAGCGCCTGGAGGCGCGGCGCCCCCCGTCCCTTTCCGACGCGCTCCGACTGGTGCCGGGCATCGACGTCCAGCGCGCCGGGACACTGGGTAAGCTCACGGACGTGCGCCTCCGGGGCGCCGATCCCCGGCATACGTTGGTTCTCTACGATGGCATCCCCCTCAACGGGCCATGGCTTGGAAGCTTCGATTTTGCGGATCTAATGGGCGCGGGGGAAAACCAGGTGGAGGTCTTCGGTGGGCCGGCCTCCTCCCTGTACGGATCCGGTGCGGTGGGGGGCGTCATCCAGATCCTGAACGCCCCTTCGTCGGAAGCGCCGAAACGAAGGCTCTTCGCCGAGTACGGTGAAGGGCGGACGTTCCGGCAGGGCGTCGCGTGGCGAACCCCCGTGGGCGCCTCACGGGCCGGCCTTTCGCTTACCCGCCTCACCTCGGAAGGGCGGGGACTGCGGGACGGCTATTCCGGGGTCAATGGACAGCTTCACCTCGAAGCCCCGATCGGGGGGGAGCGCCTTCGAGTGAGCGCGCTCGCGACACAGGGCGATAAGGAGCTCCCGTACGATTTCCTCTTCGACGCCTCCGACACCACGCTCTCTCCTTTCGGCTCGCTCAAGCAGGTCCGCGACCCCAACAACAGCGAAAAGGACCGCGTTCTCGCGGGGAGCGTGACCTATGAGCGGGGATTCGGAGCGCGCGCGGCACTCGAGGCCGAGGTATCGGGATTCACGGGCCAGATCGAGAACCGGAATCCTCCGAATCCGCCCTCCACGACGGATTACCAGCGCACGCAGCTCGACAATTCGCGCGGAATCGCGTCGCTGCGCGGAAAATTCGACTTCGCTTCCTGGGTTGAGGCCGTGCTCGGGGCGGAGTATCGCGCCGAGACCGTGGACAGGCTGGACGACTCCAATTCGGGTGGGTTCGGCGGCGTGACCGACGTCGCGGAAGGCCTCCAGAGCCGCTCGGTCTACGCGCAATCGCATCTGGAATGGCGCGAGCGCCTGCTGCTGGACACCGGGATCAGGCTCGAGGACCACTCGCGGTACGGGACCTACGGCGTTCCGCGCGTCTCGCTCGGGTTCCATCTTCGCGAGGCCGGCTTGAAGTTCCGAGGAGGATACGGCCGCGCGTTCACGGCTCCGACCCTCACCGACCTTTTCTATCCGGGCTACGGCTCTCCGACGCTCAAGCCGGAACGCTCCGTGACCTGGGAAGGGGGGATGGACGGCTCATGGCTCGAGGACCGCGTCACCGCGAAGGCGACCTGGTACACGACGCGCTTCCGGGATCTCATCCAGTCGAACTCCTTCTTCGTCGCCGACAACGTGGGCAGCGCCCGGATCGAGGGGGAAGAGTATTCGGCGCGCTTCCACGCGAGCCCGCGCCTCTCGATCGAGGCGCGCGCAGCGCATCTCCTCGGCAAGAACCTCGTGACGGGCGCGCGGCTCGCGAAGCGGCCGGAGTGGCGCGCGGGGGGTTCGGTCGAGGCCGAGGCCGCGCACGGGCTGGTGGCGGTGGCCGACTTCTGGTGGAGCGCGTCCATGCTCGATCCCTTCGTGTTCGTGGACGCGGACGGGCACGTGCTGAGGGGCGACACGCCCGAGCGAGCCTCGCTGGATCTCGGTGTCAACGCATCCCTCGCGCGTTGGACTCCGGTTGAACTTCGCCTGAGGGTCGAAAACGCCCTCGACCGTAAGTATTCTGACGTGAAGGGGTTTCCGGCTCTGGAAAGGGCGTTCAGGGTGGGGCTAGCGGTGAATCCGTAGTACAATCCCCCGCCTATGACCACGGCCACCGCCATGACCTATGAAAACCTGATCCTCGACGTCAAGGACGGGATCGCGCGCGTCACGGTTAACCGCCCCAAGGTCTTGAACGCTCTGAACGAGAGGACCGTGCGGGAGATCCACGCCGTCTTCGCGTCGCTTCGGGACAACCCCGACGTGGGGGTGGTGATCCTGACCGGCTCCGGCGAGAAGGCGTTCGTGGCCGGAGCCGACATCAATGAGCTGGCCGTGATGACCCCGCTCCAAGGGGAAGCCTCTTCGAAGCTGGGGCAATTAGCGCTCCGCGAGATCGAGCTTCTGGGGAAGCCGGTGATCGCGGCCATCAACGGCTTCGCGCTCGGCGGCGGGTGCGAGCTGGCCCTGGCCTGCCACATCCGATTCGCCGCCGAGAACGCGAAGCTCGGCCTGCCCGAAGTCGGACTCGGAATCATCCCCGGCTACGGCGGGACGCAGCGGCTGCCGCGTATCGTGGGTCTGGGCGTGGCGCTCGAGCTGATCACCACCGCCCGCATGATCGATGCGCAGGAAGCGCTCCGGATCGGACTCGTGAACCGGGTGCTCCCGCCCGCCGATCTGTTGCCGCACTGCGAGAAGGTGGCCGGCGAGATCCTGAGCCGCGGCGCCCTCGCCATCCGATACGCCATGGACGCGGCCATCCGCGGGCTCGAGACCGATCTCACGCAGGGGCTCGAGCGCGAAGCGGGGCACTTCGGGCTCCTCGCCGCAACGAAGGACATGCACGAAGGGCTCAAGGCCTTCCTCGAGAAGCGAAAGCCCACCTTCACCGGCGCCTGAGAGCCGGCATCTAAAGCAACACCATGGAACGTGTTGCCATCGCAGCCGCGGTCCGTACCCCGATCGGGCGCTTCCTCGGCGCCTTCGCGGATCTGACCGCTGCGGATCTCGGTGTCGCGGCGACGCGCGCCGCGCTCGAGCGCGCCCGGGTTTCTCCCGCTGACGTGGACGAGCTCATCTACGGCTGCGCGCGCCAGGCCGGGGGAGGGCCGAACGTGGCGCGGCAGGTGCTGGTCCGCTCGGGAATCCCGCATGAGCGGCCCGCGTTTACAGTCAACCAGGCCTGCGGCTCGGGGCTCCAGTCGATCATCCTCGGGGCCGAGCACATCCGCGCGGGTAAGTCGCGGCTCGTGCTGGTCGGGGGGACGGAGAGCATGAGTCGCGTTCCCTATCTGCTCGACCGCGCGCGGACGGGGTACCGGCTCGGGAACGCAGCTTTGGTGGACGGGATGTACCGCGACGGGTTCCTGGACCCCATATGCGGGATGCTCATGGGGGAAACTGCGGAGAAGCTTGCTGACCTCTACATGATCGGTCGCGAGGAGCAGGACCGGTTCGCGCTCGAGAGCCAGCACAGGGCCGCCGCCGCGATCGCGGAACGGCGCTTCGATTGCGAGATCGCACCGGTCGCAGTCAAGGATCGGAAGGGCCAGGAGCGCATCGTCGCATCCGACGAGCACCCGCGTGCGGACACGACGCTCGAGGATCTCGGCAAACTTGCCCCCGTGTTCCGCGAAGGAGGGACCGTGCACGCGGGGAACTCGTCGGGAATCACCGACGGCGCCTCCTCCCTCGTGCTCGCCGCGGAATCCGTGGCGCGCGAGCGCGGCCTCGACGTGCTTGGGTGGGTCGGGGAGAGCGAGGTGGTCGGGGTGGATCCCGCGATCATGGGAATCGGGCCCGTGCCCGCGACCCGCCGCCTCCTGGCGAAGACCGGGCTCGCCCTCGGAGATTTCGATTTGATCGAGCTGAACGAAGCGTTCGCCGCGCAGGTGCTGGCCTGCGACCGCGAGCTACACATGGATCGAAGCAGATTGAACGTGAACGGTGGGGCAATCGCGCTGGGGCATCCGATCGGGTGCACCGGGGCGCGCATCGTGACGACGCTCGTGCACGAAATGAAACGGCGCAAGGCCGCGCGGGGGCTCGCGACTTTGTGCGTGAGCGGCGGGCTGGGAATCGCGCTCGAACTGACCCAAGGAGGAAGCTGAGCATGGCCGCGTTGAAGCGAGTCGGTGTGGTTGGCTGCGGGCTCATGGGAGCGGGGATCGCCCAGGTCGTGGCCCAGGCGGGGATCGAGACGTTCGTGCGGGAGGTGGACCAACCGCTCCTCGACAAGGGGCTGGGGCGGATCCGCAAGTTCCTGGACGACGGCGTGGCGAAGGGAAAGGTGACGGCGGAGGACAAGGACCGGGTCCTCGCGAACATCAAGGGGACGACCAAGCTCGAGGACCTGGCGGGTTGCGAGCTGGTGGTGGAGGCGGTGGTCGAGTCGATCGGAGCCAAGCGCGAGGTATTCTCGACGCTGGACAAGCTGGTCAAGCCGGACGCCGTGCTCGCGAGCAACACCTCCTCGCTCTCCATCACGGAGATCGCGGCCACGACCACACGCCCCGAGCGCGTGCTGGGGCTTCACTTCTTCAACCCCGTGCCGCTCATGAAGCTGGTCGAGGTCATCCGGGCGCTCCCGACGTCGGACCAGGCGTTCGAGCGCGCCCGCGGTTTCGTCGAGCAGCTCGGGAAAACGGCGGTCGTATGCAAGGACACGCCAGGCTTCGTCGTAAACCGCCTTCTGGTCCCCTATCTTCTGGACGCCGTGAGGCTGCTTGAATCGGGGCTCGCGTCGCGGGAAGATATCGACAACGGCATGAAGCTGGGCTGCGGCTATCCGATGGGGCCCCTGACGCTTCTCGACTTCGTCGGTCTGGACACGACCTACTACATCGCCAACATCATGTTCGAGGAGTTCCGCCAGCCGCACTTCGCCCCGCCGCCGCTCTTGAAAAGGATGGTGCTGGCGGGCTACATGGGCCGGAAGTCGGGCCGCGGCTTTTACGACTACGCCAAGTCTTAACCAGGGAAAGCGGGTACCTCTATGGCGCGCGAAGAAATCGTGATCTTGAACGGGGCGAGAACCCCGATGACCGAGTGGGTGGGGGGCCGCGCGGGAAACGGGAAACCGGGCGGGGCGCTCAAGGATGTTTCCGCGATCGACCTGGGAGCCTTGGCCGCGAAGGCGGCTCTCGAGCGCTCGAAGGTCCCGCCCGACATCCTCGACCACGTCGTCATGGGGAACGCGCTCCAAACGAGCGGCGACGCTCTCTACGGGGCGCGCCACGTGGGCCTCAAGGCCGGCGTCCCGGTGCCCGTCCCGGCGCTCACGGTGAACCGGCTTTGCGGATCGGGCATTCAGTCCGTCGTATCGGGCGCGCAGATGATCCTCCTCGGCGAAGCCAATTTCGTGCTCGCGGGGGGCATGGAGAACCTGAGCCAGGCCCCGTTCGTCATCCGGGGCGCGCGCTCGGGGATCAAGCTGGGACAGGGCGCGCTCGAGGACACGTTGATGGTCGCGCTCAGGGATTCCTACTGCGGATGCTACATGGCGCAGACCTCGGACAATCTCGCGCGCAGGTACAACATCAGCCGCGAGGAGCAGGATGCCTACGCGTTCCGGAGCATCACGGAGGCAAGGCGCGCGATCGACTCCTGCCTCCTGAGCGAGGAGATCGTGGCCGTGACGCCGCCCGGCCGCGACGCGAAGCCGGTGGAGAAGGACGATCACTGCTTCGAGGGCGCCACATTGGCGGGGCTCGCGAAGCTCGGGCCCGCGTTCGGCAAGGACAGTTTCGTCACCGCGGGGAACGCGAGCGGGATCGTGGACGGCGCGGCGGCGCTCGTCATCACGAGCGCGCGGCATGCCGAGAAGCGGGACCTGAAACCCATCGGCCGGATCGCGTCGTGGGCCGCGACCGGGGTCGATCCGGACGTGATGGGGATCGGCCCGGTTCCGGCGACTCGCGCCGCGTTGAAGCAGGTCAATCTCAGCGTTGATGACGTCGATCTATTCGAAATCAACGAGGCCTTCGCGGGGCAGTACCTCGCGGTCGAGAAGGAGCTGGGAAACCCGCGCGAGAAGACAAACGTAAACGGCGGGGCCATCGCGCTCGGACATCCTCTGGGCGCGACCGGGACGCGGCTCATCCTGACCCTCTTGTATGAGCTGAGGCGCCGGAAGAAGCGGTGGGGCGTGGCCGCGGCCTGCATCGGCGGGGGCCAAGGCATCGCGGCGGTCGTGGAATCGATTCCGTGAGCCATCCCAGCGAGCGGGAGCTTATCTACGACTGGAACGTTGGAGACAGCGCTCCCCAGCGCCCGCCCCGACGGGTCCAAGTCGTGGACGAGACCCTGCGTGACGGGCTCCAGTCGCCGTCCGTCGCCGATCCGGCGATCGCCGACAAGATCCGCGCGCTCCACCTCCAGGCCCGCATCGGCGTGCACGGAAACGATATCGGTCTTCCCGGGGCGGGTCCACGCGCCCGGGACGCGACGCTCGCTCTCGCGAAGGAGATCGTGAGCGCGAAGCTCGCGATCGAGCCCTACTGCGCCGCGCGCACGCTCAAGGCCGACATCGATCCCATCATCGAGATCACGCAGAAGACCGGACTCAGGATCGAGGCGGCTACCTTCATCGGGTCGAGCCCCATCCGCCAGTACGCTGAAGATTGGGATCTCGAACGAATGCTCCGGCACACCGAGGAAGCGGTTACGTACTCGGTCCGGAATGGCGTCCCGGTCATGTACGTCACCGAGGACACAACGCGCGCGCGCCCGGAGATACTGCGGAAGCTCTATACCGCCGCGATCGAATGTGGCGCCCGGCGCGTTTGCGTCTCGGACACGGTGGGGCACGCGACGCCGGACGGGGCCGCGCGGGTCATCCGCTTCATGCGGGAGGTCGTGGACGGCACGGGGGAGAAGGTCGGCGTGGACTGGCACGGCCACCGCGACCGCGACCTCGCCGTCGCGAACGCGCTCGCTGCCCTCCAGGGCGGAGCCGATCGCGTACACGGGACGATCCTCGGCATCGGCGAGCGGGTCGGGAACGCGCCGCTCGATCTCATCCTCGTGAACTTGAAGCTTCTCGGCTGGCTCGAGAGCGACCTCACGGCGCTCCCCGAATACTGCGAGCTTGTGTCGCGGGCGTGCCGCGTGCCGATTCCCTACAACTACCCGGCGCTCGGCCGGGATGCGTTCCGCACGGCGACGGGCGTCCACGCCGCCGCGGTGATCAAGGCGAGGAAGAAGGGCGACGCCTGGCTCGCGGACCGGGTCTACTCGAGCGTTCCCGCGGACTGGCTCGGGCTCAAGCAGCAGATCGACGTGGGGCCCATGTGTGGAGAGTCGAACGTGATCTGCTGGCTTGTCGAGCACGGCGAAGAGCCGGATCCCAAGCTGGTGGGGCACATCTTCCAGCTCGCGAAGCAGCGAGAAACCGTTTTCGAGGATGGCGAGCTTTCGGAGATCGTGCGCGCGTTCAAGAAGCCCAAGGCAGGGACGGCTCGCGTTGGCTAAGTCCTACCGGATCGCCATCCTGCCCGGAGATGGAATAGGCCCTGAGGTTACACGCGAAGCGGTCGAGACGCTCCGCCTGGTCGCCGGGATTCGGGGCTTCTCGCTCGAGCTGACCACGTATCCCTTCGGCGCAGACCACTACATGAAGACCAAGGAGACGTTCCCCCCCTCGGCTCTCGAGGAGATGCGGGGCCAGGACGCGATCCTCCTCGGCGCGATCGGCGATCCAAGGCTTCCCGTCGGGTTGCTGGAGAGGGCCATCATCTCCGGAATCCGATTCGGTCTCGATCTCTACGTCAATCTCCGTCCGATTAAGCTGTTCGCCGCCGACCTCTGCCCGCTCAAGGGAAAAGGCCCCGAACACATCGACATGATGGTGGTGCGCGAGAACACCGAGGACGTCTACGCCGGAATCGGCGGGTTCCTGAAGAAGGGGACGCCCGACGAGGTCGCGGTTCAGGAAATGATCTTCACGCGGAAGGGGGTGGAGCGGGTGATCCGCTACGCGTTCGACCTCGCCCGCCGCCGCGCGAAGGCGCGGAAGCTGACGCTGGTCGACAAGGCCAACGCGGTCGGGGCGATGGACCTTTGGACGCGCGCGTTCGCGGAGGTAGGCAGCGAGTACCCCGACATCGCGCGGGAGCACGCATACATCGACGCCGCATGCATGTGGATGGTCAAAGATCCGGAAAGCTTCGACACCATCGTTGTTTCCAACATGTTCGGCGATATCCTGACCGACCTGGGGGCCGCGCTCCAAGGGGGGATGGGGGTCGCCGCCTCAGGGAATATTCACCCGGGTCGGGTCTCCATGTTCGAGCCGATCCACGGCTCCGCGCCCAAGCATGCCGGGAAGAACGTGGCATCCCCCATCGGCTCAATCCTCGCGGCGCAGTTGCTATTGGACCATCTC
>WNFK01044525.1_pt1 | contig 31583 bp, 26 predicted proteins | sample 5400281 | NCBI WGS metagenome assembly WNFK01 (sample SAMN13153350, study PRJNA577476) | soil metagenome | isolation source: 20 cm soil on Douglas fir-dominated hillslope | place: USA:California | collected 2013-09-17
ACGTTGGGCCGGAGCGTCGCCATCCACGGCGTCTTGGCCCACGTCGTCTTCGACAGCAGCTTGCCCGCGTAGATCGGCCGCGTGGCCACCAGCTTGCTCCCGTCGAGCGCCATGCCGGTCGAGTCGGCGGAGAGCCCGGCTCCGAGCCGCGCGGCCAGCCGCGCCATGAACTCGCGCTGCCGCGCGGAGACCGGCGCGAAGATGACCTGCGGCGACTCCTTGCCGGCCAGGTCCGCCACCACCGGGGTCCACACCTCTCCCCGGTACGGCGCGAACGCGGCGTTCTCGAGCAGCCAGATCCGCTTGGCGCCCCACTCCCCGAGCTGCTTGATCCCCTCGGGGGTCGCCTTGTCGGTCACCCACACCGCCTCGGCCTGCGCTCCCGCCTGCCCGGCCAGGCGCGCGGCCTCGCCCATCACCTCGGCCATCACCTTCTTGGGAGCGCCCTGCCGATCGTCTTCCACCATGCACCAGTACGCGCCGGCCATGTCTGATCCCTTCTATCGTTGTGGGCGTTAGATCGCTTTGGCGTCTTCGCGAAGGGCGCGGACCAGCTCCTTGACCGCCTCGGCAGGCTCGCCCTGGATGATGCGGCCAGGCGGGCGCGGTGGCAGGCTCTCGAGCTTGACCACCGAGAGCACGGGCGGCTCGGCCGCCATCCCCACGTCGGCGGCCTTCACTTCCTTGATCTCCTTCTTCTTGGCCCCCATGATGCCCTTCAGCGTAGGATAGCGCGGCTCGTTGAGCCCCTTCTGCGCGGAGGCCACCGCGGGCAGCGGGAGATCGAAGATCTCGAGCCCGCCTTCCACCTGGCGGCCCACCCGAATGGTCTTGCCGTCCGCGTCGACCGCTTCCTCCATGATCCAGGACGCCACCGGCCAGCCCAGCAGCTCGGCGACCTGCGCGGCCACCGCGCCCATGTCGTCGTCGATGGCCTGGCGACCGAAGAGCGCGAGCCCGGGCGCCTCCTGCTTGATCACCGCCGCGAGCGCGCGCGCGGTCATCAGGGTGTCGGCCGTGTCCCACACCGCGTCTTTCAGATGCACCGCGCGGTCCGCTCCCATCGCGAGGCACGAGCGCAGCGCCTCCTTGCCCCGCTCGGGGCCGAGTGAGACCGCGACCACCTCGCCCTGCCCGCGCTTCTCCTTGATCCGGAGCGCCTCCTCCAGCGCGAACTCGTCGTAGGGCGAGACGATCCAGGTGATGCCGGCGGTATCGATGGCTCGGCCGTCTCCGCCGATCTTCACCTGCGTGGCGGTGTCAGGGACCTGCTTGATCATCACGAGGATTTTCATTCGCTGAGCCCTCTGGTGGTGACTCGGTTCGGGGTTGCGCACTCCGATCGGGTGTCATAGCGCAGCTGGCGGGTGATGCGGAAGCGATCGCCCGGGATGAAGACCCGGTCGTAGACCACGGGGGTCCCGTCCGCTCCCACCGATACGCGATCGGAGCGGAACGCGGCGATGCCGGGCCGGCAGCCGAGCTCGCGGGCGGCCCGGCGCTCGAGGGACACCGCCGCGACCGTCTCGCGCGCCTCGGTGATCTCGATCCCGAGCTTGAAGGCGAGCACCTGCCGCAGCGGGGTCACGGCCAGATCCGCCTTGGAGACCTCGATCCCGAGGACGGCGGGGAGATACGAGGCCTGGAAGCTCACCGGCTCGCCGTCGACCAGACGCAGGCGCTCCAGCACGAAGACCTGGGCCCGCTCGGCGAGCCCGAGCGGCTCGGCCACGCGCGGATCCGCGGGCTCGGTGTAGCTGCGCAGGAAGCGGGTCGCCACGTCCTCGCCGAGGGCCGAGAGGTCTCCGGCCAGCGCCCGCAGGTGGAGGATGTCGTAGTCGATGGCGGGTCGCGCGACGAACGTGCCGAGCCCGTGCCGACGCGCGATCAGCCCGTCGCGCTCGAGCAGGTCCAGCGCCTGGCGGAGGGTCATCAGCGTGACGCCGAACTCGCGGGCGAGGTGGCGCTGGGTATCGAGACGCTGGCCGGGCCCCTGGCCCTCCGCGACGATGCGCTCGCGAAGCGTCTGGGCGATCTGGTGATAGCGCGGCACGCGACTGGCCAAGCGACGCCCCCTCGAGCTTACTGTTCTAGAACTCCGGTTGGCCGCTCAACGCCCTCGTCGAGCTTCGGGTCGGCAATCATGCAGGCACGACGGGCAGTTACCGCGACCGCCGTCATTGTACCCGCCCCGGGCGGCCGGGGTCAATGCCCGCAGGTCAGGCGGCCGGCTCCGCGGCCAGGCGGCGCGAGAGACCGATCAGGGCCTCGAGCTTGCCCGCCGCCGCGCCGGTATCGACCGACTGCGCGGCGAGCCCGACGCCTTCCTTCAGGTCGCGGGCCTTGGCTCCGGCCACGAGGGCCGCGGCCGCGTTCATCAGCACGATGTCGCGGCGCGGTCCCGGCTCGCCCGCGAGGACGCCACGGATGATCTGGGCGTTCTCCTCGCGATCCCCTCCCTGCAGGTCGGCGATCGCGGCGCGCGGCATGCCGAAGTCCTCCGGGCGCACCCGCGTGGTGCGGACCACGCCCTCGCGCACCTCCGCGATGTCGCTCTCGCCGGTGTTGGAGATCTCGTCGAGGCCGTCGGCCCCGTGGACCACGAAGGCCCGGATCGTCCCCAGCTCGGCCAGCACCCGGGCGAGCGGCTCGGTGAGGCCGGGCGCGTACACCCCGATCACCTGGGCGTTGGCGCCGGCCGGGTTGGTGAGCGGGCCCAGCATGTTGAAGACGGTCCGGACCCCCATCTCGCGCCGCGCGGCCATGACGTGCTTCATGGCGGTATGGAGCAGCGGGGCGTACAGGAAGCCGATGCCCAGCTCGTCGATGCAGCGCGCGACCTTGGCGGGGGCCAGCTCGATGCTGATCCCGAGCGTCTCGACCACGTCGGCCGAGCCGCAGAGCGACGACACCGACCGGTTGCCGTGCTTGGCCACCTTCAGCCCCGCCCCCGCCACCACGAACGCGGTGGCGGTGGAGACGTTGAAGGTGCCGGACGCATCGCCGCCGGTGCCGCAGGTGTCGATCAGCATCTCGCGGTCGGTGCCGGTCTGGCCCACCAGATCCACGCCGTGCGCCCGCACCTTCACCGCCTTCTGGCGCATCACCTGGGCGAAGCCGATCAGCTCCTCGACCGTCTCGCCCTTCATGCGGAGCGCGGTCAGGAAGGCCGCGATCTGGGCGTTGGTGGCCGCACCCGACATGATCGCTTCCATGGCCGCGGCCGCCTCGAGTCGGCTCAGGTCGCGCCGGTCGACCAGGGAGCGGAGCGCCTCGGTGATGATCGGGCTGGTCACGCGGCCCCCGCTTCGCCCGCGCGCGCCCGTCCCGCACGCTGGATCGTCGCCATCGCGCGAAGCACGTCCTTGATCTGGAGCGGCTTCGACAGGACGAGGTCGACCCCGTTGGTGCGCAGCTCCGCCGGCTCGACCTCCACCCCGAATCCGCTCATCATCACCACGCCCACCTCCGGCGTCCTGGCCTTCACCGCACGCGCCACCTGCCATCCGGTCATGCCCGGCATCGCCAGGTCGGTGAAGACCAGATCGAATGGCTCGGCGGAGAAGAGATCCACCGCCGCCTGCCCGCTCCCCGCGACCACCGCGACGTGGCCGGCGGTGGTGAGGATGTCCGCCACCACCTCGGCCACCTCTTCCTCGTCGTCCACCACCAGGCAGCGCAGGACCACGGAGGAGTCGCTCGCCGGCGCGGGCTCGGCGGCGGCCTCCGCGACCTGGTCGGACGGGGGGAAGATGAGCCGGAACGTCGTGCCGCGCCCCTCTTCGCTCTCGACGGTGATGCGCCCGCTGTGGCGGGCCAGAATACCATACGCCATCGAGAGGCCGAGGCCGGTGCCCTTCGGCCCCTTGGTGGTGAAGAACGGGTCGAAGATCTTCTGCCGGATCGGCTCCGGGATGCCGGTGCCGGTGTCGATCACCTCGACCATGACCTGCCCCTCCGGGCTGCTCGTGCGCAGGGTGAGCTGCCCGCCCTTGGGCATCGCGTCCACCGCGTTGAGCACCAGGTTGGTGAAGGCCTCGCGCAGCTCGGCGGGATCGCCCGCGATATTCGGCAGGCGCTCGGCCAGATCGGTGAGGACGTCGATCTCGACCCCGCGGCGACGCGCGTCCTGCCGCCAGGTCGACTCGGTGGTCTCGAGCACCTGCTGCACCACCTGGTTCAGCTCCACCGCCACCGCGGGCTGGTCCCGCCGGATGCCGGTGAAGTCCTGGAGCCGGCGTACGGTGCGCCCGCCGTCCATGGCCGCGCGCTCGATGACCTGCAGCCAGCGGCGGAGCTTGACGTCCTGGATCCGCTCGAGGAGGAGCTGAGCCCGCCCCAGGATCGACGCGAGCACGTTGTTGAAGTCGTGGGCCACCCCGGAGGCCATCTCGCCGAGGGCCCGCAGCTTCTCGGTCCGCACGAGCTGATCCTGCGCCGAGGCCAGCTCCCCGAAGGCCCGCGTGCGCTCCTCGTAGAGGCGCGCGCTCCGGAGCATGAGGGCCGCGAGCTGGGCGATGTTCACGAGCAGCCGCTCGTCGGCCTCGCCGAACGCGTGATCCGGGCTGCGCAGCGAGAGCACTCCGAGCACCCGGTCGCCCGCGGTCATCGGCACGATCAGGCAGTAGGGCATCCCGACCGCGGCGGGGAGCGGGGTGACCCCGAGGCGGGCGCAGTCCGCGGCGTAGTCGGTGGTGCGGATCGGACGCCCGGTCTCGAACACCCTCCCGGAGAGGCCCGCCCCGTCGCGCGGGTAGAAGTGCGGCTCCTCGTCCTCGCACCGCTGCCCGTCGCGCACCCGCAGCACCACGTTCAGCCGGTTGTGCTCCTCGTCCAGCAGGACGACGGCCAGGCTGCGGACCTCGAGGACGCGCGCGACCTGCTGGTAGACCGTGTCCAGCAGTCCGCTCTGGTCGAGCTGACCGGTCACCGCGCGGGACAGCTCGTGCAGCACGGACAGCTCCTGGACGCGGCGCTGGTTGTCCTGGAAGAGCCGCGCGTTCTGAAGCGCCACCCCGGCCTGGCTCGCCACCGCCTCCATCAGCCGCAGCTCGGCCTCGGTCAGCTCGCGGGCCTCGGTCGCCCACAAGGCCACGAAGCCGCCGATCATCTGCTCCTGAGCCACAATGGGCACGAAGAGCTGGGTGCGCGCCGGTACCGCCCGCCGCATGTCCTCGGGGATGCGCGGATCGTTGACCGCGTCGGCGGAGACCACCGACCGGCGGTGGACCGCGGCCAGCCACTCGGGGGGCACGCGATAGCCCGCCAACGGGACCAGCCACTCCCGGTTGTCCTCGAGGAGCCACAACCCGACGGTGTCGGCGCCGAGGCCGCGCGCCACGTGACGCAGGAACTGACGGCTGAGCGCGTCCACGTCGAGGGTGGAGGCCAGGGCCTGGCTCACCGACAGGAGCGTCTCGGTCTCCTGCAGCTTCTGCTCGGTCTGCCGCGCCAGCTCGGCGTTCTCCATGCCGAGGCCGACCTGGGCAGCCACGCCCTCGACAAGGCGCACCTCGGACTCGCTGAACTCGCGGCCGGTCTTCCACCACGTCAGGAAGATCGCACCCACCATCTCGCCGCGGACGGTCGCGGGCGCGAACAGGCAGGAGCACGGCGGAATCCCCTCCAGCGATGCGGCGTCGAAGCGGGGATCGGCGTGCGCATCCCCGGTCCAGGCGGCCCGGCCGTCCCGCCAGACGTGGACGAGGTCCGGGGAGCGCGAGAGCACGAAGGGTCGCGTGACGAACCGCTCGAGCAGGTCCTTCGGCACGTGGTGACCGGCCAGCGGCATCAGCGCGTCGCGCTTGGCGTCGTGGGTGTAGATGCCCACCGTGTCCGCCCCGAAGGCCGCCCCCACCGCACGGGCGACAGCCCGCATCACGTTCTGGGGCGAGTCCGGCTGCGAGAGCGCGCGGCCGACCGCCACCAGCGCGGTCGTCTCCCGCAGCCGCTCCTGCACCTGGGTGTAGAGGCCCGCGTTGGTCAGCGACAGCGCCAGCTGGCCCGCGATGGCCATCGCGAGATTCACCTGCCAGGGCTCGAAGGGGGTCGCCCGCTCGGTGTAGTCCACGATCATGACGCCGATGACCTGATCCTGCCGGATCAGGGGCACCGCCATGGTCGACTTGACGTTGAAGGCCTCCACCCACTCGGGCGGCGTCAGCTCGCTCACCGAGACGTCGTCCAGGATGACGGGCCGCCGCGTCTCGATGGCGCGCAGGTGAAACGGCGGATTCCTGATCAGGTCCGAGGTCAGGTTTCGGTAGCGCTCCCAGAGCGCGGCATCCTGCCGCCCGTCGGCGTACTGGGACATCAGAGGCACGACCCGACCGTCGACCCAGCGCTGGATGGAGCACCGGTCCACCCGGCACACCTGCGCGATCTTGATCGCCACCTCCCGGAGCAGCCGCCTCGAGTCCAGGGTCGAGTTCAGGATCTCGGCGACCTCCAGGAGCGCGCGGCTCTCCTCGAGGCGACCCCGCGTCTCCCCGTACAGGCCGGCGTTGCGGATCGCCACGCCCGCCTGGGCCACGAAGGTGTCGAGGAGCTGCCGGTCGTCGGGGCCGAGCCGGATCGGCCCGCGGCCGTTCGCGGTGAGCACGCCCAGCAGCGAGTCCTGGACGATGATCGGCACCGCGAGGAGGCTCGGCAGCGCGTGGCTCGCCGCCCACTCCTTGCCTGCGAAGCGCGGGTCCTGCTGCACGTCCGCGATCTCGAGCGCCTCGCGGTGCAGCGCCACCCAGCCGGTCGCGCCCTCGCCGAAGGGCAGCTCCCGGTACTGCAGGCCCAGGCCGAGCCGATCGGAGACCGCGCGCACCGTGAGGCTCCGCGCCGCCTCGTCGGCGACCCAGAAGGTCGCGAGCGGCACCGCGATCAGCTCGGCGGCCGCCTCCGCGATCGCCTGGAGCACCTCGTCCATGTCGAGCGAGGACGACACGATGTGGGCCAGGCGCGTGAGGCTGCGCAGGCGCGCCGCGCGCACGTCGAGGGCCTCGTAGAGGCGTGCGTTCTCGAGCGCGGCCGCCACCTGGTTGGCGAAGACCGACAGGTACTCGACCTCGCGCTCGGTGAAGCGCTCGCCCGCCTGCCGGTAGGCCACCAGCGCGCCTTCGAGGTGCTCGCGGATGAGCGGCACCGCCAGGATCGCCCGCCCGCCGACCTCCTCGATCCAGAGGCGCGACTCCGGGCTCAGGTGGATCCGCGGGTCCGCGAGCACGTCGGGGGTCCACACCGGGCTCCGCTCCAGGAGGGCGCGTCCCACCACTCCCTCGTCCATCCGGAGCGGGCGGGCCCGATCCGTCAGCGGCCCCGAGAACTGCCCCTTCCCCACCACGAATCGCATGAAATCGTTCTCGCCGTCCCGGAGCCAGATGGCGAGATCCGGCATCTCCAGCGTCTCCCGGGCGTGGGTGGCCACCAGCTCCAGCACCCGTTTCTCGTCCAGGGTCGAGACGAGCTCGCGGCCCAGCTCGGCCACCGCCCGCATGCGCTCGGCCTGCTCGGAGGCGTCGCGATACAGGCGCGAGTGGTCGATCGCGATGGCGGCCTGGCCCGCGAAGGTCTCGGCCAGCTCCTGCTCGCGCGCGGTGAAGGCCCGGCGCCCGCGGAAGACGAGCACCCCGATGGGCCGCTCGCCCACCAGAAGGGGAACCCCCAGGTAGTGCGTGTAGCCGAGGCGGTGCCCGGCCGCCTGGTGGTCCGGCAGTATGTCGGAGCCCTCGAGCTCGCACATGAGCGCCTGGCCCGACGAGAGCACCTTGCCGCTCAGGCTCTCCCCCGCCCGGATCCGCGGCCGCCGCATGGTCTCGGCCGCGGTGCCGTACAGGCCCGCCACCACCAGATCGTTGCCGTCGAGCAGCCGGAAGCCCGCGTTGTCCACTTCCAGCAGCCGGGCCGCCTCCTCGGCGATCGAGGTGAGCAGGGCTTCGGGGGCGGCGAGCGCCCCGATCTTCTTGTTGATCTCGAGCAGCGAGGACAGCGAGGCCTTGCGATCGCGCTCCTGGGCGAACAGCCGCGCGTTGTCGAGGGCAACCGCGGCCTGGCCGGCCAGCGCGGTCATGACCGAGATCTCGCTCGCCGACGGGGTATGGGGCTCCCACCAGTAGGCCGCGAGGGCGCCGAGCACCTCACCCTTGCTCACAAGCGGCACCGACAGCACCGCGCGATAGCCCTCCCGTTCGACCAGCGCACGCGTGCCCGGGCTCAGCGAGACCGCCGGGTCGTTCAGCACGTCCTCGGTCCAGGTCGGCTCGCGCAGCTGCGCCGCCCGGCCGGTCGTCCCCTCGCCCAGCCGCACCTGCAGCGAGGACAGGAACTCGGTGGAGAGGCCGCGACCCCGCTCGTAGACGAGGAGGCCGGTGGACCGGTCCAGGCGGGAGACGCCTAGAGCCGCCACGCCCAGCAGGGCCTGGCAGCGGTCCACGACCAGATCCAGCACGCGGTCGACCTCGAGCGTCGAGCTGACCACGCCGCTCACCTCGAGGAGCGCCTGGTACTGGGCCGCGTTGCGGGTGGCCTCGTCGAAGAGCCGGGCGTGCTCGAGCGCCACCGCGGCCTGGGTGGCGAAGTCGGTGAGGGTTGAGAGGTCCTCGTCGCTGAACGGCGGCGCCCCAGGTCCGCGGCCCGCGGTCATGACGCCGAGCGCCCGGCCGCCCGCCATCAGGGGCGCAGCGAGCAGGCGGCTCGTGAACGGCACGAACTCCGCGATCGCGTGCGGCGAAGCCGCGTAGTCGTTGACCATCACCCCGCGGCCGCTCAGCATCGTGACGCCCGCCACGCCGGTGCCGGTCTTGACATGCAGGTCGCGGATCCAGTCGCCGATGTCCGACCAGGCGCGGGGCCGGAGCGTATCGCCCTCGAGCATGTAGAGGGCGGCGTACCCGCCACCGATCAGCCGCTGCGCCGACCGCGCGATGAGCACCAGCAGCTCCTCGGTGTCGAGCTGCTCGGAGATGTGCCGCTCGATGACGCGCTGGGCCTCGAGGCGGCTCAGGCGGGTCGCCGCCATGTCGCGCAGCCGCGCGCGCTCCACCGCCAGCCCGACCTGCTGGGCCACGCTCGAGAGGATCGCCATCTCCTCGGCGGAGAACTCCCGCTGGTCCCGGGACACGAGGGCCATCACGCCCCATGTCTGCTTCTCCACCGGGATCGGGATCGCGAGCTGGGTGCGGTGGGCCCGTTCGGCCGCCATCTGGCGCAGGGCCTGGTCGGACGGCGGCGTGACGTCGAGGTTGGTCACCAGGATGTGGCCGGTTCGCACCGCGTCCCCGATGCGGGAGCCCTCGAGCGGCCGGACCAGGAAGCGCTCCAGGTGGCGCGGATCGAAGCCGCTCTGGGCCACCATGACCAGCTGGGTCCCGGTGGCGTCGACGCGGTACAAGCTGCCCACGTCCATGCTCGCGAGCCCGCGCACGACCTCGAGGGTCTCGCTCGCGGTGGTCTCCAGGTCTGCGCCGCGGCCGATCGTCGCCGAGACCGCGTTGAGGGCCTCCAGCTCCCGATTGCGCCGCTCGAGCGCGACCCGCGGGCTGTCGGGCCGGGGCCCACGCGCCCGGCGCGGCCGATGGGCGGGCGGCAGGAAGGCGAGCACCACGCCGACCAGCACCACCGCCCCCCCGGCCAGCAGGGCCAGGAACTCGAACAGCAGCCTCCGCTCGGCCTGCGCGAACTCGCGCACCGAGAGGGCCACCCAGAGCGCGCCGTCGGGCGACGACGCCGCGGCCGTCTCGAGGCGCCGGAGGGCCCACGGCTCGCCGGCCACCGTCGCGATCCCGGATCCCACCGCGGGTGTCCAGCCGGTGGCGGGCAGGTCCGGGCGGCTCGTCGCGAGTGCCCGGTCGCCGACCAGGAAGAGCACCGCGGGACTTGCGGGCAGCCGCGCGAGCGACGCCGCGAGCCCGTCCAGGCGCCGGCCCGCCACCACCGTGCCGGTGGCGCCGAACGGCGCGCTCTCGGTCGCACCGCTGATGGGAGCCACGACCAGGAAATAGGGGCGGCCCCCGGCCAGGCGGAGGGCCGTGATCGGCTCGCCGGTGGGGGCCATTCCGGGGAGGCTCGGCGGCGGCCCGGCCGGCACCTGCACCAGCGGCGCGCCGCGGCCGTCGCGGATCGCGATGAAGTCGGCTAGGCCGTCCTGCGTCACCGCCAGCACTCGGGGTGAGGCGCCGCGCGCGAGCGTCGCCCAGTCGCCCTTGGCGGTGCCCTCGATGATCGCCGGGTCGCGGGCGAGGAGCAGCGTCTCCCGCTTGAGCGCATCCTGGTAGTCGCCGACGAGCGCGCTCACCGCGTCCACCGTCCGCGCGATCGCCCCTTCACGGGTGCGGGCGAGCTGGCGCTCCGCGCTGACGAATCCGAGGCCGGCCAGGATGCCCAGCGGGATGGCCAGAACCAGGAACGGGACCGTGAAGTGCCGAATGAAGCGCCCCACGAGCCTATTCTCGGCCCGAGAGCCGCCTAAATGAACGGCTTTTTCGAGGTTCTAGAGACCGAGGTAGGCCTGCTTGATGTGCCCGCTCGCCAGGAGATCGTCCCGGGGCCCGGAGAGCGTCATCCGCCCGTTCTCGAGCACGTAGCCCCGATGGGCCAGATGCAGCGAGCGGAGCACGTTCTGCTCGACCAGGAGGACGGTGAGCCCCTGCCCGTTGATGCGCCCCAGGTCCTCGAAGATCGCCTTCACCAGGACCGGGGCCAGGCCGAGGCTCGGCTCGTCCAGCATGAGCAGGCGGGGGCGGGACATGAGGCCCCGACCGATCGCGCACATCTGCTGCTCCCCGCCCGAGAGCGTGCCCGCGAGCTGGACGCTCCGCTCCCGGAGACGGGGGAACAGCTCGAAGACGCGCTCGAGCGTCTCGACCCGGGCCGCGCGGGCGGCGCGCGTGCGCGCGCCCAGCTCCAGGTTCTCCCGCACCGTCATGGTCGGGAAGAGCTGGCGGCCCTCCGGCACGTGCGCGATGCCGCGGGCCACGATCTCGGCCGGGCCGAGCCCGTCGAGACGCTGGCCCTCGAACTCGATCCGGCCCCGGCGGAGCGGGAGGAGCCCGGAGACCGCGCGGAGCGTGGTGGTCTTGCCCGCGCCGTTGGCCCCGATCAGCGCCACCGCCTCGCCCTCGCGCACCTCGAGCGAGACGTCGCGGACCGCGGTCAGGTCGCCGTAGCCGACCTCGATGCCGTCAACGCGCAGGAGCGTGGACATATTCCTCGCCGAGGTAGGCCTCGATGACGCGCGGGTGGTTGGCGACCACGGCCGGCGGGCCCTCCACGATCTTCTCGCCGAAGCTCAGGACCACGATGCGGTGGGAGAGGCTCATGACCGCGCGCATGTTGTGCTCGATGAGGAGGATCGAGATGCCGGACGCGTGGATGCCGCGGACCAGCGTCACGATCGCCTCGATCTCGGTCGGGTTGAGCCCGGCCATGACCTCGTCGAGCAGCAGCAGGGTGGGCTCGGTGGCGAGCGCGCGGGCCAGCTCGAGCCGCTTGCGCTCGGAGAGAGTGAGCCCGGCCGCCGGGTGGCCGGCCTTGGCCCCCAGCCCCACCTGGTCGATCACCGCCTCCGCTCGCCGGCGCGCCTCCGCCATCTGGGGCCGACGCGCGAGCGCGCCCACCCTCACGTTCTCCCGCACCGAGAGGTGCGGAAAGGGGCGCACGATCTGGAATGTGCGGGCCAGGCCGAGCCGGCAGATGGCGTGCGGCTTGAGCCCGGCGAGCGATCGGCCGTCGAAGCGGACGTCGCCGCGATCCGGGGCCAGGAAGCCGGAGAGCAGGTGGAAGACCGTGGTCTTGCCCGCTCCGTTGGGCCCGATGAGTCCCAGCACCTCGCCGCGGACCATGTCGAAAGAGAGATCGCGCACCGCCTGCAGGCCGCCGAACCGCTTGCCGATTCCTCGGACCTCGAGCAGCGGTGGGACGCCGCTCGTCGGCATGCCGGCCGGGCTCATCGGGCGGCCTTCACCCAGAGGCGGCGCAGGGCGGGATACGCCCCCTGGGGCAGGAACAGCACCACCGCGATCAGCAGCAGACCATACGCGATCAGGTGGGCGCCCGACCAGCTCCCCTGCCCAAAGTAGATCCGCGAGGCCTCCGCGAGTGGGCTCAGGATGAACGAACCGAGGATCGGGCCGAGCACGGTGCCCGCCCCGCCCACGATCGGGCGGATCACGATCTCGACCGAGAGCGGGATGCCGAACACCGAGTTGGGCTGGAGCGAGAAGAGGTAGAAGGCGTAGAACGTGCCCCCCACCCCGGTGAGGAACGAGGAGACTACCATCGCGAGCATCTTGTAGCGGAAGGTGTTCACCCCGAGCGCCTCGCACGCCTGCTCGTCCTCGCGGATCGCGATCAGGTAGGCCCCGAAGCGACGCCGCTCGATGGCGGCCACGAGGCCGGTGGCCACGAGCATCAGGCCGAGCGCGACGTAGTAGTAGGCGCGGTTGTCCTGGAACTGGAACTGCCGTGGGTTGCCGGTGAACGTGATGTAGAAGCCGAGCGCGCCGCCCACCGCGTCGGTGTTGAGCGCCACGATGCGGCAGACCTCCGCGAACGCCACCGTCAGGAGGACGAAGTAGAAGCCGCGCAGCCCGAACCGGAAGCCCAGGTAGCCGACCACGGTGCCGAGCACGGCGGCGAGCACCCCGCCCACCAGCATCCCGATCCACGGGGTGAGCCCGGCCTGGGCGGAGAGCAGCGCGGAGGCGTAGGCCCCGATGCCGACGAAGGCGGCGTGACCGGCCGAGAGCTGGCCCGCGTAGCCGCCCACGATGTTCCAGGCCTGGCCGAGGAAGGCGTAGAAGAAGATGAAGATGAACACGGTGACCGCGTAGGAGTTGAGCCAGAGCGGCAGCGCGAGCAGGAGCGCGATTGCGGCCGCGACGAGCCACTTCACGACGCGGGCCGCCCGAAGAGGCCGGCGGGACGGAAGAGCAGGATGACGATGAGCAGCGAGAAGCTCACCAGCTCCTTCATCGACGGGCTCAGGAACACCGCGCCGAGCGACTCGGCCACCGAGACGAGCAGGCCGCCCAGGAATGCGCCCGGCAGGCTGCCCATGCCGCCGATGATCACGATATTGAACGAGGCGACGGAGAGCCCGAGCCCGCCCGCGGGCTGGAAGGGCACGATCGGCGAGACCAGCGCCCCCGCCGCTCCCACGCAGGCCGCCCCGATGCCGAACGCCACCGCGTAGACGCGCCGCACGTCGGCCCCGATGACCCGGGCCCCGTAGGCGTTGTCGGCGGCCGCCCGCATGGTGCGCCCGAGATCGGTGCGGGTCAGAAAGAGATAGAGCGCGAGGGTGAGAACCATCGCGAGCCCGAAGGTCACCAGCCGGGCCACGTCCACGAAGATTGGCCCGAGCCAGATGGTGGCGGCGCGGAGCGGCGAGCGCACCCGCTGCGGGTCGGGACCGAAGGCCACCAGCGCCGCGTTCTCCAGCACCAGGGCCACGCCCAGCATCAGGAGGATCTGCATCTCGTGGGGGGCGTCCACGACGCGGTCGACCAGGACGCGCTGGATCACGACTCCCAGCAGGAAGAGAGCGGCCGCGCACGCCACGAACCCGACGTACGGGTCGATCCCGGCCCGGGTCGCCAGGAGCCAGGCGAGGTACATCCCCCACACCATCATGTCGCCGTGGGCGAAGTTCACCACCCGCATCACCCCGAAGATGAGGGTGAGCCCCACCGCCATGAGGCTGTAAACACCTCCGAACAGGAGCCCGCTGAGCAGGCCCTGGGCGATGAGCGCCGGGTCCAGGCGGCTACGCCTTCGGACGCGGGAAGACGAACTTCTGGACCGCGGCCTCCCGGGGCCAGACCGCGACCGGCTTGCCGCCCAGGATCTGGATCACGGTGGTGACCGCGTTCGGATTGTCGCCGATCTCGTTGAAGACCACCGGCCCCGCGTACTGCATGAGGCCGCCCGTCCAGTTGGACTTGCGGAGGGCCTCCACGATGGCGTCGGGATCGGTCGACTTGGCCCGCTCCAGCACGTCCGCGATCAGGGTCACCCCGTCGTAGGAGTAGCCGGAGTTCGTATCGAAGGTCTTGCCCTGGGAGCGCTTGAGGAACTCCTCGGCCACCTTCTGGGTCCGCGGATTCCGGAAGTTGGCCCAGGGCGTGCTGTTCAGCACGTACTCCAGATCCTCCTTGAGCACCGCGATCTGGCCCGCCTCGTAGAGGCCGGGGCTCCCCGGGCCCACGACGCCCATGATGTCGAGCCGCTGCTTGCGGATCTCGGGCAGCAGCAGCTGCGCGCTCGCCGGCCGGGTGATCGGCGCGATGATGTCGGGCTTGGCCGCCTTGGCCCGCGACACCTCGGTGGAGAGGTCCTGGGGCGGCTCCGGCCACGGGATCACGTCGACGATCTCCCAGCCGGGCATCAGCACCACCCGCTTCGGGGAGACCTTGGCTTCCTGAAAGAGCTCGGAGAAGTACTGGACCGCCTTCTTGCCGAACGACGAGCCGGTCGGGAAGTTCCGGTAGACGTACTGGACCTTCTGCTGGCCCTCCTTCACCGCCTTCGCCACGTTCGCGGTGATCGGGTCGGCGGCCGCGATGTCGACCAGGAACGGGACGCGACGCTGCTGGGCCACCGGGACGATCGCCTGGGTCGAGCCGGAGTCGAAGGAGCCCATCAGCATCTGGGCGCCCTGGTTGATCACCCGCTCCGCCTCGGTCCGTCCGACGTCCGGCTTCGTCTGGGTGTCGCCCACGATGAGGTCGATCTTCATCCCATTGAGCGACTTGATCCCGCCCGCCGCGTTGATGGCGTCGGCCGCCATCTGCGCCCCGAGCCGGCAGGCCTGGCCGGGCTCGGCGAGGGGGCCGGTCACCGGGTGAACGGTCCCGACCTTGAAGGTGGGGACCTGGGCGCGCAGCACCGCTGGGAAGCCCAGGGCGGCGGCGCCGGCGGCGGTCCCCGCAGCCTTCAGACCCACTTTCAGGAACGTGCGGCGGTGCACCCGGGACGGGCCTCGGCGATCGCTCATCGACTCCTCCGTGATGGGATGACGGTCAGGACTTGCCCAGGAGCTGCTGGGCGATGACCACGCGCTGGATCTGGTTCGTGCCTTCGTAGATCTGGGTGATCTTGGCGTCGCGCATGAAGCGCTCGACCGGGAACTCGCGGGTGTAGCCGTAGCCGCCGAAGATCTGCACCGCGTCGGTGGTCACCTTCATGGCGGTATCGGAGGCCAGGCACTTCGCCACCGAGGCCTCGAGCGCGGTGCCGGTGATCCCGTGGTCGATGAGGCCGGCCGCGTGGTGCACCACCAGGCGCGAGGCGTGGACCGCCATCGCCATGTCCGCGAGCATGAACTGGAGGCCCTGGAACTGGGCGATGGGCTGATCGAACGCCCGCCGCTCTTTCGCATAGGCCACCGACGCGTCGAGCCCGGCCTGGGCGATGCCCACCGCCTGGGCGCCGATGGTGGGGCGCGACTGCTCGAGGGTCTTCATCGCAAACTTGAAGCCGTCGCCCTCGGCGCCGAGCCGATTCTCCACCGGCACCTCGCAGTCGCTGAAGTGGAGCGCCACCGTGGGCGAGCCGTGGATGCCGAGCTTGCGCTCGGGCTTGCCCACCGTGAAGCCCTTCAGGCCCGGCTCCACCAGGAGCGCGGTGACGCCCTTGGCCCGCTGGCCGGGCTCGGTGGTGACGAACACGGTGATGACGCCCGCGTGCGAGCCGTTGGTCACCCACATCTTGGAGCCGTTCAGCACGTAGCGGTCGCCCTTGCGCACCGCGCGGCACGTCATGGCCGCCGCGTCGGAGCCCGAGCCGGGCTCGGAGAGCGAGAAAGCCGCGGTCATCTCCCCGGAGGCGAGCTTGGGCAGGTAGCGCCGCTTCTGCTCCTCGCTGCCCCCGAAGATGATCGGGTAGCCCCCGAGGTTCTGAACCAGGAAGATGGTGGACGTCGAGGCACAGGCCCACGCCACCTCCTCGGCGGCCAGGCAGAAGGCGAGCGAGCCGGCCGCGCTCCCGCCGTACGCCTCCGGGATGTGCAGGCCCATCAATCCCTGCTGGCCGAGCAGCTTGAGCTGCTCGTGAGGATACTCGCCGGTCTCGTCCACGTGAGCGGCCAGCGGCGCGATGCGCTCGCGGGCGATCTCGCGGGCCAGATCCCGGACCGCGCGCTGCTCGTCGGTGAGGTAGAAGAGATTGTTCACGCCGGTCTCGCGGTCTTACTTCTTCGCGTAGTCGTAGAACCCTTTACCGCTCTTCCGACCGAGCTGACCGGCCATCACCATGCGCTTGAGGAGCGGCGGGGGCGCGTAGCGGGGCTCGCGGTACTCGTCGAACATCACCTCGGCGACGAACATGGTGGTGTCGAGCCCGACCAGGTCGAGGAGAGTGAAGGGCCCCATCGGATAGCCGCAGCCGAGCTTCATGGCTTGGTCGATGTCCTCGAGGGTGGCGAGGCCGCCCTCGTATACCCGGATGGCGTCGAGCAGGTACGGCACCAGCAACCGGTTCACGATGAACGCGGTGGAGTCCTTGGCCCGCACCGGCATCTTGGCCACCGCCTGCACCCACTCGTAGGCGGCGAGCACGCTCTTCTCGTCGGTGAGGATGGTCTGCACCACTTCCACCAGCTTCATGAGCGGCACCGGGTTGAAGAAGTGCAGCCCCAGCACCTGGCCCGGCCGCTTGGTGGCGGCGGCCATCGCGGTGATGTTGCAGGACGACGTGTTCGAGGCGAGCAGCGCGTGCGGCGGGCAGATCCGGTCGAGCTTGGCGAAGGTCTCGTTCTTGAGCGGCTGGTTCTCGGTGATGGCCTCGATCACCAGGTCGCACTCGCGGAAGGCCTCGAGCCCGACCACGCCCTTGATGCGGCCCATGATCTCGTCGCGGCCGCGCTCGTCGAGCTTGGCCTTGGCCACCAGGGCGTCGAGGCCCCGGCGGAGGCCGCCGAGCCCGCGATCGAGCAGCTCCTGGCTCGCCTCCACCACCACCGTCGGGAAGCCCGCCTGGGCCGAGACCTGCGCGATCCCCGACCCCATCAGACCGCAGCCCAGCACGCCGACGTTGCGAATTGCCATACCCGATGTCTCCCGATCAGCGTCGCCCCGGGGGCCGGGGACGGGCGTCAGCCTCGAATGGAAGGGATCTGCGCGACGGTCAGCGCCGGGACTTCGACCGGTTGTAGGCGGCCAGCGCGAACTCGTGCTCCATGTCGCCGGGCGGGCACGGGTTGCGCACCGTGATGCTGAACCCGGTCTTCTTGTTGCGCATCGAGCCGTCCGGCTGAGGCTCCCACTCGTCGATCGCGGACGGCTTCGGCGCCAGCGCGTCGCGCTTGATGTCCTCGCTGAAGGCGCGCTCGCGGGACTCCAGCGGCCGGTTCGTCAGGTTCAGGATGATGGACGACGCGGATGGAGTGGTCTCCCCGGCCGCCCCCGCCGCCGCGGGCAGCCCGAGCCCCGCCACCAGCGCCACCAGACCGCCGGCCAACGCTCGCTCGATCATTGCGGTATGCCTCCCGGCCCCTATCATACAACTACTTCCGGGCGCCTACTCGTAGACGATCAGGGAGTCGATCCGCTGACCGGCGAGGCGGTCGCGTCCCTTGAGGAACGCCAGCTCGATCAGGAAGGCGGTGCCGACCACGGTGCCGCCCAGGCGGGCGATGAGCCGCAGCGTGGCGGCCATGGTGCCTCCGGTCGCGAGGAGGTCGTCGACCACCAGCACCCGCTGGCCCGGCGTCACCGCGTCCTCGTGGATGGCCAGCACGTCGCGGCCGTACTCGAGCTCGTACTCCTCCTCGATGGTGCGGGCCGGGAGCTTGCCGCGCTTGCGCACCGGCACGAACCCCGCCTTCAGCTGGTGGGCCAGCGCGCCCCCGAAGATGAAGCCGCGCGACTCGACGCCCACCACCAGATCCACCCGGGCGGTGTGATAGCGCGCGGCCAGATGGTCGATGACCGCGGCCCACGCCGGCCCGTCGCGGAGCAGCGTGGTGATGTCTTTGAAGAGGATGCCCTCGGTGGGGAAATCCTTGATGTCGCGGATCTTTGCGCGCAGCTCGTCCAGATCCATGGCGCTGGGATGTTACCCGCCGGCCGCGGGTGACGCAACCCGAAAAACCTCGTCCGGCAACATCGAGAGATCCGCGATGATCAGGTCCGCCTGGGCCGCCGCCCGCCGGAAGCCCGCGGTGTAGTGCGCCGCGCGCATTCCGACGGACTGCGCGCCGACCACGTCCGCGTCCGGGTTGTCGCCGATGTGCAGCGCCTCCGCCGCCGCCACGCCGGCGCGCGCGAGGGTCACGCGGAAGATCTCGGCCGCCGGCTTCCGGGCGCCGACCTCGTCGGAATAGGAGATCACGCCGAAGTACGCGAGCAGGCCGTAGCGCTCGAGGACCCGGCGCAGGACCGCGCCGGGGGTGCGGCCGGTGTTGGACACGATGCCGACCGCGACGCCGCGCGCGGCCAGCTCGCGCACCGCCTGGGCCGCATTCGGGCAGAGCTCCGGGGGATAGGCCAGCACCGGCTCGGTGTAGGCCTCGAGCGCGGCGGCGAACGCGGGCGGGGCGAGGCGCGCGGCCACCCCCGGCTGGACGGTATCGAGCACGAGGCGCAGCTGCTCCTCGGGACTCGGGTCCCGGTTGAGGCTCCAGAAGCGCTCGGCGAGCAGCACCCCCGAGCGCTCGTGGATGTCCTCCGCCTCGGCCTCGCTCACCATCTCCCCCGCGTCGCGGAGCGCCCGCCGGATGGCGGCGACCCGGAGCGTGCGCTGCGCGCGCAGGTTGGCGGGCGCGTCGGTGACGAGGGTGTCCCAGAAGTCGAACGTGACGAGACGGATCACGGAGCGAAGCGGGGCTTGCGCTTGCCGAGGTAGGCGTCCATCGCCTCGCGGGGCTCGTCGGTCGCGAACGACTGGGCGAAGGCGTTGATCCCGTACTCGACCGCGGTGCGCTGGTCGGTGTTGCGCCAGCGCACCATCAGCTCCTTCTGCAGGCGCACCGCGGTGGGCGCGCAGTCGAGGATGCGGCCGACCAGCTCCGCGGTCACCGCGCGCAGCTCACCGAGCGGGGTCACCCGGTTGACCAGGCCCCAGTCGAGCGCCTGCCGCGCGGTGACCGACTCGCCGGTCAACAAGATCTCGGCCGCGCGCCCCGGGCCCACCAGGCCGGGCAGCAGCGCGGCCTCGATCACCGACGGGATGCCGACGCGGATCTCGGGCAGACCCAGCACCGCCTCGGTGGCGGCGGTGCGCAGGTCGCACGCCATGGCCAGCTCGAAGCCCGCGCCGAGGCAGGCCCCGTTGACCATGCAGACGGTCGGAAAAGGCGCGTCGTGCACCAGGCCGATCGCCTCGTGCAGGCTCGCGATGAAGGCCTTCGCGCCGGCGGGGGTGAGCTCGCGCAGCACCTGCAGCTGCATGCCCGCGGTGGTCGCCCGCCCGGCCCCGGTGATCACCGCCGCGCGCACGCCCGGATCACGGCGCAGCGCCTCGAAGGTGCTCCGGATCCCCTCCACCATCTCGGGCACGATCAGGTTGAGCGGGGGACGGTCGAGGGTGACCCACGCGCACGCGCCCTCGCGCTCGACCCGGACGAAGCCGGTCATCGATACCGCGCGCTCATCAGTACCGCTTCATGGTGGGATCGATGGCGCGCGCCCACTGGTCGACGCCGCCCTGCAGGTTGACCGCCTTGAAGCCCTGCTGGCGGAGGAAGTTGGCCACCGCGGCGCTGCGCACCCCGTGGTGGCAGTACACGACGATGTCGTCGGCCTGGTCCAGCTCCGCGGTGCGGAACTCGATCTCCTCGATCGGGATGTGGGTGGCGTTGGCGAGGCGGCAGAGCGCGGTCTCCCAGTCCTCGCGCACGTCGAGCAGCACGAGGGACTCATGGCGATCGAGCCGCGCCTTCAGCTCCTGGGGGCTGATCTCGGTCATGGCGGGGTCTCCCGGGGCGAAGATAGCATGTCAGGACTCGGCGGGCAGCAGCACCGAGGTCTCGGGCGAGATCTCGATCTTGACGTCGTCGCCCGGCTTGAATCCCTTGCCCTGCTGGGCCGAGGTCAGCATCTCCACCCGCACCGCGCCGCCCGGGATCGCGACGTCGTAGAGCTGCCGCGATCCCTCGAACACGTGGCCGGACACCTTGCCGCGGATGCCGCCGGCGGCGCGTTCTGACTCCTCGATCCGCAGCGCCTCCGGCCGCAGGCAGAGCAGGCCGGTCGCTCCCACCGTCCACGGATGCCCCCCGGAGGCCACCGGCACCCGGGAGCCGCCCGCGGTCTCCACCATCACGCCGAGATCGCGCACCTCGGTCACCCGCACCGGCAGCAGGTTGGCCGCGCCCACGAACTCGGCCACGAAGCGGTTCCGCGGGCGCCAGTAGATCTCCTCCGGCTTGCCCTCCTGGACGATGCGGCCCTGGTGGAGCACCGCGATGCGAGTGGACAGGGCCAGGGCCTCGGCCTGGTCGTGGGTGACGTAGATGGTGGTGATCCCCACGTCGCGGTGCAGGCGCCCCAGCTCGAGCCGCATCTGGGCGCGCAGCACCGCGTCCAGGTTCGAGAGCGGCTCGTCGAGCAGGAGCAGGCGCGGCTCGACGATCAGGGTACGGGCGAGCGCCACCCGCTGCTGCTGGCCGCCCGAGAGCTGCGAGGGTCGGCGCGCCTCGAAGCCGCCGAGCCCGACCTGCCGGAGCGCGGCCGCGACGCGCTCGGCGAGCGCGCCGCCCGCGACCCCACGCTCGCGGAGCCCGAAGGCCACGTTCTCGAACACCGAGAGGTGAGGCCAGAGCGCGTAGTGCTGGAAGACCATGCCGAGGTTGCGCTTCCACGGCGGCACCGCGTCGATGACCTCGTCGTCGACCACGATGCGGCCTTCGTCCGGGGTGATGAAGCCGGCGAGCAGGCGCAGCAGGGTGGTCTTCCCGCAGCCGGACGGCCCCAGCAGGGTGTAGAACTCGCCCGGGCGGATCGAGAGCGAGACGTCCCGCACCGCCCAGTGGTCGCCGTAGCGCTTGCTCACGCCCTCCATGCGCACTTCCGACAGCCGGACCAGCTGCTCTGCGCTCACGACGTCTCCCCTCCTCCCGGCATCCGCAGCCGCGACCGCCGGTCCATTCGCGCCACGAGCGGCACGACGGCCAGGCCGAGTGCGGCCAGCACCAGGTACACCGCGGCGGGCGGCATCGACGAGAGCAGCGTCGTCGCCACCACCGGGCCGAGAAAGGCCGCCCCGATCCGCGCCGAGTTGACGAATCCGATGGCTTCTCCGGACGCCCGCTGCGCGATGGCCGCCACCGAGAGCGGGAACACCGGCGCGATGCAGAGTACCTGCAGGAAGCGCAGCACCCCGAAGCTCCACACGTGGCCGGCCGCGGAGAGCGCGGCCAGGAAGACCGAGGAGCCGACCAGGAACCACAGGACCGCGCGGCGGTCTCCCATGAGATCGGCCAGGCGCGGCGCCGCCATCGAACCGAGCGCCGCCGCGATGCCGGTGGCGAAGATGAGGAAGCCCCCCACCTCCAGAGTGGACTCGGGGGCGACCCCGAGCGGAGGCAGGATCTGGGGCAGGATCGAAGTGAGGAAGAAGATCTGGGTGGAGCCCGCGAGCACCACCAGCGACACCGTCACCAGCTCCCGCAGCGAGGTGGGGCGCCCTCCCGCCGCCGCCGCGTCGCGCGGCTTGCCGGGGGGCACGCCCCACGAGACGAGGGCCGAGCAGCCCCAGAGCATGAAGGCGCCCAGGATGAACGAGAGCTGGAAGCCCACCCGCGCCGCCACCAGCGCGCCGGCGGCCGGCCCCAGCACCTGGCCGAGCGTCATGCCGGACTGGATGTAGGAGACCTGGCGCCGCACGTCACCCCCCGAGCGTCCCACCATGATGAACGCGAAGGTGGAGACGGCGCCCATGAGCCCGAGGAGCATGCGGGCGAAGAGCATCTGGGGCAGCGTGCGGGCCAGCGCCATGCCGAGGAAGCCCAGCCCCTGGAAGGCCTGCACCGCGATGAAGCCCCGCTTGGGATCGATGTGCTCGCCCAGCCGGCCCGAGATCGGCGCGGTGATGACGGTGATCAGCGGGCTGATCCCGAGGATCCACCCGGTCCAGCGCAGCGTGGACGCCGGGTCGAGGGTGGACATCTTCTGGATGTGGAAGGGCAGGCTCACGTAGATGAACGACCACGCGAAGGTGCCGATCAGCATGCAGGCCGGCAGCACCCACTCCGCGCGCGTCCGCGGCGCCATGTCGGATCAGCTCCGGAACAGCGCAGCGCCGGAGCGCCGCGCCAGCCCGGTCGCGGCCCAGGTGCCCACCGCCACCAGCACGATCGCGACCACGCCGAGCGCCGCGCCCGGACCGCGTCCCACCGCGGACTGCATGTAGAGATAGATCCCGTAGGCGAGCGGGCCCAGCTCGACCCGCGGCACGAGCAGGATGGTCGACGAGAGATCCACCGCCGAGCTGATGAACGCGAGCAGGCCCCCGGCCAGCAGCCCACGCGCCATCAACGGGAGAGTAATCCGCTTGAAGGTCCGCGGGCGGCTCGCCCCCAGGTTCTGGGCCGCCTCCTCGAGCGCGGGGGACAGCTGCTGGAGCGCCGCGTGGGCCCCGCGCACCGCGTAGGGCAGGCGGCGCACCGCATACACGATCACGAGCACGAGCCACGTCGAGGTGAGCGGGTCGCCGAGCCCGGGCACCACGAAGCCGCCGAACGCGCGGAGGAATCCGATCGCGATCACCACCCCCGGGATGGCGAGCGGGATGGTGGCGAGGGTGTCGAGCCAGCGCCGGCCGGCGACCCGTCCGCGAACCAGCAACCAGGCGATCACCGCGCCCAGGGCCACGTCGATCAGGGCGGCGAGGCCCGCGTAGCGCAAGGTGTTGGCGATGAACTGCGGGGAGCGGACGAGGATCTCCTCGTAGTGGCCGAGCGTGTACACGGTCGGCAGGGGCGAGAGACTCCACACCCGCGACACCGACAGGAGCAGCACGCCCGCGTGGGGCAGCAGGGCCGGGCCGAGCAGCAGCGCGGCGAGCAGCCACGCGAGCGCGGTCCCGCGCGCGCCCAGACGGATCGGGGGCGCCTCCCCGCCCCTCCCGAGGGTCGCGTACTCGCCGCGGGCCACCGCCGCCTTCGAGAGCCAGAGCGCGGCGAGCGACAGCGCCACCAGGATCACGCAGATCACGTAGCCATCGACGTCGGTGAGCCCGATGGTGGTCACCCGCACGTAGGCCTGCGGCGCGAGCAGCCGGGTGTAATTGAGGATGAGCGGGGTGCCGAGGTCGTCGATCACCCGGATGAACGTGAGCAGCGCGCCCGCCGCGTAGCCGGGCAGCGCGAGCGGCAGCAGCACCCGGCGGTAGAGCCGCAGGCCCGAGCTGCCGAGGTTCTGGGCCGCCTCCTCGAGCGAGCGGTCGAGGCCCGCGAGCGCGGCCGCGGTGTTGAGCAGGATGAACGGGAAGTAGTGGAGGCTCTGCACCAGCACCACGCCCGGCAGCCCCTCCATGAACGGCACCGTGACCCCCGCGTGCTCCCGCAGGAGCAGGTTGACGGTGCCGCTCCGCCCCAGGATCTGCTGGAACGCGATCGCCCCCACGAAGGGCGGCACGACGAGCGGCAGCACCCCGAGCACCCCGATCAGGGTCCGGCCCGGGAACCGGTAGCGCACCGTGAGGACGGCGAGGGGCACCGCGATGACGCTGCCGATCAGCACCGCGAGCGCGCCGGCCAGCAGGGTGTTGACCAGCGCCTCGCGGAAGAGCGGGCGCGCGAAGAAGGCGAGCAGCGGGCGGACGGTGGGCCAGCCCCCGTCGAGGACGGCCACCGAGAGGACCTGAAGCAGCGGATAGACGATGGCGGCCGCGAGCAAGGTCAGGAGGGCCGCCACCAGCGCGGCCTCACCGCCCGAGCGCGGCCCCATCAGGCGGACGCGGGGTGGCTCGACTCGACGGCCGGCGCCTCGGGCACCATGGGCTGGGCCGCGAAGGTCAGGTACTCGAGATCCGCGAGGGTCTCCTCGAGTCGCCGGTACGCCCACGCGCAGCCGAGCAGCGCGGCGAGCGGATAGCCGAGGCCGTACGCGCGCGGGCCGACGACCAGGGTGGCGATGGTGAGGAGGAGGTTGGCCGCGAGGAAGACCGCCGCCACCTCGGCGGCGGCGCGGCGGCGGTCGAAGTAGAGGAGCACGATGCCCCCGAACAGGCAGAGCACGTGCAGCACCGCGCCGACCAGGCCGCAGCGCAGGATCGACACCTGCAGACGGTCCAGCCCGAGCCCGTCCGCGATCCACGGCGCCAGCGCCATCAGGAGGAGCGTGACCGGGGCCTGGGCCACCAGCAGGCGCCGCAGGCTGTCGCGCAGGCACGCGGTCATGGCCCGCTTGGCCTCGAGCACCTGCCGCAGCGTGCCGTGCTTGGTCGCGACGCCGTAGTACTCGCGATAGCGATCGTAGAAATCCGTCTCCACGCTGACCAGGAAGATCGCGAGCGCCGGCACCACCGAAAGGTAGCACAGGAAGATCGGGCTGTCGTACAGCGAGGCGCGAAACCATCCCACGATGGGGTGGCCGGTGGGCCCGATCCAGAACACGACGCGATCCACCGCGATCGCCGCGTTGTAGAGGAGGCCGGCCGCGATCAGCTCCGGGTAGCGCACGAACGCGCGGGTGAGGTCGACCGACTCCGGCACGCGCACCAGGCTGAACTCGCGCTCCACGCGGGCGCACAGCACGAAGAAGATGGCGGCCTGCCCGACCAGGAACCCGGCTAGGTACCCGCTCGTGCCCAGGTACCGCCCGAGGGCGAGCGCCCCGAGGAGGCTCACCGCGTTGCCCAGGAAGAACGCGGTGACCACGCTCGCGTAGTCCTGGGCCGCGCCGAGATAGATCATCACCATCCAGGTGCACGAGACGACCACCAGCAGCATCACCGAGGGCCAGGTGGGCGAGCGCGGTCGCGCCGATGGTCACGCGATAGGAGACGACCAGCGCGCCGATCCGGCCCACGTACAGCTCGTCGGCGAGCTGACGCGTCACCACCATGTGGGCCGCCCCGGTGGTGACGAGCGAGAAGGTGTAGGTGTAGACGACGATGACCTGGAAGCGCGCGTGCGCGAGGTCGCCGATCAGGTCGCGGGAGAGGAGGGCGAGGGACCCGAGCGTGCAGATGGAGAGCAGCCAGGGCCCCGCCGAGAGGACCGCTCCGTAGAGGTGGGCGCGGAGCCACCCGGTCCCGCCCTCCTCCACGATGAGGCGCTTGAGCCGGAACCCGATGCCGGCCACCGGCTCCGCTCGCTCAGGCCGCGCCCAGGAGATCGGCGTAGATCTCCCGGTAGCGACGGATCAGGTCGGACTCCTGGTAGTGCGCCCGCACGCGCGCCCGCGCGGCCCGGCCCATCTCCTCGCAGAGCCCGGGGTCGCGGACGAGGACGAGGATGGCCCGCGCGGTGGCGGCCGGGTCGGCGAGGCCGGTGACCAGCCCGCTCGCCCCGAGCGCCCGGTCCGCGGGCAGCCGGCCCTCGAGCAGCTCGCGGCAGGCCCCCACGTCGGTGGAGACCACCGGGATGCCCGCGGCGGCCGCCTCCAGGATCACGAGCGGCAGGCCCTCCGAGATGCTGGTGAGCACGAGCACGTCGACCCGCGGGTAGATCTGCTTGACGTCGACGCGCCCGGTGAACTCCACCCGCTCGGCGATGCCCAGGGCGACGGCGAGACCCTGGCACTCCGCGAGGTACTCCGGGTCCTCGTCGCCCGGGCCCGCGATGACCGCGCGCGCCCCCGGGTGCGCGGTGACGACGATCTTCACCGCGCGGATGAACGTCTTCACGTCCTTGATGGGCACCAGCCGCCCGACGAAGCCGATGCGGAACTCGCCCGCGGCCGGCTCCACCCGCGGCAGCGCCGAGAGCGGCCCGACGTCGAGCCCGTTGGGGACCACCAGGGTCTTGGCCGGGTCGGCGCCGTCGCGGATCTGGGCCTGGCGGTTCCCCTCGAAGATCGTCACGATGCGATCGGCCTGGACGTAGGTGATCCGCGAGAGGCGCTCGAAGAGGCGCGCCCACAGCTCCTTGAAGAACCCCGGCCCGGCCGAGAGCGTCATGGGCGCCTGCCGCTGCACGTAGATCCACTCCGCCTGGTCGATCTCCATCCGCCGCTCGCGCGAGTAGATGCCGTGCTCGGTCAGCAGCATCGGCCGGCCGCGCCGCACGCGCTGCACCGCGGCCACGAACCCGGCCCAGCCGGTGGACACGGTGTGATAGACCGCGGCCTCCGGCACCGGGGCGCGCAGCAGGCGGAACATCGGCAGGTGGGTGAAGCGCCAGGTCCAGAAGTAGTCGAGGAACGAGATGTCGGGGGCGCGCGACTCGTAGAGGCGCCGCACGATCTCCCACGAGGGCTTGCCGTAGATGAAGTCGTGCACCGACGGGCCCGCCCCCGCGTGCGGCGAGATCTGGCGCAGAAGCCCTTCGAGACCGTCGGCGCGCCCGTCCTTCATCTCCTCGTGATAGCGCCAGATCGTCTCCCATGCCGCGGCCTCCGTCACCTCCCCCTTGACCGCGGGCTCGTCGCCCCCGTGGATGCCCACGTCGACCAGGCTCACAAAGTTGGGCGGCATCTCGTAGCGCGGCTCGTGGGCCTCCCCCTGGGTGGCCGAGATGTGGAAGATCGCGAAGCGCAGCTCGGGGAGGGCGGTGACCAGCTGGTGGATCCAGGACGACACCCCGCCGGTCACGTAGGGGTACGTGCCCTCGAGGATCAGGCAGATGTCGGCCGGGCGCTCGCTCACGCCGCGGGCTCCCCCGCCCACCAGCGCAGCAGCTCGTCGGCGCGCCCCGCGGCCACCGCGTCGCGCGAGAGCGCCTGCAGCTCGCGCCAGCGACCCTGGCGGAACAGGATCTCGGAGAGGACCAGGTCGATCTCGGTGGACGGCGCCGCCGCGCGGGCCTCCACCGCGAGGTGCTCCGCCTCGTCGATCCGGCCCAGCACGAGCAGCACCCGCGCCAGCGCCCGGGCCGGCGCCGGCCAGTCGGGGCGGCGCGCGCGCGCGGCGCGGTAGGCGGCCTCCGCCTCGCCGAGCCAGTGGCGGCCCATCGCCGCGTCCAGCATCCCGCTCTCCTGGTAGGCGAGGCACGCGTCCCCCATCGCCATCGCCCGCTCCGCCGACTCGGGGTCCAGACGCCGCTGCTCCTGCGCCTGGCCGATTCGCTGCGCGAGCCGCTCCTCGATCCGCTGGAGCGCGCCGGAGGCCGCGATCTGGGTGTCGCGGTCGGGCGCCTGCAGCGCCTCGCGCAGCAGCTCCACCGCGGGGCCGTCGCCGCGCTTGGCCAGGAGCCCGATGCCCCACCGCTGCATGCGGGGGTCGGCGGCGCGGATCAGGTCCGCCACCGGCTGCACCGAGACCTGCGCCTGCAGCCACTCGAAGACGCGGTCGACCGGCTCGGGCGCCTGCCCCGGGCCGGGCAGGCCCGCCATCTCCGAGTGCGCGCCCGCGTAGAGGCCGGACGGTGGGGCCCGGCGCTGCCAGACGCGGATGGCGCCGAGCCCGACCAGGCCGAGCACCGGCAGCGCCAGCACCAGCGCCACCACCAGGAGCCGCTCGTCGCGCCGCCGGCTCTCGAGGCCCCGGCCGGCCAGCCACGCGGCGACCAGGTGGGCGGCCAGGGCGAGCGGCCACCACCCGGCGCCGGCGAGTGCGGCCGCCACCGCCGCCAGCTCCGCGAGCCCGGCCAGGGCCCGGGTCACGAGGTCACTCCGCCGGGCCGCTCGCGCACCGCGAGCACGCGCGCGGAGAACTCGAGGTCCTGCTCGTCGTCGGCGTAGGGCGCGAAGTGGAAGTTCCGGATCTCACTCGAGAGGCGGTCGACGACCACCTCCGCGCGGGCGGGCGCGGTCTCGGGCAGGATGATCGCGAAGGCGTCCTCGGTGGCGTAGCGGCACACGATGTCGACGTCGCGCAGGGTGCGCGAGAACACGAGCGACAGCACGCGCCCCAGGTCGGCGCGGCGGTCCGCCGCCACCGCCCCGAAGCGGTGGATGCGAAAGATCACCACCGCGAGCGGGCGGCCGTAGCGGTCGGCCCGCACCTCCTCCTCGTGGATGCGCCGCTGGTAGTACGCGTAGGTGTAGGCGCGCACCAGCTCGTCCTCGATGGTCCGCGCGAGCGTCTGCGCGTGGGTGCGCGCGTTCTCGAGGGTCCGCGCCCCCCAGTCCGCCACGAGGCCGAGGCGATCGAGCGACACCGGAGTGAGCCGGAGGAACGGGAGCTTCGTCACCGTGATGCAGCCGAGCAGGGCGCCCTCGGCCGACGTCAAGGGCGCCGCCATCAGCAGCTCCGCGCCCTGCAGGTCCTCGAGCGAGCCGATCGTGGTGTAGTCTCGCACGCTGACCGGACGGCCCAGGCGGACCGCGAGGCCCACGAGCCCGTCGTCGGGGGCGATCTCGGGGCGCTGCGGCGCGGGCCCCTCGGCGGCGCGCAGGCGCAGGCGGTCGCCGTCGAGCACGTAGCACTGGCAGGCGTCGGCCTGGAGAAACCGTCGGGCGGTGGCCGCGATCGCGGGGTAGAGCCGCTCCGCGTCGAGCGTCTCGAGCGCGCGCGCCGCCGTGTAGAGGCTCGACAGTGACGCGCGCTCGTCCGCCACCCGGCGCTCCAGCTCGTGCTTGGCCTCGGTCGCGGCCATGAACCGCACCGCCTGGTCGGCCAGCTCCTGCTCGAGCCCCTCCACCTGCGCCTCGAGGGTCCGCGTCCTCCGGAGCTGCGTCTCGCGGAGCGCGCCGAGCCCGAAGCCGGTCCCGATCAGCAGCAGCGGAGTCACGTAACGGGGCAGGCTCCGGAGCTCGCTCCAGCTCGCGTGGTCCATGCGGGCCGTCACGCACGCGGCGACCGCCGCCGCGGTGACGAGGCCGCTGACCAGCCCCGCGCGCAGCCCGTGCCGGCCCGCGAGCACCACGACCAGGACGAGGGCCGGATTCGGCTGCACGTCGAGGAAGCCCGGGTCTCGCGGGCGCAACACCACGTTGACGACGACGAGCAGCAGCAGGCCTCCGCCCAGCTCGAGCAGGTAGGGTTGGGCGCGACGGAGGGCGGCGAGCACCCGGCGCTTACCGCGCTCGGGCGTCGCCCAGGGCGGCGGTCAGGTGGGCCGCCATGTCGTGGGCCACCCGCTGGGCGACGCGCGCGAGGCCGTCCTCGCGCAGCCACGAGGAGCCCAGGCGGGCGTGACTCGACGTCCACACCACCTCGCCGGACGCGACGTCGACCAGGCGCGCGGTCACGCCGACCGCCGGCGTCTCGGAGAGACCCGGCTTGTAGCGGTACTCGGTCACCGAGCCCTGCAGGACGTGGCTCACCTGGAGGAGGCGGCCGACCCGCTGCGCTGACGGCAGGCGGGCCGCGTCGGCCGGATCGAGGTTCTCGCGCCGGAGGAGGTCGGCGACCTCGCTCGGATCCATCACCGTCATCGCCCCGGTGGCCAGGATCTCGGAGACCAGGAGGTCACTGGCCACCTGCCCCGCGCGCAGCGAGGAGGTCTGGTTCTCGAGCGGGAGCACCGCCACGCGTGTGACCCGGGCCGCGCCGGGCTTGACCCAGTCCTGCACGGTGCTCGCGCACCCGATCAGCGTGAGCACGCCGATCGCCAGCACGACCACCCGCGAACGCCGCCACATAGGGTCTCTCAGTACAGGATGTCGAGGCGCCCGAGGAACGATTCTTCCTGGCCCCCGATGATGGTGGACTCGGTGTTGCGAGTATAGAGCACGCGTCCTTCCAGCCAGGGGCGAATTCGCCACCGGCCCTCGCCGGTCACCTCCCACGACGTGAGCGACCGGTGCAGATCGCGCCGCCCGACCGAGCCCGCCTGCAGCCGGAGCGCGGGGGTGACGTCCCAGCCGACCAGTGCCCCGATTGCCACGATGTCCTCCCGACGGAGGAACGTGACCGCGTCCCGCAGCGGGCTGCCCGCGGTGGGCGTGTACTCGGAAAAGAAGACCTGCGGAATCAGGGTCACCTGCACCCGGCTCCGCACCAGCTCGATCTCGGCCCGCGCCGCCGCCTCCCAGCGATTGCCCAGATCCTCGTCGGAGATCCGGTAGTGGCGGAAGTCGTAGTGGGCGGCCAGCACCACCGGCACGAGGACGCGGCGCGCCACGTCCGCGGTCACCCGGTCGGTCGTGCCGTTGCGCGGCAGCGCCGTCACCGGATTCGTGAGCAGCTCGCGGACCGCGACCTCGAGGGTGGCGAGGGTAGCCCGCTGGTCGTCGTAGCCCGCGCCGAGGCGCCCGGTGGTGCGGAAGATGTCCTCGCGCCGCCGCGACTCCTCGAGCCCACCCCAGAGCGAGACGGTGCGCGTCGGCTGGAACCCGACCGTCGCGAGGGCGGTCGACACCTCCTCGGTGAAGGACGGCTGGCCGGTCACGCGGTCCTGGTGATAGCTGCCGTAGCGGGTGCCCGCGCGGAGCCACCACCGGTCGGAGAGCCACCCGCGCCACGCGGCCTCCTCCACGTGATGGGTGGCCGCCTGCTGCAGCAGCGAGTAGTGGGTCAGCTCGATCCGCGGCGCGTGCCCGAGGAGAATGCCCCGATAGGCCGCGAGCGCGTCGCGATTCTCGGGATCGCGGTCGAGCAGGCGGGCGTAGAGGTCGAGCGCGCGGTTCCAGTGTCCCGCGGCCAGCTCCGCGGCGGCGAGATCCGCGGTGAGCCCCGCGTCCTGGGGCTGCTCGCGCGTGAGCGCGTCGAGACGCCGGCCCGCCGCCGCGGGGGCGCCGGCCGCGAGGTCGATCCGCGCGCGCAGGCGGCGCAGACGCGCGGAGGTCGGATCTTCCGCCAGGTACCGGTCGACGAGCGGGGCCGCCTGGTCGAGCAGGCCCGCGTCCACCATGACCTCCGCGTAGTCCTCGCGAAGGCGGCGATCCTCGGGGTAACGCGCGAGCAGCGCGCGATAGGTGGCGAGCGCCTCCTCCACGAGCCCGAGCCGCGCCTGGATGCGCGCCCGCAGCGTCTCGGCCTCGGGCGCGTCGGTCGAGGGCGGCTCCGTGGCCGGAGGAGCCGCCGATGCCTCCGGCACACCCGGCGCCGGGGTCTGGGCCCGCGCCGGGGCGGGCGCGAGAGCGAGCAGGCCCGCGATCAGCATGGACGCGAGGCGGAGCGAGCGGAGCCGGGCCATCCGGCGAGTATGGCGGGGCCGGTTCAAGACGGACCGCGGCGCCGGCTCTCAGTCATCGGGGGCGGGCGGGCAGCAGGCGGAGCGCGCGCGTGTACTCGGCGCGCGCGCGCTCCTCGTCGTGCTCGGCGGTGTAGAGCTCCCCGAGCAGGTAGTGCACCTCGTAGTCTCCCCCCTTCACGCGGTTGAAGCGCTCGAGCGCCACCCGCGCGCCGCGCCCGTCGTTGCTCCAGGCCATGAGCTGGCCGGCGCGCTTGAGCGCCTCCGCGTCGTCCGGCTGCACGTCGAGCAGCGCCCGGTAGGCGCGCAGCGCGACCTCGTTGTGCGAGGCGGCGAGGCTGCGGCGGCCGACCTCGCGCAGCACCTGCGGATCGCGCGGGCGGGCCCGCATGAGCCCCTCCCACTGGCGCAGCGCGGGCTCGCCCGCTCCGCTTCCGTCGTAGAGCTGGGCCAGCGCGATTCGCGACCGCAC
>WNFK01222709.1_pt2 | contig 31490 bp, 24 predicted proteins | sample 5400281 | NCBI WGS metagenome assembly WNFK01 (sample SAMN13153350, study PRJNA577476) | soil metagenome | isolation source: 20 cm soil on Douglas fir-dominated hillslope | place: USA:California | collected 2013-09-17
CGAGCACGATCTGCGAGCTTCCCCATCCCCGCCTCGTGGTCCAGTTTCATCCCGCCGCACGCGAGCCATTCAACCTGAGCGATATCGACCGCGCGCTCGCGGCCGGAGTGCACGGGCTCGAGCTCGACGTAAGGCTAAGGCCGGGGGACCGAGCTGTCGTGTGCAACCACTCGGCGCGCGGTCTCGCGGATCGCCCGACGCTCGCGGAATCGATCGATCGCATCCTCGAGCACCAAGGGGAGGCTTCTTCCGTGCAGCGCGACGGGCTCCAGTTCTTTCTGGTTCTCGACGTCAAGGAGGATTCCCCGGGTCTCTACGGCGGCATCGTGGAGGTGCTGAAGCGATACGCGCGCCATTGGAGCACCGCGGCGGGCCCGCAGGACGGGCCTCGGGGCATCACGGTCGTGGTGACCGGGAGCGCGCTGGGGCTGGCCCATGTCGCGACCGAGAGAACCGTCGATTCGCTCTGCATTATCGAGGGGCTGGATTACCGGGGCCGCATCCGCAACATCTCGCCGGGCGCCGCCCGCTTTCAATGGATCTCGATCCAGCACCCGGGCGAGCGAGGCCGAGTGCGCGCCCTCCACGCCGGGATGGACCTTGCGAAGAAAGGCATCTTCAATGTCCGCGCCTATGGCTGCCATGCCGGGCTGGCCGAGTGCGTGTCCGCCGGCGTCGATGCCGTCAACGCCGATCGGAGCGAGCTTCCGGCAGCGATGGCTTTGGCGGCCCCCACGTCGATCCAACCGGGGCGACCCCGCTAGACCCTGGGAGCCCCGTCGAGCCCAAGGGGACGATCCTTCCGCCCGCGACGTGCGCGCCCGTTACCGCCGGGGCTCCAGCATCGCTTCGAGCCGCGCGATCTGTTCCCGCACGAGATCCGCCTGCTCCTGATTGGGATCGAGGCGGATCGCCTCCCGGAGATACCCAAGCGCCTCGGCGGGGCGGCCCAGGTGGTTCAACAACAGAATCGCGGCGTCCCGTACGGCGAGTGCCCGGTCCGCGTGACCGGGGGGCACCTGCAAAAGCTCGTTCACCGCTTCCTCGAAGCGCCCCATCTGGCTCAGCGCCTGGGCGATGTTGAGGTGAAGCCGCGGATCTCCGCCGGAAAGCTCGTACGCCTTGCGGTCCTCCGCGAGCGCTTCTGCGAATCGGCCCATCGTCGCGAGAATCGCACCGTGGTACATGCGGATCGTGGAGCCCCTCGGCTCCAAGTCGACCGCGAGTCTGGCTTGGACCTCGGCTGAATCGAGCTGGTTCTTGCGCCAGAGGGCGACCGCGAGCGCGGAGCGCAGAGGTGGTTCCATGGATTTGACTCCGACCCTGAGCCCCCGCCGCGCCCACTCCTCCCCGCGATCGTGATCGCCTATGGTGGTGAAGACCTTGGAGAGGTCCAGGCACCAAAGCTCGACGCGATTCACATGGGTCGGCTCCGGCATCGCGGCGGCGAAGACGCTGTCCCTCTGCGCGCGCGTGCTGATCCCGCTCGGGAGACGGCGCACCACGATGTGCGGGCCTGAGGCGTTTTTCACGTCCGATTCCCAGACCACGCTCGCGTGCTCTCGGAGCCAGCGGTAGTACGCGTTTTCGACGGGGTACTTCTCCGGCTCGGCTTCGAAACGCCGCGAGATCTCACCCGACGCGACGTGGTATTCCAGGCCGTCCAAGAACTCGGCGTGGAAGGCCGGGCGGGCGAACTGGGACTGGGTCGCGAAAAACGGCCAAATCACGATCGCGCGCTCCGTTGGGGTGAAGACCGGCCCGTACAGCTCAATCACCGTGGGCCGTTTGGAACTCAGGTTCGCGTTGACCCAGCGACGCGCGAGATGGCGGGAGTCCGGAAGGCTCATTTGATGGCGCGTGGTGATGAGCTCGGGAAGCGGCCACGCAATCGCGATCCCGGCAAGGAGCGCGGGCCCTACCCATCCCAAGGGCACCGCCGCCGCAAGCACGGGAGCCCGCGTCCGCGCCCATGCGATCCCGCGCACGATCGCGAGCGCCGCCGCGAGCTGGAGGAACGGCAGCGCGGCGAGGATGTAGCGCTCCTGGGGACTCTTGAGCATCCCATTCGCGAGAACGATCAGAATGGGTATCCAGACCAGCATCCGCTTGACCCGGCCCTCCCTCCAGAGGAGCACCATGCCGGCGAGTCCCATGAGGTAGCCGGGCCAGCCCAACACGTGCGGCAGGGTGACGGCGATGTAGCTCGGCAGCGAGATTGGAAACGCGGTCTGTCCCACCCAATCCGAGAAGAGCGCCTTCCGTTGGGCGGCGACGTCGCGCAGCGTTCGATTCCAATCGATGAACAGAAAGGGCGAAGCGAGGAACACCGCCACCGGAATGGCGATCATGCCCGCCCAGAGGGCACGATCACCAAAGAACGAGGTGCGTTTGCCGCCTCCGGCACGATCTTGCTTCCGATCCGTGTGTCGGTGCGCGAGCGCGAGTGGCAAGCCGAGGACGAGCGGAACGTACTTGCAGGCCCCGGCGAGCCCGATCATCGCCCCCGCGAGGATGGAGTCCCGCGTCGTTCTCCCCTCGGCCGCCCGGAGCAAGGGCGGGGTAGCGAGCAGGACAAAAAGAAGCGCGAGGAGGTTGGGATCGCTCACGTGCTGGGAGGTGAGCACGTGCAAGGTGTTGGTCGCGACGAACAGACCGGCCAGGAGCCCGACGCCTCGGCCGAGGAATAGAGCGCCGATCCGATACGTGAGAAAGACCGTGAGCGTCCCGATGAGCGCGCCGACGACGCGGGCGAAAAGGAACATGGGGGTCGCACCCGCGCCGCTGATGTGCCGCTGGAAGTCCGCCGCGCTCGCACCCGCCGAATTGAAAGAGTAGTACACCTTGTATAGGTGCTGCAGCCCGAGCGTGAGATAGAAGCTCATCGCCGGCCACCCACCCGTGTGGGGGTTCAGGTCGGTCGCCTTGGTGCCTCCCCTCCACATCGTCCAGGCACGGCCCATTGTCGTGCGGTCCGTCTCCTCCACGACCGAGTCGTCGAGGACATTGATCCCGAGCGAGGCGTCGGGAAGCCGGTCGTGGATCCCCCACAGGCGGATCGCGAGCGAGAGCGCCAGGAGGGCGAGCAACACCCAATCGGGCCGGATCGCCCCCGGCCATCGTCTGCGCCGGCGGCTCTGCGGATCGCCCGCCCTTTTGGCAGAGGGGGGTGCGTGCTTGGGGCGTTTGGAGGTGGGCCGCTTGTTTGCCATGAACGGGCTGGAAACCCCGACGAGTATAGGGATTAGACCGGTTGCTCCACAAGCCGCATGCCGTTTGGGCAATCACGCGCCCGTCCGGCGGCACCTTCCCGCGGGGGCCCTGCCTAAATCGGGCGACTCAAACGCGCCCGGGGCACCACGTTCGCGCCGGACGGCCTCCGGTCGCGAACCAACGGCACGGCAACTGCGTATATAGGGATACAAGGAGGGGGCGAAGAGTCAATCTTCTGCCCATTTGTCAACCATGCCAGAGACCAAGAGCAAGCCGAAAACCGAGTCACCATCGAAGACCCCTGGAACAAGAGGAGCATCTAACATGAACGTGAAGCCTTTGGCCGATCGCATCCTCGTCCGCCGCCTCGAGGAGCCCGAAACGAAGCGCGGTGGGATCATCATTCCGGATACCGCCAAGGAAAAGCCGCAGCAGGCGGAAGTCGTGGCTACCGGCCCCGGGCGGCTGACCGATGACGGAAAGCGCATCGCTCTCGAGGTGAAGGCGGGCGACAAGATCCTCATGGGCAAATATTCCGGAACCGAAGTCAGGATCGACGGCAGCGAATACCTGATCATGCGCGAGGAGGACGTTCTCGCCATCGTCGGCTGATCCCTGAGGTTTCTCGCGAGACCTCCATCCATAAAGGAGTGATGAGAATGGCTGCGAAGGAAATCATTTTTGATGAAAAGGCGCGCCAGGCCGTGCTGTCGGGCGTGCAGACGCTGGCCAAGGCGGTCAAGGTTACGCTGGGACCGCGCGGCCGGAACGTGGTGCTGGACAAGAAATGGGGCTCACCCACGATCACCAAGGACGGCGTGACCGTCGCCAAGGAGATCGAGCTCGAGGACCGCTACGAGAACATGGGCGCCCAGATGGTGCGCGAGGTCGCTACGAAGACCTCCGACGTCGCCGGCGACGGGACGACCACGGCGACCGTGCTGGCCGAAGCGATCTTCCGCGAGGGGCTCCGCAACGTCACCGCCGGCTCGAACCCGATGGGCATCAAGCGCGGGATCGACAAGGCGGTCCGGGCGGTTGTCGAAGAGCTGAAGACCTTCTCGAAGAGCGTCAAGAACCCCAAGGAAATCATGCAGGTGGCGAGCATCTCCGCCAACGGCGACCAGGAGATCGGCAAGATCATCGCGGACGCCATGGAAAAGGTGGGTAAGGACGGCACGATCACCGTCGAGGAAGCCAAGTCGATGGAGACGACCCTCGATCTCGTCGAGGGGATGCAGTTCGACAAGGGCTACATCTCGCCTTACTTCGTCACCGACAAAGAGAACATGGAAGCAATCCTCGAGGATTGCTACATCCTGATCTACGAGAAGAAGCTCTCGAACATGAAGGACCTCCTCCCGCTCTTGGAGAAAGTGGCGCAGAAGGCGAAGCCGCTTCTCGTGATCGCGGAGGACGTCGAAGGTGAGGCGCTCGCGACTCTGGTCGTGAACAAGCTCCGGGGCACGCTCCAGGCGTGCGCGGTGAAGGCGCCGGGCTTCGGCGATCGCCGGAAGTCCATGCTCGAAGACATCGCGATCCTCACCGCGGGCAAGCTCATCACCGAGGATCTGGGGATCAAGCTCGAGAACGTGAAGATCGAGGACTTGGGGCGCGCCAAGCGGATCACGGTGGACAAGGACAACACGACCATCGTGGAAGGCGCGGGCAAGACCACAGACATCCAGGGTCGCATCACCCTCATCAAGAAGCAGATCGAGGACACGACCTCGGACTACGACAAGGAGAAGCTCCAGGAGCGCCTGGCGAAGCTCGCGGGCGGCGTGGCTGTCGTGAACGTGGGTGCGGCGACCGAGACCGAGATGAAGGAGAAGAAGGCTCGGGTCGAGGACGCGCTCCACGCGACGCGCGCGGCGGTCGAGGAAGGAATCGTCCCGGGGGGCGGCGTGGCGCTGATCCGCTGCATCCCGGCCATCGACAAGCTGAAGCTGGAAGGTGACGAGCTCATCGGGGCGAACATCGTGAAGCGCGCGCTCGAGGAGCCTTTGCGTCAGATCGTGAACAACGCGGGTCTGGAAGGCTCGGTCGTCGTGGAGCAAGCCCGCAAGGAGAAGAACACGGTCGGCTTCAACGTCGAGACGGAGAAGTTCGAGGATCTGTTCGAGGCCGGCGTCGTGGATCCGACCAAGGTAACGCGCTCGGCGCTGCAAAACGCGGCATCGGTGGCTTCCTTGTTGCTCACGACGGAAGCTCTGGTCGTCGAGATTCCCGAGAGGAAGAAGGCTCAGGCCGCGGGCCCGCACGGTGGTGGCGGCGGCTACGAGGACATGTACTAGACCGAGGTCAGGTTCGCAGGAAAGCGAGGGGGCGGGACCGAAAGGTTCCGCCCCCTTCTTGTTGCCTAGTGGTGGTGGGTGTTGGGCTGCGCCGCGCCGCCGCTTTGCCCGGGCGGGACGGCGGGCATCGAGCCGACGGGAGGGGTCTCGCCCGGCTCCGGCGGCACCGGGGTCCCCGCGAGCTTTGCCCACTCGACGGGCGTGACCTGCGTCACGACCTTGTACATTCCGCTGCCGAGAGGCTGGAACACGAGCGCGTCCCCCTCCTTGAGCTGATCGCGCTTCAGGCCGGGAACGATCGGGATGAAGTGGTCCTGATGACCCACAAGGACAAGGTTCTTGCCCGCGGCGTGTGCCGTGCTCAGCATCTTGATACGCGCCTCCCGGAAGGTCGGCCCCTTCCCGTAGAGCATGATCGTCGTGTCGTAGGCGCCGAACGCTAGCTGCGCGGTATCGCGGCAGCGCCACATCGGGCTTGCGAGCACTTTCTCGATGGGGATCCTAAGCGCGGCAATCGCCTTCCCCAGGGCGACAGCCTGCGCCCTTCCCGACTCGCTCAGGTTCCGCTGCTTGGCTCGGTTGGCGAAATCTCCCTCCGCGCCGTCCCGCTCATTCCAGTTCGTCATCGCGTGGCGGAAGAAGAGGATGTAGCCGCCCTTCCTCAGATCGCGGACGAGCGTGGAATCGGCGATGTGGGGAATCGAATCCGTGGCGGCGTTCGGGACAGCCGGGACGATCCTCGTCGGCGCCGGCGCGGCGGTCGAAACCGGCTCGGCGACGGCCGCATTGGCGGGCGCGGTAGCTTCGCCGGAGGTCGCGGTAGCGATCGGCGCCTCGACCACGCCGACGCAGGATTCGGGCGGAATTAGGCCCGTCTGGACCTGGGCGCTCGCCGCGAGAGGAAGGGCCATGGCGGCGATCACCGCCCAGGCTACCTTGGCGACCATTCTGTATTCGAGGCTCATGTGGCGGCCTTCTCCGGTGGGCGCTTCACGTATGGGAGCAGAAGATAGAGCGCGAACGGCGCGACGTAGCTGAACCCGCGCTCCACGAACTCGTACAGGGGATAACCCGTGACGGGGTAGAGGAGTTCCGTCACGACCTTGAAGACGCAAGCGGCCAGCGCCAGGCGGCGGAAGGGCCGGATCGCGACCGCGACGCCGAGCGCCATCTCGATCCAACCCAAGGCCGGCTCGAACCTTGAGCCGACGAGAGGGAGCGTGGTGAGCCCCACCCTCGAATACTGGTCGAGGAGCATCGGTTTCTGCAGTAGAGCGCCGTAGGCGCCGTGCCCGATCAGGGTGAGCGCGGTGATCCATTTCAAGATCACGGCCAGGCGCTGGAGGGTCGCGCGCGTCGCCGGGCGCCAGCGGATCGGCGCCGTCCATTCTCCGGCCGTGCGCGGCCACCCGCTCAGAACGAGAAACGCCAGCGGCCCTCCATAATTACCAGCCCGGTCCAGGACCTCCCAGAAGGATTCACCCGTTATCGGTCGGAGCGACGCGGTCATGAGTCCCCAGAACGCGCACCAGACGAGAGCCCAGCGGCGCGGGCTCACAAAGCCGAGGATCCCCAGCGCGATGTCGGTCGCGCCCACGATCGGCATGAGCGTGTGGATCGTCGGCTTATCGAATCCGAAGACCGCGAAGTACTGGATCCATCCTTCCTTGAGTGAGACGCCGGCTGAGCCGTGACCCACGAACTCGAGGAGCATGCCGAGCCTGAAGAGCCAGTGCATGGCGAACCCCAGGCGAGCGGCGGATTCGGACGGCAAATCTCCTGCGAAGGAAGAAGTTACGAGGGTGGGCTTTGCGGCGATTTCGGCCAAGTCATTGAAATCATAAAGGATATGGGCGAAAAAATCAAGCCCGGGCCGCCTGGAACGCCTCCTCGACCATGTCCGCGTGGATGCCCACCGTGTCCTCCAATCTCAACGCGTATCCGCCCGCCAGGAACGCGACGGCCGGGATTTCGCGCGCCGCGCATGCGCCGAACACGACCCGGTCCCGTCTGCGAAGGTCCTCGCGGCTCAGCTTCAAGCCGCCGAGCTGATCCTGCTCGAAAGGATCCGCTCCCGCGACGTACGCGACGAGATCCGGGCGGTGGCGATCCAGGATCGCGGGCGCGTGGCGCTCGAGCGCGGAAAGGTACTCCGCGCCTGGGGTCCCGGTGTCCAACCCGACGTCGAGATCGCTCGGAGGCTTGACCGCCGGGTAGTTCTGCTCCTCATGCATCGAGAAGGTGAAGACGCTTGGATCGTCGCGGAAAATGGCGGCCGTTCCGTTTCCCTGATGTACGTCCAGGTCGATCACGGCGGCCCGTCGGATCAGCCCCTCGTGCTGCAGCGCGCGGATCGCGATCGCGACGTCGTTGAAAACGCAAAAGCCTTCGCCGTGATCCGGGAACGCGTGATGAAACCCGCCGCCCAGGTTGATCCCGACGCCGCGCGTGAGCGCCTCACGTCCCGCGAGGATGCTGCCGCCGGCGCACAGGAACGAAGCTTCGACGAGCTGCTTCGAGTACGGAAGCTCCAGCACCGCCTCTTCGAGCACGGAGAGTCGCCCCTGGGCGAGCTTGTCCACGTACGCGCGATCGTGAACACGAAGCACCTGCTCCAAGCTCGCGCGTTCGGGGCCGAGGATATCGGAGTCGGCGAGAAGGCCCCGCCGCACGATCTCCGCCCGAAGGAGGCGGAACTTCCGAGTCGGGAAAACGTGCGCGCCAATGTCGGCGAAATAGCCGTCGGAGTGAACGACCGCGGGTGGGGACACCGGACGCTATTCGAAAGGGGCTGTCGATGCCGGGCGGAATTCAGCCTCGATCGCCAGCGCCGCGCGCGACTGAGCCTCGGCGGCTGGCGGGAAGAGGGCGCGGTACAGCACCATGAGCGCGGCCACCCAGAACGGGAACGCGAGGGTATCGACCGCGCTCGACCAGATCACGCCCGCCACCCTGAACGGAACCGAAGCGACGTCCGACGACTGTTCCGCGGCGGTGAGAATCGCCGCGGGCATCATGGCGAAGAGATAGGCGATCGTCGCGACGAACGCGAAGGCCACGAGCCTGCCCACGAGACCCGCCAGGTGCTCTCGTACGAGACGGATGCTCGTCGAAATGGATCGGACCGGCCCCTCGCCGTCGAGCACGACCGCGGGAGTCGCGAACATCAAGAAAAGGCTTCCGATGAGGGTCCAGAGGACTCCCGCCAGCAGCACGAACATCATGGCGACGACGCGGGCGGCCTCGGGATCCGCACCGCTGGCCGAGACCATGATGCCCGCCACGAGGCACAGCGCCACGAGCGGCGTGAAGAGAATCAGCATCTGGGCGATTCCGGAAAGCATGAAATTCCACGAGACCTCGAACACCTGGCGGATCGCGGCGGCGAAGCTCACGCCGCGCCCGCGCAGGAGGCCGTCTTGCAACGGAAGGAACGGGGTGTAGATCAGGAGCAGGAGCGGGACAAAGGTTCCTATGATCACTACCTGTGGCAGAAGTGCGCCGATCGCGTCTCTTCCCTCGGTATAGGTGTAGTCCGAGAGCGCCATGTAGACGCCGATGGCGAGGCGGTAGAAATAGAGGAGAAGGACCGCGGGCAGGGCGGGTCGGAACGAGCGCCGGCCGAGGTCCACGATCGCACGGAAATAGTCGGCCACCTGGGGGAGTGGCATGCCGGCTCTCTTCGAGCTGATGGCTGCCACTTCGACGTTCATGGGCCGGCATTCTACGCCGCTTCCACCCGCGTTGCCATCCTCGAACCCATCTGTTAGCGTGCGGCCGCCATGCCGATACACGCCCGATTTGCGCGCGCGGCAACCCGCCTCACGAACTGGACCCAGCGCTGGGTACCCGGGACCTTCACGATCGCATGGTTCCTGACGCTCATCGTGCTGATCCTCGGGGTCACGGCAGGCCGCGCCTCCTTCATCACGTGCGTGGCAGCCTGGGGAGACGGGTTCTGGGAGCTCCTCCCCTTTTCCATGCAGATGTGCCTCATCATGTTCACGGGGAGTGTCGTCGCGGTGTCACCTCCGGTACGACGCGCGCTCGCGTGGCTCGCGTCACGACCCCGCACGCCGCGCCAGTCGATCCTTCTGGTCGCGCTCTGCTCGATGCTCCTCGCGTTGATTCATTGGGGGATCAGTATCGTGGGAAGCGCCGTCCTGGTTCGCGAGCTGGGACGCCGGAGGGCAGGAACCGATTACAGGCTCCTTCTCGCGGCCGCGTATCTCGGCATGGGCACGACGTGGCACGCCGGGCTCTCCGCTTCCGCGCCGCTCCTCGTCGCGACCCCGGGGCATTTCCTTGAATCGGAGATCGGCATCATCCCGGTTTCCGCGACTATTTTTTCGCCCTTCAACCTCATCCTCGTGGCGATCGTCGTGCTCATCTTCTCGATCGTCACGCCCTTCCTGCATCCGGCCCCGGCGGAGACGATCGAAGCGACGCCGGCCCAGCTGGAGGCGATCCACGTGTTCGAGCCGCCTCGCCCGCCGGCGGCGCGGGGACCAGCGCCCGCGACCAAGCTCGAATTCTCGAGATGGGTCAATCTCACCTTCGGGGCGCTCGCGCTGGTCTGGGTCGTGGACTACATCTTCGTGAGGACGCAGCACCCGGTCACCTTGAACGTGCTCAACTTCGTGATGATGGGTCTCGCGATCGCCCTCCATCCCTCCGCCGCGTCGCTCGTCGCGGCCGCGGAGGAGGCGAGCGGGCTCGTCTTCGGAATCATCTTGCAGTTTCCGCTCTACGCGGGGATGTACGGCATCATCCGCGAGACCCACCTCGCCGAGTCGCTGGCCGGGGTTTTCGTCGCGGGGGCAACCGCGCATACGTATCCTGTGATCGTGTATTGGTACTCGGGAATCGTGAACTACTTCGTTCCCTCGGGTGGGTCCAAGTGGGCGATCGAAGCGCCCTACATCCTCGCCGCGGGCAAGACGCTCGGGGTTCCCGCGGCCAAGGTCGTGACGGCCTACGCCTGGGGCGACATGGTGACCGACATCATCCAGCCTTTCTGGGCGATCCCGCTCCTCGCCGCCGCGAAGCTGGATTTCCGGGAGATCCTCGGATTCTGCATGATCCTCTTCTGCATCTACGCGCCCGTCGTCACGCTCGCGTTCCTGCTGTTTCCGCGATGAGGCCGGCGGGACCTCATCCGCCGGCGACGTCGGACCTGGAAGGGCTCGACCCGGAGCAGCGTGCCGCGGTCGAGCACGACCAAGGGCCGCTACTCATCGTAGCCGGCGCCGGGACGGGAAAGACCACCGTCATCGCGCGCCGCATCGCGCACCTGATTGCCTCAGGGCGCGCCCGCCCCTCGGAAATCCTGGCCCTCACGTTCAACGAAAAAGCCGCGACCGAGATGCAGGAGCGCGTGGACGTGCTCGTTCCCTACGGATACGCCGATGCCCACATCGCCACGTTCCACGCGTTCGGCGAGGAGGTGCTCTCGAGCTTCGGGATCGAAATCGGCATCGCCCCCAGCTTCACGGTTCTGGACCAGACGGCGCAGGCGCTCTTTCTCGCGGAGCATCTCGAAGAGCTCGGTTTGGACCACTACGCGCCGCTCTCCGACCCGACCAAGTACCTGCGTGAGCTGGCAGGGTTTTTCAACAAGCTCAAGGACTACCCGATCGCCGCGGAAGAGCTGCGCCGCTTTGCCGAGGCAGGGCTCGCGCGCTCCGAGACGGACCCAGCGGCGCGGGACGGCTTCGCCCGGGCCCTGGAGCTGGCTCGGGCCGCGGATCGCTACAACACGCTTGGTTGGAAGCAGGGATTCGTCGATTTCGGGGATCTTCTCGCGCTCACGCTCCGGCTTTTCGAGGAGAGCCCATCGGCGCTGCAATTCTTGCAACAGCGTTTCCGATACGTCCTCGTGGACGAGTTTCAGGATACGAATCCGGTCCAGTTCGAGATCGTGAGGCGCCTCACGGCGGTCCACCGGAATCTGGTCGTCGTGGGCGATGACGACCAGAGCATCTATCGATTTCGGGGCGCCCACCTTCAGAATATTCTCAAGTTCCACGAGTTCTTCCCGGACGCGCGCTCCATCGTGCTCACGCGGAACTACCGTTCGACACGGGAGATCCTGAAATCCGCGCGACGGCTCATCCTCGTGAATCAGGATCGCCTCGAGACGCGGCTCTTGATCTCGAAAGAGCTCCTCACCGAGCGGACCGGGCCGATGCCTCGCATCAAGGAGCTGCCCACCGAGGCCGAGGAAGCCGCCTGGGTGGCAGCGGAGATCCGCGCCGCGGTCGAATCGGGAGCACGCCGGTGCCGCGACATCGCGATTCTCGTACGCTCGAACAAAAACGCGGAGCCGTTCCTCCGCGCGCTCGACGAGCAGGGTGTGCCGTACTACTTCCCGGGTAGCCGAGGGCTTTTTCAGCGTCCCGAGATCCGGGAGCTGGTGGCGCTCCTGTATTCCCTGTCTCAGGACGCCCGCGAAGATCACCTGTACCACCTCGCGGAGTCCGCCTATGGCGTGCCGGGCGACGACCTGAGCCGGCTGGTGCACGAGCTTTCCTCGGATCCGACGAAGCTCCGCACGCTCATGGAGCGGGCGAGCAATCGCTCGACCGCCGTCGAGATCTCCGAGGAGGGGAGGGAACGGATCGCGACGATGCTCGAGGATCTCCGCGCGCTCAAGCACACGGCGCGCGACCACCGGGTGGGGGAGGTTCTGCGCGCGTATCTCGAACGCCGCGGGATCATCAAGCGCCTTCGCGCCCCCTCGAGCTTCGAGGACGAGATCAAGGCGCGGAACATCGTCAAGTTCTTCAAGGTGGTCCAAATGTTCGCGTCCGTGGCGGTGGTCGACCGCGTGCCGCTCTTTCTGCGGCATCTCGGGGCGATCATGGACTACGGCGAAGACCCCGCCGTCGCGGAGATCGGCGAGGAGTCGGACGTGGTCCAGGTGCTCACCATCCACCGCGCGAAGGGACTCGAGTTTCCGGTTGTGTATCTCGTGCAAGCCGCGACCGACCGTTTCCCGACGCGCAATCTCCGCCGCGGAATCGATGTGCCGGTCGAGCTGGCCCCGGGAGAGAGGACGAGCTCCGAGCTGCACAAGGAGGAGGAACGCCGTCTCTGCTACGTCGCGTTCACCCGCGCGAAGGAAGAGCTGATCGCCACCCATGCTGTCGATTACGGCGGCAAGAGGCCCCGCCAGCGAAGCGAGTTCCTATCGGAGGCGTTCGACTTGGGAAAACCCGCGCCCGCGCAAAAGAGACAGCGCGTGATGGAAGAGCTGGAAGCCTACCGAACGGACGCGCCCCAGGGCCTTCCCCCGCTCGCCCGCCCGCCGGCTCACGAGCCGATCCGGCTCAGCCATCAGCGTATCGCCGACTACGACACGTGCCCCCTCAAGTACCACTTCCTCCACGTGCTCGCGGTCGATCCCATTCTGACCCTGGACCATCGTGTGAACTTCGGGAACGCGGTCCACCAGGCGGTCGCCTTCGCGCTGGAACGGCACCGCCTGGGCGAGCCGCCGACGTTCGAGCAGGTCCTCGAGGTTTACAGGTCGAGCTGGAGAAACGAGGGGTACCGATCGGAGGAACACGCGCGCCGCCGGTTCGAGCAGGGTGCCGCCGCGCTCCGCTCCTTCCTCGAGCGAGAGGTCATGGGCGAAGAACCGCCCACCGACGTCGAGCGCTCGTTCCGATTCAACCTCGGGGACGTCATCGTTTCAGGCAGGATGGACCGGGTGGACGAGGGGCCCGACGGAGTCGTCATCACCGACTACAAAACGAGCGAGCTGGAAGGGGAGGAACACGCGGACGCGAGCGCTCGAGACAATCTGCAGCTGTCGATCTACGCGCTCGCGCACAAGGAGCTGACGGGCCGCGCGCCCCAGAGGCTCGAGCTGCGCTATGTCCTGGGCGGGGCGGTCGGGACGTCCACGCGTTCCGAGGAAAAACTGGAACGGACCCGGGATCGCATTCTGGCGATCGCCGAGTCCGTGCGTTCCGGGGATTTTCGAGCGCAACCGAGCGAGCACAACTGCTCGATCTGCGCCTGTCGTCCGATTTGCAGCGAATCCGCTGTTTAGACCGCCGAGAGAACGCCGTCGAGCACGGACACGATTTGGTGCTTGGGGACCGCGCCGACGATCTGTTCGACAATCTTTCCGCCCTTGAACACGTAGAGGCTGGGGATGCTGCGGATCGAATACTGCGCCGCGATCCGTTGATTCTGGTCCACGTCCACCTTCGCGACCTTGATCTTCCCCTGGTACTGCTTCGCGACTTCCTCCACGACGGGGGACACGATGCGACATGGCCCGCACCATTCGGCCCAGAAATCCACCAGAACCGGGACCTTCGAATTCAGCACTTCGGATTCGAACGTGCTATCGCTAACCTGGACTACCGCATCGGACATGGGCCAAGACTCCTTACACGATGAGTGGAACGCCCTCCCACACGAGTTGGGAAAACTAACGATTTAGACTCCGCGCATCAAGGTTCGATTCGCCGCCAGGCCCACCGCGGCGCGATGCACGCCGCCGGCGTTGACACTTCCGGCCCGAATGCCTAGAATTCTCGGGCGCCAGAATCATGGCAATCCTTCCCCGCGAGGCTCCCGGAGTCCGATTGATCGAAGTTCTGAACCTTCGTAAGACCTTCCACGACCGCAAGAAGGGCGATATTCCGGCGGTCCGCGATATCTCCTTCGTTTGCTCGCCGGGTCAAGTCTTTGGTCTGCTCGGGAGAAACGGCGCCGGGAAAACCACCACCCTTCGCATGCTGGCCACGATCCTGGCACCCACTTCGGGCACGGCAAAGATCGACGGTTTCGATGTGAACGATCGCGCCGGCGAGGTGCGGAAGCGGATCGGTTATCTCTCCGGCGACACCAAGCTCTACGACCGCCTGACGGGCCGGGAGCTGCTGGAGTATTTCGGTCAGCTGACGGGAATGGCGTCCCCGGCGATCTCCTCCCGAATCTCGGAGCTCAAGGGCTCGTTCGGCCTGGGTGACTTTCTCGACAAGCGCGTCGGGAAAATGTCCACCGGGATGAAACAGCGCCTCTCGCTCGCTCGCGTCGTGCTTCATGACCCGCCTGTGCTCATCTTCGATGAGCCGACCTCCGGGCTCGACGTGCTGGGCGCGCGCGAGGTGCTGAAGATCGTGCGCGATCTGAGGGCGAAAGGGCGCACGATCATTTTCTCGACCCACATCATGACCGAGGCCGAGCGGATCTGCGACGAGATCGCGATCATCGAGAAGGGGTCGATCCTGGCCCAGGGAACCGTGGACTCGCTCCGGCGCGAGAACGGCGGCGGCTCGCTGGAAGACGTGTTCGTGAAGACGGTCGGCGAGGTGAACGGTGACGCATAGGTCCTGGTCCGTTTGCCGGAAGGAGCTCCGGGACGCGCTGCGGGACGGCCGCACGATCATCGCGGTGTTCGTGGTTCCCTTCGTTCTCTACCCAGGGCTCATGCTCTTCATGGGCTGGATCGAATCCCAGAACAAGAAGGAGGAGAGCACCCTCCATGTGCGCGTGGGGGTCGTGGGCGAGGCCCAGCTCCCGGCGGTGCGCGAGCGCCTTCAAGGCGTGGGGGGTGTTTCGGTGGTCCCGCTGGAACGGGCACCTGCCTCGATGGAGCGTGCCGGCGTCGATGCCGTGCTGGTGCTTCCGCCGGGAATCCAACCGGCCATAGCGCGCGGCGATTCCGTCAAGGTGGAGCTTCTCTACAAAGACGCCGACCACAAGTCCTCCGCGGCTGAGGAAAGGACGAGGCCGGTCCTGGATGACGTCCGGCGCGCCCTGATCGTTCTTTGGGCACAGAGTCACGGCGCCCAGGTCAACCAGCCTCCCGCGATCTCCGTGGAGCATCGCGACGTCTCTTCGAAGGCGGAGACGGGGCGCTTCATCGCGGCGCTCGTCATCCCGTACATCCTCGTCTTCATGGTCGCGGCCGGCTCCATGCACATCGCGATCGACACGACGACGGGGGAGAAGGAGCGGAGCACCCTCGAGACGCTTCTCTCAACCTCGACATCCCGCGGCGAGCTGGTCCTCGGCAAATGCTTGGCGGTGATCACGACCGCGCTGACGGCGGGGTTCATCGGCATTTTCGGACTCTGGTTCAACCTCACGGTGCTTGCGGGGCTCATGCCGGCGCTGTCCGGCCAGTCACTCCAGCTCACGATTCGGCCCGATCAGGCGCTCTTCATTTTCCTGACGGTCCTCCCTACTGCGATTTTCCTGGGCGCCGCGCTGGTGGCGATCGGTTGCTTCGCGCGGAGCATGCGCGAAGGGCAGACCTACGCGACGTACGTCTACATGGCCGCGGTCTTCCTCGGCCTGGGAAGCTTCCGGCAAGTCGGGGCGCCCCCGATCGGGCGATTCGCGGTCCCGATCCTGAACACCGCGCTGCTGCAGCGAGAGATTCTCACCGACACGGTGGTGCCCATCCACGCGGTCGTCGCGATCGGCATGAGCGCGGCGATGGCGGCCGTGATGCTCGTCATCGCGACGAGGCTTTTCTCCAACGAGTCCGTTCTGTTCCGGACATGAAGGGACGCGCATGAAGCGAGACATCGACCACCTCATGAAAGAGCGCGGTCTCTCGGCCGCGGTCGTACTCCAGGGCGAGCACATGAGCCCCACGTTCCGATATCTCACCGGGCCCCGTGCGCACCTGAAGGGCATCGTCGTCTGGCGCCCAGGGGCGAAGCCCTATCTCGTCCACCACGCGATGGAGCGGGACAGCGCGGCCGCCACCGGGTTCGAGCTGGGAGACTACGGCTCGCTCGGCTGGATGAAGCTGCTCGAGCAGGAGGGAAACCAGGTGCGCGCCTCCGCGCGCCTCATGCAGACCGTTCTCGATAACCTTGGCGTGCGCGGGCGGGTCCTGGTGGAGGGCGTGGTTCAGGTCGGCTGGTACCACCACATTCTGAATTATCTCGGGAAGATCAAGCCCGACATCGAGCTCGTGGAGGATGAGGATCCGGGACTGTTCGAGTTCGCGCGCAGCACGAAAGACCCCGACGAGGTGAAGACGGTCCGGTCGGTCGCCGCCGTATGCGAGCGAGCGTACGCGCGCATCCGCGAGATCATTGAGCGCGCGCGGCTCGACGGGAAGAAACTGCGCGATGCGGATGGCTGGGTCACGATCGGGCGGCTCCGCCGCGAAGCGCGCCGGATCTTCTTCGAAGCCGGTCTCGTGGAGCCGCACGGCAATATTATCGCGATGGGTCGCGATGCCGGCGTGCCCCACAACGAGGGAAACGACCAAGACGTTCTGGAAGAGGGGCGCCCGATCGTGGTCGATCTGTATCCGGCCCAGGAGAACGGTGGTTACTACTTCGACGTGACTCGAACCTACTGCGTGGGCCGGGCGCCTCAGGAGCTGAAGGAGCTTCACACCCTGGTCCACGACGCGGTGAAGGCAACGGTGGATCGGCTGGCGGTGGGGACGCCCGGTCGGGTCTACCAGGAGAACGTGTGCGACCTTTTCGAAGCGCACGGTCACAAGACGATCCGCCAGGACGAGCGGGTGGAGGAGGGTTACGTCCACGGGCTCGGGCACGGCATCGGCCTCGAGGTGCACGAGCGGCCACGCCTGAGCGCGGCCACGAATCCGGATCTCATCCTCCCGGGTTCGCTGTTCACGGTGGAGCCGGGCCTCTACTACCCGTCACGAGGGCTGGGCGTGCGGATCGAGGACGTGATCTACGCTCATCAGGATGGAACGTTTGAAAACCTCACGCATGTCCCCTACGAGCTGGAGATCGCACCTGCATAGGGAGCGCGCCATTCTCGCCGGCCGCGAAACGAGGACGCGGCGAGCTGAGAATGGCCAGTTCCTGACCGAGCTTCGCCTCCTCGCCGAAACGGCCGGCGCCCAGGTGCGCGGCGAGGTGCTCCAGCGCCGCGGCCCCATCCGCGCGTCCACTTTCCTCAGCAAGGGAAAGATCGAAGAGGTTCGCGTGCTCTCCGGCGAGGAGCAGGCGACGCTCCTGCTTCTCGACGACGACCTCTCCCCGGCGCAGAGCCGCAACCTAGCCGAACAGCTCAACATGAAGGTCGTGGATCGAACCGGGCTCATCCTCGACATCTTTTCCAGGCGCGCCCGGACGCGCGAAGCGCGCATTCAGGTGGAGCTGGCTCAGCTCGAGTACCTCCTTCCCCGGCTGACCCGCATGTGGGAGCACCTTTCCCGCTTGGGTGGCGGCATCGGGACGCGCGGACCCGGTGAGACGCAGCTGGAGGTCGACCGGCGACGCATCCGTGAGAAGATCGCGAAGCTGAAGCGGGACCTGGAGCGCGTTGTGAAGGAGCGGCGCGTGCAGCGGCGCGGCCGCCGCGGATGCTTCAAGGTCTCGCTCGTCGGCTATACGAACGCGGGGAAATCGACGCTGTTCAACACACTCACCCGCGCGAGCGTCTACGTTGAAGACCAGCTGTTCGCGACCTTGGATCCCACGACCCGTGTCTTTTCGATCGGCCGCGACACACGCGCCCTTCTCACCGACACCGTGGGATTCATCCGCAAGCTTCCCTCCCACCTGGTCATTTCCTTTCGCGCGACCCTCGAGGAAGTCACGGAGGCGGATCTCCTCCTCCATGTCGTGGACGCAACCGAGCCGGACATCGATGCCCATATCCAGGCGGTCGAAGCCGTGCTCGATTCCATCGGCGCGCTCGGGCGGCCCAGGCTATCCGTGTTCAACAAGATCGACGCGGTGCCCGACGAGGTTTCGGTTCTGGGGCTTCGAGCGGGTTACCCCGGCGCGGTGCTCGTCTCCGCTCTCACACGGGAAGGAATCCCCGAGCTGCGCGCGGCTGCCCTGCGGCATCTCGTGCAGAACGACACCCACGAGGAACGCACCGCGCGCGGCGGCCCGACAGAATCATGACGCGCGGGGGGAAAATACCGCTGCACGAGATCGAGTTCCGTACATCGCACTCCAGCGGGCCAGGCGGGCAGAACGTGAACAAGCTCGAGACGCGGGTCGAGGCGCGTTGGAACTTGGGTACGTCGCGTGCGATCACCCCCGAGGAGCGGGCGAGGCTTGTGGCGGCTCTTGGGTCCCGGATCGGTCCCCGCGGGATTCTCCGCGTCACGAGTCAGCGCCACCGCAGCCAATCGCGCAACAAGGAGGCGGCGCTCGAACGGCTCCAGACGCTCGTCGCAGAGGCCCTCGCGCCGGTGAAACAGCGCCACGCGACCGCCCCCACGCGAAAATCCGAAGAATCCCGCATCGCCGCAAAGAAACGGCGCTCCAGAATCAAACGGCTCCGCGCCCTTCAGGGCCTGGGCGCCGCGGACAGCATGGAGTAGCCGCCAGGAATCTTATAAGGTGTTGCAATATATTGTGTTATATTAACTCTACCCAGCGTCCTGCCCCGTAACTTCTTCTCAAGTAGACATATCCAGAGGTCGATACATGCCTCTGACCACCCGTTCCAGGGGTCGCCGATCCCCGCGGCGCCACGCGCCGGGGGTCCCGCCCTTTTACCCGCCGTGAACATGGCCCGTCGTGGGGGAGCCCGCTGTGTCAAACAGGAGAAGGAACGACGGCCCCGCCAACCCCATTGTGATCACCACGGCCTTGGTCCTCGTGATCGTGGCCGCTCTGGCCGCTCCGAAGCTACGGGGACCCCAGCACCGGGGGGGGGCGACCGACTCCCTCCGCGCGCTCCAGTCCGGAATACCGTCGAGGCCCAAGGTGTTCCGGTATTTCAACGAGGCGCCTGGGACGCTGGATCCCGCACTCGCCGCCGACGCCTATGCATCGATCGTCATCGCGCAGATTTTCAGCCCTCTCGTCGCGCTCACCTCCGACCTCGAGCCCAGCACACAGGTCGCCGAGAGCTGGACGATCTCGCGCGACGGGCTTACCTACATTTTCGACCTGCACAAGGGGGTCCGCTTTCAAAACGGCCGAGAGGTGGAGGCTAACGATTTCGTCTACAGCCTGACCCGACTCTTCAAGGAGCCCTTCCGCTCGCAGGGGCTCGCGGCCGGCTACCTCGATGCGATCGTCGGAGTACCGGAATTCATCGCGGGAAGATCCACGAAAATCGCCGGCATCCGCGCGTTGAGCCGCTACAAGCTGCAAATAAGACTAAGCCGCCCCTACGGGGCGCTCCTCAGCGCGCTCGCGCTCGATCAGGCGTCGGTCGTGCCTCGGGAAGCTGTGGAGGCGCGAGGGAAACACCCATTTTCCCAGAATCCCGTCGGGTGTGGACCTTTCAGGCTGGCCTATCGTCGAGGAGGCGACATCGTCCTCGCCTCGAATCCAACCTACTTCCTGGGCAAGCCGGCGATCGATTCGATCGTCTTCTACGCGCCTAGGGCAGGGGTGGAGGGTGTGGACACTCAGGGGGCGGAGGCGCTGCTCCGTGGCGAAGCGGCCATGGCGAACTTGCCGCTCAATCTGCTCGAGGAGTTCAAGGAGAAGCCGAGGATCCGCGTCGTGCGCTGGCAGGACCTGAGCCTTTCCTTCATAGGAATGAACACGAGGAGGGCACCGCTCACGAACCCCAAGGTCAGGCGGGCCATCGCGCTCGCCATGGATCGCGAGCGTATGCTGAAACTGTGGCCCGCGGGGAAGGTGCTCTCCCAGGGCATACTGCCCCCCGGACTTCCCGCGTATTCCCCGGAGCAGCGGACGTTCTCTCACGATCCCGAATCCGCCCGCCGCGTGCTCGCGTCTGCGGGATATGGGCCCAGCCATCCCCTGCCTCCCATAACGCTCTGGAAGGCGAACGCGAACCAGAGCGTCCGGCAGGTAGACACGGTGATGGTGAACTCGCTCGCGGAGGCGGGGATCCGCATCAAGCTCAAGTACGTCTCGTGGACGGAGCTCGACAGGGTCATCACCGGGCGGCTGGCCCAGATGTTCGGGCTGGCCTGGATCGCGGACATTCCCGATCCCGATACGTTCCTACGCGCCCTGTTCTACTCATCCAGCGGCACCAACTATTTCCGATACGCCGACCGGGCCGTGGACTCTCTCCTCGACGTCGCACAAAGGACGGCGAATTCCGAGCTACGGACGAACGCGTATCGGGACGTGGAGAAACGCGTGGTCCAGGCCGCGCCGCTCGTGCCGCTCTTCCACTCTTCCACATTCGTCGGACTGAGAGATGACCTCTCGGGCCTGGAAGTCAATCCGCTAGGCATATCGACCCTCGCGATGGAGAAGCTCCGGATTGGAAAGCCGGTCCCCGAACGTGAGCCAGCACAAGCGCTCCGTTGACCCGCCCGCAGGGCGCCGTTTCGGGCTCCAGACCCGGATCGTCCTCACCTTCGGACTGATCGTGGTCGGCCTCGTGGGCGTATCGCTGGCCTATGTGGTCCGGAACCAGACGGAATCGCTGCTCGACCAGACGCGCGAAAAGGGGTTCGCGCTCGCCCACAGCATCGCCTGGCTCTCCACGCCATCGCTCCTCTCGTACAACTATGTCGCGCTGGGCCAGGCCGCGAGCCGCTCCCGAGGAGACGCCGCCGTGGCCTACGTGGTGATCTACGACAAGGAGGGCCAGGTCGCCGCCGACAGCCGCGAGCGGAACTCGTTCGGGCATCCACCACGAGAGCGCGCGGACGCGGAGGCGATCAAGACGCGCGAAGACCGCTGGATGATCGTGCCAACCCCTCGCCTGGAAGCCGCGCCGGTCATCGAGTTCCTCGTCCCGGTCTATGTGGGTGAGCACGCCGTGAAGTGGGGGACCGTGAGAGTCGGGATCTCCCTCGCGGAGGTGAACGCAGACATCCAGCGCACGACCCACCATCTCGTGCTCGCGGGGATCGTCGCGGCGGTTCTATGCCTGATCGGCGCGCGGTTCGCGGCCCGTGCCATCACGCGGCCGATCGAGCGGCTTGTGGTCGCGATACGCGCGATGGCCCGAGGGGATTACACGCAGCGTCTCAACCTACGCAGCGGGGACGAGCTGGAAACGCTCGCGTGGCATTTCGACCGGATGGCGGACGAGGTTCATCAGCAGCAGGCGGAAATCCTGGCGAGCCGGGAGGATCTCCGCACGCTGAACGAGAGCCTGGAGGCCACGGTGGAATCCCGGACCCACGCGCTCGCCGAGTCGGAGAGCAAGTACCGCATCCTGGTCGAAAGCTCTCCCCTGGGCATCCTGATCGTCCAGGCCGGCCGGGCGGTCTTCGTCAACAAAGCGTTCGAGAGGATGACCGGGCGGGACGCGCCGGCACTGCTCGAAGAAGGGGTCGATCCGTTCGGGGTGTTCGATCCGGAATCGGAGCACCACGTGCGCAAGGCGGTGCTGGAGGACGGGAACGGCGCCCAGGTGGAAGGTCAGATCTGCCAGCCATCGGGAAAGCAGATCTTCGTCGAGGTGCACACGGTCGGGCTCCTCTTCCAGAATGCGCCCGCGACGATGATCTTGATCTCGGACATCTCCGCGCAGCGCGATCTCCAAGAGCGCCTCATCCGGGGGGAAAAGCTGCGCGCGCTCGGCGAGCTCGCGGCGGGAGTGGCGCATGATTTCAACAACAACCTTGGGATCATTCTGGGCCGGACCCAGCTTCTCCAGATGAAAGTCTCCGCCCCGGACGTGATCTCGGGGCTTGAGGTCATCCGTCAGGCCGCGATGGACGGCGGCCAGACGGTGCGCCGGATCCAGCAATACACGCGTGTCCGGGAGGAATCGCAGAACGAAGTGCTCCACCTCCCTTCGGTGGCGGCCGAAGTGATCGAGATCACCAAGGGCAAATGGAAGAACGAAGCGGAGCGCCGCGGCGTGAAGGTGCAAATCCGAATCGATGCGGAGGGCCCCGCGCCGATCCTTGGCACCCGGGCGGAAATCCGCGAGGCGCTCACGAACCTCATCTTCAACGCCGTCGACGCGCTTCCCAAGGGGGGGACGATCGTCATCCGGGCGCGCGCCGAAGGCGCCGAATCGATTCTGGAGGTGGAGGACAACGGCATCGGGATGTCCGCAGAGGTGAAGAGCCGCATGTTCGAGCCCTTCTTCACGACCAAGGGCCTTTCCGGAAACGGCCTGGGACTCTCGATGGTCTACGGGATCGTGAGTCGCCACCGGGGCTCGATCGAGGTGGAATCCACGGAACACGTGGGAACCGTGGTGCGCATGCGCTACCCCGCCGTGGATCCCGCGACCGCAAACCTAGCGAGACCCCACCGTCACCCGGCGCCGTTCAAGGCGCGAATCCTCGTGGTGGACGACGAGATCGATCTTCTGGAAGTGATGCGCGACGCGCTCGCCGGCGAGGGGCATGAAATCGTCACCGGAAGCTGCGGCATGGAGGGTATCGAGCGGTTCCGCGCCGGGGGATTCCACGCGGTGCTTACCGACCTCGGGATGCCCGACGTGAGCGGTTGGGAAGTGGCCCGGATCGTCCGCGTCGAGGGGGGGCCGAAGATCGTCCTAGGACTCGTCACGGGCTGGGGCGCGACCGTCAGCGACGAGGTGATGATCGCCCACGGCATCGATTTCGTGGTCAGCAAGCCCTTCGAGGTGGGAACGCTCGTCTCGAGGGTGAATGAGGCGCTCGCGTCCCGCGCCCCTAAGCCTCGGCGATCCGCTTCACCCAGCGGATCTCGGCGGACTTGAGCCTCCTCTCCCGGTAGCCGAGCGCCTCCAGGAACCTCGCGCCGTCGTCGTAGCCCTCCGGTACGTCGGCCGCGATGGTTGTGACGCCCAGCTCGTTCGCGAGGAAGCCTTCCGCCAGCTCGAGCGCCGCCCGTCCGTACCCTCGGCCCCGCTCCCCTTGCGCGACGACGAGTCCCCGCAGGGTCGCAGGCACCTCGTCGGCGCCGGCCTCGAACTCGATAGTGCCCACGAGCGATTTCGTGTCCACGCGCCGGATCGCTAAGTAATACCGATTGTCCTCGGACAGAGCATCCTCGTAGAGCATTTCCACGGCCGTGGGATCGAAATCCGCGCTCCCCGTCAGCGCCTCGAAATAGTCGGGCGCATCCAAGTAGACCTTCCAAATGGCGGGAAGGTGCTCGGGTCCTGGGGCTTCGAGGTAAACCAGAGGTCCGTCGATCCGCGTGCTCGTCCCGGTGCTCATCGAAGGAGGACCGCCTTCTCGACCCGCGTTCTGCCCCCGGACTTGAGCTCGATCAGGTACACGCCTCCCGGGACCGCCGCGCCACGATCGTCCCTGCCATCCCACGCGTACGGATACAGACCCGGTGCCCCCGGTCCGTCGTGGAGGGTGCGGACCAGTGCGCCGTTCACGCCGAACACCCGCAACACGAAGCGGCCGTCCCGGTCCAGGGACACTGGCACCTTGGCCCCTGGGTTGAAGGGGTTCGGCCGCACCGGCCCTAGCGTCAGGACACGCGGCGCCGGCGCGCCCGTCGGGATCGCGACCCGGACCGGTCCGTACTCTAGGTCGGGCCCGCCATTCCGCGGCGCGGTGACCCAATAGGAATAGGTCGCGCCGGCCGTGACGTCGCGGTCCTCCCATTGGCCGGGCCCGAAATCTCCCACCGGATTCGCGACCCTCACCCGCGGCTGCCCATCGGGTGCCCGCTCGATCCCGACGGTCGGATATCCCGCTCCGCCCATGTCCCACCGGATACGGACGCGCGATTGGACCGGATCGTAGTCGCCTTCGAAGACGACGTTCTCCACGCCGGTCGTCCCACAGGTCGCGTCCCCGTTCACCGCGACGTCGTCGATCCACCAGCCGATGCCTCCGAACGAGAGGGGCAAGGACCGGAAACGGAACGCGATCTGGACGGGGCCGCTGGTGCCGCTGATGGGCACCTTCGCCTGGCCGAATGCCGCCTGGGTACCGCTCCAGCGATCCGTGAACGGATAATCCGGCACGGGATGAAGAAGGGTCCACGTCCCGCCGGCGTCGGTGCTCATTTCGACTGAAAGGCCGTCCGATCCGGTTTCAGAGCCGTATCGCTGCCAGAAAGTGAGGGTGTCGTTCGACCCTGTGAGCCGAATCGGCTGGCTGATGAGCCGGGTATCCTGGCCCGCCGAATAGCTGCCTATGGAACCCACGGGCCCGAGCTTCCACGCCCAAGCCCCGCCCTGCGTGTGATTGAATCCCGACTCGCGATGCCACTCGTTCGCGCGGGAGCACGACGCCGGGTGACCATACCAGCGTCGGGAGGTCCCTTCGAAGTCGTCGCAGATGCCCGTCTTCACGCCGAGCAACACCTGCACCGTGTCGGCCAGCACAAGGCCATTTGGAGAGTAGACCTGATAGCGGTATCCGGCCCCGATTGGGTCGGGGGAGGAGTTGACCGTCGCCTCCACGACCGTCCCCGGATCGAACTGGGTGGCGGGGATCGCCCCGTATGCGATAGAATCGCCCGCCGTGACGGTCGTGAAACCGTCCAAGGTCGTGACCTTGGCGTAGAGCGTCGGAGTCGGCGAGCCGCTGAGGTTCAGGAGTGGAAAGTGCAATCGGATCGACTCCCCGGGTTCCGCAAGACCATCCCCATCGTTGGAGGTGCCCATCCGGGGGGAGTCGTCCATGGCAACTCCCTTCCGTTGCACCGCGGCGCCCCTCACGAGCAGATCGGCCGTGATCACGCCCCCGTTTTCCACGATGTTTCGGATCGCGACCTGCGAAAAATCGCCGCAGTAGGACGTGCTGGAAGGGCAGGAAGCCGAGCTGAATTCGTTCGCGAGGAGGGGCCCCGGCCACGGATCGTAGCGGTCGCCGCGGTTTCCGGTGACGCTCGCGGCTGTACCGCAGGCCGACTGCGACGCGATCAAGCCGCGATGAATGTCCAAATTCTGAACCCCACGCGGCCCCGAAACCGACTCCACACCTCCCGCCTCCTCGACGTCGACCATCTTGTGCGAGGCAATGTTGTTTCCCGGAACAAACTCATCGACGTGGTAAATGAGAAGCCCGTGGGCCTGAAGCCCCTCGCTCTCGACCGACCGGCGCACGAGCCCTCGGTCGAATCCGACCGGCTGGCGGTTCTCGATGAGGAAGTACTGCGCCCCGCCGGTTCCGTCGGTCCAAAGGCGGTAGATCGCCCCCCCCGACTCGACCGGCTGCAACGAGACGCTTGACTGGCGACCATGCCGATAAATGCGAGGGGCTCGTGCCGAGCGATTCACCGGGCGCGTGGGAGAAATTTCCCGAGCCCATGAGGTCCCATTCGCCCATGCCCTCGGTTTGGGTGGGAAGGCCGCTCGTGTCGTAGAGGTCCGGGAGTCCCAGGACGTGCCCGAACTCGTGGCAGAATGTCCCGATGGACATGATCTGGTTGGCCGCCGTGTGCGGCGCGAGTCCGGCCCACATCTCCGCCTCGGTCGTGTACGCGCTTGCCTTGATCGGCCCGCCGACTCCGATATCGCCGCTCGTGTACACGGTCGGGAGCGTCCACTTGTGGGAATAGATGTTGTCCGCGGACGCGGTCTCCTCGGCGCCTGGCCCAGCGTGTACGACGAAGACCCCATCCACGAAGCCATCGTCATCGCCCGAATCCGGGACTCCGTCCGGGCCATCGCTGTCAAAGAGGCGGAAATCGAGGTCTTGGTCCGCGAGTACGACGGCATCGTACGCCATCTGCTGCGCGTTATGAGGGGGATCGCCCAATCCGGACTGGGAATCGGTGTAGTAGCTATAGGGGTGGGGCGCCGTGTACCAGCGGGTCACCACGCCGTCGATGTCGAAGGAATCCCTCGAGACCTCCCGGTAGTAATCGCGGAGGCTTCCGCCTGGATGGGTTCCGACGCTGAAGAGGAGCGAATCGTAGGCCGATGGAGGGTGCGCCAGCGTGTCGGCCAGAAAGCCCGGGTCGCCTGGTATCAGCGGGTCCGGCGGGAACTGCAGGAGGATCACAATCGCACGGTAGTGCCGCGATGTTGTGGTCTGAAGGCGTTCGGCCCGGTCTACCCCGGGAGGCTTGCGGGCGAGTCGTTCCAGGGTCGCCGCGGCGGCATGGGTCCCGCGCAGGCGCGTTTCGGTGAATATGGGAGCGACGGCATGAGCCTTGGGAGCAAGGCAGGCAAGGAAGCAAACCCCGACGATGGTGCCCCGAAGCCGCACGCAAAGCCCCCCTTCCGGAAGGAGATTGGCGCGGCAGTCAGGTCAGGCTTTAGTGGGGGAAGAACCGATGCGGTCGAAGCCGGCGCGCTCCTGCTTCCCCCACCCTCCGCGCCCTAGAATGATATCGAGCACAGCGCCGAGGCGGAAGAGGAGAGTCAGCAGGCGGTAGGAGAAGTTCTCCAGAACGCCGACCCCGATCATGAGGGCGAAATCGCCCCAGCTGCGGTACAGGCCGAAGGAGAGCTCCTCAAGGAAGACGGCGGAGATCGAGAGGAAGGCCCCCGAAGTGATCGCCAGGAACAGGAAGGCCCAGAAGTAGAGCGGCGAGAGGAACCCGAGAAAGTACGCGATCGGGATCAGGACATACCCGACCAGCTCCACGATCGGCCCGAGCACCTCGAAGAAGACATAGTAGGGGAGGCCGATCCAACGGAGCGATCCGGAATGCCTTCCCCACGCGAGCGATCGGTGGATCCAAAGAGAGTGGATGAGCCCGCGGTGCCACCGGTTTCGCTGGCGCGCCAGGGCACCCACCTTTTGCGGCACCTCGGTCCAGCAGATCGGATCCGGGAGGAACTGGACGATGTAGGGACGCTTCTGGTCCCGCATGTGGCGGTGGAGCCGAAGAACCAGCTCCATATCCTCGGTGACAACGTCCGAGCGGTACCCCCCGACCTCGATCACGACGTCCTTCCGGAACAAGCTGAACACCCCCGAGAGGATGAGCAGGTTGTTCATGGACGAGAGCCCAAGCCGGCTCGCCACGAAGGCGCGCAGGTATTCGACGACCTGGAATGCCGCGAGGATGTTCTGCGGCAGCCGGGGTTGTACGATCCGCCCGCGTTCCACTTTGCATCCGTTTGCCACCCGGACCTGGCCGCCCACAGCGATCACGCGGTCCGGATCCTCGAGGAAGGGACGCACCACGCGGAGGAGGGCGTTCTCCTGGAACAGGGAGTCGGCGTCGATCGTGCAGATGAGCGGGTAGTGCGAGAGGTTGATCCCCACGTTGAGGGCCGCGCTCTTTCCCGCGTGTACCTTGTCAATGACCAGGAGGTTCTGGAACGCGGCCGAGCGATAGATGCCGCGAATGTCGCCGACGATCGGCAAGCTCTTGCGGTACACGGTGTCGCGCAGCGACAACTGGAACTCCCGACGCAGCCGGTCGAGAGTGCCGTCGGTCGAGCCGTCGTTGATGACGATGACCTCGTGCTGCGGATAGTCGAGGGAAAGGACGGACCGCACGGCCGCGGCCACGTTCGGCTCCTCGTTGTAGGCCGGAACGAGGACGGTGATCGGGAAGGTGAAGTGCGACTTGGCGACCGCTTCATAGTCGGCGTAGAAATTTTGGGCGAGCCGCCGGCGCATGTCGAAGAAGGAGAGGATCAGAAGGCCGAACAATACGAGCTGGAGCGCGCTGAAATAGATCAGGATCACCAGGCTGATCACGTTGACTGCGGGGATGAGCCACTCGGGTGCGGTGAACGCCGGCATTTCTAGGAGCCTCCTCCGTCGCTCACCGCGGTCTCCGGGAGCGGCATTCCAAGCGTCATCAAGGCCTCGACGGCGCAATCGCGCGCGAAGCGATCCTCCCCGTTCAGCGTGCGAAGCAAGACTGGTTTTGCGGGCTCACCGAGGCGTACGAGGGCGTCGAGCGCGTTCTTTCGGACCCACCACGAGCGGTCCTTGAGCGCGTCGGCCAGCGGCTGGACCGCGTTGGGATCTCCGATGCGGCCCAGCGCCTCCGCCGCGTGCGCGCGGACGTACCAGACGGAATCTTGCAGAAGCGGCTCGACCAGAGCCGCGCTCGCGCGGTCGGCAATCATCCCGAGCGCCCAGACCGCGGCCGATCGGACGTCGGCGTCCTTATCGGTGAGCGCGTCGCCGAGCGATCGCGTGGCGCGTGCGTCCTTGATCTCGCCGAGGATCCGCGCGGCCCAGAAGCGGGCCTTCGGCGTGCCCTCGCGGAGCGTGCGAATCAGGAGCGGGGCGGTGCGCGGTCCCATCTCGATGCAGATCGCGGCGATGCGGGCCGACACCGCTTGGTCGTGTTTTCCCAGAAGCTCGACCAGTGCTTCCTCGGCCGCCTGGAGCTTCATCCGGCCCAGGGAGCGCGCCGCGACGTTCCGCACGTCGGGGTCCCTGTCCTCGAGCGCCTTCAGGAGGGTCGGCACCGAGCTCGGCACCTTGAGCTCCCCCAAGATGCGGAGCGCGTGGGCGCGGGTCCATTTCATCGGGCTCCGCGCGTCGCGGAGGTAGCGGGCCACCACACCCGCCTCCTCGAGCGAACGGATCACCTCGAGGCGCAGCGCCAGCTCGAGCTGACTCACCTCCTCGGCGGCCATCTCGGACCAACGGCCCGAGAGGGCGCGGACGATCTGGCGCATCCCCTCGGATCGATCGTCCGGGATCCCGGTCTTCAGGAGCAGGAAGTTCTTTCTCAGGCGGTCCAGGAAGTTGCGTTTCGACGCCTCTTCGCGGTTCGAGTAGATCTTATTCGCGATCGCCGCGAGCGTGGTGAGGGCCACGATGCAGAGAAGGAGCCCCAGGGTGACCAGGAGGGCCTGGTAGTCGATCACGCCGTCCTCCTCACCAGCGGACCGAACCCGAGAGCGTGAGCCCCCAGGTGCGGTACGAGTGGTTGTCCACGGAGTAGTAGCCCTCCACGCCGAGCGGGACCCCGTCGAGGATCGTCCCGTTCAGGTATGCGGACCAGACGTTCGCGGCGATATCGTCGAAATTCGACGACGTCAGGAACGAGAATTCGTACCGGGCGCCGTAGTCCATCGCCGCGCGCTCGGAGTAGCCGGTGGCGGTAATGCCCGCCGCGTGCTTCACGCTCCCGAGCGGGGTGAAGTAGCTGGCGGAAGGCTTGGAGAAATCGGACCACGTGAGACCGTAATCCAGAGTGAGCCGCGGTTGCCTCGAGTTGATCCGATACGCCAGCGATCCGGCCACGCTCGTACGATCGTTGTCGTCCGTGTAGGTCGCCCTCGAGAAAGAGCCGGTCGCGCTGCCGCGACCGTTCCAGTCCCAGCGAAGACCCAGGCCGGCGTCCGTCACACCGCCGGGCACCAGGACGTTTGCCCCCGTGCCATCGGTGGTCTTGATCGCGATGTAATCCCTGCTTACGCCGACGCTCGGTGTGAACCTTCCCAGGTAGCCCCACACGCGCGAGTTGAAGCCGACGAAGTCATCGTCACTCCCCAAAGGGTAGAGCACACGAGGATTCCTGCTCTCGAACCGCTGGTACGCGAGGCCCGCGCTGACCTGCACCGGGTAGCGTCTGAGAAAGCTCACGTCGCCGCGGATTCCCGTGCTGTTCAGGTCGTAGTTCAGCGTCGTGTCGGGAGGAACGCCCGTGTTTTTCTCCCAATGGTGGAGCCTGGAAGCGCGAAGAGAGAGCCCGACCGAGCGGGCCAGCGTGCCGCGGGCATCGATGAAGCCGCCTACGGTCTCGAGCTTGAACGCGGTCGAGTCGGATGTGATCTGCCGCTCGCGAAGTCTCATCCACCCGCTACCCACAGCGGGTCGGAGCGCGAGCCGAACCGCGCTTCGTTCCTCCTTGACCCCATCCACGTCGGCACCGTGGGCGGCCGCTTTCTCCGTGAAGGCATCCGACGCCGTCGGCGCATTTCGCCAGCGCGCGACCGTCGCCAGCCCGAGCCAAGCGTCGCCGTTCTTGGGAGCCGCCTCGAGTACACCCCGATATTCCATCGAGGCGCCCGCGAGATCGCCGCTCCAGGAGAGGGCGCGCGCGTAGCCGATGCGGGTCTCGAGATCCGTGGAATCGGCCGCGATCGCCCGGCGGAACTCGGGAATGGCCTTGTCGCTCCGGCCGGACCACGCGAGGGCCCGTGCATACCCCGCACGGTCGAATGCGTCATCGGGATAGCGCGCGAGAAGCTTGCGGTAGGTGGCGATCGATTCGTCGAAATGGCGGGACCACGCCAGCACGCGCGCGAGAAGCGAGAGAAGCTCCCGGTTGTCGGGATCGTCCTTGAGGGCGCCACGGAGCGTCGCGGCGGCCTTGTCGAACTCCTTGCGATCGCTGGATTCCCTCGCGGCCCGCAGCGCTTCGTCGGATCGACCGGCTTCGTCCATCTGGGTCGTGCCGGGGCGCGTCAGGGGCGGGTCCGGGCGCGCCGAGGCGCCAAGGGGAGACACCGTGGCGCACAGTAGGCCGACCAGAAGGAACGGCGCAGCGCGCCCCACGCTTCCGATCCGCGGCGCCGTGGCCCGACTACTCCCGCTTAGCGTCGAGGTCCGTTTGGCTTCGCTTCTCACGGGCGTCCATTCCCTCGAAAGATTCCCGCAACCACCGTGCTGACTTCTTGATCCGCTCTGTGATCATCGGCATGTCCCATTCGTTCCATACATAGGAGTTGGATTCAGGCGTCACGATGTGAACTTCGTGGGCGGCAACGCTTTGGATCGTCCCCGGTGGGCCCAGGAACTGGATATCGCCGGCCTTGACCCTCGAAGAGAATTCCGGCCGGGCCGGCCCCAGGGAATCGGCTCGAAAGGCGGACAGCCGCGTTGCCCATGCCAGGAGCCCGATTCCGGCCGTCCGGGAGACTTCAACCTCGCTCGTCCCCTGCTTGTCGTCCAGAACGGACCGGCTCGAGGGGTCGCCGACGTTCAGAAGGCCCCATGGCAGGGCGATCTCGATCGTTCCGCCCGCGTCGTCGACGGTCCATTCGGCGTGCGGATCGTATGCAAAGGCGGGGGAGCCGCCCGGCCAGACGGGAGCGCGCGCCGGCTCGCGCCCGAACTCGAGGCGGCCCCAGTCGAGGTGTCGCGGCGGGTACAGCTTGCCGCTACGAGAAACGCGCTCGCGGTTCGTTTCGATGATGAGCGGGACATAAGCCCCGTCCTCGTTCGCCACGGGGCGGAACGGGCTTCGGTTCGGCAGAAAGTGCCCGTCCGCGAGCACCCGCGACCAGACCGAATAGTTCATCGCCTTGTCGATGAAGAGCTCGGCC
>WNFK01019989.1_pt1 | contig 31438 bp, 17 predicted proteins | sample 5400281 | NCBI WGS metagenome assembly WNFK01 (sample SAMN13153350, study PRJNA577476) | soil metagenome | isolation source: 20 cm soil on Douglas fir-dominated hillslope | place: USA:California | collected 2013-09-17
CTCTTAGTTATGAATTAAAAAAAGAAATTATCTAGTAAATTTTGTTTTATCTTATTATTTTTAGTTTTAGAAAAGAAAAGTTTTCAAAGGCTTTCCAAGTCATTTTGTTTTCAAGAAGGATTTTTTAGTTTAGTTTAGTTTAGTTTAGTTTAGTTTTAGTTTATTTTGTTTATATTTTAATTTTAATTTTAATTTTAATTTTAATTTTAATTTATATTTCTATTTCTAGTTTTTTTCTCTGAATATTTATATTTATATTTATATTTATATTTATATTTATATTTTTATTTTTATTTCTCGAAAGCTTGTTTTAAAGCCTCTTAATAGTTTTTTTCTCGTTTTTTTCTAGAAACTGTTAGTTTTTTTTCCAAGAAGACAACTTTTATCCCACCAAAGCCAAAGGGAGAGTTTTCAAAAACCGCCTAGTTTTTTAATAGTTTTGGTTTTTTGTAGGTTTTGTCTCTTTCTCTTACTTTATTTAGAAAGCTTTTTTTAAGGGCTTTTTTAGCCTAGTTTTTTAATAGTTTTTTTATCTAGTTTTTTTCTATATCTATATTTATATCTATATCTATATCTAATTCTATATCTAGTTTTTTTCTATTTCTATTTCTATTTCTATTTCTATTTCTATTTCTATTTCTATTTCTATTTCTATTTCTATTTCTATTTCTATTTCTATTTCTATTTCTATTTTATTTCTATTTCTATTTCTATTTCTATTTCTATTTATGGAAAGCTTTGTTTTTTTGTTTTCTAGTAATATTCATCTTTTTTTTATCTATTTTAATCTTTATCTTTATCTTTATCTTTATATTTATATATATATTTATATTTATATATTATACTTTATACTTTATAAAAAGATATATAATGAACATAACGCAGAATGTATATATTATAGGAGAAGCTTTATTGATAGGGCTTTCTAAAACTTGATTCTTGGGATCGAATAACCTTTAACAAAACTATAATTATAACTATAACTAGAAAGCTTTTAAAAAACCGCCAACCTTTCGAAAAAATAACTATAACTATAACTATAACTATAACTATAACTATAACTATAACTATAACTATAACTATAAAAAACTGCTTTTCAACTATAACTATAACTATAACTATAACTATAACTATAACTATAACTATAACTATAACTATAACTATAACTATAACTATAACTATAACTATAACTATCCTAAAGTTAAATAATAACAGATAAAATAAAGAGTTTTGGAAATGCTTTTTTCTAAGCGCTTTTTTGAAAACTTTTAAAAAATAATAGTGGGTTTTTTTATAACAATAATAATTATAATTCAAAGCTTTATTAAAAATTAAAATAAGGGGGTTAGCTGAGTTGGTTTAGCGGTAAATTTACACTTTATATACAGAGGTTCGAATCCTCTACCCCCTAGTTGGTTTAGCAAGCCGTGTTGTTTTTTTGCAAAGGTTTTCTATCCTTTAGGTAAAAAAAGCTAGCATCTCTTGAGTTTGAGTTTGAGTTTGAGTTTGAGTTTGAGTTTTTTTAAAATAATAATAATAATAATAATCATAATAATCCTAGCGAAGAGCTAAGAGCTAAGAGCGAAGAGCGAAGAGCAAAGAGCGAAGTAATCATTTAATTTTATACTTTATATCTAATAATAAGTAATTAATAATTGATAAAAAAAGAGTTTTGTTGAGTTTTTTTGTTTTCTTGAAACTGTTTTATAATTTATAGTAAGCTTTCTTGTATATAATTTACTAAAACTCTCAAAAGTCCGGAGTTGTCCGATCCTCCAAAGCCTTGGGAAGCTTTATTGAGGGAGGGCTTTGAAAAGGGAAAAAAAAAACTTCATAAATGAATAACATAATAATTAATTTAATTTAATTTAATTTAATTTAATTTAATTTAATAAATGAATAACATAATAATTAATAAATTAATAACATAATAATTCATAAACAAACTTGTCCTCCGTTAAACCTTCTAAAGATTTGGAGCCTTGGGGAGCTTTGGAAAAAAAACTTCATAACTGAAAAAACCTCTGATTTATCTTTATATTTATATTTATATTTATATTTATATTTATATTTATATTTATTAAAAATAATCAATCTTTCCAAAAAGGTTTAGAAAAAAGCGCCCAATAAAACGCTCGCTATTTTTTAAGAAAACTTTTAGCCAAACAATAATTGATTGTATTTGTAATCTATCATACGAATATGCCGAAATTGGTAGCCGGGTCAAGCTTAGGTTTTGATGATTTTACACTCATAAGAGTTCGAGTCTCTTTATTCGTAATATATTTATTAATAGATCAAGCGGAAAGCTTTGAAGAAAAGGCTAAAACTTCTTGTTTTTTAAAAGAAATATAAGGTGGGGTTTTCTTTCTCCCCTTCCGTTTTCAAAGGGATCATTTTCAAAAAAGCGGCATTTCAAAAAAGCGGCATTTCAAAACCAAAGGGAGGATAGCCCAACAAAATACGCTATAACAACAATAAAACTAAAAAAAACTTAGCTTTACAAAATCTAGCAAAAAAACTTGTCCAAAACTGCCCAAAGCTCTCTTTAGAGGTCAGAAAACACTCTGTTTTAGATTTAGATTTAGATTTAGATTTAGATTTAGATTTAGATTTAGATTTAGATTTAGATTTAGATTTAGATTTAGATTTAGATTTAGAAAACTCTTATCTTTCCTATTCAGTATATTTCTATGTTAAAAACAAAATTAATTAGAAAACTTTTTTTTTTCCCTCCAAAGGCTTTCCAAAGCTAAAGGATGGGGGGGTTTTAAAGCTTTTTTTATTAGATGAAAACAGAAAAGCTTGTTTTAGAAAACATTAGATTAGAAAACTGCTAGTTAACGAAAATTATATTTTATAATAACAATATTTACATCTTTAGCTAAATTGGTAAAGCGTTTGCCTTCGAAGCGAGAGATTATTGGTTCGAGTCCAGTAAGATGTTATGTTTAATAATAAATAATAAATAATAAATAATAAATAATAAATAATAAATAATAATAAGAAATGTTATATATATATATATATATTATTAATAAAGGGCTCTGCCTTTTATAGTTATAGTTATAGTTATAGTTATATTTATAGTAATCTTTTGTAATAGTAATATTAATAGTTATAGTATAATAATAGTAATAGTAATAGTAATAGTAATAGTAATAGTAATATTTATTTGTCGAAAGGTTGGGGTTTTCTTTCTTTAATCTTTAATCTTTAATCTTTAATCTTTAATCTTTAATCTTTAAATTTAAAAGCAGTTTTTTCTAGTTATAGTTTATTAATAGGTTTTTAATAGTTTTGTTATAATAATAGTTTTTTGAATTTAATTTAATAAAACTTCTAAAACTCATAGTTGGTTTTGTAAGCTTTTCAAAAAAACAATCGCCAAGAGTTTTCAAAAAAACAATCGCCAAGAGTTTTCAAAGCCAAGAGTTTTCAAAGCCAAGAGTTTTGTTTTAAAAAACCGGAGTTTTTTCTAGTAATAGTAATAGTAATATTAGTAGTTATATTTATATTTATATTTATATTTATATTTATATTTATATTTATAATAATAAAGACAAGTATATAAAAAAAGAGTTTTGTTGTTTTCTTAAGAAAGCTTTTGTTTTTTAATAGTAAAGCTAAAGCTTGTTCTTTTATAAAAAAACCAGCATTTCCAGAGTGTTTTGAAGAAAAGGCTTTCTTGTTTTTTGAAAGCTTTTATATAATTAATAGTTTAATAGTTTAATAAGGAATAACTAAACTAAAAAAACTAAGTTTTGTTGTTTTGGTTTTTTAAATTGTTTTTTTTTAAGCTTTTTTAATGGTTAGCTAAAACTATCAACTCGAAAGCAAGAAAATGTTTAGAAGCTTTAGCCCTGGTTTTTTTGGTTTTTTCAAAGTTTTGTTTTAGTGTTTGGGTTTTTTTCTCCCTTGGGGGGCTCCAAATCTGCCAATTTCAAATCTTTGGTCGATTTAGAAAACTTGAAAGCGTGAGAAAGCTTTTATGGAGAAAAAAAGAAAAGTTGTTTTTTTGTATTGGTTTTTTTAATTGTTTTTTAATAATGGATGGGCTAAACCTTCGGGTTTTTTTGTTTTTAAAAAAGCTCTTGTTTTTATGATAGAAAGCTTTTGTATAATTATTAAATGTAAAGGTTTAAAGAAAATTGATAACGTACTAAACGAAGATCATTTTAAAATGTTGGGTTTTTTTTAATGTTAGCAGCTTTGGTAAGAGTATTACTGTTGGCTTTAGAAACTGTTAGCAAAATAGTTTACCAGAAAACAAAGCTTTACTCTGAAAAAAGGTTCTGGTGGTATTAAAGATATGAAAAGTTTTAGACCATTAAAACAGAAGTTTTATAAATAACAATAAAAATAAAATAAAATAAAATAAAATAAAATAAAATAAAATAAAATAAAATAAACTCAGATAATGATAATGATAATAATAATATTATTAATAATAAAGCTCAGATATACCAGACCAGTCCAAAGCTATCCTCCGTTTTCTTGAAAAAAACACTTGGCTCTAAAGAAACCTTGATGATTAGAAAAGAAAAAAAAGCGTGGGTCCAAATCTTTAGAAAATAAAAAAACAATAAAACCGCGGAGGTAAAGATGTATTTAAAAAACCTCATAGTTTTTGTGGAGTTTTAGATCTTTATAGTAGAAAGCTTTTGAAAGGATTTAAAAAACCAACTAAAAAAGATTTCGAAAACAAAAATAGTAGGCTAAACCTTAAAAAAACGCTTTTCTAATGTAGTAGGCTTTAAAGAAATACAGCTAAATTAATGTTAAAAAAACTTCATTATATGGTAGGCTAAACCTTTCTTGGGCTAAACCTTCTAAACGTTTTCAAAGCTTGAAAACGGAAAGCTATGGCTTTAAAGAAATAACAAGTCAAATTAAAGTAGCTTTATTAAAGCAAAAGATTATGATAAAAAAATTAGCTTTATAAAACTATGAATCATGTAGTATTAACAGAATAAAAAAACGAAAGTTTTCAAGAGCTTTGGAAAAAACCACCATCTGCTGTACAAAAAAGCTTGCCGCATCAATAGCTTCATATGCTAAAATCTCAATTAATAAGTTTAAAAACCTTGGCGATTGTTTTTTTAAAAAGGTTTAGCCTAATAATTGTATATATTCTGATACAGAGCCCAAAGCTCCCTCCAAAAAAGCGCCTTTGAAAACGAAGCTTTAGCCTTTGGAAGGGCTTTGGAGAAAGCTGTAGGATTAGAAAAAGAATTATCAAATATATTAATTGGAAAGTTTTTGAATTAGGTCAAATGAAAGTTTTCTAGAACACGAAAAAAACTAAAACTAAAACTAAAACTAAAACTAAAACTAAAACTAAAACTAAAACGAAAAAAAAGCTTTAGCCTCCATCCAAAGGCTTTCCAAAGCTTTGGGGTTTTGAAATGCTTTTGGAAAAGCTTACAACAGGAAAAAGAAAGCGGAGGGAAGTTTTAGAATAGAATAGAATAGAATAGAATAGAATAGAATAGAATAGAATAGAATAGAATAGAATAGAAAACGGAGGATAGTATAGGAAAGCTAATGGTGAAGTTTTAAAAAAACTTTTGTTTTCGAAATGGCTAAACCTTGGGTAAAGCTTGGAAAGCTACAGCTACAGAAAAAAAACTCTTTGCTCTTTGCTCTTTGCTCTTTGCTCTTTGCTCTTTGCTCTTTGCTCTTTGCTCTTTGGAAAAAACAGAGTTTTAAAGTGATATAATACGAGTGGGCTTTAGAAAGCTGCATATATTTAGATAGCTTTGAATTTAAAAAAAGTTTTGCGTTTTGTTCTTGAGTTGGTTTTGGAAGATTTATTTTCTTTATTTTCTTTAAAAAAGCTTTCTGGAAAGCAGTTGGGCTAAACCTTCTAAAAGTTTTCTTGAAACTGAAGATATCTTGATCTTGATCTTGATCTTTTAAAAAACAGAAAAAAACCAGAACCAGAACAGTTTGCTTTCTTGAGTTGGTTTTGGAAGATAGCTTTGAATTTAAAACAATTTGCTAAACCTTCTTGAAAGCAGTTGGGCTAAACCTTCTAAAAAACAAAAAAAAAACTTGGCTAAACCTTAAAAAAAAAGCTTTCTTGAAAACCTTTCGAAGTGGCTCCTGCCTTTAGAAAGCTAAGAAACTGAGGAGTTGGGAGGCTAAAGCTTTTGAATTTAATGGGAGTTGGAAAGCCGCTTTTTTGGAGTGGTAAGCTTTTGGATATGGATATGGATATGGATATGGATATGGATATGGATATTGATAGAAAAGTGATATAATACGAGTGGTAAGCTTGGGGATAGTTTACAGAATAAAACTTACAGAAAAGTTATAGTAATAGTAATAGTAATAGTAATAGTAATAGTAATAGTAATAGTAATAGTAATAGTAATAGTAATAGTAATAGTTTGAAAAAAGCAAGCTTTAGAAAAGATAAGATAAGATAAGATAAGAAAAGAAAAGAAAAGATCACCTTCGAGTGGGTCATTGATCGATTAGTTACAAACTACGAGTGGGTCATGAATAGAAAATAGGAATAGAAAATAGGAATAGGAATAATATTAATGATGTAGATGTAGATGTAGAGAAAGTATAGGTTTATAATGGTAAGTTGTTAGATATAGATAGGAGGATATGTATCTTTAAATAGTTTTTATAGTTTTTAGATTATTTAAAAGAAGGTGGGTGGGTGGGTATATGGAATATTAATATATGGGAGATAGGAATAGTTACTATTTGGCAATATTCTTAATATAACTAAATATAATAATAATAATACAAATATGTATATATAGTTATTAATAATTAATAATTCATAATTAAGATGATAGAATATTATATATTGATATATTGATATATTTATATATTTATATATATAGTAGTTAATATAGTTTTATATAAATAGAATATATTAGAGTAGAGTAGAGTATAGTATAATATAATATAATATAACATAATATAGTATTGTATATAATCTCCACTTAGATATATCTATTAACTATTAATATTATCTATTATCTATTATATGGATATTCATATAGTTATATAGTTATATAGTTATATATATATATATTTATCTATTTACTAAACTAATATTATTAACATTAACAAAAACTAACTAACTAACTAATCCAACATATTTATATACTATATTAATTCTAGTTATAATCTTATGAATTAACCATATCGAATACTAATATTCATTTACTAATCTAATCTAATATTTACAATATATTCACATATTTAATCTAACTACTATCTCCCGAATATAAATCTTCCATATACCCACCCACCCACCTTCTTTTAAACATAATAAAAACTATAAAAACTATATAAATATAAAGTTCCCTAATATAACCATCTAATTCTAAATATTCTTATTAATCTTCATATAACTATTCCTATCTCTATCTTATCTTTAATCTAACGTTTTCTAACTAATATATAAATATACAATAAAACTATTCCCTCTCCATCCTATCGTTTTCCAAAACTTTCCCCCGTATTATGTAACTAATCGAACCATGACCCCGTTTTCCTAAAGCTTTAGAGTAACCATAGAGTAACCAACCACTCGTAATATGTAACTTTTCTGTAATCTATTCTATAACTATAAAAAAACTTTCCCCCCTTCCAAATCTAAACCTAAAGGATAAAGCCTTTCCAAACCCAATTTTGTTTTTAACCCGGCTAAACCTTCGAAATCTAAATCTTTTTATAAAACTAAAACTAAAACTAAAACTAAAACTAAAACTGTTTTTTTCTTTACGCTAAACCTTCTAAAACTCTCCGTTTTCTTTTTTCCAAAGCCAAGGGAGGGAAGCTAAACCTTCTAAAGGACATTAGTACCCAACAGCTCGCGTTTTTTTGCGGCGTTTTTTGCTCGTAATATGTAACTTTTCTGTAATCTGTAATCTGTAATCTGTAATCTGTAAAAGTTTTTTTGTTTTGTAAAGCGTTTTTAAAACTCCACCAGTTTACTTTCCACAAGAAGTTTTATTGTTATTGTTATTGTTATTGTTATTGTTATTGTTATTGTTATTGTTATTGTTATTGTTATTGTTATTGTTATTGTTATTGTTTTTTAAAACTCCCTTCCAAAGGCTAAAGCTTCCAAAGTTTTGGGATCGCTTTCAAAGCCAGAGGGAGAAATTTAATTGTAATTGTAATTGTTTTTTAAAACTCCACAAGTTTCCACAATTTTATTTTACTTTCCTAAAGCAAACCTAAAGGACACCGTGTTTTTCTTCCCAAGGGAGCGTTTTTTTAAAGCCTACCCAAAGGGAGGCAGGCTAAACCTTCTAAAGATTTGGAGCCCGGTTTTGTAAGCTTTTCAAAAGTTTTCTCAAGAAAATCAATCTTTTTTTCTACCTTTCCAAAGCTTAGCTTTCCAAAAGTGAGAGGTTTTGTTTTTTTGTTTTGTTTTAAAGCTTGTTGGTTTGTTTTTTTGTAATAACCCAAAGCTTCTTTATTATATCATTCACAAAGTTTTGTTTTTTAAAATAGTTTTTTTCAAATTTTCTTATTAATTTTAAAACCTATTGAATTTAAATAAATTATACTTGATACTATATTTTCTTGACCAAAACTTCAGTAGTTTTGTTTTTTAAACTTATTATTATATTTTTGTTTTATTATACTATCAAAACTATTATAAAAAACCTATGACTTATTTCAGGTAAATTATAAGGAAAATATATCCCATTAACTTGTGGTTTTCTTGGTTTAGTTAACATAGGTAATTGAGTAATATTAATTGAAGAAAACAAATAGCTAAGTCATGTAAAAAAACTATTGATTATTAACCATTAATTTTAATATAGTATTTTTATTTTCTGTTTTACTATATTCTATAAAAAAACTAAAGATTTCTAACAAAAGAGCTGTTTTCTTTAAAAAAACTCCCCGAAAAAAAGTTTTGGAAAGCCTTTGGAAAGCCAGAGTGAATGAAAGCTAATGAAAAACTCTAAAATTAACCTTAATATAGAAAACTATCTCCTAAATTTAATAATTCATATTGGAGAGCTTCAAAAACTATCAGCTTTCTTAATCTTAAGTAATCCTTAATAAATAATGTATCTCAGATTTTTAATAATTTTATTAGTTTTCTTCTTTATCATTAAGATCAATTATATTTAGTACACTATTATTATTATTATTATTATCATTATTATTATTTATATTTTCTAAACCTTTCAAAAAACCAAAACAACAAAACTTAGCTTTCCAATTTATATAATTTATTAGCTAGAATAAAGCCATCAACAACAAAAAATCGCGTTTTTTTACTGCAGCGTTTTTTTTACTGAGCTTTCTAAAGGCAGCCGAAATCTTTTTTTTCTTTTGGAGTGTTTTTTTTTTAGCTTGATTCCCCTTCCAAAGCCCCGCGTTTTTGTGAAGGTTTAGCCTTTGATTTTCTTGGGTTTTTTTGTTTTTTTGTTTTAAAAAGGTTTCCCCAAAGCAAAGATTTGGGATGGATAGTTTTGGGATGCTTTCTATTCTATATTAGTTCTATTAGCTCCACTTTCTAAATCTAAATCTAAATCTAAATCTAAATCTAAGGCTAACTCAATTAATTTACCGGAAAAAAATATGAATATGAATAATAAAACTTGCCTATAATTAATGATCCTATTCCAAGTCTCTCTGATAGAAAAAAACGCTTGTTTTTGAAAACAAATGAAAATATAAAAGTCAACAACAATTAGAAAATCCTTATATTGGTTTATAAAGCCCTCCCAAAGCTTGGCTTTGGAAGAAAAGCTAGAAGGTAAAGACAATTCAAAATATACATTAGGTAAAAAAACTTAGGTTTTAAAAGCTTTCCAAAACAAAAAACTATTACCAAATCCAAATGATTATCACTTGGCTTTTTTTATATTATTACGGAAAATCCTTGGCGATTGTTTTTTTCTAAACCTTTCTTGGAGAATTCAGAAGAAAAAACCTCTGTTTTTAAAAGTTTTGTTTTCAAAAATATTATTAATAATAAGTTAGAAAGCCGGGCTTTCCTCCGTTAAACCTTCTAAAGATTTGGAGCCAAGCTTTGGGATGGTGTTACTTACGATTTAGGTACTCTAGGTAGAGATATTGTAAATGAAGATTATATTACATATGGAAAACATTTCTTAATTAAAAAACCAATAAATCTAATGTAGAAGATTTGCTGTAATAAAGCTACTAAAATTAAAGCTTTGGCTAAACCTTGGCGTTTTTTTGTTTTAAAAAAGCATTTCCAAAACTATTGATGGTTTTTAAATAGTCTATCTCTTAACAGTGGTGTAAAAAACTCGATGTAGAAGTTTTAGCCATCAAATAAAGATGAACTTGATTTAGGGTTTAGATTAATTATTTTTGCTATTCCAAAACAAAACCAGAGTTTTAGAGCAGTATCGTTTGATATAGAAAACCTATTCAAAATGCAGCTAGTTTTATAAACTATTATTAGAAAATAATCGAAAGAAAAAAGCTTTACTAAAGCCTGTTAATAAATTTAATAAAACTGAACTGTTAAAATTCCATAATTTTAAATTGAAAGCATTATTTAATTCTATTCCAAATAGTAATAATTTTAAAGATTTTGGGGAGTTTTGTTAATTCAAAAAAACAACCAATAATTATACAAAACTAATCAATAAAGAAGAAAACGTTTAGAAGGTTTAGCCCCCCATTTTGTTTTGTTTTGTTTTGTTTTCAAGAAGGTTTCCAAATCTTCAGAAGGTTTAGCCGGAGAAATAACCTCTTTTTGGAGTTTTAAAAACTTAGTGGTTCATTATATCAATATAAAACTAACATTACAATTTTGATTCATAATAATAATATTAACAAAAAGAATCAACTCATTTGGAAAGCTTATGAAGGAATCGTTTATAAAAATAATTCTTAATATTGTAAAAAAACTTCACGGATAATATTATTGGTGAGAAAACATTTATTAGATCAATTGGTTTTGTAACAGGCTTTAGTATAGGGGGTTAGACCATATTTTTGTACTTCTGATTTTGATAGTTTTCTACCAGAGTTATAGGAATGGAGAAATTTAACTTTTTTAGATATGATTACTACATAAAAGCGACTCATTAGACAGTTTTTTTATCAAGCCTGTTCCAAGAGTTCATAAAATATAGAAAGGCCCTAATCTTAAATCGTAGGGGTAAATGTACCGATTATAAAACTTGAATAAGTGATGATATAGTTTTTATTTAAGGTCATTTAGATAATGGTTAAAATAATGGGCCGGACTTTTATCCATTCTTGATGTGTCATATTCTGTTTTTCTTTAGTGTATCCATTCTGCTTCAATTAAGAATTAATATTTCTTATTTAAAATGGTGTAGATCTGCGGCTTTTTAAAATTATTCTTCTATTTAAAAAAACAAAACTTTGTTATAAACATAAAGGATAAGATAATTAGCGTAGCCTGAAGCTAGCCTTTGCTCTGCTATCGAGGTATTATGTATCTTCTTATTGAATGAATTTTTAGGAATCCTTAGCTGGAGGGTTTTTCCACTTAAAAAAACTTTGGGCTAGAAAACTCCCCCGCTTTGGAATTGAGTAACAGGGAATAGTACAATAAAATAATATCAAAGTGAATAAAAAAATTAAAGATAAAACGTGGCATAATATATATAATAATATTACTAAAAAAACAAACTAATTATATTACTACAAAAAATACTACTTTTTTTAAAATTTTATCCAGCTTAACTGCTTGTTTTAACAAGCTTAATTTTATAAGTCTTATACTATTAAAAAACGACTAGTTATACTTTATATAGCATTGTTTATAATGCATTTAATATTTATGATTTTTTGCCCAAAGCTTTTCAATTTTTATTTATGTTTACAAATATAAAATATAGAAATAGAAATATTGTAAAAAGCGGAATATATTATATATATTTAATGTTTTTAGAAAGCTTTTAATTTTTTTTATTTGGCTTTGGGAAACCTTTTGAAATCCCTCCCTTGGCTCCTGCCTTTAGAAAAAAACGCTCAGAAAACGGAGGAAGAGTTTTAAAGCTTATTAATTGAGAGTTTTTTTGATTATATATTAATTATTAAGTGAATTGTTGCTGAAAACTTTTATTATTATGTAGAAAGCTTTTATATAATATGAACTATATATGTTATGATTTTTTTTTAAGCTTTGCTATTGAATAAAACACCAAGTTTTTGCCAAAGCTTTGGAAATCTAAACCACGCGATTTTTTCTCGAACTCTTCTAACATTAAAACTCTACCATTACCTAAGTTTTAGGATAGATTTGAAAAAGTTTCGACAGGAGAAAGCCTTTCCCTAAACCACGCATTTTTTTCTTTTTCCCCTTCAAAAGGTTTCCCCAAAGATTTGGCGCTTTTTTGGATCGTTTTCAAAGCCGACGGAACATTTGTTTCCAAAACTTCACAGAGCTTTTTTCTAGCATAACAGAAAATAAAAAAACCCATAATAATTATTAAGATTAGTATCAGTAGTTATCTTGTAAATAAAAAAACTAACATTTCCTATAGGAAAGCTAAATCTTTAAGCATTTTTCATTGATGGGTACAAAGATACAACATCATAAATATAAATATTTTAAAAAAACCATAACCTTTGAATACTAAAACTCCACTCTTCCAAAGCTCCATAATATGCATTTTTAAGATCAATATAATTTACATGTCTAGGTATATGAAAAAACTTGGATTTTTACTTGGTTCATAATAATTAGCTTTCTGAATTAATAAAAGCTTTCTAAAACAAAAAAACGCAAACAAAAAGATTGATTTTTCAAGAAAACGTTTAGCCAAGAGTTTTAAAAAAACTACCACACAAAGGGAGAGTTTTAAAAACAATCCCAAGAGTTTTAATTCCAAAGCCTCCAAAAAAGCGGCTTTCCAACCTATCCTTTAGGAAAAAGGGGAAGTTTTAGGGAAGAGTTTTAATTACAAGAAAACGTTTAGCCCACCGCTTTCAAAGGGAGAGTAAGAGTTTTCATTAAAAGCTGGTTTTGTTTTCTAGTTTTATAAAAAAAGATTTCTTATTATTAAAACAACAAAAGCTTTCTTAAAAATAAAGATGATTATAATAATAATAATAATAAAAATAAAAATAAAAATAAAAATAAAAATAAAAATAAAAATAAACAAGCGGGGTTTAGATTTCTAAAGCTTTGGGAAACCTTGTGAAAAAAGTTGGTGTTTTAAATTCTTTGGAAGTTTTAGCCGTTTTTAAAGCTTGAAGGGAGGTAATTTTACAGAACAGAACAGAACAGAACAGAACAGAACAGAACAGAAAAGAAAAGATTACAGAAAAATGAAGTTTTAGAATACGAGAGTTTTATACGAGTGGGTCAGGGATCGAAAAGTGACAAACTACGAGTGGAGTTTTGCAGGGTTAGAAAAGTTACATAATTCGAGGGGGTCAGTGATCGAAAAGTGACAAACTACGGGGGAAAGGGAGAAAATGGAGAGGGAATAGTTAGAAGGGAGAGGGAATAGTTATATTATATATGGATATATTAGGTAGGTTAGGTTAGATTAAAGATAAGATAAGATAAGATAAGATAAGATAAGATAGGAATAGTTATATGAAGAGTTTTGTAATAGGAATATTAAGTATGAGATGGTGATATTAGGGAGTTGGATAGGAGGGAATATTAAAATAAGGGAAGGTAGGAGTATTTATATATATCTTTTTATGTTTAAAAGAAGGTGGGTGGGTGGGTATATGGAAGATTTATATTCGGGAGATAGGAATTAGATTAAATGTGGGAATATCTTGATAATATTAGTAAATGAATATTAGTATTCAATTTGGTTAATTCATAAGATTATCCCCTAAATGAAAATAGAATATAAATATGTTGGATTAGTTAGTATTAGAAAATTAGTAAATAGATAAATATATAACTATAATTAGATAACTATATATTAAATATAAATAATAGATATAGCTAATAGGAGATTATATACAATACTATATATACTATACTCTAATATGAATATTCATACTCATACTCATACTAATAGATACTATTTATATAAAACTTTATTAACTACTATATATATATATTTGTATTATTATTATTATATTTAGTTATATTAATAATATTACCCAATAGCAACTATTACTATCTCCCATATATTAATATTCCATATACCCACCCACCCACCTTCTTTTAAATAATCTAAAAACTATAAAAACTATTTAAAGATACATATCCTCCAAAACTATCTATATCTAACCATTATAAACCTATACCTTTCTCTCCATAAGTTTTTTAACATAACCATAACATTATAACCCCCTTTTTTCTATTCATGCCCCACTCGTAGTTCATCACCTTTAGAACACTTAGAGTTTTTTTCCAAAGCCACTCATATTTAGAAACTTTTATTTTTATTATTTTTATTTTTATATAACTTACCCACTCATATTACTCATATTACTCATATTTAGAAACTTTTATATAACTTACCCACTCGTAGCTTGTCACTTTTCGATCCCTGACCCGCTAAAAAACCAGGTTTTTTTAAAACTCTTCTCCTAAAGCTTTGGAGAGCCGGCTAAACGTTTTCTTCTAAAAGTTTTCTGCTCAGTTTCTGAGCGTTTTTTTCTAAAACTCCCTTTCCCCTTTTCCCCTAATTGACAGTTTTGGAGGGAGCTTTGGCAGGAGGCCTGATCCTCGCAGTTTCTTTTTCAAAAGGTTTCCCCCAAGATTTGGCTTTGGACGGAGAGTTTTTTTTATTTTTGAATTTTTAATTAAATAAAACTTTTTATTTAGGATTGTTACTATATTACTATAAAATATCGAGCTTTCAAAATAACTATAACTATAACTATAACTAAAATTGAATAAAACTTTCGACTTTAATAATATAATATAATTAAATTTATAAATGATTGAGCTTTAAAACTCTCCCTCCGCTTTCTGACAAGCTTTAGGCAGGATGGGTGGAAGGTTTAGAAAAAAACTCCCGCATGTTTTGTTATAATAACATTAAGTTTTTGAGTATGAGTTTTTTTGATTAAGATTAAGATTAAGATTAATATTGTGGCGAAATCTAAAGCTAAAGCTAAAGCTTTTTTTATTGGGTTTTTTAAAAACAACAAAACCTGGTTTTTTAAAATACCGGAGCTAAACCTTCTAAACGTTTTCTTCTAAACGTTTTCTTCTAACATTCAAAAAAACCTAACAAATAAGAAAGAGAAAGAGAAAGAGAAAGAGAAAGAATTAGATCTACATGGATATAAAAACTTTGAGTAAAGCTGCAGCTGCAGTTTTGAAAGGCTTGCTAAAAAAACGCGACAATTTAGAAAACGGCAGGATAGGAGAAATTAGACCGCTTTCCAACTTCCAACATTATTTTCTAAAGCTTGGTTTTGGTAAAGCTTTCTTTAAATATACACAGCTTTCTGAGCTTTCTCCCCAAGGGAGCTTTGGGCAGCGTTTTAGTAAATCTTTCAAAAAAACGCCACTCGTATTATGTCACTTTTCTTTCCACCATTAAACATTAAACATTAAACATTAAACATTAAACATTAAACATTAAAAAAGCCATTAAAAAAGCCATTCAAAAAGCTTTAGCCTCCACCATTAGCTTTCCTATACTATCATTTTCTCCGGTTTTTGTTCTTTTTCTAAACCTATCTTTTTCTAAAGCAAACCTAAAGGAGCAGTTTTGTTGTAGCCTTTCTTTCCCAAAACCCAAAAGGTTTCCCAAAAGGTTTCCCAAAAGGTTTCCCAAAAGGTTTCCCAAAAGTTTTCTAAATCTTCAGAAGGTTTAGCCCGCGCGTTTTATTATTATTATTATTATTATTTTTTCTCGAACTGTTTTCTTCTAACATTAAAAAAACCCTCTACCATTAGCTGTCCTAAAAGTTTTGTTTTCTAAAAGCTCCGTTTTCTAAAAGTTTTGTTTTCTTGAGCGCGTTTTTTTGCTTTATTATTTAGATTACCTTCTTGTAATTGTTCAGCAATAATTTTAAGAAAGCTTTTTTTAAAGCCACTAAATTTCTTAACATATAAAACTTAAGTTTTGAAAGGTTGTTTTTTTAAAAAGTTCATTAGATTTATTAGATTTATAACCGTTTTTTTGTACTAAATCTAAAGGCTTTCTCCTATTTTATTATCAAACATTTGTTCTTTACTTTTTTAAGGTTTAGCCAACAAAATTTGCAAAATTATAATAAGTTTCAGTATAATTTAATAAAACTTTCCAAAGCTTCTTTATAAACAAAAAAACAAAACTCCATGATTACCTCTATATCTTATAAAATTATTTATTCCTTTTTGTTCAGTTTTTCTAAATAAACTTTAACATCAGTTCATGATATAAAATCACCATTTTCATTTATTATATTGTTATCAATATCTATATTTTTTTCGGTTACAAAATATTTTAATAATTTATTATTTTTATCATCTTTATCATAAACTTTATTAAAAAACCATCAAAATAATGATCAACACCTTTAATAGATAATTTAAAAAAGCTAATTTTTTATTTCCAATCAGAACTTTTTCTCCATATTCTCCCATCAGAACATCAACATAGTTTTTTTACCTTGATAATTTATTGATATTCTTTTTGTTATATTTGTTAATTCTTTTTTACCTGATAGTTTATTTACTTTAATACTATCTTTAATAATTTTATTAATTACTTCTTCAACCTTAATAAAAGATCCAAAAAAATCATTTTCAGTGTACCATTCTTTAAACAATAATGCAAATTCACATTGAATATTTTCAAAAAAGCTCCATATTTTTGAGTTTTATACAACTATTTATATCAAATTTCAATTTTTCACAGATATTCAGAACATCAGTATTTTTACTTACAATTAAACCAGTTGATATTGTTTTAACTTGGAATTCACCATTTAATTGTGTTTCTTTAATACAAGGTATAATTTTATAAGTCTTATTATCTTCTAAACTTGCTAAAAATGATTTAATATGATTTACGAAATCTTTAAAACTATCTTCAACTTTAAATATTTCTTCTATATTACTTTCACTTTCCAAAGCTGGTGAAAAAAATTCACTTAATAATGGAGTTTTATTGTTACACTTGATTTAAAATTAAATACCTTATAGTTCATATCCTTTAATAATTTATTTTCATTATGTCGACTTGTACCTGATTTTCCAAATGCAACTAACATTTTATCTTTAAAACTTAAATTTTTAAAAAAACTTCATCAGATTTTATAACATTTTCATATAATTTATTATTAGAAACTATTCCAAAACTTTTTAAAAAAAAGCCACCATATAATTCAATTAAAGTTAAAGAACTTGCATTATTATTAATATTAATATTCAAATTATTTTCTCCACAAGAAACCTCACAACTTGGCTTTCAACGTTTTTTTGTATTAGTTTTTCTAATCCTTCTCCAAAGCTTCTAAATTATGTTTATTGGTTTTTTAATTTTAGCTTTTTTAAAATATTACTATTATCTAAATCTTTTAATTTCTTAACTCTTTTCATGGACTGTCTATCATAAGTTTTTTTAATTCAGTTAATTCATTTTTTAAATATTCCATAGTTATCGCATATGCATAATGAAGAATTTCTTTAATTCCTTTAAATTTAAATGGTAACTGTTCTAATAAATCATTAGCTAATTTAGTTATATTTTTCATTAATTCTAATCTACATTTTTTGTTAAATAATTTTATATATAGATTCAAAAAAACTCTTTATTATAAGCTGCACTTGATATTTGTACTGTTTTTAATTTTCTTTTTCGATATATTTCTCAAGATTCTCTATTAACTAAATTTATAAAAGATTCTCTTAACTCAATAGCTAAATTTTCAATTAATTTAATTAAATCCCTGTTGTTAAAATTATATACCATAATAATAACTTCATTAAAATCCTTTAATAAAACATCTTCCAAATTAACTTCTTTTCGAGAAGCTAGACCAATTAAATCTAACATTAAATCTTCAGCAAATTTTATACCAATATTATTATCTAAACTATCACTATTTAAAAATCCTTTTATATTAGCATTTCTTAAACTTTCATTTATTTTATCTAAATTTAATTTACTATTATTTTCATTATTTAAAACTTCTTCTAATAATCCATTAATAGTTTTATTATTTAATCCTAATTTTTGAAATTCTTTCTTAATAGTATTTTTCATTTTTAATTGTTCTTTTTGCCTTAATAAAGCCCAAATTTAGATATTGTAAAGAAATGTCCTATTACTTTGAAATAATCTTCTAACTCAGTTAATAAATCTCGTTTTAAATTTAACATATCTAAAACATTTCATAAATGAACAAAATTACTTTTTACTTCTAAATTATCATTAAAATCCTTGTCAAGAGTTGAAATCTTTACTAGTTTTTGTATATTATTATTATTATTATTAATATCTTCTATATTAGTTAAATTAGAATTAAAATTAGAATTAGAATTAGAATTAGAATTTGTATTCATTAAAGTTCTAACATTTTCTCTACTTATTTTATTCCCCATAATATGATTAATATCATTAATATTAGAAAACTTTGAATTATTATTAAAGAAATTATTATAACCTGATCATGTATGTAATTCTTTAGCACCAATAAATCCTAATCTTACACTTCAATTTCTAAAATTATTATTATTATTATCAATTCTAAAAAAACTTTCTGAAACCCACTTACTGATAATCTATTTGGTTCTGTTAATTTATGAGCTTTATCCCAGTAGCTAATAATAAATCAAATAATTGTGTATTATCAATATTAAATATATTTTTAATAATATTAGTAAAACCTATAACATGTAATTTTTTATTATCAATTCTAAAAACTATTTCATTTAAAAATTTAAATATTATTTTGTTATAAAACCCTAATTTATCAAATTTATCTTTATTATTCAAAACTTCATTAAAAAACTCCCTCCTAATCTCTCAGTTTTATAAAATTCAAGAAATTAAACAATACAGGAAATTTGGTTAAAAAAACTCCTTAATTGTGATTGGTAATACTCCTCTAAAGCAAAGCAAAGCAAAGCAAAGCAAAGCAAAGCAAAGCAAAAAAACTCAATAAGTTTTAATTCATTGATTATTAATAAAATGATCACACATTTTTAATTGTTTCGTTGTATTATTCATCATATAAGTCCGTGTGAAAAAAGTAAAATCCCCCCAAAATAAGACCATCTTATTACCCCCCCGCTAAAGCTTCCAAATTTATTATGAACATTACGCTTGCTTTCTTTATCTTTATCTTTATCTTTATCTTTATCTTTATCTTTATCTTTATCTTTATCTTTATCTTTATTTGTGTGTGGTTTTTTTGAGTTAGATTATCGAGCTTTGTTTTTGTGGTTTTTTTTACTCAGTTTCAAAAGAGGTAGAATTAGTTTAATTGGCAAAATAACGTTCTGTGGCTACGTTGTTCAGAGTTCAAGTCTCTGATTTTACCCTTAAAATAATTAAAAAAACTTAGTAAAGCTTTGTTGTTTTGGAAATCTTTTTTAAAAGTCTTAAAAAAAGCGCCTTTAGAAAGCCTTTCCAAGTTTTGGTTTTGGTTTTTTTGTTTTGTAAAGCTGCAGTTTTAGCAAAGAAAACCCAAAGGTTGTGTGTAAAGTATTCGTATAGGGGTTAAAGTATATATTTTCTCTCAAGTGTTTTGGAAATCTTTGTTTTTTTGAAAGGCTAAAGCTTCTTGTTTTTTTAACAGAGTTTTTTTGCTCTCTTCAAAAGAATTTCCACAGTTTTAGATTTTTTGTTTTTGAAAAGCTTTCGGATGGACGAGTTTTGGTTTGTTTTTTTGTGTTGTTTTCTAAACTCCATATTCAGATATAGTTTTAACTTCTTTCATAGTATTTAATTCTTCTTGTAATTCATAAATAAAAGCATTATCAGAGTTAAAAGGTATTAAACTAGAGTAATAAGATTGACTAGAATTATTTAATAGAAAAGGATTAGTTCTAACAAAAGAATGAGCATTTAACTGAATATTTCTTTGATCATTCAATATAGTATTTAAGTTAGTGTTTAAAAAAGTATCAACGGAAAGTTTATCACCTAAAGTATTTTTAAGAATAGATCCGATAAAATAATCAATTAAAAATAAATTTGTAGATAGACCTTTCAATTCCATTTTATTTTGAATATATGTTCTTTGATCTTTAATAATTAAATCATTAAAATTCATGTTAAAATTAATTCATCCTTGATTTTCATTAATACTTAAATTTAAATTCATATCACTATTCTCTACATCATCCGGTTCCTTTTCCAGATCGTTATCGTGAGCAGGATTGGAGTTTTTTTCCAAGCTTTGAAGGGGTGGAATCGAAGTCGGAGTTTTTTCTAAATCTACATTTTCTTCATTAGCATTATTATCATTATCATTATTGGATATAGACATTAAAGGAATTACTGATAAGAGATATTTAGTTAGAGTTAGAGGAAATAATTTAGGAATTAAGAATAAGATTCTAAAAATAATTAATAAGAATAAAATTAAGAAAGCAAGCGTAGTAAAATATAGAGTTTTATTAGAATGAAGATAAAATGAAATATCTATTGAAAAGCTCATAATTTGTGCTAAATTTGGAAAAGTTTTTGTGGTTAATTGATAAAAAGACAGTCCTTTAAGGAGAACATAAAAATCAAAATAAAAATCAAAATCAAAATCAAAATCAAAATCAAAATAATATAAAATCTTTTTTACAATTGGGATGATTATAGTTATAGAAAAGGTATATAAGATTAACAGAACAATTATAAGTACATATAAAAAAATTATATAAATATAGTAGACTTTTTTTAATCAAATATAATTAGATATTAAGGTTAAAATTAAAGAAACTAATTTAGTTAAAATAGTTAACAGTATTTGTGAGTTGTTCTTAAATAAATAACTTATAATTATCAATTGATTAACTCTTCTTGGAGTAATAATAATAGTAATAAAGATTATCAGAATTCTATTTATTATAGTTTTAATTAATAATCTAATTAATAGTTTTATTTTTAATATAAATTTTATTAAAATATATCAAAAGATAGTTTTTACTTGAAACAGATTACTGATAGTTAGATAATTTATTGTAGCAATAAAAAAAGCTTTCCCGCTGCGAAAAAAATCTTCAACTTCAAAGAAAATAAATCATTCATTTCCACAGCTTTCTAAAGCTAAAGATAAAAGGTAAGCCTTTGAAAAAGTTTTCGGAGAGAAAGATAAAGATAAAAAAAATTCAGTTAAAGTTAAAGATCCAGTTAAAAAACCCTTCCAAGACCAAGAAAGTTTCTCTAGCATTTCCAAGAGCATTTCCAAGAAGAATTGTGCTAGCTTTATTCAATTTATTAATCATTAAAAAATTATTATATAGGGGATTTTATTTTTATAATAAAACTCAAGCTTTCAAAAAAAACAAAACCCAACAAAAAAAAGCATTTCCAAAAATTTATCAATCTCAAGAAAGAAAAAATTTATTATAATTAGAGTTAGAGTTAGAGTTAGAGTTAGACTTAGACTTAGACTTAGATTTAGACTTAGACTTAGAAAACAGTTGAAAACTACTTATATACTTCTATAAGTTTTAGAAAGCGCTTTCTTGTTCTTGTTCTTGTTCTTGTTCTTGTTCTTGTTCTTGTTCTTGTTCTTGTTCTTGAAAAAAACAATAGTTATAGTTATAGTTATAGTTATAGAAATAGGAATAGGAATATTTTAGTTATAGTTATAGGAATAGTTTAGTTATACAAAAAAGCATTTCCAAAACTATTTTAGAAAACAAAGCTTTTGTTATAGGAAAAAACTACTAATATTTATACTAATAGTTATACTAATACTAATACTAATACTAAGACTAATACTAAGACTAAGACTAATAATAATATTATAATTATAGGAATATTATACTAATAGGTTTTTTTTGCAAGTTTTTAAAACCCTTTCCCTAACCCTAAAGGATAGATTTGGATGGATGGAATATTTTAGTTATAGTTGAAAACTACTTATATACTTCTATAAGTTTTGGAAGCGCTTTTTTAGCGTTGGTTTTTTTGTTTTTAAGCTCTAAAGCCTAGGTTTCCTAAAACTTTTAAACTCTTAAACAATACTTAGACTTATACTTATACTTATTCTTATACTTATAGTTATACTTATACTTATACTTATACTTATACTTATAGTTATACTTATACTTATAGTTATAGTTATACTTATACTTGAAAGAAAACTTAGCCTTAGCAAAGAAAAGAAAATAAAATAAAATAAAATAAAATAAAATAAACAAAACTCTTTGGAAACTAAACGACAGCTTTCTAAACTAAACGAAACGAAACTAAAATAAACTAAACGAAACGAAACTAAACTAAACGAAACTAAACTAAACGACAGCTTTCTAAACCAAACCAAACCATTCTAAAAAATACTAAACTAAACCAAAGCTTTCTAAAAAATACTAAACTAAAAAAACTTGAAGATGAAGAAGAAGAAAAAAACAAAAACACGGAGGAATAGTATAGTCCTTTCTAAAACAACACTATTAATAAGAAGATATCTTGTTTTGAAATTCATCCACTATAAATTAGGTTGCGAGTTTGCTTGGATAAAATAAATTATAATAAATTTAATCATAGCATTACAAAAATAAAAAATACAAAAATACAAAAAAATACAAAAATACAAAAATACAAAATACAAAAATAAAAAATAAAAAATACAAAAATACAAAAATACACAAAAAAGCTAACATCCTAAATTATCTTAAGTAAATAGAAATAGAAATATAAACATAAATATAAATATAAATATAAATATTCAAAAAGATAAATAATTAAATAATTAAATAATGAAATAATTAAATAATAAAATAATAAAATAATTAATACACTTTCCGAAAGCTTTATTCCATCCCTCATTTTCTAAAGGATTAATTTCTTGGTGGAGGCTAAACCTTTCTTCAAAGCCAAAGCCAAGGGAGGGCTTTAAAACTCTTGGGATTTAAAAAAACGCGGAAACAGAAACTTCAACTCACAAAAACAAGCTTTCTTAGAAAAAAACGCTTGTTGTTATACTATACTATATTTTCAAGCTTTGGTTTAGCAAAAATTTGGTTTGTTTTTTTAACTGAACTAATAATTATTATGTTAAGTATCAAAAATTTTATTAAATTAAATATTCTATAAAATTTATACAATCTTAAAATATATTCAAATAATAAAGGATAAATACTTATACAATACAAGAAAACAAAACTATTAAAACAAGAGGTTTTTTAAAGCCTAGTAGAAAACAAAATCAAAAGCTTTCTAAAAAAAGAGTTTTTTTCTAAAAAAGTGTATACTATAAAACAAAACTCTAGTTTGAAATTAAATTAATATTTTGATATTTTTATATTTTTATATTTTTAAATTAAAGATCATAGTAAAGTAATTTTAAGAAATCTTTTTATTCATTATTGATTATTGATTATTGATTATTGATTATTGATTATTGATTATTGATTATTCATTATTAATTAAGAAAGCTTTTTTTAAGCATATTTAATAATTTAATTATTTATTTCATTTTTGAAAACTATTTATTTATCTACCTATGAGTAACCAGATTCGAACTGATGATATCTACTTGGAAGGAAGAGGTTATACCAATTTAACTATACTCATTTATAAAAACTGTTTATTCTTATTCTTATTTATAAATATTGTTATTATTATAAAACTATTATTTTTAAAAAAACTTCTTAAAAACTAAATTATGATCATTACGTCTATTTCTTATATTATTACTTTTCATGCGGGAGTTTTTTTCTAAACCTTCTAGTTTTGGTAAACAACATAATTAATACTTATACTAATACTTATAAACAAAAACACTGGTTTATTTATGACAAGCTTTTTTAGGATTTATTTAAAAACTCTTTAATAGTACTAATAGTAAATATAGTTATAATTATAATAATAGTAATAGTAATAGTAATAGTAATAATAATAGTTATAGTTATATTTATAATTATAGTTAAATTTTAAACCTAGTTATATAACGGTATGATTAACCAATTAGATTACAATAATAAAACTTGCTAAAACTTGCTTTTCAAAGCTCCCTCTGGAAAGTTTTGTTGTTTTTTTGCCAAAGCTTTGGTTTTGAAGGAGAATTTTCTGTAACTGTAACTGTAAAAAAAGTAGAGTTCAATTCAAAAAAAGGTTTGTCTTTCGAGTAGTTTTGTTTTCAACAATTATTAATTATTAATTATAATTTATATTCATACTGCTATATAGTATAACTTTCCACTTTATCATAAGCAACAATAAACACTAAACAATAAACAATAAACAATAAACAATACTGTTTTAAAAATTGACAGCTTTCTTTCTTTTACCACATAATAAATATAGAAAAAATCTAATATAATCTAATAATTTTGTTATTTTATAAAATATTTAATAAATAATATATAATATATAATAAATAATAAATAATAAATAATAAATAATAAATAATATATAATATATAATATATAATATAAATGATATAAAATTTCTCATTATAAAAAACCAGATCAAAAACAACAAAAAAACCGCTATGTTTTTTAACAGGCTTTTAAAAGCAAAATAACTTCCCAAGGATCCTGCCTAAAGCTTGTCAGAAAACGGGACGGAAAGCTTAAGATTGAGGGGTTATACTTATATTATCTTTTTCATTACTAATTAAATAATATTAATATAGCAAAAACAACTTATATGAAATTAAAATTTTAAGTCTAAGAATAATAATTTATGATTACTGAATAAAGCGTTGGTTTTTAAATAGAAAAGCTTGATTATAACCTATATAAATATTATACTATAATAAAAAAACTAGATTTGGAAAGCTAAAGGTTTTTCTGTTCTGTTCTGTTATGTGCTGTTCTGTTCTGTTCTGTTCTGTTCTGTTCTGTAATAAAAATTCAATTAAACTGTAATTTTATTTGATTTTGATGTTTCTGTTTCTGTTTCTGTTTCTGTTTCTGTTTCTGTTTCTGTTTCTGTTGCTATTTCTGTTGCTGTTGATGAATCATAAAGAGAATTTTGATTTTGATATTGATATAAAACAAATATTGATGCTGCAATATATATTATGATAAGTCTTATTTCAAAAAAAACTAATAAAGAGGAATTTATTAACATAGGTGCAAATATTATAAATATTAAACATAAAGCATTAAATATAATATATGTTGAATAATTACTAATAATTCTATTATCTGATCTAGAAATACTTAACGCTGTTTTATTAAACATAGTAGCTAATCCATATGGTCCTACTAATTCAATAACACCTCTATCTAATACTTTAGAAATAGTATAACCTATTTTCAATCCTAATGCAATTATATAATTATTATAAATAATATCAAAAAAATATTTCCCATTTAAAAATTTATAAATTTTTCTTCCTAATTTCGTTTCTGTAATTCCAATAATCAAATCTGTATTAACATTATACAAATAAATAGCTATTGTCGCCCCACATAATGATAATATTGCAGGTAATAATTTAATAATTAAAGGTAAAGAAAATTCTGCTTCTACTATAGAAATATTATTAGGACTGATATATAATGCATTCCCAAAAAAATCAGTACCTACTCCTACAAATAAATCTGCAAAAATAAAACCAAAAAATATACTACAAATAGCTAAAATAACTAAAGGTATAATCACTAATAAATTTGCTTCATGAACATTATCATAAACTGATTTAGGTCCATTAGGAACAGTTAAGAAAACTAAACTAATTAATCTAAAACTATAAAAAGCAGTAAGACCAGCAGTTAAACTACCTAAGATATAAGCATAAATTCCACTAAAGCTATAAGCTCCATAAGCTAATTCTAAAATTAAGTCTTTACTATAGAATCCTGTTAATCAAGGTGTGGCTAATAATGATAAAGAACCAATTAAAATTATTGTATAAGTAAAAGGTAAAAATTTAATTAAACCTCCCATTTTTCTTATATCCTGTTGATCAGCTAAACTATGAATTACACCACCAGCCGCAAGGAATAATAATGCTTTAAAAAAACTATGACCTAAGGTATGCAATAAAGCTACATTATATTGACTAAGTCCAATAGCTAATACCATATAACCTAATTGAGAAATTGTAGACATAGCAATAATTCGTTTTAGATCATTACTTACTAATCCTACACTAGCCCCAAAAAAAGCAGTTGTAGCACCAATTAAAGTAATAACTAATAAAGCAGTTGGACTAAATTCTAATATTGGAGAAGATCTTAAAAGTAAATAAATACCAGCAGTAACCAGAGTAGCCGCATGTAATAAAGCTGAAACAGGAGTAGGAGCTTCCATCGATCCAGGTAATCAACTATGTAATCCTAATTGAGAACTTTTAGCTGCAGCACCAGATAATAATAATAAAGCTATAATAGTAATAGCTGTTTCATTTATAAAAGGTGTTAATGAATATATACTAGAATAATTTAAAGAACCGAAAACTGAAAATAATGCAAAGAATGCAACACTTAGACCAAAATCACCTACTCTATTCATTGTTAATGCGAGTATCGCAGCTTTATTAGCTTGAATTCTAGTAAAATAAAAATTAATAAGAAGATATGAAACAATTCCAATACCCTCCCACAGAGATAAGTTTAATGTTTAATAATTAATCATTTTATTTGTAATTATAATACTATTTTATATAACATATCAGAAAACTATCAAAACAAGCGTTTTTTTCTATCAGAAAACTATCAAAAAACTTTAACTGTAACTTTAACTTTAACTAATAGTATAGGAGATATAAATTAAATATATATATATAAAAACTACAAATAAGTTTATTAAAAATTTAACGTCTCACTTAGTAGGGCTCTATCATTCTTAAAATTGTTATATAAATATTACACAAAAAAAGCCACAGCCGGGCTTTCTAAACGTTTTCTTAAAAAATATAATATAAAAAACTAAGAAAACACAAATAGCCTCTGAGCAAAATTAAAAATTTGCAGCTTATTATTTACATTCTTATTGATAGAGTTTTAAAAAAACCAAACAAAAACTTGTCCAAAGCTTTCCTTTAGGAGGGAGAAGAAAGTTTTCTAAACTAAACTAAATTAAACTAAACTAAACTAAACTCTTTTTGTGGAGTTTTAAAAAGCTAATAATAAATAGAAAAATAAAGAAAAATAATTAATTATTTTGTAAAGCTCCGATAAGAATGCTATTTCAATTCTAACTTTTTTAAAGCCAAGCGTTTTTTTGAAAGCTTTAGCCCAAGAAAAGTATGAAATAAAAAACCCATTAATTTAAACTAAAACTAAAACTAAAACTATTTTGGGATATAAATCTTGTTTTTAACTTACTAGCCCTCCGTTTTCTTTTTTCCCCTTCGAAAGCTCCGTTTTAAAGCCTGACCAAGGCAGGAGAAAAGGTTTCCCAAAACCAAAGAATTGGCCCAAGGGAGGGACGGTAGCTTTGGAAAGATAGATAACAAAAAATTCAAGAAAAAAGCGCTCAAGAAAGCTAAAGAAAGCTCAAGAAAGCTAAAGAAAGCTCAAGTAAAGTAAAGTTTTTTTAATTTAAATTTGTCATAAGTCATAATAATAATAAAATCCAAGCATATAGTGGTTCGCGTTAATGAATAATATTAAAGGGCTGAGCCTAAAGTTTTTTGTTTTCAAAACCAACCAATAAACATTACAAAATAATTACCAGCAGAAACTAAAAATAACATGAAGAAAGTAAATAATGATAAATAAGAAAAAAATCTTTGATTATGTGGATCAGTCGCTAAATAATCTACACTATAAATATGAATTAATGTAGAACAATATAAAACCGCTAATGATAAAGAAACTGTTAATTGATCAAATAAAAATTCTCAAGATATAGACATAAATTCCGAATCTATTCAATTAAATAAATAAATTGTAACAGGACTACCACATATTCCAACTTCATAAAATGCAATTGTAATTAAAATAGAAGATAAAATTAAACACAAACAAGTTATTATATGAGCACCTGTAACACCTATTTTTCTACCTAAAAATCCTGAAGAAATAGAACCTAACAAAGGAAAAATTAAAATTGATAAATACATTATAAAACTAAGGAGTTGGAGTAATTAAAATATTCCCTCTTAATCTATAATAAGCTACTAAGATACTAAGTCCTACTACAGATTCTGCACCTGCAATAGCTATAATATAAACACTAAATGTTTGTCCAACGTTATCATCGAAACTAAATGAACTAATCAAAATTAATAAAGTAACAGCAAGTAGCATAATTTCTATTGATATAATCATTAGGATAATATTTTTTCTATTTATAATAAAACCTAAAATACCTATTAAAAAAAGAAGTAAAGATAGATTCATATTTATTTGTGCTTGAGTTTTTATACTTAGGTGGACGATTTATGAATGTTAATATTAAATATTAAATTAAATAATTATTAGAAAATAAAACTAAACTATTATGTTGTTAGAAAAAAAGCATTTCCAAAACCAAAAGAGTTTTTTTGCATTTCTTAAACTAAACTAAACTAAACTAAACTAAACTAAAAAATCCGGTCTTTTTTTAAGAGTTTTAAAAAACGGTTTCTCAAAACTTTAGAAAAAGCTTTATTGTTTATTTTTAAGAACACATTTATTTATATTTTTATTTTTATTTATATTTATATTTATATTTATATTTATATTTATTAACAAAAAACGATTCCACAAGATTTCCACAAAAACAACAGATGATAAAATATTTTATTAAACTAAAATTGAAAAGTTTTTTTAAAAGATGTTTTTCCTAATTTATCCCTTACATTATTATTTATTATTTATTAATTATTCATTATTCATTATTAATCATTCATTATTCATTATTCATTATTCATTATTCATTATTGCACCGATCTAAAGCTAAAGCTAAAGCAGACTAAAAAAGCTTTGTATAGGAGAAAACGCAAAAAACAACTTTCCTTTCGAAACCGTTTTTAAAAAAACTGAGTAAATTATTAAATTAGAAAACTAACAAAACTAAGTTTAAGAACAGCGTTTTTTTCTAAATTAGATTGTTTTAGTAAACCTTTCGAGCGCTTTTTTTTTTTGTTTTCTAAATGATCTTTTTAAAAAAACTGAGTAAAGAAAATGAGCTTTATTAAAGAAATGAGCTTTATTCTATGGCTAAACCTTCTAAACGTTTTCTTCTAAAGATTTGGACATAAGCGTTTTTTTCTAAAGGCTAAAGGAGCGTTTTTTTCTAACAGAAAAGCTTGGCGTTTTAAAGCTTTGAAATGTAAGAACACTTTTAGAAGCATTAGACGGGTGAGTTTTGTAAAGCTGCAGTTTTTTAATGTTAGAGTTTTGGTTTTTTAAGTTAATTAAAATTAAAGAGTAATTTACTAAATGATTATTATATTTAAATAATAGAGTTTTAGAAAATAAATTAACTACCAGTTCCTCCTCAGTAATAAACTACACAGAATAAAAATAATCAAACTACATCCACGAAATGTCAATATAAAATTGATAATTCAAGTCCTAAATGATGGCCACTAGTTAAATGATAGTTAGAAATTCTTATGTATTGAGTATAAATGAATATTGTTCCGATTAGAATGTGTCCGCCATGTAACTTTTTTTTTTAAAAATCTACTGGGGTTTTAAGGTTTAAGGGGGTTTTTTGTTTTGGGTTTTGTTTGCGTTTTTTTGCTTTCGAAACCGTTTTTTTCTTTCCCTCCCAAGCGCTTTTTTGTAAAGCTTTGGTTTATCAAAGCCGTGTTTTTTTTAACGGAGAAAACCTTTGGGACGGAGTTTTAGTTTTATAACAGCACCTCTAAATAGAATACAAGTTTTTTTGTTAATGCTAATGAATCAGCTAAAATATCTATTGAACACGATGTTTTAGAAAATTTTATTATCGATGAAGATAATGGTACAGAATTTATAAAATATACTATTGAACCTTCTTAAATACTAAAAGAGTTTTGTTTCAAGCTAATACTTTGAAATCGAAAAGCAAGTTTTTTTAGATGGCGCTTTTTTGAAGAGAGCTTTTATTATGTTGTTAGATCTTTACCAAGCTTTTTTCAGCTATGATCACTTCATATGAGTTTTTTTAATTATAATAAATCCATTTTTAAATATTAGTGATAATACAAAACTTGTTATTATACCGACACAGATAGTTTATTAAATTTATTAAGTTTATTAAGTTTATTAATTAAATTAAACAAGATATCCGAAAACAAAAAAACCCTTCGGCTTTCGAAAACAAAACAAAACAAAATAAATGTGTAGTAAAAAAACTTCAGTTTTTTAGAAAGCCATCCCCAAGATCTGGTTTTGGAAAGCTTTGGAAAATTAAGAAAGCTTTTTTATAGTTTTTTTGAAAGCTGCAAAGGATTTGTTTTCTATTCTATTTTTTAGACAACTGTCCAAAACTGTCCGGATTTTCCCCATTAGAAAAAAACAACAATTTCGAAAGCTGGGTTAAAAGATTGCTTGAAAAAGGGAAAGTTTTAGGGAAGTTTTAGAAAACGGTTTCGAATTATTATATTATAAAAAACCTAAATAATGTAAAAAACCAAAGCTTTACTGTCGATAGTTTTGTTTTCTAGCAGTTTTCTAGTAAAATATTTACTAATCTTAAGCTTAGCTTTAGAAAGTCAAAAAGTTACAGTTAAAGATGAAATGATCCTTCGCGAAATCTTTTTTTTGCTGTAATAGCTGTAGTAGCTGTAGTAGCTGTAGTAGCTGTAGAATATAAAATGTGGAACCTTTTTTGGATTGGTTTAGAATAAAGATATAATTTTATTTAATTTAATTTATTTGAATTTATTTTACTGAAATTCTAGTATATAGTTGATTTTTGTTTATTTTATTTTTGTTTATTTTATTTTCTGTTATTTTTGAAAGCGCTTTTTTGTTTTTATATGTATTTTTGAAATTTTATGATGAGTTTTATTATTTAAGTATGAATTGAAATAATTTTAGTAGATTTAAAAAGAAAAAGGAATTTATATTTAAACTAAGAAAACTAAGAAAACTAAGAAAACTGTTTTGATAATTATAATTAGAATAGAATCATCAACGTTTTTTTTGAAAGCCTTTGCTTTAGAAAGAGTTTTTTTACTGTAGTTTATTTTACGTAAATTCGCTGAGGAATATTTATATTAGGCTAAATCTTTTTATCTTACAAGAAAACAAAACTTAGTACATAATAGTTAATAATTCCTGCGTGTTAATTTAATATACATTATTTAATATTAGAAAACTTGGGCGAAATCTTTTTTTTGCGAAATGCCTTTTTTTTTGGTGTTTTTTAAATGAAATGCTTTTTTTATAATGTTTTTCATATGTTAAATTAAATTTTATAAATTGTTCACGCATATAGTAAAATAGTTTATTATATACTTCTATAAATATAAAGATAAATATAAATATAAATTAAAATATAAATATAAATATAAATATAAT
>WNFK01200270.1_pt1 | contig 31368 bp, 29 predicted proteins | sample 5400281 | NCBI WGS metagenome assembly WNFK01 (sample SAMN13153350, study PRJNA577476) | soil metagenome | isolation source: 20 cm soil on Douglas fir-dominated hillslope | place: USA:California | collected 2013-09-17
TACTGGTGATCGGCGCGCTAGGGTCCGCCATCGGCCTCCCGGCGGCCTTGGTGATGGTCCTGCCAGACGTGGCGCCGTTGCCGCCTGAGAGTCTCGTGGAGTTCGTGCTCTGGCTCTGGTTGTGCGTGACGCTCGGACTCTCCGTGAACCTCGGTGTGCAGCTCTTGCTGGCGCCGGGCGACCCCTTGACGCTGTTGCAGCGTGAGCTCGAGACAAGGCTGCGCCTCGTCGAAGACACCCTGCGTGAGTTGGCCGGCGCGCGCGACTTCACGCCGGCGCCGGCGATGTCACTCGACGCGGTCATCACCGCCGGCATGTCGCGGCCACTCGCATTGCTCAAGACCGCCTCCCTCACGAATGCGCGGGCCCGGCGACGGCACGAGACGCTCGCGACAACCATCACGCTCGTCGATCGACTGGTTACTGACGCGGGCGCGCTGCGTCTGCTCGTGTCATCGACTCCGAACGCACCGATGAGTGAGTCGCTGATACGTGTGGCCGATGCCTGCGCCCGCACGCGGCAAGCGCTCGCCGAGCACGTGTGGGCACAAACGACGGACGCTGCGGCTTCCCCAGTCCTCGTCGGCCTGCGTGCGGCCACGCCGCCGCCGCTTGCCGACATGGAGCGCACGCTGGAGCAATTGTCGGCTGTCGCCCGAATTGAGCCGACGAACCCGAGGACGAACGAGCCAGGGCCGCGTCTGCTGCTAGCCGACGCCACCACGAATCCCGAATATGTGCAATTCGCCGTCAAGGGCGCGCTGGCGGCGCTGATCTGTTACATCCTGTTCATCGGCTTCGACTATCCGGGGATCTACACCTCCGTGATCACCTGCTTTGTCGTGTCGCTATCGACCATCGGCTCGAGCAATCAAAAGGGGGTGCTCCGCTTCGGGGGGGCGGCTGTCGGTGGTGTGATGGGCTTGGTCGCCCTCGTCTATGTGTTTCCACACGTCGACGGGCTCGGAGGATTCTGGCTCGTCTTCGCGACGGGCACCGCGGTGGCCGCGTGGATCAACTTCGGCAGTCCCCGGATCTCCTACGGCGGATATCAGACCGCGCTCGCCTTCTACAAGGCAACGCTGCAGAACCTGGGGCCCGCGGTGAGCGCCACCGTTGTTCGCGACCGACTGATCGGAGTCGCCTTCGGGCTGATCGTTTTTGGCCTCGTGGAGCACGTATTGTGGCCGGTTCGGGCTGCGGATCGAATGCATTCCCGGCTGGCCGATGTCTTCCGGTCTCTTGCGGCATTCGCCCGCGTGGCGTCACGGCCGCTGGACGATGAGGGGGACGTGGATGCGCGTCGCCAGTTGATCTCGCAGCAGGTCACGGACGTGCAAGGGTTCATCGAGTCGTCCAAGTTCGAGCCCGGCGCGGGCGCAGCAGATACGCAGGAGGTCCAACGGCTTACCGCCGATGCGCAGGCGGTCTTCCTTGTCCTACTGGCTATTGCACGCGACGCGTTAGCCGCCAGGCGTCCGGACGCGGTGGACGCGGCGGCGATTCGCGTCGATCAGGAAGTGGCCGTGGTTCTCGACGCACTCGCGGATCGCGTGGAACAGGGCGGGGTAGCGGCAGCGAGCGAGGTCAGTGGATTGCTCGACGCCTTCGAGCGGTCGATCGGCGAGCTCACCGCTGCCGGAGAGCGAGTGACATGCGCGGGAGCACTTGGGCTGTATCGCGACCTCGCCGTCGCCGTGAATAGGCTGGCTGCGAGTGGTGGACGCTCGATCCGATCCGCTCTCGCGGCGGCTCCCGGTGGCCCCGGTGCCTGATCTACTGGCCGAGTACGGCGTCGCCGTCGTATTCGCATGGGCGTTTGCCGTGCAGGCCGGACTGCCCGCTCCCGCTGTTCCCATGCTGCTGGGAGCCGGCGCTCTGTCGGGCTCTGGCCACATGAACCTCGCGGTCTCCATTCTTGCCGCGATGATCGCCACTCTCGGCGCGGACATACTCTGGTATTCGCTCGGCCGGTCGCGAGGTCCTCGAGTGTTCGAGATCCTCTGTCGATTCTCCCTGGATCCTGATTCACTCATCCGGCACGCCAAGGAACGATTCGCCGCGCATCGGGCCAGATATCTCATCGTGGCCAAGTTTTTGCCCGGCGTGAACCCGCTCGCGGCCGGTCTTGCCGGCGTGGTCGGTCTGAGACCAGCTTCTTTCCTGCGGTACGCCGCGGCGGGAGCTTTGCTCTGGGCCGGTGGCTGGACCATGCTCGGCTATCTCTGCGCAGATGTCATCGCGGTAATCGTGACTTGGAATGCCCGTTTCGGGATGCCTCTGGTCATCGGAATCGCGATGGCGCTGATTCTCTACATCGCAATCAAGTACGCGATGCGGCGCCGCTTCCTGCGTCATCTCCAGAAAGCGCGCATCGACCCGATCGAGCTCGAGAGACGGATGGAGGCCGGCGACCCGGTGGCGATCGTCGACCTGAGGACAGAGCTCGACATCGAGACGACTCCGTACGGAATCCCTGGAGCGCGTTGGATCCCTCCCGAGATGCTGCGCGATCCGTATCAACTGATCCCGAAAGGCAGCGAGGTCGTCTTCTACTGCGCGGATCCGAGAGAGGCGACGAGTGCTCGGATGGCCCTCCGGCTGAGCTCTCACGGATACAAAAACCTCCACCCTCTCAGCGGTGGGCTCGAGGGATGGCGCCGCGCTGGCTTCGCCGTCGGACCCGTGCGTGGACTCGTCCTGCCTCGGCTCGACGTTCTTCGTCCTGACTGCGCTCTGGCACAAACGGGGCAAACACCCAACGCTGGAAATCAGTCTCGTTGACGCGCGGTTTTTCCGTCCGGGATTTCCGCCCCTCCCGATCGTCGTTGAGTGAGCACGCCGCAAGTCGTTGATTCGCTGGCAAAAGCGCGCGGCGGCATGGGAACACGGGTTCGAATCCCATTGGGTGCTCGAAGCGCTCGCCGAAGGGATAGCGGTGCTCGGGCTGGAGAGGCCACCGGATCGGCGCCGTCACGCGGGGCCGCCGGCCTCCGGCCGTGGCTCCACCACGGGGAACATGAGCGGGAAATCGTCGAAGAGGCCGAATAGCTCGGCGACCCGGCCCGCGTCGCCGTCCACCACGACCACCCCGGCGGTCACCGCGTCGGCAAAGGCGATTTCACGGAGGATGAGCCGGTCCAGCGCGGGGCGGTCGAGGGTGACGGTGGCGTCGGCGGCGGGCGCCGGCCGGCCGGCGCGGTAGGTCAGCGCGCAGTGCTCGAGGGTCAGCGCGTAGCGCTCCCCGGTGTCGGGCAGCACCCAGTTGACGGTGAGAGACTTCCCCTCGGCGCGCTCCGCGTCGAGCCGTACCGCTAGATAGTCGAAGAAGAGGTCGAGGCTCATCGCCCGCACCAGATCCGGGCTCACCGGGGCGCGCGCGGCCGGGTTCGGCCGGCCTTGCCGGAGCTCGAGGGCGCCGAGCAGATAGGCATTGCGCCAGGTCGCCGACTCCGCTTGATAGCCGAGCTGCTCGAGCGCGTCGGCGGCAAGCGCGCGGGCGTCGGTGTTTGATGGGTCGGCAAAGACGAGGTGGCTCATCACCTCCGCCACGAACCGGTACTCACCGCGCGCGAAGTCCTCCCGCGCCCGCGCCAGCGCGGCCGCGGCGCCGCCCATGTACTCGACGTACTTCCGCGCCCGCGGCACCGGCGGCAGGGGATTGAGGCTGGCCGGATTGGCGTCGTACCAGCCGAGGTAGCGCTGGTACACCGCCTTCGCGTTGTGGCTGAGGGTGCCGTAGTAGCCGCGCACGTGCCACGTGCGCGCCAGGCTCCGGGGCAGCGCGAGCCGCTCCGCGATCTCGGCCGCCCGGTAGCCATGGTTCATGAGGCGGACCGTCTGGTCGTGGAGGTACTTGTACAGAGCGCGCTGCTTGCGGAGAAAGTCCCCCAGCCGCGCGCGGCCCCAGACCGGCCAGTGATGCTGGGCGAAGACCACGTCGGCGCCGGGGGCGAAGCGGATCAGCGCCTCGTCGAGGTACTTCGCCCAGGCATTGGCGTCGCGCACCTGGGCGCCGCGGATGGGGTAGGTGTTGTGCAGGTTGTGGGTGGCGTTCTCGGCGAGGTTCAGCGCTCGCAGCTCGGGATAGAACATGTGCATCTCGGCGGGCGCTTCCGTGTCCGGGGTGACCTGGAACACGATCTCCACGCCGTCCAGCCGATGCGTCTCGAATGGCTCCACCACGCTGACAGTGGGCGGGATCAAGCTGACGGTGCCGCGCGAGGTCCCCTTGCCGAGGCCGGCGTCCACCTGGCCGTGCGGGCCCCGGGGGAGGGTGGCGCCGAACTGGAACTGCGCGCGACGGATCATGGGGGTGCCGGCGAGCACGTTCTCGGAGACGACTTCCTCCATGAAGCCGGCGGGCGCGACCACCGGCACCCGTCCCGAGCGCACGTCCGCCTCGTCGACCACGCCGCGGACGCCGCCGTAGTGGTCGGTGTGGCTATGGCTGTAGATCACCGCCGTCACCGGCCTTCGCCCGCGATGCTGATAGTAGAGGTCGAGCCCGGCGCGGGCGGTCTCCGTCGAGATCAGGGGATCGATGACGATGATGCCCCCCTCGCCCTCGATGAGGGTCATGTTGGAGATGTCGAAGCCGCGGATCTGATAGATCCGGTCCGCGACCTGGAAGAGCCCGTTGGCGAGATTGAGCCGCGCCTGCCGCCAGAGGCTCGGGTTCACCGTGGGCGGCGCGGCCTCGGCGGCGAGAAAGGCGTAGTCGCGCAGGCTCCAGACCACGCGCCCCTGCGCGTTCCGGATCTCCACCTCGGGGAGCGTGCCGAGAAAGCCGCGCCCCGCGTCCTCGAAGTCCGCGCGGTCCTCGAAGGGGAGGGCGTCGAGGACCGCGCGATGCTTCGCCTGCGTGTCGGGGGTGGCGTCCTTCGGCTCGCTCACCCCAGCTGCTTGTGCACGAACTCGGTGATGCGCGCGATGGCCTGCCGGGTCCCCTCGGAGTTCGGGTTCTTGGTGAAGAACCCCTCGGTCTCGCCCTCGTAGAGCTCGAGCTCCACCTGGCCCCCCGCCTTGCGGTAGGCGGCCACGAAGCGGTCGAGGTCGGGGCGGGGGTGCGCGATGTCCTTGGTGCCCTGGACGTACAACGCCGGCGGCAGCTCCACCCGCTCGCCGCGCTCCAGCGCCAGGACGGGATTGCCCTCCGCCATCGCCGCCTCCGTCCCCCAGTACTGATCGTGGAGCGGCAGCACCCGGTCCACCACCTCGGGGTAGGGCGCGCCGCCCGCCTTGAGCTTCTTCGCGTAGTGGTAGCGCGCGAGGGGATCGATGACCGGCCAGCCGAGCACCACGCAGCGGGCGGTGGCCTCCTGCGGCGCGTTGCCCGCGGGCAGCGGGATCGCCGCGTAGCGCGGATCGCGCGGCCGCATCGCGACCAGCATGGCCTGATGCGAGCCGCTGGAGTAGCCCATGAGTCCCACGCGATCCGCGCGGACCCCCAGCGCGGCGGCGCGCGACTTGAACCAGCGCACCGCGTAGTTGATGTCGGCCAGCGACGCGGGATACCCGGCCACCGGCGGCATGCGGAAGTCGAGCGCGGCCACCATCACGCCGCTCTTCGCGAGCGCCTCGTTGACGAGATTGTCGTTGAGCCGGTCGCCGCGGCACCAGGCGCCGCCGTGCAGGTCGATGATCAGCGGGAGGGGCTCCGCCCCGCGGGGCTTGAAGAGGCACGCCAGGAGCGGCGTGTCCCCGTGGCGGAGATACTCGATGTCCTCGACGTCGATGGCGTGGGTGCCGGCGGTAGCGGTCATGGTGTCCCTCCTCGCCCGCAAGCCTGCGCCCCGCGGGTCCCGTCCGTCAAGGGGCGGTCCGGCCCGCGCCGGTCAGCGCGCCCGATCCCGATCGATCAGGATGCGCCGCAGGATCTTGCCCGAGGCCGACTTCGGGATCTGGTCGATGAACTCCAGTTTCCGGACGCGCTTGTGCGGCGACACGCGCCCGGCCACCCAGGCCATGATGGCTTCGGCCGGCGTGGCCTTCGCCGCCTCGTCCCCCTTGAGCACGATGAAGGCCTTCGGCACTTCCCCCGCCTCCTCGTCCGGGTAGCGCACCACCGCGACGTCGAGCACCGCGGGGTGGGTGAGGAGCAGCGCCTCGAGCTCCGCGGGCGCCACCTGCAGGCCCTTGTACTTGATCAGCTCCTTGGTGCGATCGACGATGAAGAAGTACCCCTCGGGATCCACGAGCCCCACGTCGCCGGTGTGGTACCAGCCCTCGCGGTCGAGACAGGCGGCCGTTTCTTCCGGTTGGTTGAGGTAGCCCCTCATGATCTGCGGGCCGCGGATCCACAGCTCGCCTTCCTTCCCGGCCGGCACGTCGGCGCCGGTGACCACGTCGGCGATCTTCACCTCGGTATTGGGCACGATGCAGCCGACGGAGCCCGGCTTCATCGGCGCATTGTGGGTGGGGCTGAGGTGAGTGACCGGGCTGGCCTCCGTCATGCCATAGCCCTGCACCACCGGGCAGCCCAGCTTCCGGCTGAGCTCGCGCGCCATCTCCTCGCCCAGCGGCGCCGCGCCCGAGAAGACGAGCCGGACGCTCGAAAGATCGAACTGCGCCACCATGGGGTGCTTGACGAGGCCGAGCACGATGGGCGGCACGAGGGGGAGGATGGTGACCTTGTGCTTCTGCACGAGGCCGAGGAATTCCCCGAGATCGAAGCGGGGCATGGAGACGATGGTCCCGCCGCCGGCCAGCCCCAGCATCATGATCACCACCATGCCGTAGATGTGGAAGAAGGGCAGCACCGCGATGACGACATCGCGCTCGCCGAAGGCCTCGAAGTTCTGCATGCCTTCGCACTGGCAAAGGTTCGCCACGAGATTCCGGTGGGTGAGCATGACGCCCTTGGGGAGACCGGTGGTCCCGCTCGAGTAGGGGAGCACGACGAGGTCCTTCGCAGGATCGAGGGCGACCTTCGGGGGATCGCCGCCGCCCTGGAGGAGCTCGCCGAAGGGACGGGCGCCCTCCGCGGTCCCGAACACGTACACCGCTTCCACGCCGCTCTTCCGGGCCGCCTCCTGCGCCTTGTCGAGGAAGGGCGGGACCGTCACCAGGAAACGGGCCTGCGAGTCCACCAGCTGCTTGGCGAGCTCGTCGGCGGTATAGAGCGGGTTGACGGTGGTGTTCACGCCGCCCAGCGAGGCGACGGCCAGGAAGATCACCGCGTACTCGGGCAGGTTCGGGCTGTAGATCGCGAACACGTCGCCCTTGCGGAAGCCGAGGCGGCTCAAGCCCGCTGCGGCCCGCCGCACGCTCTCCGCGAGCTGGCCATACGTGAGGGTGCGGCCGGTCGGCCCGTCGATGAGGGCGGGCTTGTCGCCGAGCCGGGCCGCGTGCCGCAGCACGTAGTCCGTGATCGACACATCGGGGATGGACACCTCGGGACTGGTCGAGAGCATACAGGCCTCCGTGAAGGTCACGCGCCGATCAGCGACAGGCGGGCGCCCATGGTGCGCGTCGTGTCGAGCGGGCCGGACTTGCCCGATCGGGTGATGAGGGTGGCGTCGTACGGTGAGGCGGCGCGCTGGCTCAGCCACTGCGCGAGCGCGCCGCCCGGCGGGGCGGGAGCCAGGAACTCGAGCGCGTGCGGCCCGGCCATGAACCGCGTGCCCGCGCCTCCCGTCTCCGCGCTCGTGATCGCGCTGCCCCGCTGCCCGGTGGCCTTGGTGTACCAGCCGGACACTGCCGCGAGCTGGTCGGTGGCGATGCGCACCGCGCCGATACCGGTGACGCCGTTCCCGTGCGTCGTCTCGCGGGGAACCCGCTCCTCGCGTGGCGTCTCGTCGTTGATGAGGAAGGGCGCCACCCCGCGATACGGTCCGCGTGCGAGCGAGAACACCCAGCGGAGCTGGTAGCCGTCCGGTCGCACGCGCGACTGGGACACCGGGTCGGCGATGTCCACGCCCGCGTCGCGGAAGGCGCGCGTGTCGCCCATGAGGTCGTCGGTCTGGAGGCAGTAGTCCACCAGCCCGCCGCCCCGCTGCAGCGCGGTCCACCACCGATGGTCGGGATTGTCCCGGTAGAACCCGATCAGCTCGATGTACGAGCCGTCGGCGAAGGCGATGAGCGTGTTGTAGGTCCCCACCGGGTGCCGCCCGCCCGGCACCACGGTGAACCCCAGCTCCCCGTAGGCCCGGGTGGCGGCCTCGAGATCTTTCACCGCGATGACGAGATGATCGATGCCGGTGATCATGCGCGAGCTCCGGGGGAAAAGGCGGGGGCGACCTCGGTGAGGAAGCGCTTGAGCTGCCCGGCCTGATCCCAGGAGGTGAGCCGGAGCGCCACGTGGCCGAGGCCCGCGTCGAGATAGGCCTGCAGCTGGGTCACGCACTGGGCAGGACTGCCGGCGATGGTCCAGCCCTCGACGAAGGCGGGCGTGAACTTGCTGGTGTAGTAGGTGTCGAGGAAGGTCTTGCTCTCCTCCAGCGCAGCGCCGCGGTCCTCGTTGATATTGATATTGTGGTAGAGCGAGCTCGAGAGGAGCGCCGGGTCCCTCCCCTCCTCGCGCGCCATGGCGGTGATGCGCGCCCACTGCTGGCGGAACTGGTCCGGGCTCACCTTGTTGGTCATCCAGCCGTCGGCGTAGCGCGCCACCCGGCGGAAGCTCCGCTCCACCACGGAATCGGCCGCGCTGGCGCCGCCCTTCCAGGTGAGGCCGGTGGGATTGCTGGCGATCCAGATAGGGCAGGGGCTCTGTACCGGCGCGGGCTCGATCGTGACACCATCAAATTGATAGAAGCGGCCCGAGTGCGAGACCTTCTTGCCGCCGAAGACCTTTCTGAGAACGGTGATTCCTTCCTCCAGCCGCGCGACCCGCTCCGAGGCCTGGATCCCCATGACGCGATGCTCGAGGGCCTGAGCGGGGCTCTGCTCGTCGGGGCCCCCGAGGCAGACGGCCAGGAGCGAGCGGCCCCCCGAGATCACGTCGAGGCTCGCCCATTGCTGGGCGAACAGCAGCGGATGGCGATGGACGAAGGTGGCGAGGCACCCGACGCCGAGCCGCACCCGGGAGGTGACGGCGGCCAGCGCCGAGAGCAGGCTCACCGCCTCGAGCCGCGGCTTGGCCAGAAGGCTGTCGCCCACCCACACCGTGTCGAAGGCGCCCGAGGCCTCCGCGCGCTCGGTGATCTCGAGGAGATCGCGGGCCTTGAGCGCCCCCAGCACGACGGCGCGATTGGCGAGGGTCAGTCCGAACGATGCCTGTGTCATCTTGGCCTCCGGGAGCGGGTGGCAGTACCGCCGGCCGGGCCGGCCCCGACAGGCGACCACATCGAGGGCCCCCACGTCAACCGCCCGGCACTCTCGGTCGTCTGTATGAGTAGAAGCAGTCAAGACAGGAGGAACTACGATGACGAGGGCAATCGAGTCGATTAGCAAGCCAATCAACTGGATGGCGGGTCTCGCGCTGCCCGTGCTGGCGCTGACCCTGGCCATGGCCCCCCCCGCGGCCGCCGAGCCCCCCGACCCGGTGGTGCTGGCCCAGGCGGGGGAGACGGCACAGGTGGCCGACGCCCAGCCCGGAGTCCGCAGTCCCATGCCGGGGCGGCGGGGTGACATGCGCGGCGAAGGCCAGCGGTGGCAGCGGCATGGTCGGCATCACCGGATGCCGTCCCTGGCCGCCATCGCGCTCCGGCACCGCGCCGAGCTGGGGCTGAACCCGCAGCAGGTGGAGTCACTGCAGAAGCTTCAGATGGACGCGCGGCGCGCGGGCATTCAGCGCCGGGCGAACGTGCAGCTCGCCGCGCTGGATCTGGGCGCTCTCCTGCGGAGCGAGCCGGTGGACATGGCCAAGGTGGAGGCCAAGGTGCGCGAGATCGAGAAGCTCCGGGCCGACGGTCGCCTCGCCTTCATCCGGGCCAACGAGCAGGGCAAGGCGCAGCTCACCGCGGATCAGCGGGACAAGCTCAAGGCGCTCCGCGAGGCGCGCTGGCAGCAGCGGATGCGTCGGGGCGCCGAGGAGCCGGGTGGACCGGCATCGGCGGAGGTCGAGAAGTCGTAGCACCCGTCAAGCAGCGCTGCTGATTCGGGGCCGCGGCGAGTGCCCGGTTGGCGCTCGCCGCGGCCCGCGTCCCAAAGAGCCAGCCTTCGTCCACGACGGACCGCCCGACTCCTTCCTCGGATCCGCCGCCCCCCCCGCCTCTCTTCGCCGACGCACGTCAGGCGGCGGGCGGGAGCCCCCACGCCCGCACGCGAGCGGGGACGATGCGGAACATCACCCGGTCCGGCGGCATGGCGCGGCCCTTCCAGAGCCGGGCCAGATCCGGATCGTAGCGCGCGTGGAACCGCTCCACGAGGGCGCGACGCACGGGCCCGTCGGCGAGGAACTCGGCGCGGCCCTGCACGGCCACGCCGCGGATATTGCCACGCTCCCCGGCCTCCGCCACCACGCTGACGCGCGGGTCCGCGCGCAGGTTTCGCACCTTGGCGAGCCCGTCCACGCTCAGCATGGTGATCGCCGCCGCGTCGGCGAGGAACCACATCGGCATGGCCAGGGGCGAGCCGTCCGGGTTGAGGGTGGCGAGCACCGCCACCTCGCGCGCGGCGAGGAAGGCCAGCACGGCGGGGGCGGCGAGACCGGCGGCGCCCCCGGCGCTCACGCGGGCAGCCCGAACAGCGACGTCATCCGGGCGGCGCCGAGCATGCGGGCCATCTCCACGTCGGAGGGCCGCCGCTCGAAACGGGACGCGGCCTCGAGCACGGTGGGCAAGAGCGAGAGATCGCCGGCGGTATTGAGGAAGATATCCGGCATCCCCTGGATCCAGTGCACCGCGCGCTCGATGTCCGCCGGCGCCTCCAGCGGCTGATACCAGGTGGTGTGGCTGCGCTCGGTGGCGGCCCAGGGGCCCCGCGCGATCGATTTGATGATCTGGACGGCCGCATTGCGCTCGCGGCACATGGCCAGCACCTCGTCGAAGGCGAGACGATAGCGCTCGTTCTGGGCCATGAAGAAGTTGAACGGAAGCAGCACCGCGTCGAAGTCGAAGCGCGAGAGACTCCGCCGGTGCATGGCGGCAATGGTCCAGCCATGCCCGGTGACCCCGATGAAGCGCACCAGGCCCTGCGCGCGCGCCTCGACCAGAGCCTCCAGCGCGCCGTCCGGCCCCATGGCCTGGTCCCAGTCGTCCGGGTGGCCGAGCGAGTGTAGCTGGATGAGGTCCACCCGATCCACGCGGAGCCGCTCGAGCGAGCGGTGAAGATCCTCGCGGGCCTCGCGCGCGCTCCGGCTGCCGGTCTTGGTGGCGAGGAAAAAGTCCTTCCGGTGCCGGGCCATCCACGGCCCGATGCGGAGCTCGGAGTCGCCGTAGCGCGCGGCGGTGTCGATGTGGTTGACGCCGTGTTGCAACAGGAGCTCCAGCGTCCGGTCCGCCTCCGCCTGACTCGCCTGGGCGAGGGCGGCGGCGCCGAACAGTGTTACGGTGCTGGAGTGGCCGGTCCTTCCGAAGGGTCGCCGTTCGATCATCGCGTGTCCTCCCCGGGACGCAGCATAGCGTAGCGCCGGTCGCCGCACGAGAGGAGGCGCGGGTCCCATCGAGTCGTCGCTCCTGCGGCATCCGCCGTTCGCGCAGTTCTGGCTGTCACGGGTCCTCTCCACGTTCGCCTTCCAGATGCAGGCGGTGGCGGTGGGCTGGCAACTCTACGCCATCACCGGCAGCGCGCTCGACCTCGGACTGGTCGGGCTCGTCCAGTTCCTCCCCATGATTCTACTCACCCTCGTGGTGGGCCGGTTCGCCGACCGCTACGACCGGCGGACCATCGTGAGCTGCTGTCTGGGGCTGGAGTCGGGAGCGGCCACCCTGCTGGCGCTCGGCAGCGCGGGCGGCTGGCTGGGACGCGAGAGCATGCTCGGCATCGTGGCGGTGGTGGGCGCGGCGCGCGCGTTCGAGGGGCCGACCATGGCGGCGCTCATGCCGGGGCTGGTGCCGCGGCTGGCCATCCCGCGGGCGGCGGCGTGGGCGATCTCGGCTACCCAGACCGCGCAGATCGTGGGCCCCGCGCTGGGCGGACTCCTCTACCTGGCGGGGCCCGGCGCGGTGTATGGCTCCGCCGCCGCCCTCTTCGTGCTGGCGGGCGTCAGCACGGCGACCATTCGCGCGCCGCTCGCGCGACACGACCGCGCCGCGGTGACCCGGTCGCCGCTATTCTCCGGCATCACCTTCATCGCGGGCACGCCCATCCTCCTGGGCACGCTCTCTCTCGACCTCTTCGCGGTGCTCCTGGGCGGCGCCACCGCGCTCCTGCCCATCTACGCCGCCGACATCCTGGCCACCGGGCCCTGGGGCCTCGGGCTCCTGCGCTCGGCCCCCGCGGTGGGAGCGCTGGTCATGTCGTTCGTCCTCGTCCGGCAGCCCATCGAGCGCCGGGTGGGCCCGCGGCTCTTCGGCGCCGTGCTCGCCTTCGGCGCCGCCACGGTGGTGTTCGGGCTGTCGACGAGCCTGCCGCTCTCGCTGTGCGCGCTGGCCGTGCTGGGCGGCGCCGACGTGGTCAGCATGGTGATCCGCTCCTCGCTGGTGCAGCTCCGGACGCCGGACGAGATGCGCGGCCGGGTGAGCGCGGTGAGCTCGCTCTTCACCGGCACCTCCAACCAGCTCGGCGAGTTCCGCGCCGGCCTCACCGCCGCCTATCTCGGCGCGGTGCCCGCGGTGCTGATCGGGGGGCTGGGAAGCATCCTGGTGGCGGGCCTCTGGATCTACCTCTTCCCCGCGCTCCGCGGCATCCGCACCCTGGACGGCTGAGCGGCCGGCTTGTGCAGCGCCCCGCGCTGCGCTACGTTCGAGGCCCGTACCAGTCAGGGTGCCCATTCACCGCTGAAAGGAGCCAACCGTGATCCAGGAGATCCGTACCTATCGCATCGCGCCGGGCAGTCTCGCCGAGGTGGAGAAGCGCTTCGGCGAGGCCTACGAGAAGCGCAAGAAGTATTCGGAGCTGACCGCGTTCTGGCACACCGAGATCGGCCCCCTCAACGAGATCATCCACGTGTGGGGCTATCGCGACCTCGCCGAGCGCGCGCGCATCCGGGCGGAGGCGGTGAAGGACGGGGTGTGGCCGCCGAAGACCGCCGAGTTCATCCGCGAGATGAAGTCCGAGATCGTCAACCCCTTCCCGTTCGTCCCCGAGGTGCAGCCCGGCAAGATCGGGCCCATCTTCGAGATCCGCTACTACACGCTCAAGGGGGGCACCCTTCCCGACACCATGAAGGGCTGGGAGGCGAAGCTGCCCGAGCGGATCAAGCTCTCGCCGGTGGTGCTCGCGGGCGGCGTCGAGTTCGGCACCGCCAACGGCTTCGTGCACATCTGGGCCTACCAGAGCCTCGAGCAGCGCGCCCAGGTGCGGGAGCAAGCGAGGAAGACGGGGGCTTGGCCGCCGCCGGGCGGTGCCGATCGGCTCATCACGCAGGCAAACAAGACCGCCGCGCTCCTCGCGGTGCTCGCCCCCGCCGGCGTCGCGCAGACGCCGGCCCGGGTTCGCGGCAGCATCTCGGAGCTGATCGGCCCCGTGCTCATGATCAAGACCCGCGAGGGCCCGACGGTGCAGGTGCGCCTTCTGGAGGGCCTCACCGTGCTCGGAGTCGGCAAGGCCGTCCTCGCCGACGTGAAGCCGGGCGCGTACGTCGGGGTGGCCGCGGTGAAGCAGGCTGACGGGATGTACCGCGCGCAGGAGATCACGATCTTCCCCCACATGGCGCGCGGCAGCGCCGAGGGTCATACCCCGTGGGACCTCACCCCCGACAGCACCATGACCAATGCCACGGTAGAGGCCATCGTCGTCCGGTCGGCGGGCCATCTCCTCACGCTCACGTACAAGGACGGCGAGCTCAAGGTGACGGTCCCGCCGCGCACGCCGGTGGTGACCTTCGCCATCGCCACCCACGCGCTGCTCGCTCCGGGCGCCCACGTCTTCGTGCCCGCCGTGCGCCAGCCGGATGGCAGCCTCGCCACCAGCCGCATCCTGGTGGGCAAGGACGGCGTGGTGCCTCCCATGTGAGGCGCGCGCGCCGGGCGCCTTGACACGCCCCCGCCTCTCCCATACTCTGACCGCGTTATTTCAGCCCATGACAGCGGGACGCGCAGCGACGCCGTCCGAGGGACCGACCATCGGCCGACGGCGTCGCGAAGCTCCGACCCGATCCCTCCAGACGACCCCCTCAGCGGAGGATACGCCATGCCGTCGAATCGACCCCGAACCGGCCCTCGCGCGGTGTCCCGTCGCGCTTTTCTCCGGCTGAGCGCGCTCGCCGCGGGCGGGCTCACGCCGCTGACGTCGCCGGGGGCGCGCCGAGCCTGGGGCCAGGCGGCGCCCACCCCGAAGAAAGGCGGCACCCTGCGGGTGGGCTTTTACGTCGAGGCCGCGACCATGGACCCGCATCTGTCCGGCAGCAAGGTCGACCGGCAGGTCTATCACAATATCTACGAGCCGCTGGTCACTCTCGACAACAAGCTGGGCCTTCGGCCCGGGCTCGCCGAGTCGTGGCAGCAGCCCGACGCCAAGACCATCATCTTCAAGCTGCGCCAGGGCGTGAAGTTCCACGACGGCACCGACTTCAACGCGGAGGCGGCGAAGTTCAACTTCAACCGCATGAAGACCGAGCCCAAGTCGGTGCGCAAGGGCGAGCTCGCCAGCGTGGAGTCGGTGGACGTGGTGGACGCTTACACCCTCCGCCTCAACCTGCGACGGCCGGACGCGGCGCTCCTGGCCACCCTTACCGACCGCGCGGGCATGATGGTCTCGCCGAAGGTCATCCAGGAGAAGGGCGCCGAGCTGGAGCGCAATGCCCGGGGCGCGGGCACCGGCCCTTTCCAGTTCGTCGAGTGGGTGAAGGACGCCCATCTGGTGTTGCGCCGTAATGAGGCCTACTGGAGCAAGTCGGGCGGCCCGTACCTGGATCAGATCCGCTACCGGCCCATCCCCGACGACACCGTCAAGCTCCAGAGCCTCCAGACCGGCGAGATCGACGTGATGGACTATGTCCAGCCGCGCGACGTGGCGGCGGTGAAGGCGGACCGGAACGTGGTGGTGGTCGACGTCCCCTCCCTGGCCGACTTCGCCTATCAGCTCAACCACACCAAGCCACCGTTCAACGTGAAGGCCCTGCGCCAGGCGGTGGCCTACTCGGTGGACCTCGAGCAGATCGTGAAGGGCGTGTGGCTCAACGTGGGCGTGCCCGCCAACGGGCCCATCCCGCCCACGAGCTGGGCGTACGACAGCGGCATTCCCTTCATCAAGCGGGACCTCGCCCGGGCCAAGGCCAAGCTCGCGGAGGGCGGCAAGCCGGGCGGGTTCAGCTTCACCGTGACCACCAACAATATCCCCCTCAATATCCAGGAGGCGGAGGTGCTCCAGGCTCAGCTCGCCGAGGCCGGCATCACCATGAAGGTGAAGCTGGTGGACTCCGCCACCCTGCTCGCCGATGGCAACAGCAAGAGCTTCGAGATGATCAGCTATCAGTGGTCGGGCCGGCCGGATCCCGACGGCAACACCTACCAGTTCTACAAGACCTCTCCCGGGGTCTCGCTGAACTGGTCGGGGATCTCGAATCCGCAGATCGACGCCATCCTGGACAAGTCCCGCGAGACGCCCCGCCAGGCCGATCGCAAGAAGCTGTTCAGCGAGCTGACCCGGCTGCTCCAGGAGGAGCTGCCCATGCTGTTCATCGTGCATCCCATCGAGCCCAAGGCCTTCAGCCCGCGGGTGCAGGGCTACGATCCGGTGCCGGACGGGATGATGCGGTTCCGAGAGGTGTGGCTGAAGTAGGCCGCGCGGATGTGGCAGCTCGTCCTGCACCGGATGGCGGCCACCATCCCGGTGCTCTTCCTCGTCTCCGCCGGCGTGTTCATGCTGATCCATCTCACGCCCGGCGATCCCATCGACGTCATGATGGCGGAGTCGGTGGACGCGGGGGTGAAAGAGACCCTCCGCCGCGAGCTGGGCCTCGACCGGCCGCTGGCCCTGCAGTACGCCCACTGGATGGGGCGCATCCTCCAGGGGGACTTCGGCCGGTCCATCCGTAACCGCGAGCCGGTCATCGAGAACGTCGGCCGCCGCATCCGGCCCAGCCTCCAGCTCGCCGCCCTCGCCATGGGTATTTCGCTGGTGGTGGCGTTTCCCATCGGGATCCTTTCCGCCGCGCGTCGCAACTCGCCCCTGGACGGCGCGGGCAGCCTGTTCTCGCTGTTCGGCATCTGCATGCCGAACTTCCTCCTCGCCCTCCTCCTGATCTTCTTCTTCGGGGTCACGTTGCGCTGGCTGCCCATCTCCGGCTACAGCGATCCGTTCGAGGAGCCGCTGGCCGGGCTCCGCTCGCTGGCCCTGCCCGCGGTCACCCTGGGGCTGGCCCTGGCCGCGGTGATCATGCGCACGCTGCGCTCGAGCATGCTCGAGGCCCTCGCCGAGGACTACGTGCGCACCGCGCGGGCCAAGGGCGTCTCCGAGTGGCGCGTGATCGGCGGCCACGTGCTGCGAAACGCCCTCATCCCGGTGGTCACCGTGATGGGGCTCCAGCTCGGCACCTTGATCGGCGGCGCGGTGATCACCGAGTACGTCTTCGCGCTGCCGGGGGTGGGACGGCTGGTGGTGGACGCCGTCTTCGCCCGCGACTATCCCCTCGTGCAGGGGGTGGTGCTGCTGATTGCCGTGGGCTTCATCGCCAGCAACCTGATCGTGGACCTGCTCTATGGCTGGATCGACCCGCGGATCCGGATTCGCTGAGTCGCCGCCGGCGATCCCGGCGGCGTCCGCGGCGCCGCGGCCCGAGCGCCGCTGGATCGTCCTGCGCCGGGCCGCGCGCGCCCGCCTGGCGCCCGTCGGCGCCGCGGTGGTCCTCCTGGCCGCGCTGGGGGCGGTGCTGGCGCCGCTGGTCGCCCCCCACGATCCCCTCAAGCAGAATCTCGGCAACGCGCTCGCGCGCCCGGACCGCGTCCACCCGCTGGGCACCGACAATGTCGGCCGCGACGTGCTCTCGCGCGTGATCTGGGGCACGCGCATCTCGCTGGTGGCCGGCTTCGCGTCGGTGGCGATGGCGCTGGTGGTGGGGAGCCTGCTCGGTCTCCTCGCCGGCTACTGGGGCGGCCGCGCCGACGGGCTCGTGATGCGGCTGATGGACGCGGTGCTGTCCTTTCCCCCGCTGGTGCTGGCGCTGGCGCTGGGAGCGGTGCTGGGCGCGGGTCTCACCGGCGTGCTCATCGCGCTGAGCGTGGTCTACACGCCCACCTTCGCGCGCCTGATGCGCGGGCAGGTGCTGTCGATCAAGGCCCGCGACTACGTGGAGGCGGCCCGCGCGCTGGGCGCGTCCGGCTGGCGCATCGCCGGGCGCCACGTGCTGCCGAACGCGGCGGCGGCCATCGTGGTGCAGGCGGGGCTCAGCGTGGTGTTCGCCATCCTCGCGGAGGCGTCGCTGTCCTTCCTGGGGCTCGGCATCCAGCCCCCCGCCGCATCGTGGGGCAGTATGATCAACGCGGGCCGGGGCTATCTCCAGCAGGCGCCGTGGATCGTCTTCGGACCGGGCGCCGCGCTGTTCGTGACGGTGGTGGGCCTCAACTTCGTGGGCGACGCCATCCGCGACGCCCTCGATCCCCGCGCTCGCTCCTAGCCGCCGCGCGAGCTCGTGCGCAGCAGCTCCCGCACCTTGGCGGTGAAGGTGTCGGCCTCGAAGGGCTTGCCGAGGAAGTCGGCCGCTTCCCCCTCGATCGCGTCCCGCGCGCTGCCCTCGTCCACGACCCCGGAGATGTAGAGCACCCGCACGCCGGGGCGGAGCTTGGTGAAGCGCTGCGCGAGCTGCCGTCCGTTCATGCCCGGCATCATCATGTCGGTGACGAGGAGATCGATCTTTCCCGTGTGCTGTTCCGCACGCTCGAGCGCGGCCTGGCCGCTCTCCGCCTCGAGGACGTGGAAACCCGCCGGCCGCAGGATATTGGCCGCCACGAAGAGGAAGTTCGGGTCGTCGTCCACGAGGAGCAAGGTACCGACGGCAGTGCCCGGCGCGGGGTCGGGCTCGCGCGGGCCCGTGGGGGCCGGCGCGGGGGCTTCGGCGACCGGCGGCCGCGCCATGACGGGTGCAGGGGGCGCGGGGGCCGCGGGCGCGCGGGCCGGCGCGGGCCGCGGGGGCGCAGGCGGCGGTGCCGGGGCTGCGGGCGCGGGCCGCGCGGGGGCGGGCGGCGGCGCCGGCGCCGCGGGCCGCGGGGGCGCGGCCGCCGCGGAGGCGGGGGCCGGACGCGCGGGGGCAGCCGGGGCCGCGGGCGCCGCGGTGGTGGCGGGCTCCGTGCCCCTCGGGGGAGCCGGCGCGGCCGCGGGCGCGGCGGTCGCCGCCATGGCGTGACGCCGCGCTGCCTCCACGTCCTTCTTCAGCCGCTCGACCTCCGCGCGGCTCTCGCGCAGCGCCATCTCGGACTGTTTCTGCCGGTCGGCGGCGGTCTCCGCGGCGCGCGCGCGCTCCTCCGCTTCCCGCTGCTGGCCGAGCGCCCGCTGGAGGTCGGCGCGCATCCGGTCCGTCTCGTCCTGAATCCCCGCCAGGCGGTTGTCGCGGCTCAGCGCCGACGCGCGCAGGCGCTCCAGCTCGGCGGCGCTCCCACCCCGCGCCCAGAAGATGAGCCCCACGCCGATGACGCCCAGGACCACGAGCGCGGCGATGGCGGGCGGCTCCTGACCGATCACACGCAGCGCGGCCGCGCCGAGCGCGGTGACGATGATCATGACGACGACGGGCATGTGGCGCACGCGGCCTCCTTTGCCTCGGGCCGAAGGTAGCCCCGAGGACGGGGGAAGGTCAAGAACGGCGCGTGCCGCGGTTGCGGTAGAATCCCCCCGCCATGCTCATCCGCTCGGCCCTCTTCTTCATCGTGGTCCCGGTGGTGGTGGCCCTGATCGCCATCGGGCTCACCTCCGCGCTGGCCTCGGCGGCGCCCCTGACGGCGGTCCTCCGCCGGTCCTCCGGGGGGCCCGCGCTCCGGTTCGGGGTCGATACCTTCGCCTTCCGGAACGACAGCCGCATCCACCACCGGGGCAAGCCCGATCTGTACGCCAACTGGTGTTTCGTGATCGCGCGAGCGGTGGTGCAGTTTCAGCGCTTCGCACGCTTCGAACCCGACGCGCCTCGCCTGGCGGCCGCCGACTATACCGCCCTCGTCCGTCGCGTCACCCGCCGGCCGGCCTGGTGGCCGCCGCTCCCGCCCGACCGGCGCATCGTGGTGCCGGGCTTCGCCTCGCTCCACGAGCTCACCCGCGAGGTGGAGGAGGCGGTGAAGGCCGGCCTCCGCGGGCGACTGTGGACGCTCGTCCACTGGTCCAACTGGCGCATGGTCTTTCCGCACCCGCACGGGCAGCAGGAGCGGGTGGCCGCCGAGGCGGTCTCCGAGCTGCAGGCGGGGCGGCCGGTGCAGCTCTTCATCACGGACTTCCCGCGGATCAAGCTCAATCATTCGGTGCTGGCGTACGACTACGCCGAGCGCGCGCCCGATATGGTGGACTTCGCCGTCTTCGACCCGAACGATCCCCACCGGCCGGGCGTGGTTCGATTCGACTGTCGCGCGCAACGGTTTCGCCCCGCCCCCCTCTGTGGGGTGGCGGTTCCCCAGTTCCGGGCGTTCCGGCAGTACTGCTCTCCTCTCTACTGAGCGGCGTCTTCGACCAGAAAGGGATCCTCATGGGCGTGCTGGACGGCAAGGTGGCGGTGGTGACGGGCGCGGGTCGCCGGCGCGGGATCGGCCGCGCCACCGCGGTGGCGCTGGCCGAGCTGGGTGCGGATGTCGTGGTGACGGGGACGGGCCGCGACCCGTCCGCCTACCCCGAGGACGAGAAGAAGGCGGGCTGGAAGGACGTGGAGAGCACGGCGTCGCAGATCCGCGCCGCCGGCCGGCGGGCCCTGACCTTCACCGGCGACGTGAGTCAGGCCGCCACCGCGAGGCGCCTGGTGGAGACGACGGTGAAGGAGCTCGGCCGCCTCGACGTGCTGGTGAACAATGCCGCCTATCCTCGAGGCAACGACCGCGTCCCGATCTCCCAGCTGGACGAGAGCATCTGGAGGAAGGTGGGGACGCATCATCAACATCTCCTCCATCGCGGGGAAGCGCGGCAGCCCCAATACCGCCGCCTACAATGCCGCCAACTTCGGCATTCAGGGCCTCACCCAGTCCATCGCGCAGGAGGTCGCGCGGCACGGCGTCACCTGCAACGCGGTGTGCCCGGGCACCATCGACACCGCGCGCATGGACGTGCTGGGCCGCGGCGAGGGCTGGCAGAAGCAGCTCGAGCGCATCCCCATGGGCCGCGCCGCCACCGACGAGGAGGTGGCGGGGCTCATCGGCTTCCTGTGCTCGCCCGCGGCGGCGTTCATCACCGGCCAGTCCATCAACATCGACGGCGGCGTGGTGATGTGGTGAGGTAGAGTATCCGGGCCGCGTCGATCAGACTTTCGGCATCCAGCAGAGGCAGACAAAGGAGAGCGGAGCATGGCCGCCAAGTACAAGGTCGTCATCCAGAAGCCGTCCGGCGGGATCACCTATGACCTGGCCGACCCCAGCTACAGCATCGAGCGGGAGGCGCTGGATCCCATCGGCGCCGAGATCGTCGAGGTGCCGGCGAAGACGGAGGAGGAGTTCATCGCGGCGGCGCGGGACGCCGACGCGCTCATCGCGCGCAATCGCCGCATATCCGCCGCCATCATCAAGGGGCTCCGGAACTGCAAGGTGATCGGGCTCGGCAGCGTGGGCGCCGACACCGTGGACGTGGATGCCGCCACCGAGGCCGGCATCGTGGTCACCAATGTCCCCGACGTCTTCATCGACGAGGTGGCCGACCACACCATGGCCATGTTCCTGGCCGCCCACCGCCGCCTGCGGCTGATGCATCAGCTCACGGTGGAGGGGAAGTGGGCGGAGGGCCGGCCCTATTTCAAGGACATCCCGCGTCTCTACGGGCAGACCATCGGCCTCATCTCTTTCGGCAACGTGGCCAAGGCGGTGGCCCGGCGCTGCCATGCCTTCGGCCTGCGCGTGATCGCCTACGATCCCTTCCTGGCCGAGCTCGAGATGACGGCGGTGGGGGTGGAGCCCGTCACCAACCTCCTCGAGCTGTGCCAGCGCTCGGACTTCCTCTCCATGCACGCGCCGCGTTCCGCAGCATGAAGCGCACCGCCATCTTCATCAACAACGGCCGCGGCCCCACCGTGAACGAGCAGGCGCTGAGCGAGGCGCTTCGACAGGGCTGGATCGCCGGCGCCGCGCTGGACGTCTTCGAGACGGAGCCGGTAGACACCGCCAATACGCTGCTGGCCACGGACAATGTCATCGTCACCCCGCACATCGCCTCCGCGACAGCGCGCATGGCGCCCGAGACGCGCCGCCGCCTCGGACGCGAGATCGCCACCGTGCTCCAGGGCAAGTGGCCGCGCTCGGCGGTGAACCCGGGAGTCCTCCCGCGCACCAGCCTCATCCGGTGGCAGCCTTATCCCATGGGCCGGGGACCGAACCGGTAACGGGCATGCGCCACGTCCGCCTCGGCCGCACCGGGCTGCAGGTGTCGCGGATCTGCCTCGGCACCATGACCTTCGGCCTGCAGTGCGATGAGCCGACCGCGGTGGCCATCCTGGACCGCGCGGCCGCGGGCGGCATCAGCTTCCTCGACACCGCCGACGTCTATCCGGTGGGCGGGAGCCTCGAAACGGTCGGGCGCACCGAGGCGATCCTCGGGCGCTGGCTGGCGGGGCGGCGCCACGACTTCGTGCTCGCCACCAAGTGCGCGGGGGTGATGGGCGCCCGGCCCTGGGAGCGCGGACTGTCCCGCAAGCACATCCTCGACGCCATCGACGCCTCCCTGCGCCGCCTGCGCACGGACTACGTGGACCTCTATCAGCTGCACTCGCCCGACCGCGAGACACCCATCGACGAGACCCTGCGCGCGCTGGACGACGTGGTGCGGGCGGGGAAGGCGCGCTACGTGGGCTGCTCCAACTACTTGGCCTACCAGGTGGCACGCGCCATCGGCCGCAGCGAGGCGCAGGGGTTGGTCCGCTTCGACTCCGTGCAGCCCCGGTACAACCTCCTCTTCCGCCAGGTCGAGCGCGAGCTGCTCCCGCTGTGCCGGGAGGAGGGCATCGGCGTCATCCCGTACAACCCGCTCGCGGGCGGCTTCCTCACCGGCAAGCACCGGCGGGAGGCGGGCCCGACCCCGGGCACGCGCTTCACCCTGGGCAGCGCGGCGGGACGCTATCAGGATCGCTACTGGCACGAGCGCGAGTTCGCCACCGTCGAGGCGCTGCGTCCGCTGGCCGCGGAGGCGGGTATCTCGCTCACCCGGATGGCGGTGGCGTGGGTGCTCGCCCATCCCGCGGTCACCGCGCCCATCATCGGGGCCAGCCGTCCCGAGCAGCTCGACGATGTGCTGCCGGCGGTGGAGAAGGACCTCGGCGCCGACATCAAGGCGCGGCTCGACACCCTCACCGCCGACTACCGGCTGGGCGACGATCCCCGCTGAGCGGACGGAGGCTCCCGGCATGGCGCGCGTGGCGATCCTCGACGACTATCAGGGCGTGGCCCTCGGCATGGCGGACTGGAAGAGCCTCCCCGCCGGGACCGACGTCCAGGCCTTCTCCGACCACCTCGACTCCCCCGACGCGCTCGCGAAGCGGCTGGCCGACTTCGACGTGGTGATGGCCATGCGGGAGCGCACCCCGTTCCCGCGCGCGCTGCTGGAGCGCCTCCCCCGGCTGCGCCTCCTCGTCACCTCGGGGATGCGCAACGCCTCCATCGACGTGAAGGCGGCGACGGAGCGCGGGATCACCGTGTGTGGGACCTCGGGACTCCCGTATCCCACCGCCGAGCTGGCCTGGGGGCTGGTGCTCGCCCTCTTCCGCCGCATCGCCGTCGAGGACCGGGCCACGCGGGACGGCCGCTGGCAGACCACCGTCGGGCTCGGCCTCAACGGCAAGACCCTGGGCGTGCTCGGGCTGGGGACGCTGGGCTCGCGCGTGGCGCGGTACGGGCGCGCCTTCGAGATGGACGTGCTGGCGTGGAGCCAGAACCTCACCGCCGCCCGGGCGGCGGAGGTGGGCGCCACGCTCGTAAGCAAGGACGAGCTGCTCGCGCGCTCGGACGTGGTGAGCATTCACCTCGTCCTGGGGGATCGGACCCGCGGCCTCATCAGGGCACGCGAGCTGGGGCTCATGAAGCCCACCGCCTATCTCGTCAATACCTCGCGGGGCCCCATCGTGGATGAGGCCGCCTTGCTCCGCGCGCTGGAGGTGGGGACGATCGCCGGCGCCGGCCTCGACGTCTTCGAGCCCGAGCCGCTGCCCGCCGACCATCCGTTCCGCCGGCTTCCCAACACCGTGATCACGCCGCCGCACCTGGGCTACGTCACCGAGGAAACCTACCGGATCTTCTTCGGCCAGGCCGTCGAGGACATCAAGGCCTTCCTCGACGGCAAGCCCGTCCGCGTCCTGAGCTGAAGGGACTAGGCGGCGGCGAGCCGGCGGGCCACGCGCGGATACTCCAGCACCAGCCCGTCGGCGTCCGCGCGGATCTCCTCGACGAAGTCGGTCCCCAGGCCCTCGTAGCGCCAGCGGCTCTCGGCGGCGCTGCGCGAAAGCAGGGTATAGCGCTGGCGCGTGGCGGCGAGCTCGAGGGTGGGCAGGGCGATGTAGGCCACCCGGATCTCCGCCGCGTCCCCCGGCTCGAGGCGGAGGCGGCGAATGGGGAGCGTGTTGGTGAAGGCGGAGGCGTAGAGGTCTACGTCCACGCAGCCGTCGAGGGCGGGTAGGGACTCACCACCCCGAAGCCGCCAGTGACCGGCGCCGTCGGCGAGAAGGTCGAGGACGCGCCCCGGCAGCGCGTCGGTCTCCACCCACACCTCTCGAGCCCGCCACGCCGCGTCGCAGCGGATGACATAGCGCGCCCGCACCCGCCGACCTCCGTGCACGCCGAGCATCACGCCGTCCGCCAGGACGGAGCCGGCGTCGAGGCGGAGGGCGAGGTGCTCGAGCCCCGGCTCGTCCCAGGCCTGCCAGAGGAGGTCGAGGGAGCGGCCCTCCGGCGGACCGGCGCTCATGGTGCCGTCTCGGGGCGGTAGGGCGCCCGGTTGATGTCGCCCACGAAGACGGGAAGCTCCGTGTGGCCGAGGAGCTGGCGGATCGCCTGGGACTCACCCAGGTGATACCAGTAGTGATAGGTCAGCCGCCGCAGCGTCGTCCCGACGCTCTCCCGGTGCGCGACACCGTTCACCTCGAAGTGGGTGAGCAGGCGCTCCGAGGTGAGGGTATCGAGATACGGATCGGCGGCCCCGGTGATCGCCTGCCACGCCCGCCACACCTCGTCGAGCATGGCCGGGCTCCCCGGCTCGCCAAAGCCGAACCGCTCCACCTCGGGCACCAGGGTTCGGCCCTGCGCCCGCTGAAGCCAGTTGATCTGCTCGTGCCAGGCGAGGTGGCCGATGAGCCAGGCGATCGAGTTCACCGGTCCGAATCGCCGCTCGGCCTCGGTCGGGGTGACGCCCTCGAAGGCGCGCACCCACTCGCTGCGGGTGAAGCGGAGCTGATCCACCAGGGGATGCGGCATGGTACCTCCTTCCTCCCGGCTCCAGGCTAGCGGAGGCCCCCCGGCTGCGCTTGGAGATTCTTGCCCTTGGAGATTCTTGCCGATGGTCCCTCCCGGGTTATAATCGGCTGCTGAAAATGAAAAAATCGGACAAAATGAAACGAATCGATCGCCCAAGACCGATCACCACGGCGGAGGCCGCCGGCCACTGCCACGTATCGATTCCCACCTTCAAGCGCTGGATCAAGCGCGGGGACGTCGGCGCCTATCGGACACCCGGCGGCCACCACCGTATCCCGGTCGACGAATTCCAGCGTTTCCTCCGACAGGGAGGTCTGCCGTCGTATTCGGTGGCCTCCATGGCGACGCCGCTGCTCATCGTCGACGACGAACCCGAGGTGGTGCAGCTGCTGGCCGAGTTCTTCGGCCAGCAGGGGGGCCGGTTCCTGGTGGAGACGGCGACGGACGGCTACGAGGCCCTCATCAAGGCCGGCGCCTTGCGCCCGGCGGTGGTCGTGCTCGACGTGGTGATGCCGCGGCTGGACGGTATCGAGGTCTGCCGGCGTCTCGCGCGGACGCCCGAGACCGGGGGCACCAAGATCATCGGGCTCACCGGCCATATCGATGCCGTCCCCGCGCTGCTGGCCGCGGGCGCCCACGCCTGCCTGGTCAAGCCGCTGGAGCTCGCCGAGCTGGCGCGGACGGTGGATCGTCTCCTCACCCGCGTGAGGCCGCCCGGATGAGGTCGCCCAGCCTCGCCGGCCGTCTCTCCCTCACGGTCGTTCTCCTGGTCGTGATCACCCTCGCGCTCCTCGGTGCCCTCACACTCGTCGTTACGCATCACGGGATCAGTGCCGCGGTGCAATCGGCCGATCTCCGGATGGCCACGGTGGTGGCGCGCGCATTGGCCCAATACGTGTCGGACGCGGAGAGCGTGGTGCGGGAGGCGCCGGGCCGTCCGAAGCTGCGCGCGGAGATCGGCCGGGCCGACTGGCCCGAGGTCACGCGGGTACTCTCGAATCTCCTGACGAGCTTCACCCAGTTCGACCATGTCCTCGTCCAGGACGCGGCGGGCGTGGTGCGCGCCTGCGTGCCGTGTCCGGACGCAGTGGGCCAGGATCTCTCGAGCGGGGGTCTCTTCCGAGCGGCGCTGCTGAGCACCAGTGTGCGCGTGGGCGGCGTCGAGGCCTTCGGGCCCGAGCGCCGGCCCGTGGTGCCCATCGCCGCCTCGGTGCGGGACGCGGAGGGCCGCGTGGCGGGTGTCCTCGTCGCGGCGCTGTCGACCGGCGCGCTCGGCCGGTTCGTCTCGCACCTGGGAGGGGACGAGGGGGGCCGGATCGTCATCGCCGACGGGGCGGGCGAGCTCGTGGCCACCTCGGACGAGGCCGGCGCGGCGGCGGCCGCGTCGCTGGCGCGGGCACTGGTCGCGATGGCGCCGGGCCCGGTGGAGTTCCGGTCGCCGAGCGACGATGCCCCGTTCCTGGGCGGTCGCGTTCCAGTTTCCCGGCTGGGCTGGACGGTCGTCGTCGCTCGCCCCGCCGCCGCCGTCCACGCGCCCGTGAACGGTATCGCGCGCTGGCTGGTGGCGATGCTCCTCGCGTGCGCCGGTGCGGGCGCGCTCGCGGGCGTGCTGCTGAGCCGCTCGCTCACGCGGCCGCTCCGGCGGTTGAGCGAGGTCGCGGAGCGTCTGGCCGACGGGGATTTCACCGCGCGGGCCGCCCCCGCCGGCGGACGCGAGATCGCCGCGGTCGGCGCCGCCCTCAACCGGCTGGCCGAGGAGCTGCAGCGGTCCTACGGGAGCTTTCGCCTCATGTTCGAGCGCAATCCACTTCCCATGTGGGTGTTCGACCTGGAGACCCTCTACTTCCTCGAGGTCAACCAGACCGCGGTGTCTCACTATGGCTACTCGCGTGACGAGTTCCTTCGCATGCGGATCACCGAGATCCGGCCGCCGGAGGAGGCGGAGCGCGTGCGCCAGGCCTTCGCCGTCGACGGTGACGACCTGAAGCGCCACGGCCACTGGATCCACCGGCGGAAGAACGGCGAGCTGATGGACGTGGAGTCGGCCTCGCACCTCATCGAGTTCGGCGGCCGGCGGGCCCGCCTGGTGGTGGTGTCGGACGTCACCGCGCGCATGCAAACCGAAGCGGAGATCCGCGGCCTGAACGAGTCGCTGGAGCAGCGGGTCGCCGAGCGCACCGCCCAGCTTGCGGCGGCCAACGGGGAGCTGGAGGCCTTCACCTACACGGTGTCGCACGACCTCAAAGCGCCCTTGCGCGGCCTGGCCGGCTTCGCCCTCGCCCTGCGGGAGGACCACGCCGACCGACTGGACGACGACGGCCGGCGCTACCTCCGCCTCATCGAGGCGGGGGCTATCCGCATGGGGGAGCTCATCGACGATCTCCTCCGGTACTCGCGGGTCGAGCGCCGACCCATGACCCGGAGACGCGTGTCCCTGCGCCCCCTGGTGGAGGGCGTCTGCGAGGAGCAGGCCGATGACATCCAGCAGGGTGGACTTGTCCTCGACCGGAGGGTCGACGCCGAGTTCGTGGAGTGCGAGCACGAGGGGCTGCGGGAGGCACTGCGGAACCTCATCGGCAACGCGGTGAAGTTCACCCCGTCCGGTGGCACCATCACCGTCGGCGCGCGCGCCGACGCCGGCGCGACGCTGCTGTGGGTCGCGGACACGGGCATTGGCTTCGACATGAAGCACCACGACCGCATCTTCCAGATCTTCGAGCGGTTGCAGCGCCAGGAGGACTACGCGGGCACCGGGGTCGGCCTCGCTATCGTGCGCAAGGTGGCGGAGCGGCACCACGGACGCGTCTGGGCGGAGTCGGAGCCCGGAAAAGGCAGCACCTTCTTCCTGTCGCTCCCCACAACCACCGAGGGAGACCCATGAGCGATCCGGCCCCTATCCTGCTCGTCGAGGACAATATCGCCGATGTCGAGCTGACCCTCCGCGCATTCAAGCGGCGTCGCATCTCCAACCCCATCGTGGTGGCGCGCGACGGGGAGGAGGCGCTCGACTATGTCCACCGCCGGGGCGCCTTTGCCGACGGCGCGCCCACGCCCGGCATCGTCCTGCTGGACCTCCGCCTCCCCAAGGTGGACGGGCTGGACGTGCTGAAGGAGCTCAAGGGGCATCCGGTGTATCGTCACGTGCCGGTGGTGGTGCTCACCACCTCGGCGGAGGACCGGGACATCAAGCGCAGCTACGAGCTGGGCGCGTCCAGCTACATCGTCAAGCCCGTCGAGTTCGAGAAGTTTCGCGACGTCGTGGAGCGCATCGACCTCTACTGGATCGTGACCAATGTGCCGTACCCCGCGGGCCAGGCGGGCTGACATGCCATGGACACGATCCGCGTGCTTTACGTCGAGGACGACGCCACCGACCGCGAGCTGACCGCCCGCCACCTCGCGCGCCACGCGCCCCACATCAAGCTGGAGCTGGCCACCACCGTGGCCGGGGCCGTCGACGTCCTGGAGGGCGGCGGGGTCGACCTCGTGCTGTCGGACTTCCGCCTGCCCGATGGAACCGGGCTCGACGTGCTGGAGGGCGTGACGGCGCGAAACCTTTCCCTTCCGGTGGTGCTGGTCACGGGCTCCGGCGACGTGGAGTCGGCGGTACGCCTGCTCCAGGCCGGCGCCGCCAACTACGTATCGAAGCGGCCGGGTTATCTCCAGACGCTGCCGGCCGTGATCAGCGACGCGTTCCGGTGGTACGCCTCCTCGCGCGAGGTGCGGCGGGCCCCCGTCCACGTCCTGTACGTCGAGCACGAGCCGGCGGACATCGAGCTGACGCGCCGGGCCTTCCGGGAGCACGGCCGTCACCTCGAGCTCGAGGTGGTGGCCCGCGGCCGCACCGCCATCGAGCGCCTCCGCGCCATTCCCTGCGACCTCCTCCTCCTCGACTATCGCCTGCCGGACATGACCGCCATCGAGATGCTCAAGACGATCCGGGAGGAAGGCCTGCGGGTGCCGGTGGTGATCGTGACCGGCCAGGGTGACGAGGAGACGGCGGTGCAGGCCTTCAAGCTCGGCGCCGCGGACTACGTGGTCAAGCGCCCCGGCTATCTGGCCAAGCTCCTCTCCACCGTCGAGATCGTTCTCAGCCAGCAGCGGCTGGCCGACGAGAAGGACGCGCTGCTCGTCCTCAACAGCCTCACGCGGTCCATCGCCACCGTGCGCGAGCTCGGAGACCTCACCGCGCGGGTGACGCGGGCGGCGGTCGAGCTGCTGCGCGCGGAGAGCGGGGTGCTGTGGCTCCTGCACGAGGGCGAGCTGCGCCCCCGCGCGTGGGTAGGGATCGACGACGCGGCGGCGCGCGCCCTCGTCCGCCCGCTGGATGCCGCCGCCGCCGCCCGACTGGTCTCGGACCGTCGAGTGGACCTCGGCGCGTTCATCGGCACGGCGTCTCTCGCGCCGCCGGCCTCGCCCGAGCTGGTCGAGGGCGAGCAGACGGCGGCCGTCTCGCTGGAAAGCTCCGGCAGCCTGGTGGGGGTGCTCGCGATTTCCAGCCGCCGGCCCCGGCAGTTCAAGCCGCTCGAGGAGCGGCTGCTCACCGCGCTCGCCGACCACTCCGCGGTGGCCATCGAGAACACCCGCCTCTACGAGGAGCTGAAGAATCGCCACGAGGAGCTGCGCCGCACCCAGGCCCAGCTGCTCCAGACGGAGAAGATCGCCGCCATGGGCCAGCTCCTGGCCGGGGTCGCCCACGAGCTGAACAATCCCCTCTCCGTGGTCATCGGGCAGGCCCGGCTCCTGGAGATGAAGACGAAAGACGCGGGGGACGCCGAGCGCTCGCAGAAGATCGCGGCGGCGGCGGACCGCTGCGGGCGCATCGTGAAGAATTTCCTGGCCCTCGCCCGCCAGCATCCCCCCGAGCGCCAGCTGGCGGACCTGAACCAGGTGGTCCGCGACGCGCTGGAGCTGGTGGGCTATCAGCTCCGCGTGGCCAGCGTGGAGGTCATCCTCGACCTCGCGGCGCCGTCCTCCGCCCTGTGGGCCGATCCGCATCAGCTCCATCAGGTGGTTCTCAACCTGGTGACCAATGCCCACCACGCGATGCGGGAGACGCCGGCGCCGCGCCGGCTCCGCCTGGCGACGCGCTTCGACGCCACCCACGCGAGCATCGAGGTGTCCGACACCGGCCCCGGCATCCCGGCCGACGTGCTGCCCCGCATCTTCGAGCCCTTCTTCACCACCAAGCCCGCCGGCCAGGGCACCGGGCTCGGGCTGTCCCTGTGTCAGGGGATGGTCGAGGCCCACGGCGGCACCATCCGGGTGGAGAGCGAGGTGGGTCGGGGCACCACCTTCGTGGTGTCGCTGCCCATCCAGGCCCTGCCCGTCCTCACCATGAAGTCCACGCCGGGCGAAACGACCGAGGTGCGCCGCGGGCGTATCCTCGTGGTGGACGACGAGCCGGTGGTGCTCGAGGTGCTGGCCGGGCTGCTCGGGCTACAGGGACACACGGTCGAGACGGTGGGCAGCGGGAGTGCCGCGCTGGAGAAGATCGCGGCGGGGTCCTACGATCTCATCTTCAGCGACGTCCGCATGCCGGGCCTCGACGGGCCCGGGCTCTATCGAGAGATCTCGGAGCGATATCCCGCGCTGCTCTCCCGGCTGGTTTACATCACCGGAGACACGCTGAGCCCGGACGTGGAGGCCTTTCTCTCTCGCACCGCCGTCACGTGCCTCACCAAGCCGTTCGTCTTCGACGAGCTGCAACGGGTGGTCGGCCGCTTTCTGTCCACCGGCCTCTGACCCGCGTCCTCGGCCCGCCTCCGGGATCGAGTAGTATGGGGGCCGTGTCCGCGACCGACAATGGCCTGGGTTTCACCCCGCGCGAGCTGCGCGGCCTCCGCGCGCTCCGCACGCCGGCGGGGATCCAGCGCGCGCTGGATGACATGCCGTATCACCTCGCCACCACCGCGTGGTCGCCGCGGCGCGTGTGGCGCGAGGGGACGGCCCACTGCCTCGAGGGCGCAGTCTTCGCGGCGGCAGCGCTGCGCGTGCTGGGCTTCCCGCCGCTGCTCCTGGACCTCGAGGCGGTGCAGGACTCCGACCACGTGCTGGCGGTGTACCGGGTGCGCGGGCACTGGGGCGCCATCGCGAAGTCGAACTTCTCCGGCCTGCGGTTCCGCGAGCCCGTGTATCGCACGCCCCGCGAGCTGGCGATGAGCTACTTCGACGACTACATGAACTTGCGGGGCGAGCGGACGCTGCGCGCGTATTCCCAGCCCCTGAATCTGGCGCGCTTCGACCGTGCCCGCCCGGGCTGGATGACGGGCGACGTGGACTGCTGGTGGATCGCCGAATATCTCGTCGCCGTGCCCCACACGGGGCTGATCGCGCCGGCGATGATCCGGAGTCTCAGCAATATGGGACGGCGCTCGCTTCGCGCGGCGCTCGTCGGTTACCGCGGGCCCGCTCGGACTCGCTGACAGGAGGACCACCATGTCCAACCCCATCCCCCTCGATGCCCATCAGCCGCTCCAGGCGGTGCACGCCGACGCCCGTAACTGGGAAACGCTGCGCTGGCCCGGCCAGTGGAGCAAGATGCTCTTCCACCCCCGGCCGGAGCGCCCCACCGAGCCCAACGCGGGGCTGGTGCGGTACGAGCCCGGGTCGCACCATCCCTTCCACAAGCACGATTTCGCCCAGGTCTGGTACATCCTCGAGGGCGAGTTCCGGATCGGCGAGGCGACCTACGGGCCCGGCACCATGCTCTTCTATCCGGACCCTCACTTCGAGCCGCCGCTGTCCACCACCACCGGCGGCCTCATGCTCTTCGTCCAGTACCAGGGTCCGGACACCGGCGGGCGCCCGATCT
>WNFK01069951.1_pt1 | contig 31213 bp, 25 predicted proteins | sample 5400281 | NCBI WGS metagenome assembly WNFK01 (sample SAMN13153350, study PRJNA577476) | soil metagenome | isolation source: 20 cm soil on Douglas fir-dominated hillslope | place: USA:California | collected 2013-09-17
AGTTTCTCGACCTCCCGCTGACGTTCCGGAGAAAGTCGCGGCTTTTCCGGGACCGGGGCCGCGGCACGGTGGGATTCAACCTCCACGCGCCGCTCCGGCGCTCCGGCGCTCTTCCTGGAGGAAGTCTTCCCAATCGCGTGCGCCCCAGCGACGGTAGGGCTCGTGTCCGAGGAATTCGCTGCCGTGGTGTCCGAATCGGTTAGGGCTTGGCTCCGGAGAATCACGCCCCGTGCGGCAAGGCGGTCTCCCGCGATCCGGGCGCGAACCTGTCCCGCCACGGCGGCCGTGTCGTCCGGAGCGATCGCGACGGCGCGCCCGAATGCCGCGGCAGCCGAGGCGTAATCACCATGGGCCTCGAGCTGGCGCCCCTTCTCACGGTGACACAGCGCTTCGAGCGCCCGCGCCTCCAGCTGGCCCGGGTAGAGGATCGCGATCGTCGCGAGGACCTCCAGAGCTTTGTCGAAGTCGGAGTCAGCCTGTGCGGCTTTCGCCCGCGCGAGCAGATCCTCGAGCTGCTGGGTCTGGCGTATCTGAAACGCTTCGTCGAGCTTCGCCTGAATGTCCGCTTCCTGGGCGCGTGAGGCCGCCTCCCGCTGCTGCGCCAGCGTGCGACCGAGGGATCGGGAGATGCCGACGCGATGGACGCTCGAGAGGTCCCCATCCCCGAAGGCGTAGTCCACGACGAAATCGCGCCAGGCGACGGCCATGCCCGCGGCCAGACGGCCGCCGTTTATACCGGTTCGGATCCCGAGGAGAGGGTGCACCCGAACTTCGAGGCCGGCGTGCACCTTGGTTGTGACCGCCCGAGACTTCTCGAGGTCCAGGGTGAAGAGCGCCGGCCGACCGGCGATGGATGGGTGCTGGTAGGAGAACCCTGTTCGAATCACGCTCGGATCGTGGACGCTTTCCTGGTCCAGGCGGATGGATGGTTGAACGACGTTTCGGACGGAGAGGCCCCAGGTGAGGCGCTCCATCCACTCCGCGGGGGTTCGCAGCAAGGCGGAGGGGCGAGCCAGAACGCCCAGATCGGCGCCGAGGCCGCTCCCGCTGAAGCCGGCCAGACTCTGACGCTGGAGCTTCACCGTTCCCCCGACGCTGACCGCTTCCGAAACGGGTCTCCCGAACCCCAGGGCGATCTCGGTCTCCGAGTTCGAGAGGTTATCGCCCAGGAGAACATTTCCGTCGTCGCGGCTCTCGATTCCGTCGATTCCGAAATGGCGAACCGAAATTCCCGCCGTGCCCCACCGCCAGCTCGGAAGCACGACGGAGAGGTAGTCCTCTCGCGACTCGAGATCGACGTACCCGGAGTGGGTGGCCTGGAGCTCCAGACGCTGAATGACACCCAGACCGCCCGCGTTCCAGATCATCGCGCTCGCGTCGTCCGCGACGCCGACGAAGGCGCCCCCCATGCCGAGCGCGCGGTTGCCCGCGCCCGAGGCGAAGATGGAGCGTGTTCCGCCGTCCTCGGCCGCATGGGCGACGGAGATCCCTGAGAGCAGTACGGCCAGTGGGCAGACCCATCTCGCCCATCGCACCGTGGTCGTTCTCATCGGACGACGGCCACCTTGCGGCGCACGCGCTCTCGGGAGCCGTCGGCGAACGTGACCGTGAGCTCCGCGATGTAGACGCCGTTTCGTACGACGCTGCCGTTCCCGTTCCGCCCGTCCCAGAGATCGCTCTGGTTCATTCCTGCCACGCGCGCGGCATCGAGAAGCAACGTCGCGACCCCGTCGCCGGCTGGCGTGTAGATCTTGAGGGTCACCCGGCCCGGGTCCCGGAGGTAGTAGGCGAACGCGGTCGCACCGCGACCTGCCGCGAACGGATTCGGAAAGTTCGAGTAGCTGTCATGTAGGGTGGCGGTGGCGAACACTCCGGCACCGGTCCATATGGGAAACGCGACGGTTTGAGCCGGTGCGATCCTTATTTGCAAGAGCGCGCTCGAGGGCTGAACGACGCCGATGCCCGAGGCGTCGCATCCCAGGCGGAAGCTCGAGGGATATCCTGTGACCGCCGTGATCCAGCGCACCTCCAGCGTGATGGGATTTCCCGGCGGAACGCGCAAAGGCGTGGGCGCCGGAATCACCGCGAGGGTGGAGTCGGGCAGGAGGGCGCCGCTTTGTGCCCAAAGGGCGCCCTGCCGGTAGATTTCCACGCGCGTCGCGGCGCTACCCACGGGGACCGCGGCCTCCAGCTGGTCGGAGGCGCGTAGCACCAGGTGGTCGATCAGGATCGAGTCCGAGCCTTGAGGGGCGGTGTTGTTCAGGGTCAGGTGGCCGGCCACAACCGTACGGCCGTCCGGTGCCACGGCCGCCGGCATCTGGCTCACCAGATCCACGAGAAGCTCCCGCGGAGGTGACTCGAGACGGCAAAGCCCGGACACAAGAGGCAGCTCGGAGCCGGCGCTCGCTGCTTCGGCGACCGCGGTTCCCAGATTCGCGTCTTCCGCGTGGATCCCGTCCGAGAAGATCATGAACTCGATCGATCCCACCGGCGCCGCCGCGGAAAAATCGGCGACCAGCTCGACGGCGGCGCTGTCGTAAGGCTCGAGCAGGGGGCGTGGAAGCGGAATGGTCACGCTGCCTCCTGAAGAGGGCGGATTCGTTACCTCGGCCATGGGCACGCCGTTCCAGATCACGGCAACCCGGCTGAGATAGGTCGAAGGCACCAGGGGGCGGCGGGATTCGTCCCGGCACTGGATCGTCAAATCATCGATCGCGATCCGCGCGGTGCCGGCGGAGCCCGGATGGCGCAGCGTGACGCTCATCGCCCGCACATCGGCGGTCCCGACCGTGGACCTCTGCGGGAAGAGGGGAGTTCCCTCGACGCGGAGCGTATCCGCCCGAGCCTCCACGACAACCGTGTTTCCCGTGACCTGGCCGCCGGCGTAGACCGCCGGAACGGGATCGCGGGTGTTCGCGTCCCGCGCGTCAAACGTGGTCGGATCGAGGAGACGGAGGCGGACCGCTCCCAGCGGGCTTCCGCTCGAGACGTCGCCGCGGATGAAGAGATCCACCAGCGCATTCGCGGGAACGTTGAGCGGTAGACTCAGCGTCAGGGCGAGCGCGGGACCGTCGCTGGGCGAGAGCACCCGGGCGGCCAGAAGCTGGAACGGTGTCTCGACGCGCAGGAAGCTGAGGAAATCCGCAGGCCTCGGAACCGCCGCGCCGTTCGTGTCCTCGACCACCACCGAGAAGCCGAAGACGCGGACATCGGACGTAATGCCCGCGACCCCTGGGCTCTCGAGGCGCACGCGCAGAAGCTCGACGCCGGCCTGGCCCCGCCCGACACGGTGGACAACGACCGTGTCGGCGGCAACGTCGATCTCGGTTGCCTGTGACCCCACCCGCGCCACCGCGGTCAAAACCGGATAGGTTCCGCCCTGCAGTGCGACCGAGACCGGCGCGCCGCTCAAAGCGTCCCGCGCCGAGAAGACGGTGCTGTCGGTGATCGCGAGCCGGAACGCGGGCACCGTCGTGGACGACGCGATGTCGAGCGCGATGGTGAGTGCCGCGCTTTCCCCCGCGGGTATCGAGACCGGGGAGGCGAACGTCAGGTCGATCTCAGTGCCCGAAGACTCGATCGAGGACTTGCGCAGGACTACTTCCGCTCCGTTGCTCACGACGACCTGGCTCACGATGGAGGAAGGGACGATCCCGGCTCCGGTGCCGTTCTCGACCTGCACGCGCAGCCCGAGGAGACGAACGGGGGACGACTCGGGACCGCCGGGGTTGTTGAAGGTGAGCGTCATCGCGGCGACGTCGGTCTGTCCGCCGTTGACCGATGCGGGCAAGGACGAGGTCGCCGTGAAGTCCAGGCTCTGGGTCCTTGTGAACACCTGGTGCGTGTTCGAAGAAGTGGGGAGGGAATTGCGCGGGGCACCGCTGGGCGAACCGGTTCCTCCGGTGCTTCCCGTCAGCCGCACGTCGCCGGCGCCGGCAGCCGTGTAGACCCAGAGGAACGAGTCCTGAGCGCCGGGTGCGAGATTGAAGGACGGCGGCGACGGACCAGAGACGGGGGTGAGGCTCCCGCTCCCGGCGGGGGAAAGGGCCGAAGGCGCGATACCGTTCACCGACTCGCTGCCGGCGTTTCGCACGATCATGATCGCATTCACCGTCTGCCCGACCGTGCTGGCGTGCGGCAGGATCTCGATCGAGGCAAGGAGCGGCGCATTGCTCAGGAGAACGCCGTTTGGAGCCGCGACCGGGCCATCCAGCGGCCCGTCGTTTCCGGAGCCCACGGTCACGCCGCCGATGGGTATCGCGAGGCGGACGGTGGCGGAATCGGCGGGAGAGGCGGAAACCGTCAGCGACACGAAGAGCCGCGCTCCCGCGCCGGCCAGCGCCTCTGCGAGCACCGCGCTTTGCCAGTGATCCGCCTGCCAGGTCAGCGGTCCGAGATCGCGATCGTCCCCGGATCCGGGCGTGAACTGACCATCCCCGCCGTCACCCCATAGGCGGAGCTCGGCGATGTCGCCGGGGCCGCCTGTTCCAAGATTGACGAGGCGTAGCCCGTCGAGGACGTCGTCGTCGTAACCGTTCCGGGGGAGGAGGAGATCCATGACCAGCGCCGGGCCCTCGCCGCGACCGAGGGTCGTCGCAGGAGTTTCAAAAACCGCGATTTGCGCCGCGACCATTCCGTCGACGGTGATTCGGGCGCCGGAGTCGAGCGGCCAGTTCGCGAAAATGCGGGTGGAGTCGTCGAAACGGACCTGCGACGCTCCGCGAACCGAGACGGAAAGGATGTCCCCGTCTCTTGCGTCGGCGAGGGACAAATCACCGGTCAGGAAGAGCTCCCCTTTATTGCCCGGCGCGAGCGGCCAGGCCAGGCCGCCAAAATGCGCCTCGCCATCCATGAAGTGCGCCGTTCCGAGGAGCGGATCCTCCGCGAGGCTGCCCAGCACCCCGTCACCGTTTCCGTCGAACCGCAGCGCCAGCTGGCCGAGCTCGGAGTCCAGCTCAGGGATCGACCCGGGACCCGACGCTTCATTGGTGAAGGCGAACTCGGAGAGCGTACGTGAGTTCGCGTACGAGTTTTCGACGACGATGTGCGCCAGCGGCACGTCCCTCCGGCCCGGAGACGCGGACTGAGACGGAACGGGCGCCGCGGCCAGCGTGATCCGATCGGCGGTGCTGATGTTGAGGGGATACGGGTTGTCCACGATCCGATCGAGCGGACCGTCGTTCGCGCTGGCCATCCCGACACCGACGTCCGGGAGCGTCGGAAGCGCGAGACGGATCGTATTCCCGTCCGTGGCGAAGTCACCGAGATCCACCGAGAAGAAAACCCGGAGGCCACCGGGCGGCACATTTTGCGAGATCCCGGTGAGCTGCCAGCGGTCCCCGGTGAATAGAAGCGTTCCGAGGAGTTGATCCGAGGCCGGATCGAACAGGGAGTCCCCATTGTCCGCCCATGCACGAACCGCCGCGATGTCGGATCCCGGCTTCGCGATTCCCTCGTTGATGATCGCCAGCTTCTCGAGTCGATCGCTCTTGTATCCGTTCGGTGGAAGCAAGACATCGAAGGCGAGGTTATCGATCGAACCCGCAAGGAGCCTTGCAGGTCCAACCGCCACGACCGGCATCTGTGCCGCGGAGGCGCCATCCAGGACGATCGATCCCGCCGGTTCGACCGGCCAGGCGTTGTCCGTCGTGGTTGGCTGGCTGAAGGTCAAGTCCGATGGGCCCTGGATGGAAAGATCGAGGTTGTCGCTATCGCGAACCGTGAGGGGGATATCGGTTATCACGAAGAGCGTGACCGATCCGAGGAACGGGATCGCCACGTTGAGTGGGGAAAACCGGAGAACGCCGCCGGATGCAGCGGTCTGGGTGAGGGAATCGTCTAGGGCCGGATTGAACGTCTTGTCGCCGTCGTCGAGGTATATGCGCGGCTGTCCCAGCTCGGCGTCGAGCTTGCTTTGATTGCCCGGCCCCAGAGACCTGTTCGTGAACCGGACCCCCTGTAGCGTCACCGGGAGCGACGTGCTGATCGTCAGCGTGAAGCACAGCGCGTTGGTTTGGCCCGGAAGCAGGGTCTGAAAGCTCTGTGACCCACTCACCGTGGCGGCGTGCGTGGAGTTGGGAAACGCCGCGAGCGCAAGCGAAGAACAAAGGGAAGTGATCGCGACCAGGAGTGTTCTTCCGATCGCGGTCACGCGAGCTGGCCCACCCCGCCCTGACATCGCGGTATCACGCTTCCGCATAATGAAATAGGTATCGGCTATCGGCTTCGTTGGCTTAAGCGGGATTCGATCGAGCCACCCCCCGCCGGTGACGGTGATAGGCTCTTTATGTCGAAGATTGACCGTGGCTTTGGCGGCTGGTCCGATCGAGCCGCGGCCGCGGATTTCGTCAACCGGACGGCGCGGACGAGAAGCCCTTGATGCAGCATTTCGCTCAAGAAGGGGCGAGATCGCGCCGATTACAAGATGGGAGGCGCGCCCCATGCGAATGCGATATCTGAGGGGCTTGGTGCTCGCGGGCGTGGCGTTCCTCGCCGTTCGTCCCGTCTCCGCGGGGACGATGACGGGTGGGGCGGGGGTTGACTATCAGACCGGGCCGGAAGCTCAGTCGTATCGAAGCGCGCTCCTCTTCGGGTCGGCAGACCTCGCGTCGGGGGATTTCACGGTCGCTGCGGTTCGCTTCGGCGACAGCTCGATCGGGCCGGGCATCAGCGCGTTTGCGAATGCGGGCCTGCGGATCACATCCGCATCCCGGCTTCGTGTGATCGGCCTGCGCACGATCGGTGACAGCGCCTACCGCGCATGGCGAGTGCGCGCTGGTCCGGAGCTCAACCTGACTTCGGAGGTGACTCTTGGGGCCTACTATCTCCGCGCCCAGGACAACTCCGCGGGGGACTTTGACGCTGGTGGAGTTGAGTTGAGTGTCCCGATCGCCCGGGGCGTATCGGGGCAAGTTGGATCTTCCTATGGGAAATGGGACGGCGGCGCTACGACCGCCCAGGGGATGATGGCTGGAACATGGCACGCCGGTTCGCGGGTCCAGTTCCTGTGCGAGGTCGACGTCGGCCGCAACGTCATGACGACGTCGTCGTCGGCACCATCGGGCGGTGGAATCCTAGGAGGACTACCGATCACCGGCGGTCTAGGGAATGGGGGCTCGGTCACGGAGTCGAGAACCGAGAACCGTGTCACCGCCACAAGCCAGCTTGGCGTTCGGTTTTTGTTTCCGTGAGCAGTTCGGGGGGTCCCACAGCGCGCAGCGGAGTCATCTGTTGCGCGCGCAAAGGAGGTTGAGGATGAAATCGATCACCGGTGCTTTGTTGGGCGGGGTCCTGGTCCTGGCTTCAGTGGGGACCGCATTCGGGCAGGTAAGCGATCCGGCCGCATCCGGCGCCGCTTCCACCACCACGGGTACACAGAGCACCCTCGAGGCGCAGCCGCCTGCAGCGCCAGCCCAGGTGCAGGCAGAAACGCAGGCGCAAACGGCGACAAGCGCCGAGGCAAGCGTGGACGCCAACGCCGCTCTCAAGACGGTCCGGGACCGGGCGAAGGGCGCTCCCGCCAAGACGCGCGAGGCGGTGGAGAAGAAGCTGACGGAGATCTCCAAGGAGATCGATGCTGAGGCGACCGCGAAGGGACATGCCGTCGTGGCGGATCGCGTAGCGGCAGAATTCGGCATGACCACCGAGACTCTCATGGCGGAGCAGAACACGCTCAACACCGGTTGGGGCGACCTTGTGATCGCTCACACGCTTCTTGCGAACGCAAAGACCCCATTGACGACGGAGCACCTCTTTTCGCTGCACCGGTCGGGATTCGGGTGGGGTCAGATCGCCTACGGGCTCAACCTCCGCTTGGGCGAGGTTACAGCTGCCGTGAAGAGCGAGGGGGGAGTCGCGACGGGGCTGACGAAGGCTGACGGCAAGGCTGCCATGATCCACAGCGGAGTCCGTGTGGGCGCTACCACCAAGACGAGCGCGGCCGCAGGAAAGACGAGCGTGGGCGCCTCGAGCGGCGTGGGAGTAGGAGTGAAGGTAGGACAGTAGTCGAGCGGTCAAGACCGACTCGATCGGTAACGCATTCGCCCCGTCGGGCTCCGGCCCGCGGGGCGATTCTCTTTATGTGCTTGTGGACGGGGCCTGTTACTGGAAGGCTGCGCTCCATGCGGACGAGCGCTGGCGCGAAGGAGGATCCACTTTCCCCGGGAGCGGTCGTCACCCTTCTGCGCGACCTCATCCGGATTCCGTCCGTGAATCCCAAAGTCGCGGCGGAGGAAGCGCACGGGGAAGAAAAGGTCGCGGCATTCGCCGCCGAGTGGCTCCAGGCTCGGGGCGTCAAGGCATGGCTCGACGAGGTCGCTCCGGGCCGTCCCAATGCGATGGGTGAGGTGGGGGATGCGGACGGGCGCGCGCTCGTCCTTTGCGCGCATCTCGACACGGTCGGCACGGCCGGGATGACGATCCCTCCGTTCGAGCCCAGCGTAGACGGAGGCCGCGTCTACGGCCGCGGATCCTACGACATGAAGGGCGGCGTGGCTGCGGTGATGTGCGCGGCGGCGGCGCTGGCGCGTACAAGATTGGGTGGCCGGATCCTGGTCGCGCTCGTCGCCGACGAGGAATACGCGAGCGAGGGTGCCGAGCACTTCGTCCGGAATCACACGGCCGACGGGTGCATTCTCACGGAGGGCAGCGAAGGGAAGCTGATCCTGGCCCACAAGGGCTTCGTTTGGGTCGATGTCGTCACGCGGGGTCGGGCGGCCCACGGCAGCCGCTGGGATCTGGGCCGGAGCGCGATCGGCCGGATGGGGCGGATCATCGCGGCGCTCGAGGAGTTCGATTCCTTGAAGCTCCGGGGACGGGTCCACCCTCTTGTCGGCCCGGCGTCCATGCATTGCTCGCTCATCGAGGGCGGCGTCGGGGTCTCGACCTACGCACCCGAGTGCCGGATGCAGGTGGAGCGGCGCACGCTGCCCGGCGAGACCCCGGAGCAGGCGATCGATGAGATCGAGAATCTCGTGCGCGGCATCGGAGAAGATGCGGAGGTCACGCTTCGCTTCTCCCGCGTTCCCCTGCTCACCGATCGAAACGCCCGAGTCGCTCAGTGCGCGCGTGACTCGATCGCGGCGGTGGCTGGGGCCGTCCCTGAGGAGACCGGCGTCGGGTACTGGATGGACGCGGCGGTTTTCGCTGCGGCAGGGATCCCAAGCGTGAATTACGGTCCGACGGGAGCCGGTGCCCACGAGGCGATCGAGTGGGTCGATGCGGAGTCGGTTGTGACGTGCGCCCGCGTCCTGGTCGAAAGCGCGCGGCGTTTTCTCTCTTAGCTTCCGCGACCAGCCGACGCGTACAGGTTGCGCGCGATCATCAAGTGCCGCATGGCGTCGGATCGGCGGCCCCGTGATTCCAGCAACAGCCCGAGATTATAGTGGGCGTCCGCCGCGTCCGGGTCGCGCACGATCGCCTGCTCGTAGGCAAGAATCGCATCCTCCGGGCGGCCCCGGTCGTCGAGCAGCACGGCGAGGTTGAAGTGGCAGGTCGCGTCCTCGGGGGCACATCGCACGGCGTCGCGGTAGTGCGCCTCTGCCTTGCCGAGCTCGCCGGCCTCATGATCGAGCCTGCCCAGGTTGAGATGCGCGTCGGCGAAGTGCGGGTTGGCCTGAAGGGCCTGCATGTACGCCTGCCGCGACTCGACCGGTGACGTGTTCTCGAGCTCGCACCCAAGATGGAACCATTGCTCGGCCGAAAGCCTCGGGGCCTCGCCGGCGTCCGTCCGGATCGGACCCTCTCCCGCGACCTCTCCGGCCCCGGGGATTTCTCCGGCATCGAATTCGAGCAGGAACTGGCCCGAGTCCGGTTGCCAGGGAGCGTTCCCGTCCCAGGCGACGGCGCGATCGCCGTCGGCGAGAATCCGTATGCTCGTGAGCGGCAGGTCTCCCGCGAGCTGCCGTCGGAGGGAGGACCAGATGCGCCGCACCCGGCGCGCCGGGATCCCGGCCTCGAGCAGGCCCCGGGTGGTGCGGAGCAGCAGGAGCTGCTGAAAGGTGAACTCGGGACGGCCGCCCGGTCCGGGTTCCGGGGTGACCCCTCCCAAGCGGGCCAGGGTCCTGACCCTGGCTTCAGTGGACTGGAGGATCCGGGCCGTGTCGCGGGTAGAAAAGTGCTTCGTCGCGTCCATGCTCCACCGCCTCCCCAGCTACCTTGACGCTCGCTTGCTCTCCTTGGCGGCAGGCTCGGTGCGCTTCGCCCTTACGGCCGGTTTCTTGCCCTCCGGTTGGCCGGCCTTGGGGCCGCGCTTCTCGAGGCTCTGCTTGAGCGCGTCCATGAGATCGATCACCTGCGTGCGCTGAACCTGCGGGCCGATGGCCGTGATTTCCTTGCCCTCGACCTTCGAGTCCGCGGCGGAAAGGACGCGCTGGCGATACTCGTCCTGGTATTTCTCGGGCTTGAACTCCGTCCCCGAGAGCTCGTCGATGAGGCGTTTGGCAAGATCCAGCTCCCCGGGCTTGATCGCGGCGTTCGCCCCTTTGTCGACCTCGCCGAAATCCCGCACCTCATCGGCGAAATACATCGTGTGGAGCATCAACCCGTCCTCGCTGGGGCGGATGAGCACGAGGCTCTCCTTCCCGCGCATGACGAACTTCGCGAGCGCGACGCGCCCGGTCTTGATCATGGCGTCGGACAAGAGCCGGTAGGGCTTCTCGCCGCCCTTATCGGGACCGAGGTAATACGTCTTTTCGAAATAGATCGGGTCGACCTGCTCGAGCGGTACGAACTCCGCGATGTCGATGACCTTCGAAGCCTCGCCCTCGAGCCCCTTCAGCTCCTCTTCGGTGAAGCGCACATACTGGTCCTTTGCGAACTCGTACCCTTTGACCAGGGCCGAGCGGTCGACGACCTCGTTGCAGACGGGGCAGACCTGCTGCTGTTTGATTCGGCTACCGCACTTCTCGTGGAGCAGGTTGAACGACACTCCAGCCGACGAGGTGGCCGTGTACATCTTGACTGGGATCGAGACGAGGCCGAACGACAGCACCCCCGATCCTACGGAATGTGGCGGCATGCTCAGTCCCTCCAATACTGGGTAGCACGAGGCTATCACCATGCTCTGCTATACTCAACGCCAAGTCCGATATCGACCGCTCAGGCCTCGGCCTAAAGGCCGCGGGGCCGGCGCCGAGGCCATCCCGTGAGTAAAACCCGCGACCCCCATCTCGAAGACTACCGCCGCAAGCGCGATCCCGTCCGCACGCCCGAACCGTTTGGTGCGGGCGATTCTCCCCCGTCCGGCCGCGCCATTCCCGCGGCAGGCCCCGGTTTCGTCGTCCAGAAGCACTGGGCGCGCAACATGCACTTCGATTTGAGGCTCGAGTTGGACGGCGCGCTCAAGAGTTGGGCGGTGCCCAAGGGGCCATCGACGCGTGTTGAGGAGAAGCGGCTCGCGGTGCACGTCGAGGATCATCCGCTGGAATACGGGAACTTCGAGGGGGTGATCCCGTCCGGGAACTACGGCGCCGGGTCCGTGATCGTATGGGATCGCGGCTGGTTCCGCTCGTTCAAGCCCGAGGATCCGCTCGAGCAATACGCGCGCGGCAAGATGGAGCTGGAGCTGTTCGGGTTCAAGCTGCGGGGCCGATGGACTCTCGTGCGCATGGGGAAGAAGGAGAAGGAGTGGCTCCTTCTCAAGAAGGCCGACGGGTCCGCGACCGAGTATGAAGCGATCGATCGCTATCCCGAGTCCGTGATCTCCGGCCTGACCGTCGAGGAGATGCGCGACGTGCCCGGCACGGTCGCCGCGGTTCGGGATCGGCTCCGGTCCCTGAATGCGCCGAGCGGGAAGGCATCGGCGCGCAAGGTCCCGCTCACGCTGGCCACTCTGGCCACGCATCCTCCCTCGGGCCCCGAGTGGTGCTTCGAGATCAAGTACGACGGCGTGCGGGTGCTTGCCTGGCGCAAGGACGATGAGGTCCAACTGACCGGCCGAAGCGGAGAGGACATCACGGGCCGCTATCCCGAGATCGCCGACGCGCTACGCGCCCTCGCCATGCCCCGATTCCTGCTCGACGGCGAGATCGTTGCCGAGGATGAGGGCGGACACCCCAGCTTCCAGCGTCTCCAGGCGCGCATGGGGCTCACCCGTCCGCGGGACATCGAGGCCGCGAGGGCACGCGTGCCCGTCCGAGGCATGTTCTTCGATTGCTTGAACCTCGAGGGGCACGACCTCCGAAAGCTCCCGCTCGTTCAACGGAAGGAGCTTCTCGCCCGGGTCCTCCCGCCCTTAGGAACCGTTCAGCGCTGCGACCACGTGCTCGAGCACGGCGAGGCATTCTTCGCGGCGGCGTCGGAGATGGGGCTCGAGGGGATTGTGGCGAAGCGGCTCATGAGCCCGTATTCCGGCCGCCGCTCAGCCGACTGGATCAAGGTCAAGTGCGACCGCCGGGACGTGTTCGTGATCGGCGGCTATACCGAGCCTCAGGGCTCGCGCGCGCGGTTCGGCGCGCTCCACGTGGGACGGTACGAGGGGACGCGGCTGGTATACGTGACCAAGGTCGGCACCGGCTTCGACACGGCGGGGCTCGAGAAAATCGCACAGGCTCTCGAGCCGCTCCGGCGCGCGACCTCGCCGTTTGACGTCGGCAGCCCCCGCGGGCGCGGGAATCATTGGGTGGAGCCGCGGCTCGTATGCGAGATACGCTTCACCGAGTGGACCGGCGATGGCGGGCTCAGGCACCCGACGTTCATGGGACTGCGGCCCGACAAGAAACCCGAGGACTGCCGCCCCGAAGAGCCGCTGCGGCTCACGGAGGGGCCCATGGAGGATGGAGATCCCGCGCCGCGCGCGGAGAAGCCCGTTCGTGAGGCGACGGGCGTCCACCGCCCTTCTCCATCCGCCGCGACCCGCGAGGTTCGCCTCACGAATCTGAAGAAGGTCTTCTGGCCGGAGGGCTACACAAAGGGCGACCTGATCGGCTACTACGAGTCGGTCGCGCCGCTGCTCCTGCCGTACCTCCGCGACCGCCCGGTCGTGCTGACGCGGTATCCGGACGGCATCACGGGCAAGTCCTTCTTCCAGAAGGACGCACCCGTGTTCGTGCCCGACTGGGTTCCAACGGTGACCGTTCACTCCGACGACACCGAGCGCGACATCCGATATTTCGTGATCGACGACCTCGAGTCGCTGCGATACGTCGCCAACCTCGCCACGATCCCGCTCCATGTCTGGAGCGCGCGTGTCGGCTCACTCGAGAAGCCCGATTGGCTGGTCCTCGACCTGGATCCCAAAGAGGCGCCGTTCGCGCACGTGGTGCAAGTGGCACGCGCCCTGAAGACGATCCTCGACGATCTCACGCTGCCGAGCTACATCAAGACCTCGGGCGCGACCGGTCTGCATGTGTTGATCCCGATGGGACGCCGCTACACACACGAGGAAACCCGCACGTTTGCCCGCCTCCTCGCGATGCTGACCGTCGATGCGGTTCCCGAGATCTCGACCGTGGCGCGCGCGATCAAAGGCCGCGGCGGAAAGGTCTACGTGGACTTCGGCCAGAACGGGCGCGGCAATACGATCGTGGCGCCCTATTCGGTGCGTCCCTTGCCCGGCGCGCCGGCTTCGTGTCCCTTGCGCTGGGACGAGGTCACGGCGCGGCTCGATCCGGCGCGATTCACAATCAAGACGCTGCCGAAACGCTTCGAGAGCATGGCCGATCCGATCGTCGAGGTCCTCGGGGAGGGCGTGGACGTGGCTGCGGCAATCGCGGGGATCGAGCGGCGGATGGACCCAGGGGCCGCCCGGAAGGAAACCCCCCGGAAGGGAGCCCCCCGGAAGAGGGGACGCTCGTGACCGCCGCAACCGAGCTTCGGTTCCAGGCGAGCCGCTCCTCAGGCGAGGTCTCCGCGCTGCTCGAGCTTCCCGACTCCGCGCGTTGGCTCATGGTGCTGGGTCACGGTGCCGGCGCCGGCATGCGGCATCACTTCATGGATGATGCGGCGGCCGCCCTGGCCTCTCACCAAATCGCGACGTTCCGCTATCAGTTCCCGTACATGGAGAAGCGGACCTCACGTCCCGACCCGCAGCCCGTTCTGCTCGCTACCGTCCGGTCGGCAGTCGCCGCGGCACACGCCGCGGCCGGAGACCTGCCTCTTCTGGCCGGCGGGAAGTCGATGGGTGGGCGCATGACCTCCCTAGCCTCCGCGGAGGACGGTCTCCCCGACGTGAAGGGGCTCGCGTTCTTCGGCTTCCCCCTCCATCCTCCCGGAGCGCCGGGGACCGGACGGGCGGAGCACCTCGAGCGAGTTAGAACACCGATGCTTTTCCTGCAGGGAACGAGGGACAAGCTGGCGGACCTCGGGCTCCTGGGCCCGGTGATCGAGCGGCTCGGCTCGAAGGCAACGCTTCACATCGTGGAAGGCGGCGACCACTCGTTCGCGGTGCCCAAACGCTCGGGCCGGAGCCTCGAGGACGTCCTCGAGGAGCTGGCGCGGACCGTGGCGGCGTGGGCGGAGCGATTGACCTAGCATATCAAGGGAGTGCGCATGCGAATCCGGGTCGGTACCAGCGGGTGGTCGTACAAGGAGTGGAAGGGGCATTTCTATCCCGAGAAGCTCGCCGCCAAGGACATGTTGCACTACTACGCAGAGCGCTTCCCTACGGTCGAGGTGAACAACACCTTCTACCGGATGCCGAACACCGCCACCCTCGAGAGCTGGTCGGCCGAGGTGCCCAACGATTTCGCGTTCGTGCTCAAGGCATCCAAGCGGATCACCCATGACAAGCGCCTGAAGGAGGTCGCCGATTCCATGGACTACCTCCTGCGCACCGCGGGCTCGCTCGGACCGAAGCTCGGACCGTTCCTGGTACAGCTTCCGCCGAACATGAAGAAGGACGTCCCGAGGCTCCGCGATTTCCTGGCGCTCCTCGAGCCGCCCGCGCGCGCCGCGTTCGAGTTTCGACACGCCTCCTGGTTCGACGACGAGGTGTACGCCGCGTTGCGCGAGCGAGGCGCCGCGTGGTGCGTGGCGGACACAGGCGAGGAGGGCGATCCCCCGTTCGTCTCGACCGCCGGCTGGGGCTACATGCGGCTACGCCGCGTCGAATACACCGCGGACGACTTGAAATCGTGGGCGGACCGGATTCACGCCCAGACGTGGGGGGAAGTCTTCGTGTTCTTCAAGCACGAGGAAGCCGGGACGGGCCCCAAGCTCGCGGCGGGGTTCATGGAAATCTGCAAGGGGCGTTAGAGGACGCCGCGATGCCGCGAACGTCAGTATTCCACGAACGCGTCGTCCACGAAGCAGTAGAGCCATTGCTCCCCGGGTTCCGCGGATGTGACGACGGGGTGGCTGCTGGAGCGCGCGTGTTTGCTCGCGTGACGGTTCGGCGATGAATCGCAGCACAAGGTCGCGCCGCAGGTCTGGCATGTGCGGAGATGCAGCCACTGCGACCCGATCTTGACGCACTCCTCGCACTCCCTCCGCTGTGGGAGCTTGACGGTCTGAATCGCGCTGATGTGGGGGCAGGCGCCTTCCATACCCCACAGTGTATCATGTCTCCATGAAAGACGACCGCTGGCCGGCTCTGCCGTACGAGGACTGGAAGAACACGTATGCGACGCTCCACATGTGGACGCAGGTCGTGGGGAAGGTCGCGCTCGCGCTCGCGCCGCCCCTGAACCATTCGTGGGCGATCGCCCTGCAGATCACGCCTCGCGGGCTCTCCACGCGGCCCCTGCCGCACGGGCAGCGGACGTTCACGATCGAGTTCGATTTCATCGACCATGACCTCGTGATCCGGGTGTCGGACGGGACGGTCCGCAGCCTGGCGCTCGCGCCCCGATCGGTCGCCGATTTTTACCGCGACGTCATGCGTACGCTGAAGGAAATGGACCTCCCGGTGAAGATCTGGCCGATGCCGTCCGAGGTCCCCGAGCCGATCCGTTTCGATGAGGATCGGGTCCACAACTCGTACGATCGGGTGTACGTGGACCGCTTCTGGCGGATCATCGCCCAGACCGAGCGCGTGTTCCACGAGGCGCGATGCCCGTTCGTCGGAAAGTGCAGCCCCGTCCATTTCTTCTGGGGTGGCTTTGATTTGGCGGTCACGCGTTTCTCGGGCAGGATGGCCCCCCCGCGCGACGGCCCCGCCTTCATGCGCGAGGCGTACTCACACGAAGTCATCAGCCACGGCTTCTGGCCCGGAGGGGGATCCCTTCTAGCGCCCGTGTTCTACGCGTACGCCGTGCCGGAACCGCGCGGTCTCCGGGAGGCGCCGGTGCGGCCCTCCGCAGCGTTTTATAGCACCGACCTCGGCGAGTTTATCCTTCCATACGATGACGTCCGTAAGGCCGCTGATCCCGAGGGCGCCATTCGGGAGTTTGTCGACAGCACGTACGACCAAGCTGCCAAACTCGCCGGATGGGATCGCGCGGTGCTCGAGCGTGATCTGGTCGCGAAAGTAGCGAAGTAGCGTCGGGCTCGCCCTGGATGGGGCGGCCGTGCTACTTGGACGCGAGCCGCCCGCGGAGCCAGTCGACCTCGAATCGATCATCGGGGTCGAGTGCGATGCCCTCCCGGTCTAAGGTCGACTCCACCTCCGCCACGACGCCGGTCGCCCCCTCTCTCTCGCCGCGGTGAAACGCGAGGGCGGCCCCGTTCAACAGCTCCATCGCGCGATCGTACGGGTTCTTGCTTCCACGGCGAAGCCCGCTGCACTCCGCGAAGAATCGTTCGGCCGTCGCGACATCGCCTCGATGGAGACTGACGTGACCCAGGTTGTGCAGCTCAGTGCGGACCATGCCGGAATCCTGAAGCTCCCGGTTGAGCGCGAGGCTATCGGCGTAGAGAGCCGTCGCCCGCTCGTAATCACCGGACAGGCGCGTCCCGGCCGCGAGCAGGTGGAGCGGCATCACCTGGGCCTCCCGCTCGAGCCCCCGCGTGATTCGCAGCGCTTCGTCGGCGAACCGACGTACGGAGTCGTATTCGCCGGCTCGGAGTGCCACACGGCTGAGTCCCACTAGGGCCAGAGCCTCCGCTTCGGGGTCGCCGATCTCACGCGCGACCCGCAGCGCCTCGTCGTTCCGCGCCTGCGAAATCACCTGGTCGCCGGCGCGGAAGGCGAGAAGACCCTCCGCATAGAGTGCCCGCGATCGCGCGGGCGTAGGCGCGCCGGGCGGGTCCAGCGCGGCCGCGAGAAGCGTGCGCCCCTCGGCAATCGCGCCCGCGCGGAGCCACAGGCGCCACACCGCGGCCGCCAGCTCCAGCGCCGCCTCGGCGTCCCCGTTGGCAGCGAGCCACTCGATCGCCCAGCGCAGGGAATCCCGCTCCGGGCCAAGGCGCTCGGCCCAAGCATCGGCATCCTTCCCGGTGAGCTTGGCTTGCCGTCCCAGCGCAAGCATTCGTTCGGCATCCGCCCGCATCACGGTCGAAGATTCTCGCAAATCGGGGCTGCGAGCAAGGCAATCCCCGGCGAGTTGTCACGTTGCCAGATCCTCGCGCCGCCCCTAGACTCTGCGTCCCATGCTGAAAAGCACCCCCTTCCATTCCCGCACGGCGCCGTTGGTGCGCGCCCAGACGTGGCGCCGGTGGTCCGGTTACCAGATGGCGAGCGCGTACGATCCGCACCCGGACCGCGAGTACGCGGCGATCCGAAACGCCGCGGCCCTGATCGACGTCTCTCCGCTCCACAAGTACATGCTTACCGGTACGGATTCCCGCCGGCTCCTCGACCGGATGATCACGCGGGACATGACCAAGTGTTCGGTGGGCCAGGTGTATTACACGCCGTGGTGCGACGCGGCGGGTAAAGTCATCGACGATGGAACCGTGAGCCGCCTCGCCGAGACCACCTATCGACTCACCAGCGCGGACTCATCGCTCCGCTGGCTCCGCATGAACGCGGTCGGCATGGACGTTCAAATCGAGGATGTCTCCGAACGTGTGGGGGCGCTCGCGCTCCAGGGACCTCTCTCGCTCGCGATCCTCCGGCAGACCTCCTCGGCGGACCTGGCGAAGCTCAAGTACTTCCGCGTGGTGGAGACCTCGGTCGCCGGTGTCCCCGTCCATGTCTCGCGCACCGGGTACACCGGAGACTTGGGATACGAGATATGGGTGGTGGCTCCGCGGGCCGAGGAATTGTGGGACGGTCTGATCCAGGCGGGGAAGCCCTACGGGATCACCCCGGCCGGTGTGTGGGCGTTGGACATCGCGCGGATCGAGGCCGGATTGATCATGCTGGACGTGGACTACTTCTCCGCCCACCACGCGCTGATCGAGTCACGCAAGTCCTCGCCCTACGAGATCAATCTCGGCTGGGCGGTGAGCCCCGCGAAGGGTCCGTTCAACGGCCGGAGGGCGCTCGCGGCGGAGCGCGCCCGCGGGCCCGCGTGGGGGTTCGTGGGCCTCGAGCTGGACTGGGATTCGTTCGAGCGCCTGTTCCGCGCGCACCACCTTCCGCCGCACCTCTCGAACATCGCCTGGCGGTCCAGCGCCCCGGTCTATTCCGCCGGCCGCCAGGTCGGCTACGCGACAAGCGGATGCTGGTCTCCGCTCCTCAAGAAATCGCTGGCCCTCGCCCACCTGAGGGCGCCGTATTTCGATGCGAGCACGGAAGTGGAGCTTGAGATCACGGTCGAGCACCAGAGGAAGACGGCGCACGCGACCGTGCGAAAGCTCCCCTTCTTCGATCCCGAGCGAAAGAAGGCATGAGCGTCCCGCGATACGACGCCATCCTGATCGGCGGAGGGCACAACGGATTGGTGGCCGCCGCGTACCTCGCGCGCGCGGGCAGGAAAACGCTCGTGCTCGAGCGGCGCCCGGTCGTCGGCGGCGCCGCCGTGACCGAGGAGGTCTTCCCCGGATTCAAGTACTCGGTCTTCTCGTACGTGGTAAGCCTCCTACGCCCCGAGATCATCCGGGATCTCGATCTCCCGCGGCACGGGCTGCAGATCCTGCCGCTCGAGAGCACGATCACCCCGCTCGACAACGGCGACTACCTGGGCTCGTGGGCGGATCCCGACGAGGCACGGCGCGAGCTGCGCCGTCACTCGCCGCATGACGCGGACGCGATGGTGCTGTTCGGGCGGCTCATGCATCACATGGCCATGGCGGTGAAGCCCATCATCGGCATGGTTCCTCCGGACCCGGCGTCGCTCTCCCCGTCGGATCTGAACGGGCTGCTCAAGCTGGGAGGGCATTTTCGCTCGCTCGGCGGCGATCGGTTCCACGCGCTCCACAAGCTCATGACCATGAGCAGCGCGGACTACCTCGACGAGTGGTTCGAGTTCGGACCTCTCAAGGCGACCAAGTCCGCGAGCGGAATCATCGGGACGTTCCTCGGGCCGCGCTCGCCCGGGTCGGCCTACGTTCTGCTTCACCACTATATGGGCGAGATCGACGGCGCGTTCCGGGCATGGGGCTTCCAGAAGGGAGGGACCGGCGGGATCAGCAACGCAATCGCCGGCGCGGCACGCGCATCCGGTGCCGAGATCCGCACCGACGCGGCCGTGGAGCGCGTCCTCGTCCGAAACGGCCAGGCTGTGGGGGTGGCCCTCGCGAGCGGGGAAGAGATCGCCGCCGACGTGGTCGTGTCGGGTCTGGATCCGCGCCTCACGTTCACCCGGCTGGTCGACCCGGGGCTCTTGCCCGCCGACCTCCTCGACGGCGTGAGGCGCTACAAGTTCCGCGGCTCGTCGGGGAAGGTGAACTTGGCGCTTGCGGGGCTTCCCGACTTCAAATGCCTGCCGGGTCCAGGCCCGCACCTTCGCGGCGCCGTTTCCATCAGCCCGAGCGTCGAGTACCTCGAGCGGGCCTACGACGATGCCAAGTACGGCGAGTTCTCCCAGCATCCCTACATGGACATCGTGATCCCATCGATGATCGATCCGGGCATGGCGCCGCCCGGGAAGCACGTGATGAGCGTCTTCGTTCAGTACGCGCCCTACCACTTGAACGGAGGATGGACCGACGCCAAGCGCGAGGCGTTTGGCGACGCGGTGGTGAAGACGCTGGCGCGCTATGCACCCAACATCGAATCGCTCATTCTACACCGGCAGGTACTGACGCCCGCCGACATCGAGCGCATCACGGGGCTATCCGAGGGGAACATCTTCCAGGGGGAGCTAGCGCTGCAGCAGCTCTTCTTTCTCCGGCCCGTCCCGGCTTGGGCCAAATACCGCACGCCGATTCGGGGATACTGGCAGTGCGGAGCCGGGACCCACCCTGGTGGCGGGATCATGGGCGCTTCGGGGCGGCTGGCCGCCGTCGAGATCTTGAGGAATTCGCGATGACCCTGCACGCCTTCGACGCCGTCGTCATCGGCGCCGGCGCGAACGGGCTCGTCGCCGCGACCGTGCTGGGAAGGGCGGGGCTCAAGGTCCTGCTCCTCGAGCGCGGCGAAACGATCGGTGGTCAGGGCAGGTTGGTCGAATTCGCCTCGGGGTTCAGAGCGGCTCCGCTCGGCCTGGACTCCGGATGGGTGCCCCCGGTGGTGGCCCGGACGTTGGGCCTCGATGGGCTCGAGCGCGCTCCTCTCGAGTCTCCGCTGTCGGTGATCCTCGAGCCCGGCAGGGCCCTGACGCTGTCGCGGAACGTGGCCCGGGCCTCGGACGCGATCCGGTCCCACTCGGCGGGGGATGCCTCGAAGTGGCCGGTCTTCACCGCACGTCTGAGGAAGCTCGCCGGATTCCTCGAGGTCCTCTACCAGACCCCCGCGCCCGACATCGATGCCCGCTCGGTGGGCGAGATCCTCCCGCTCTTGCGGGTCGGCTTGAGGTTTCGTGCCCTGGGCCGCGAGGACATGATCGAATTCCTTCGCACGCTTCCCTTGTCGGTGTGGGAGCTGCTCGATGACTGGTTCGAGAGTGCGCCCCTCAAGGCCGCGGTCGCGGCCGGAGGAGTGCAGGGTTTGCAGCAGGGGCCGCGGTCGGGCGGTACCGGTTTCGTCCTGCTCCATCACCTGGTCGGTGCGCCGCCCGGGTCCGTGCGGGGTCGAGTGCCGTGGCGAGCGGGGCCGAGCGCGTTCACCAGCGCCGCGGAGAAAGCAGCACGATCGGCCGGCGTCACGATTCGCGTGGCCGCGCCGGTCGCCCGCATCCGGGTCCAGGACGACGCGGTCTCCGGCGTGGCGCTCGAAGGAGGCGAGGAGATTGATTCGAAGGTCGTCCTCTCGACGGCCAGTCCCGCACGAACGTTTCTCGAGTGGGTGGACCCGGTCTGGCTTGACCCGGAATTCCTTCACGCGGTGAAGAACATTCGCTATCGCGGATGCACCGCCCTCGTGCTCTACGCTCTCGGGGCGTTGCCCGACCTCACGGGGCTCGCGTCCCCCGAGGCGCTCGCGGGGGTCGTCACGCTCACCTCGAGTCTGGAGCAGCTCGAGCGCGCGGCAGACGCGGCGAAATACGGGACCGCTTCCGAGAAGCCCCACATCGAGCTGACGGCTCCGACACTTCTTTGGCCCGATCTCGCCCCGGCGGGAAAGCACGTGCTCGCGGCCCGCGTGCAGTATGCTCCTTATCGACTGGGGAACGGAGCGGCGTGGGACGCGCCGCATCGCGACGGCCTGGCCGATTCGGTAACCGGGGCGATCGACCGCGTGGCTCCCGGTTTCTCGTCCCGGATCCTCCACCGGGTGGTCTTGTCGCCCAGGGATCTCGAGGAGTTCTTCGGGCTTCACGAGGGCGCCGCCTCGCAGGGTGAGTTGGGCCTCGACCAGATCCTCTTCATGCGGCCGGTCCCCGGCTTCGGGCTCCACAACACGCCGATCGCGGGCCTCTACCTGGGCGGCGTGGGCACCCACCCGGGCCCGGGGGTTCTCGGCGGGTCGGGGTGGCTATCGGCCCAGCGCGTGCTCGGACAGCGAAGGCGAAAGGGCGGCAGCACGTGACGGAGTTTCACCCCACAGCGACGTCGTACCGGCAGGGCTCCCGCACGCTTCCTGGTGATTTCTACACCTCGTCGTCGATTCTGGCGGAGGAGAGGGAACGGATCTTCGCCCGCGGATGGAACTGCGTGGGGCGCGCCTCGCGGCTCGAAAGGCCGGGCGACTATTTTCTCTGCGACATCGCCGAGGAGTCGATCATCGTGCTCCGCGACCCCAAGGGAGTGTTCCGCGCATTCTTCAATGTCTGCCGCCACCGTGGGACCCGGATCTGCCGCGAGGCGTCCGGTCATCTGACGGGAGCGATCCAGTGCCCGTACCATGCTTGGACGTATGCCCTCGACGGGAATCTGGTCGGCGCGCCCGGGATGCAAGAGGTCTACGGCTTCGACAAGGGAACCTATCCGCTTCACACCGCGGCCGTCGCGGAATCGGAAGGGTTCCTGTTCGTAAACATCGCGCGCGACCCCGAGCCGTTCGAGGCCGTATGGGCGCCGATGCGCGAACGGATCCGTCGCTACGGCCTGGCGGGGCTCGCCGTGGGGCACAGGGTCGCCTACGACGTGGGAGCCAACTGGAAGCTCGTGTTCCAGAACTATTCCGAGTGCCTTCACTGTCCGACCATCCACCCCAAGCTTGCCTCCGTGTTGCCCTACTCGGCGGCTACATGGAAATCAAACCGCCGAACGTGAGCGCGACGATGAGCGGACGCGCGTGCGGCCGCATCGTCAGCGGCGACATCCCGGAGTCCGATCGCCGACGCGCGTACTATTACTCCCTGATGCCGAATCTGTTGCTCAGCCTGCACCCCGACTACGTGAACTACTATCTGCTCACTCCGGTGGACGTCAGGAGGACGCGGGTCGAATCCGAATGGCTTTTTCACCCGGAGACGCTCGCCGACACGGCCAACAACATCAAGGACGCGATCGAATTCTGGGACCTCACCAACCGGCAGGACTGGGACATCGTCGAGCGGAGCCAGCTCGGCATCGGATCCCGCCGGTACGAGCCCGGGCCGTACTCTCCACGTGAGAGCGTTCCCGCCGCGTGGGACCGCGAGTATCTCCGGCTCATGGGACGCGGCTAGCCGGACGCACCAGGGCTCCAACCGAGGGCGATACCGATGGAACCGATCAAGGGGCTGCACCATGTCACCGCTCTGGCCGGCGACCCGCAGGCCAACGTCGACTTCTATGTCGTCGTGCTCGGACTCAACCTCGTCAAACGCACCGTCAACTTCGACGATCCGGGAACGTACCACCTCTACTATGGAGACGACGTGGGGCACCCGGGGACGATCCTCACCTTCTTCCCTTGGCCCGGCGCTCCCCGAGGTCGCCGCGGCACCGGGCAGGCCACGGCGACCGCGTTCGCGGTGCCGCAGGGCAGCCTCGAATGGTGGACGGAGCGCCTGGCGGGGCAAGCCGTCGACTTCGATTCCGTGGAGGAGCGGTTCGGCGAGCGGGTCCTTCCTTTCTACGACCCCGATGGACTGAAGCTCGAGCTGGTCGAGCAGGAAGGTGTGGCCGGCTGGTCGTACTGGCAGGAGGGGACGATACCCGCCGCCCACGCGATTCGAGGGTTTCACGGCGTCACGCTCACGGTCGCGGGATTCGAGCGCACCGCCGAGCTCCTGGCCACCATGGGATTTCAAGCCGGCGGCAAGGAAGGGAATCGTTACCGCCACGTCGGTGGGCATCGAGAGCGTGGAGCCGCCATCGATCTCGTGTGTGCCCCCGAGATTCAACCCGGAGTCGTCGCGGTGGGCACGGTGCATCACATCGCGTTCCGCAGCGTTTCGGAAAAGGATCAGCTCGAATGGCGGGAGAAGATTGCAAAAACGGGGCTCGATGTCACCCCGGTCGTGGATCGACAGTATTTCCACTCGATCTATTTCCGGGACCCCGGCGGCGTGCTCTTTGAGATCGCGACGGATCCGCCCGGGTTCACGCTTGATGAGAAGCCGGGTCAGCTTGGCTCCGCGCTGAGGCTCCCTCCGTGGCTTGAGCCGCGCCGGCGCAGCATCGAAGAGACGCTGCCGCCGATCCGTGTTCCCCAGCCGACGAGGACGTGAGCTCGATCCGCGGCTGAACCAACGACCGTGGCCGAAACCATCGCCAAGCTGGCACTCAAGGACTCCGTCCCGCCGCCGCACGGTGGGGAGCCGATCTTGGTGGCGGGCGTTCCGCTCGACGCCGCGCAGGGAGCCATGGTGTTGGTGCACGGCCGGGGCGCGACGGCGCGAGACATTCTCGAGCTGCGTCATGAGTGGCACGCGCCTGGATTCTGTTTCATCTCGCCCCAGGCAGCGGATTCCACCTGGTACCCGTATCGCTTCCTCGCGCCCCTGGCGCAGAACGAGCCGCATCTTTCATCTGGATTGGCCCTTCTCAAGGCAATCTCGGATGACCTGTGCAGGCGGGGCGTGCCCTCGGAACGACAGATTCTGCTGGGGTTCTCGCAGGGTGGCTGCCTGACGCTGGAGTTTTCCGGGCAGAATGCTCGCCGGTGGGGTGGTGTGGTCGGGCTCTCCGCTGGCCTCATCGGGCCACCTGGCCGCCGGTGGGGTTTCCCGGGGTCCCTGCTTGGAACCCCGGTATTCCTCGGCTGCAGCGACCACGATCCGCACATTCCCCGTGAGCGCGTGGAGGAATCGGCTGCCGAGCTTGAGCGAATCGGCGGTCAAGTGGATCTGCGGATTTACGCCGAGCTCGGCCACACCATCAACAAGGATGAATTGGACCACGTCCAACGCATTATCGACCGCCTTGAGATCGCACGCCCTGCCTGACCCATAATCTTCTCCGCAAAGATTCATCGCCCGCCGATATTTGGGACATGGTGGGGGAACGCGCCTGCTCGGCGCTTGGCTCGCGCAGACCGCGAGCGTTCCGCTCCAAGACCGTACCACGCTGGATGTTAGGGAGGTCGAATATGGCGCAGCTGCGAGAGCGGCTCGAAGCGTCGAGCTCCTCGGTCGCACCCGCACACTGCGGCGGGCTGCCGTCCGGAGACGTATAGGAGGCTAGCCGTGATTCAACGAATCTCTAAATCGATCCGTCCCGCTCTACCCATCCTTGCGTTCACCCTGCTCGTCGCACCGATGTCGTTTGCCGCCGCGCGCGATCCGCTCCCCATCGGGGCATCGATCACGGTCCCGCCGCGCATGCCCTCACCTGGTGGAAGGGCGTCGAGAGTCGGACCGCGTCGCACGCATCGGAATCTCCCGTTCGCACCCGGCGAAGTCGTGGTCATCGCCGATGAAGGTGTCCTCGGCGTGAGCCCCGGTGGCGCCCTGTTCTCACACGATGGCCGCGCGGCCGGTGTCCTCGCTGGCCTCGGCCTGGACCGATCGCGCCTCCTGGGGCCCACACCTGGCAGGGGTGCCGCACGACGCGAGAGGATCTGGCTCCTCACGAGCGCCCGACCTGGATTCGACCCGGTCGGAGCGGCCCGCACGCTGCAGGCAACCGGCGCGTTTCGCGCCGTGAGCCCCAACTACAGCTTCGATTTACTGCTCACGCAACCCAACGATCCATACCTGTTCTACCAGTGGTACGTAGACGACGGGGGCTTCGCCGACGTCGGCCTGCCGTACGCATGGGACGTCGAGCGCGGGGACACGTCCGTCGTGATCGCGATCATGGACACCGGTGTGGACACGTCCCACCCCGACCTCGCGAGCCGGATCTGGCACAACCCGGGCGAGATCCCGGGGAACGGCCTCGACGACGACCACAACGGTTTGGTCGACGACTTCGAAGGGTGGGACTTTGGCTCGGGGGACAACGATCCGAAGCCCGAGTACACCCCGGACGCCTCGGGCATCGATGTCGGATTCCACGGCACCATGTGCGCGGGCATCGCGGCGGCGGCCACGGACAACGGGGACGGCATCGCGGGGGCCGGCTGGAACTCCCGCATCATGCCGCTCAAGGTCTCGCGTCCGGACAGCGGCCTTACGTCCAGCGCCATCGCGGCGGCGTTCGCCTACGCAGTGGATGAGCGCGCATCCGTGATCTCGATGAGCTTCGGTGGGCCCGGCGATCTTGGAGTGCCGGAATTCTTCCAGGCCCTTGTGGACATGGCCACGTACTCCGGAGCCTTATGCGTGGCTGCGGCGGGTAACGACAGCGATAGCGTCCGCGTCTACCCGGCCGCCTGCAACAACGTCCTCGCCGTGGCCGCCACCGATTTCGACAATACCCGGGCCTTCTTTTCGAATTGGGGTCCCTGGGTGGACGTCGCGGCACCAGGAAGCTCCATGTGGTCCACGATCTGCCAAAACTACACGTTCACCGACCTGGACCAGCTGATCTACGTCTTCTTCTTTGGATGGGACGGAGTGAACCCATACATGTATGGGGACGGGACCTCCTTCGCGTGCCCGCTGACGGCCGGTGTGTGCGCTCTTGTGCGCGCCCGCTATCCCTACCTGACGCCCCAGATGGTGGCGCAGCAGCTGATCGACACCGGCGATGCCCTGGCTTTTGATCATCCAATCGGGGTGAAGGTGAACGCGTTCCGGGCGGTGACCGCGGCGCCGACCGCGGTTGCAGAGGACGGGCGTGCGCCCCGTCTCCTGCTTGCCGCCGCTCCCAATCCGGTGATAGAGGGGGCGGCCATTCGCTTCGCCGTTCCCATGGAGGGATGGACGCGCCTCGTGCTCTACGACGTCGCGGGGAGGCGCGTACGCACCCTCACCGAGGGGACGTTGGCCGCGGGCCCCCACGTCGTGAATTGGGACGCCTTGAACGACAAGGGCGAGAAGCTCCCCTCAGCCGTCTACTTCGCGCGGCTGGAGAGCCCGGGAGCTGTGGTGACGTCGAAGATCGTCTTGATGGGGCGATGAAGGAGGCGAACGTTCACGCCGCCGGCGGGGGAGGAGGCGGCGCCAAGAGTACGGCCAATCGCGGCACGCGTCCGATCGGTGCCCAGGCCTCCATTCCCGCCGTCCACACAAAGGTCTCTCCGGTGAGCTGCCCAGCCGACACGGCTAGGCCCAGCTGAGCGACCGAGTACGGGCCGAAGGTCCGCCCGCCTGAAGCGACGTGCCATATCGCGGGATCCGAATCCGGGGTGGGCGGGATCAGCGGAAGCGGAGCTTTTGCGGCGCCCGCGGCGCCCAGCCCGGCGATCGACATGCCCATTCCGAGCCCAACTCCGGCTCCGGCGAGGCCGCCGGCGGGATTGGCGGCGGCCGTCGGGATTGATGAGCCGAGCTGATATTGCTGATAGCGGTTCAGATCGCCGAGCACATCCATGCTCGAGCGGGCGTCCAGCGCGCGCTCGACCTGCTCCGGGACGGAGATGTTCACGATGAAGAGCTGGGGGAGGTCGAGGCCGTACGCGTCGTCGATCCGGTCCAGGACCGCGTGGCGCAGATCTTCCGAGAGCCGGGAGTAGTTCGAGGCGAGGTCGACGACGGAGATTTCCGTAGAGGCCACCATCTTCGAGAACTCGGACGCGACGATGGAGCGGAGGAGAACCTCGATTTCGTCCGCCTCGAATGAGCCGTCGGTCCCGACCAGCTCGGACAGCAGGGCCTCAGGCTTCGCAGCCCTGAGCGTGTACGTGCCGAAGGCCCGCACGCGCAGCGGGCCGAACTCGGGGTCGCGCAGGAGCACCGGGTGCGGCGTGCCCCACTTGAGCTCGGTGATCTGCCGGGTCGTGACGAAATAGACCTCGGCCTTGAACGGGCTCGAGAATCCATGCTTCCAGCCGCGGAGCGTGGTCAAGACGGGGAGGTTCTTGGTGCTCAGCTCGTACGTGCCGGGTTGAAACACGTCGGCCACCCGCCCTTGATCGACGAAGATGGCGGACTGGCCCGGACGCACGACAAGACGCGCCCCGTTCTTGATCTCGTTCTGGTATCGCGGAAACCGCCAGACGAGCGTGTTCCTTGTGTCGTCGATCCATTCGACGATGTCGACCAGCTCGCCGCGAAGCTTGCTCACGAGTCCCATCGTGTCCCCCTTGAGTGGTTGCTTCGAGAGGCATCGCCGCCCGTGACGCCCTGTGGGCCTTTCATTTCAGGATTTTCGCGAACAGGTCACCGATTCCCTTGACGACCCGTCCCGAGTCGATGCCCCAATCTTCCAGCGGGAAGGCGCGCGCACGGGAGCGCGCGCGCTCCTCCGCGAGAAGCTGCTCCGCGGCGAGAACGGCCGCCGCTTTTGCGGGGTCGGCGGGGAGGGACCAATCCCCATCCCTGGGTGCGGCAGGTGTGCTTTGGAGGCCTCCCTCGAGCACGAACGCCGCGATGTCCTCCATCTCGTGCGTGTCGAGCCAGGTGCCGTGGCTGCCGCACCAGTCCACGACCACACCCGAGTGGCCGGCGAAGTTCTTGCGTTGCATCGCCCCGCTGCACACGGGGCATTTCCGATAGGCGATCCGCGCTTGCCAGCGCGAGCGCCGGTTGCGGTGGATATGATCCGAGGGAGGCGGGCCCTCCTGGCGGCGTCGCTCTCGAACGCGATCGATGAGCCGGTCCATGACGTCGCCCGGCGCCCAAAGGCCGAGGCACATCGGGCATTCGTCCACCCAGAGTCCACCCAGGCTGCGTGCCGCCAGCTGGACTCCGGGACAGATGGGACATTCCAGGAGCTCCCCCGTCTTGCGGACAGGCTGCGGAAGGAACGCGACCCCGCACGCCGTGCAGTGGAGCGCCCGTTCGGGATTGCGGGCGTAGCATTCGGGACAAACGGGGCCAGTCGGCGCGGGCTCACGGGTCACAGTGGCCTGACAGTAGGAGCAGATCCGCTCCTCGTCTCCCACGAGCGCGCCGCACGCCGCGCATCGCGTCACCGCGGCATCGACAGCAGCCGGCGCCTTCGCGGGAAATGTCGCGCCGCACGGGCACGTCACGGCTTCGCCGAGCACATCGGCGACGTCGTACTGGGCATGACACTTGGGGCAGGCTGCTAGCTTCATGACGACCCTCCGCAAGAAGGTGGGCTATCCGACGGCTTATCGGCGGCTTGCGTAGCGTTCTTGAGGAGCCGCCGAGGCAAGGGGTAGACTGGCCGTCCACCTCGTCGCTTTACCTCGTCGACCGCTCTTATTTCTGCAACCCCCGGGGTGCCCCCGGGCGTCTCCTGTGTGGGTACCCGGAACGGAGGAGCGTCAAAGGGGAACATGGACTCCCACGCAGGCACGGCTCGCTGGAGCAGACTGATCAGGCTTCTCACGCCGATCCACAAGCAAGCGGCCGCTACCGCGCGCCGATTGTGCCGGTCGAACGACGATGGCGACGATCTCTATCAGGACACCGTCCTGCGTGCGTTCGACAAGCTGGATGGCCTGCGCGACGAGTCCCGGTTCCGGTCATGGTTTTTCGCCACGCTCCTATCCAGGCATCGCTCCCGTCTGAGGCGATTCCGTCGCGTGTCGGTGCCGATCGAGGAGGCATTCGGTCGCGACAGGGAGCCGGTCGGCGAGGACGGAGCGTCGTGGGAGGAAGAGCGTCGGCGAGCCGAGCGTGCGGTTCGGGCACTGGCGGGGCTCAAGCCAGTGCAACGCGAAGCGGTCGTGCTACACGAAATCGAAGGGTTCTCGGTGGAAGAGATCGCGGAAATGCAGGGTGTCACGCACTCGGCTGTTAAGTCGCGTCTGACCCGTGGCCGGGAAAAACTGCGGCGGTTCTACCTGCGTGACGGGGCTGGTAACGCATCGACGCCGTACCTCGAGCGGCTGACGGCCGGGGCCATGGCCTGGCCGTCCAAGGGGAAATCCCATGAATGATGAGTCCCATCTGGACCAGGATCTTGCGGCTCTGCGGGCGGTCAGCGCCCGCAACGTGCCGGACCTGGACACGACAATTCAAACGGTTCGCCGGCGCGGGCTCGAATCCAGCCCGGGGCCTTGGAACATCAGGAGGAAGCTCATGGCTGGTATCCATTCGGTTCGCACTCGTCCCGCGGTTGCGGCAGTCGCACTCGGGGCTCTCGTCGTCGTGGCCGCCATCGTGGTGCCCGTCTCCTATGAGCGGGTCGTGGGAAACGATGTCGCGTTGACAGTCTCGGGGAATGGAAGGGAACAGGTTCAGGCAATCGCCCAGGATCTCCAAGGTCTCCTGGGCTCAGGCGGTGTCAGGGTCGAGGCTTTAGCCGGGGACGGAGCGCCGCGGTTTGTGCTGCGCGCGAATTCGCCCAAGCGCTCGGCGGCCGAGGTGCAGCGCGCCACCGGTGAGTTCGCGCGCAAGCTAGCCGCGGCAGGCTATTCCGCCTCGGTCCGCGTGACGCCGCATCGCGAGCGCGTCCGTTATCCGGCGGCGGCCTACGCCTGGGACCAGATCATCCGGATCAGCGTGGATGGGAAGGCGGCGGCGGAGCTGGAGTCGGAGATCCGGAGCCGTCTCGCCGAGGCGGGCGTGCCCGATGCCCAAGTATCGGTCACCGATCGTCCCGGGGGAGGTCGCGACATCCAATTGAAGGTCGAGCGGCAGAATGTGGGCGACCCATCGACCGCTCCGCCCGAGACCGCCTTGCCTCAGCTGATCCTCACGAAAGACGGCGCGCCGGTGGAAGGGGAGGGCTTCGCGGTCAAGATCCAGAAGAAGAGAGTGAGTGGCGGTCCCACCGCGCTCGTCGTGGAGGTGACCTCGAACGGCAAGACGGCGAAGGCCGAGGTACCGAACTCCGAATCGATGAGCGATGCGGACATGACCAGCGCGATCACCACACAGCTGAGACAGGCCGGCATCGACGTCCACGTGGCCGTCGAAAACGCCAAGATCAGGGTCGAGCCCGCAAAGTAGAAATCGCCGAACGCGGACGGGCGGGCGTCGCACCGGCGCCCCGCCCTGTGCCGCTACCCTATTTGCCCGACGCCAAACTTCCCCCCGATTGAGCGGTTTCACCCACAACTTCAGCCATCAGCCCCAACTGGATGTCGGGGAAGGCGATCTGAAGCCATGCGAACCGCACGAGAGACCTCGAAAGGCTTTACCCGGCCACGTGCAAGAGCCACTGGGGATTTGCTGACGGGGGCTCGTGCACGAAGCAACGAGGACCGGTCCACTCTCGGGCATGGGTGATGCCTTAGGGAAGGATGCGAAGCAGCCCCAGTTCACGTCGACGCGTTTCGGTCGGCACCCGGGGGACATCCTAGAGAAGGAGAGGAACAGCATGCTCGGTCGCATTCGATTCCCACGAGGTCTCGCGCTCAGCCTCACCGTTCTGCTTGCCGCGGCGGGTTGCTCCAATCTGCCGACGCAGCCGCTGGCGCCGACCCAGTCCGGATCGGGCGTGGTCACCACCGACGGACAGCCGGCCCAAGTGCTTGGCCTCTTCGAGGGATCCAGCACAAGCACAAGCACGAACACGAAGAGCAAGGTCATCGGGGTCCTCGGTGGCACGGTCTCGGTGGGCGATTTCACCATCG
>WNFK01152109.1_pt1 | contig 31151 bp, 27 predicted proteins | sample 5400281 | NCBI WGS metagenome assembly WNFK01 (sample SAMN13153350, study PRJNA577476) | soil metagenome | isolation source: 20 cm soil on Douglas fir-dominated hillslope | place: USA:California | collected 2013-09-17
CAGGACGCTTTCGCGACCTTGTTCGACTTGAGGCAGCGGGTGCACACGCGGATGCGGCGCACCGTCCCGTTCACCACGGCGCGCACGCGCTGCAGATTGGGGTACCAGCGGCGGTTCGTCTTATTGTTCGCGTGGCTGACCGTGTGCCCCGCCATGGGGCCCTTGCCACAGATGTCACACACTCGAGCCATAGGTCGTCCGGACGAGAATGAGTAAAGGCGCCGAAAAGAGGCCTAAACCTAAGCGGGACGCCGCAGCGTCACAACCCCGCCAGGCCGGGAAAGCCGGAAAGACCGCCGTCATCACGGGCGTGACGGGGCAGGACGGCTCCTACCTGGCCGAGCTGCTCCTCGCCAAGGGCTACGAGGTGATCGGGGTGGTGCGGCGCACCTCGCACGACTCCTACGAGCGCATCGGTCACCTGCTCGACCGCCTGCACGTCGTGGCGGCCGACCTGCTGGACCAACATTCGCTCACCACCGTGATCCGAGACGCGCAGCCCGACGAGGTGTACAACCTCGCGGCCCAGAGCTTCGTCCCGACGTCCTGGAGCCAGCCGGTGTTGACCGGCGAATTCACGGCCCTCGGCGTCACGCGGCTGCTCGAGGCAATCCGCCTCGCGCACCCCGAAGCGCGCTTCTACCAGGCCAGCTCGTCGGAGATGTTCGGCAAGGCGACGGAAACGCCGCAGCGCGAGACGACGCCCTTCTATCCTCGGTCTCCGTACGGCGTCGCCAAGGTATACGGCCACTGGATCACGGTGAACTACCGCGAGTCGTACGGATTGCATGCCGTGAGCGGCATCCTGTTCAATCACGAGTCGCCGCGCCGCGGGCTCGAGTTCGTCAGCCGCAAGGTGACCGACGCCGTCGCGCGTATCAAGCGGGGCAAGGCCACGGAGCTGCGCCTCGGCAACCTCGAGGCGCGGCGCGACTGGGGCTTCGCGGGCGACTACGTGGACGCGATGTGGCGGATGCTGCAGCGGGATGAGCCCCGGGACTACGTGATCGGTTCGGGGGAGACGCACTCGGTGCGCGAGCTGTGTGAGGTGGCCTTCGGGCACGTGGGTCTCGACTGGCAGCAGTACGTCAAGGTGGATGCGCGCTTCGTGCGGCCCGCCGAAGTCGATATCTTGCTCGCCGACGCCGGGCAGGCGCGGCGCGACCTCGGCTGGGCGCCCAAAGTCAGCTTCGCGCAGCTGGTGACGATGATGGTGGACGCGGACCTGGAGCGCGTGCCGTGAAGGTCTTGGTCACCGGGGCCGACGGCTTCGTCGGGCGCTGGCTCATCCGCCGCCTGCTGGACGACGGCCGCGAGGTCTTCGGCGCCGTTCGGCCGGAGGTGCCGCAGCGCGACGACGGCCTCAGTCCGGCCGAGCGCGATGCCGTGCGCTGGCTGCCGCTCGAGATCACCGACGACGCGTCGGTGCGCCAATGCGTGGACCTGCCGTACGACGCCGTGATTCATTTGGCGGCAGTCTCCTCGGGTGCCGACGCCCTGCGCGATCCGGGCGTGGCCTGGACCGTGAACGCCGCGGGAACGGCGCGGCTCGCCCACGTGCTCGCCGAGGCGCGGCGCATGGACCGAGCCGACCCCATCGTGTTGGTCGTCTCGACGGGCGAGGTGTACGGCCGCGGCGAGGGCCACGCCCCGCGGCGCGAGGTCGACCCGCCCGCTCCGTGCTCACCCTACGCCGCCAGCAAGCTGGGGGCGGAGGCGGCGGCCCTCGAGGCGTGGCGCCGGGCCGGCCTGCGCGTGGTCGTGGCGCGCTCCTTCGCGCACACGGGACCGGGCCAGGATCCGCGCTTCGTTGTGCCCGCCTTCGCGCAGCGGCTGCGCTTCGCCAAGCGGATCGGCGCGCCGGTCGTCAAAGTGGGCAACCTCGAGCCGGTGCGCGACTTGTTGCACGTTCAGGACGTCGTGGATGCCTACGTCCGGCTCCTCGCCAAAGGCGAGGCGGGCGAGATCTACAACGTCGCATCGGGGCAGGGGACGAGCCTCGAGGATCTGCTGTTCAAGCTGGCGGACCTGCTCGGTATCCGGGCGATCCCCGAAGCCGATCCGGAGCTGATGCGTCCCGCCGACATCCCCCATCTGGTGGGGGATTCGGCGAAGCTGCGTGCGGCGACGGGGTGGAGCCCGCGCCGCTCGCTCGATGACACCCTGCGGGAAGTGCTCAATGCCCAAGCGGACTGACCTGCACCGCATCCTGCTGCTCGGCTCCGGCCCGATCGTGATCGGGCAGGGGGCGGAGTTCGACTATTCGGGCACGCAGGCGGTGAAGGCGCTCCGGGAGGAAGGCTACGCGGTCGTCCTGGTGAACTCGAATCCAGCCACGATCATGACCGATCCCGAGCTGGCAGACCGCACGTACATCGAGCCGCTCACGCCCGACTGGGTGCGCAAGGTCATCGAGCGGGAGCAGCCCGACGCGCTCTTGCCCACGATGGGCGGCCAGACGGCTTTGAACGTGGCGATGGCGCTCGTGAACGACGGCACGTTGGAGCGCCACGGGGTCGAGCTGATCGGCGCCAACGCGCGCGCGATCCGCATGGCCGAAGATCGTGCCGAGTTCGCCACGGCGATGCGCCGCATCGGGCTCGAGACTCCGTTGGGCCGCACCGTGACGTCGGTCGCCGATGCCGTGGACGCGGCGGCCGAGGTCGGCTACCCGGCGATCATCCGGCCGTCGTTCACGCTGGGCGGCACCGGCGGCGGCGTGGCGTACAATCGCGCGGAATTCGAGGAGATGGTCGAGCGGGCGCTCGACCTGTCGCCGGTGCATTCGACGCTCATCGAGCGCAGCGTGCTCGGCTGGAAAGAGTTCGAGCTCGAGGTGATGCGCGACCGGCGCGACAACGTCGTGATCGTGTGCTCGATCGAGAACCTCGACCCGATGGGCGTACACACCGGCGACTCGATTACGGTCGCGCCGGCCATGACGCTGACCGACCGCGAGTATCAGCGGATGCGCGATGCCGCGATCGCGATCATCCGTGAGATCGGCGTCGAAGCGGGCGGGTGCAACATCCAGTTCGCCGTGAATCCCGCGGACGGTGAGATGCTGGTGATCGAGATGAACCCGCGCGTCTCGCGCAGCTCGGCCCTCGCCTCCAAGGCGACCGGCTTCCCGATCGCGCGTATCGGCACGAAGCTGGCGGTGGGCTACACGCTCGACGAGCTCCCCAACGACATCACGAAGACCACGCCCGCGTCGTTCGAGCCGGTGCTCGACTACGTCGTCGTCAAGGTGCCGCGCTTCGCGTTCGAGAAATTCCCGAAAGCGGACTTCCGGCTCACCACCCAGATGAAATCCGTGGGCGAGGCGATGGCGATCGGCCGCACGTTCAAGGAAGCGTTCCAGAAAGGCCTGCGCGCCCTCGAGATCGGCCGCCCCGGCTGGGTGACCGGCGCCACGCTCGCCGACGACCGCCTGACGAGCGACTCACCCGAGGACGTGCGCGTCGCGCTGCACACGCCCACGCCCGAACGGATCTTCCAGGTGAAGCGCGCGCTGCTGGCGGGCCTCACGGTCGACGACATCGCGAAGGCATCCGGCATCGACCCCTGGTTCCTGTTTCAGCTGGAGGAGCTGGTCGAGGCCGAGCGTTGGTTCGCGGGGCTCGCGACGCCGGGTGCCGCCGACCTGAGGCGCATGAAGCGACTCGGCTTCTCGGATCGGCAGCTCGCTACCCTGCGGCGCACCACCGAGACCGCAGTGCGCGAGCAGCGGTGGAGCTTCGACATCCACCCTGCCTACAAGACCGTGGACACGTGTGCCGGCGAATTCCCATCGTCGACGCCGTACCTGTATTCCTCGTACGACGAGGAGAACGAGTCCGAGCCGCTCGGCGAGCAAGGCATCGTGATTCTCGGCAGCGGACCGAACCGCATCGGGCAGGGGGTCGAGTTCGATTACTGCTGCGTGCGGGCGGGGCTCGCGTTCCGCGAGCTGGGGTTCAAGACGATCATGATCAACTCGAACCCCGAGACTGTCTCGACCGACTTCGACATTTCCGACAAGCTGTATTTCGAGCCGTTGACCTTCGAGGACGTGATCGAGATCGTCCGCTGGGAGCGGCCCAAGGGTGTCGTCGTACAGCTCGGCGGTCAGACACCGCTCCAGCTCACGAAACCGCTCGAGGCGGCCGGCATTCCCATCCTCGGGACGACCCCCGATGCGATCGACATCGCCGAAGACCGGGAGCGCTTCGAGGCGCTGGGACGGCGGCTGGGCGTACGCCAGCCGCCCAACGGCATGGCCCGGTCAGTGGAGGAGGCGGTGGCGGTGGCCCAGCGTATCGGGTACCCGGTGCTCGTGCGCCCGTCGTACGTGTTGGGTGGTCGCGCGATGGAGATCGTGTACGACGACGGATCGCTGCGGGACTTCTTCGTGAAAGCGGCGCGGGTCGCCCCGGAACATCCGGTCCTGATCGATCGGTTTCTGGAGGATGCGTTCGAGGCCGACGTGGACGCGATCGCCGACGGCACCCGCTGCGTCATCGGCGGCGTGATGCAGCACATCGAGGATGCCGGGGTACACTCGGGCGACTCGGCGTGCGTGCTGCCCCCCTACCTGATCGGGGACCGCCAGGTCGAGGAGATGCGGCAACATACCCAGGCGTTTGCGAAGGCCTTGGGAGTCGTGGGGTTGATCAACGTCCAGTACGCCATCAAGGACGGCGTGGTATTCGTACTGGAGGTGAATCCTCGGGCCTCCCGGACCGTGCCCTTCGTCAGCAAGGCGACGGGGGTCCCCCTGGCCAAGCTCGCGGCGGCGGTTATGGTGGGGCGGACCCTGGACGAGTTGGGTCTGCCCGATGAGCTTCCCGTCGCCGGGGTTGCCGTGAAGGAGGCGGTCTTCCCCTTCACGAAGCTGCCCGGCGTGGATACCGTGTTGGGGCCCGAAATGCGCTCCACGGGGGAGGCGATGGGCCTGGCGGACAGCTTTGGGATGGCCTTCGCCAAGGCCCAGATCGCCGCCGACGGCAGCCTGCCCCTCGAGGGCGCGATTTTCGTGACGGTGAACGACTCCGACAAGCCGACCGTGGTGCCGATCGTCCGGCGGTTCCACGAACTCGGCTTCCGGATCCTCGCAACCGAAGGGACGCAACGCTATCTGCGGGCACGCGGCGTGCCGGCGGAGCGGGTGATGAAGGTGCACGAAGGGCGTCCCAATGCGATCGACCTGATCGTGTCGGGCGAAGTGCACCTGCTGATCAATACGCCGCTGGGCAAGTTCACGCAGGTGGACGACTACGCCATCCGGCGCGCGGCGTTGATGCACCGGGTGCCGTACACGACGACCATGTCCGCGGCGAGCGCCGCGGGCGACGCGATCATTGCGCTCCGCAGCCGGACCGGGAGCGTCAGGAGCCTTCAGGAATGGCACGAAAAAGCGAAGGTCGAAAGGGAAGTGGCCGTAAGGGCGTAGCCAAGACGGTCGCGAAGGCCGCAGCGAAGCCGGCGCCGAAAGCGCCAGCGCCGCCGCCGCCGCCCAAGGTCAAGTTCCGCGGGAAGGTGCTCGAGAACGAGCCGCTGGCGCGCTACACCACGTGGCGCCTCGGCGGCCCGGCGCGCTATCTCGTGCTGCCCGCCGACTCCGAGGATGTCGTCAAGGCACTCGAGCTGGCCCACGAACGCGGGCTCCCCTGGACGGTGCTGGGCCTGGGCTCGAACGTCCTGGTGAAAGACGGCGGCGTCCCGGGCGTCGTGATCCGGATGGGCAAGGGGCTCGACCGCTTCGAGATGAAGGGCGCGACCGCGATCGTGGGCGGCGGGATGCCGACGCCGATTCTGGCGCGGCGCACCGCCGAGGCGGGATTCGCCGGCGTGGAGCGATTCCTCGGGATCCCAGGCACCGTGGGTGGCGGCATCTACATGAACGCCGGCTGCCACGGCGCGGAGTTCGCCGAGGTCGTCACGGAAGTCACGGTGATGGACGCGAAGGGCAAGGTCAAGCAGCTGTCCCGCAAACAGATCTCGTTCAAGTACCGCGCCAGCAACATCGACGGGATCGTGCTGGAAGCGAAGCTCGGCCTCGGGGAAGAGGCGCCCGCCAAGTTGAAGGAGCTGCAGGGCAAGCTGCTCCGCTGGCGCAAAGCGGGCACGCCGTTCGATCAGCCCTGCTGCGGGTCGACCTTCAAGAACCCGGGCGGCGCGAAGTCGGCGGGGACGCTGATCGACGAATGCGGCCTCAAGGGCCTGACCGTCGGCGGCCTCGAGGTGTCGAGCCTGCACGCCAACTACTTCGTCAACAAGGGGAACGGCACCGCGACCGACGCGCTCAAGCTCATCGAGCAGGTGCGCAAGACCGTCGCGAAGAAGACGGGCGTCGAGCTCGAGCTCGAGTGCAAGGTGATCGGCGTCTAGATGTCCGCGCCGAACTACTTTGTGCACGAGTCGAGCTACGTCGACGACGGGGCCGTCATCGGCGCCGGCACCAAGATCTGGCACTTCTCGCACGTGCTGGCCGGGGCCGTGATCGGCGCACGCTGCAACCTGGGCCAGAATGTCGTCGTGATGGCCGGCACCCGGATCGGCGACAACGTCAAGATTCAGAACAACGTTTCGATTTACGAGGGCGTCGAGCTGGAACGCGACGTCTTCTGCGGGCCGTCGTGCGTGTTCACGAACGTGCTCAACCCGCGTAGCCACGTTTCCCGCAAACACGAATACCGCCGCACCCTCGTCAAGCGCGGCAGCTCGATCGGCGCCAACGCGACCATTATCTGCGGCGTCACGCTGGGCGAGTATGCCTTCATCGGCGCGGGAGCCGTCGTCACAGCCGACGTGCCTCCGTACGGCCTGATGGTCGGCGTCCCGGCTCGGCGCGTCGGATGGATGTGCCAGTGCGGGGAGCAGCTGCACCTCGCGGCCGCGCGGGCGACCTGCGCGACGTGCGGCGCCGCGTACGAGGAGCATACGGGCGCGCTGCGCCAAACGACTCCGCCCCGCCCAACCGTCCCCAGCAAAGCATGAACGTCCCGCTGCTCGATCTCGTGGCGCAGTACGCCGCCATCAAGGGCGACGTCATGCCCGCGCTGCTCTCGGTCATCGAAGCGCAGCAGTTCATCATGGGGCCGGCCATCCCGAAGCTCGAAGCGGCGATCGCCGCCCTGTCGCGCGCGAAGCACGGCATCGGGTGCGCCAGCGGCACCGACGCCCTGCTCCTGCCCCTCAAGGCACTGGACTTGAAGCCCGGCGACGAAGTCATCACGACGCCGTTCACGTTCTTTGCCACCGCGGGGACGATCCACAACGCGGGCGGCACGCCGGTGTTCGTGGACATCGAGCCGGACACGTTCAACATCGATCCCGCCGCGGTGCAAGCGGCCCTCACACCGCGCACGCGGGCGATCGTCCCCGTTCATCTCTATGGCCAGCTCGCGGCGATGGAGCGGCTGCTCAAGCTGGCGGCGCCGCGCCGTCTCCCGGTGATCGAGGACGCGTGCCAGGCCATCGGCGCGCGTCGCAGCATCGACGGCGAGTGGCGCATGGCGGGCGAGCTGGGCTGGGTGAGCGCCTATTCCTTCTTCCCCTCCAAGAACCTGGGCGCCTGGGGCGACGCGGGCATGATGGTGACGTCGGACGACGCGCTGGCGGAGCGGCTCCGCAAGCTGCGGCTGCATGGCGGCGCGAAGCAGTACCATCACGACGAGGTCGGGACCAACTCGCGCCTCGATACGCTGCAGGCCGCGGTCCTGTTCGCCAAGCTGTCCCACCTCGCCGACTGGTCCGCGCGCCGGCGTGAGCACGCCGCGTACTACTCGGCGGGCCTGGCCGGCGTGGCGCAGGTCACGCCGCCGGTCGTCGAGCCGAACAACGAGCACATCTTCCACCAGTACACGCTGCGCGTCGAGCGGCGGGACGCGCTGCAGGCGCATCTCAAGGCGCAGGGCGTGGGGAGCGCGGTGTACTATCCCGTCCCACTCCACCTCCAGCCCTGCTTCGCGCACCTCGGCTACCAGGCGGGGCAGTTGCCGGTGGCGGAGCAGGCCTCGCACGAGGTGATCTCGCTCCCGGTGTACCCGGAGCTCACGCGGGCCCAGCTGGATCACGTGATCGGCGCGATTCGCGGATTCTACAGGTGACGCGACTCAAGATCGGCGTCATCGGGGCGGGGGCGTGGGGTCGGAATCACGTGCGGACGGCGGCCGGGCTGGCCGACGCCGAGCTTGCCGCCGTGTGCGACACCGATCCCAAGACGCGCGACCGGTGCGCGCGCCAGTACCCCGGCGTGTTGGTCACGGCCGACGTGGGCGACCTGCTGGAGCGCGCCGATGCCGTGATCGTGGCATCCCCCGCCGGTACCCATGCCGCGATGGCGCGGCGTTGCATCGAGGCGGGGAAGCCCTGCCTCGTGGAGAAGCCGTTTGCGTTGAGCGTTCGGGACGCCGAGGCCGTCGCGGCTCTGGGGCGTGAGCGGAAGGTCCCGGTGCTGGCTGGGCACCTCCTCATCTTCCACGCGGCGGTCGAGCGGCTGCGGACCCTGGTGCAGGGGGGGGAGCTGGGGAAGGTCTTCTATCTTTACAGTTTGCGGGTGAACCTCGGCCAGGTGCGGCAGGACGAGAATGCGCTCTGGAGCTTCGGCCCCCACGATGTGTCGGTGGCCCTGCATTTGCTTGGCGAAACGCCGGTACGGGTCGCCGCTCAGGGGAAAAGCTACCTCCAACCCAAAATCGAAGATGTCGTGTTCCTGACGATGGAATTCGCGAGCGGCGTGCTCGCCCACGTCCAGATGTCGTGGCTCGATCCTCACAAAGAACGGAAACTGACCGTCGTGGGTGCCAAAAAAATGGTGGTGTTCGACGATATGGAGCCGCGCGAGAAGTTGCGGGTCTACGACAAAGGCGTGGATCGCCCGCCGGAGTACGGATCCTTCGGCGAGAGTCTCGCGATCCGGGAGGGGGACATCTTCGTGCCCCGCATTCCGACGGTCGAACCCCTGGCCGCCGAGCTCTCGCACTTCGTGAAAGTCGCCCGCAGCGGTGAGGCGCCCCGCGCGGGCGCCGGCGCTGAGGACGGCGTGCGTGTAGTGCGGGTGCTCGAGGCGGCATCGCGTTCGCTGACGTCCGGCGGCGCCCCGGAGGCCCTGTGACGACCCCGTCGGCTTCACTTCTCGCGAAGACGCAGGATCGCTCGGCCCTGTGCGGCGTCGTCGGGCTGGGATATGTCGGCCTGCCGCTCGTGATGGAATTCGTCCGCGCGGGCTACAGCGTGATCGGCTTCGACGTGAGCCAGCCGGTGGTCGATCTGCTGAATGCCGGCCGCTCTCATATCAAAGACGTGCCGGCGGCAGCCGTCGCCGCGGCGGTCAAGTCGGGGAAGTTCGTAGCGACGACGGATCTCACACGGTTGCGGGAGCCGGACGCCATCTCGATCTGCGTGCCGACGCCGCTCTCCAAGACCAAGGATCCCGACGTCAGTTACGTGCTCGCCGCCACCGACGCGGTGAAACAGGCGCTGCGCCGCGGCCAGCTCGTGATTCTCGAATCCACCACCTATCCCGGCACGACGCGCGAGCTGATGCTGCCGGCGCTCGAGGCCACGGGGCTCAAAGTGGGCGAGGACTTCTTCCTCGCGTTTTCCCCCGAGCGCGTCGATCCGGGCAACGCGAAGTGGAATACCCGGAACACGCCGAAGGTCGTCGGCGGCATTACGCCCGCGTGCCTTCAGGTCGCGACGGCCCTGTACCAGCCCGCCATCGAGCGGCTCGTGCCGGTCTCGTCGACCGAGGCCGCGGAGCTGGTGAAGATCCTCGAGAACACGTTTCGCAGTGTGAACATCGGGCTCGTGAACGAGATGGCGATCGTGTGCGACAAGCTCGGCGTGGACGTGTGGGAAGTCATCGAAGCCGCGGCGACGAAGCCGTTCGGGTTCATGAAGTTCATGCCGGGGCCGGGGGTCGGCGGTCATTGCATCCCGCTCGATCCGCACTACCTCGCCTGGAAGATGCGGACGCTCAACTACAAGACGCGCTTCATCGAGCTGGCGGGCGAGCTGAACTCGGCGATGCCCGAGTACTGGATCGGGAAGCTGGCGGAACGCCTCAACGACGCCGGCAAGGCGGTGCGGGGGAGCACAGTGCTGGTCCTGGGGGTCGCCTATAAGAAGGATATCGACGACATCCGCGAAAGCCCGGCGCTCGACGTGATGCGCCTGCTGCACCAGCGCGGTGCCAACGTGTGCTACCACGATCCTTTTGTCGCGAAGGTCAAGGAGGATGGACTCGAGCTCGCGTCCGTGCCGCTCACGGCGGCGACGCTCGAGAAGGTCGACTGCGTGATCGTCGTGACCGATCACTCGGCCACCGACTACGGGCTCGTGGCGAAGCATGCCCGCGCAGTGGTGGACACGCGGCACGTGCTGCCGCGCGCGGGAGGCGCGAAGTGAAGATCGCTGTCGCCGGGACCGGGTACGTCGGCTTGGTCGTCGGCGCGTGCTTGGCCGAAACGGGGAACGACGTCGTCTGCGCGGACGTCGACGCCCGGAAAATCGAGGGCTTGCAGCAGAACCGGTTGCCCATTTACGAGCCGGGGCTCGAGCCGCTGGTCGCCCGCAATCAGCGCGAGGGGCGCCTCCAGTTCACCACGGACCTGGGGACGGCAATCGAGCGATCCGACATCGTGATCATCGCGGTGGGCACGCCCCCCGATGAGGACGGCTCCGCTGACCTGCAGCATGTCCTGGCCGTGGCCCGAACCATCGGCCAGCATATGAACCAGCCCAAGACGATCATCACCAAGAGCACCGTCCCCGTGGGCACGGCCGAAAAAGTCCGCGCCGAGGTCACCAAGCATACCAAGACACCGTTTTACGTCTGCTCCAACCCCGAATTCCTGAAGGAAGGGGCGGCGGTCGAGGACTTCATGAAGCCCGACCGCCTGATCCTGGGCGTGGACTCGCCCGAATCGGCCAAGGTGCTGGAGGAGCTGTACGCGCCGTTCGTCCGCACCGGCAATCCCCTCATCTTCATGGATCTGCCCTCGGCCGAAATGACCAAGTACGCCGCGAACGCGATGCTGGCGACGCGCATTTCGTTCATGAACCAGATGGCCCGTCTGTGCGAGGCCGTCGGCGCCGACGTCACGCTGGTGCGGAAGGGCATCGGGTCGGACCGGCGGATCGGTCCGGCCTTTCTGTTCCCCGGCCCGGGCTACGGCGGGTCGTGCTTCCCCAAGGACGTGCAGGCCCTGATTCGCATGGGCCACGAGCGGCACGTTTCCCTCGACATCCTGACGGCGGTCGAAGCCGCCAACGAACGGCAAAAACGCCTGTTGTTCGAGAAGCTCGAGCGGCATTTCGAGGGCAAGTTGCAGGGCCGCGCGGTCGGCGTCTGGGGTCTCGCGTTCAAAGCGGAGACGGACGATGTGCGTGAGAGCCCCGCGCTGGTGCTGATCGAGGCGCTGCTCGCTGCGGGTGCCACCGTCCGCGTCCACGATCCCGCCGCGTTCGAGACGGCGCGCCGCCACCTCGGCAATCGCGTGACGTACGCCGCGAGCGCCATCGACGCGCTCACTGGGGCCGATGCCCTCGCCATCGTCACCGAGTGGCTCGAGTATCGCAACCCCGACTTCCCCAAGATGCGGCAGCTGATGCGACGGGCCCTCATCGTGGACGGCCGCAACCTCTATGACCCGAGCCGCCTCGCCAAACTCGGATTCACCTACGACAGCATCGGTCGCCGGCTCGCATGCGCATCCTCGTAACGGGCGCCGCCGGCTTCCTCGGCTCGCACCTGTGTGATCGGTTACTCGGGGTCGATGACACGGTCGTGGGGATGGACAACCTCATCACCGGCGCGCCCGCCAACCTCGCGCACCTCGAGCATCATCGCGGCTTCCAATTCATCCGGCACGACGTCAGCACGTTCATTGACGTCCCGGGTCCTGTGGACGGCATCCTCCACTTCGCCAGTCCCGCGAGCCCGATCGACTACCTGGAGTATCCGATCCCGACGCTCAAGGTGGGCGCGTTGGGCACGCATAACGCGCTGGGGCTCGCGAAGGCGAAGAACGCGCGCTTCCTCCTCGCCTCGACCTCCGAGGTGTACGGTGACCCGCTGATCCACCCCCAGCCGGAGAGCTACTGGGGCAATGTGAATCCGGTCGGGCCGCGCGGCGTCTATGACGAAGCCAAGCGGTTCGCGGAAGCGATGACGATGGCCTACCATCGCTACCACGGGCTCGATACGAGGATCGCGCGGATCTTCAACACGTACGGGCCGCGCATGCGGCCCAACGACGGCCGGGTCGTGTCGAATTTCATCTCCCAGGCGCTCCGCGGCGAGCCGCTCACTCTCTATGGCGACGGCTCCCAGACGCGATCGTTTTGCTACGTGGATGACCTGATCGAGGGGATCGTCCGGTTGTTCGAGCGCGGCACGAACGAGCCCACGAATATCGGCAACCCGCACGAGTTCACGGTGCGCCAGCTCGCCGAGCGGGTGCTGGCCCTGACGGGGAGCCGCAGTCCGATCGTCGAGCGCCCGCTCCCGGTGGATGATCCGCGTGTGCGCCAGCCCGACATCACGCGCGCCCGTGAGACACTCGGCTGGGAGCCCTGCGTGCCGCTCGACGATGGTCTCCGCCGCACGATCGAGTACCTGCGCGGCATCGTGACCCCGTGAGTCCAACGCCTGAAACGATCCTCGTCACGGGCGCCGCCGGATTCATTGGCTCCCACATGTGCGAGGCGCTCGTCGCGCGGGGGCACGCCGTGGTCGGCGTCGACAACTTCGACGGGTTCTACGCGCGGGCAGTCAAGGAGCGGAATCTCGAGCTGTTGCGCGCGAACCGGGCGTTTCGGTTCCTCGAAGCCAACGTGGCGCGCGACCCGCTGCCCCTCGAGGGCGTTGGCGCCATCCTGCATCTCGCCGCGAAGCCGGGGGTCCGGCCGTCGCTGGAAGACCCGGGAGCCTATTGCGAGGCGAACGTCACCGCGACGGCGCGCGTGTTCGACGCCGCGCACCGCGCCGGCATCGCGCGGGTCGTGTTCGGATCGTCGTCGTCGGTGTACGGGAACACGACGGAAGCGCCGTTCGCCGAAGGGGCTCCGGCGCTCGAGCCGATCTCGCCTTACGCGGCCACCAAGCGGGCGGGGGAGTTGTTGGCCGCCGCGTTTGCGCACCTCTATCCGCTGCGCATCATCTGTCTGCGGTTCTTCACGGTCTACGGGCCGCGCCAGCGACCCGACCTGGCGATCCATCGCTTCACGGATCTGATCGCGCGCGGGCAGCCGGTCCGGATGCACGGCGACGGTTCGAGCGAGCGGGACTATACCTATATTAGCGATTGTGTGGAGGGCGTTCTGGCGGCGCTCGCGCGGACGGCAGGGGACATGACGGCCGGCTCGGTGGAGATGCTGAACATCGGCGGCGGTGAGCGGGTCCGCCTCGATCGGTTGATCGCGTTGATCGCGCGGACCCTGGGACGCGAGGCGCGCATCGAGCGCCATCCCGACCAGCCGGGCGACGTGCGGCTGACTGACGCCGACCTGCACCGCGCCGAGCGCGCCCTGGGCTACCGGCCGCGCGTCGGGATCGAGGAAGGCATCAAAAACTTCGTGCGCTGGTACGAGGAGATCCATGGACGTCAGTCCTGAGCGGTTGGTCGAGCAAGCGCGCGAGCGGTTCGAGCTGCAGGACTACTATGGGGCGATTCACCTGCTCGAGGAGGTCATCACCAGCGGGCGCGCCTTCGCGGACGCCCATCACCTGCTGGGCCTCTCCTATTCACTCGCGGGGCAACCCGAGAAGGCGCTCGAACAGCTCGACCGCGCCCTGGCGCTGAACCCGCACTACGTCGAGGCGCTGATCCACCGCGCGTTGGTGCTGAACGAGCTGGGCCGCGAGGAGGAGGCGAGCGCGCTGCTGCGGCGCGCGCACCGCATCGACACGGGCGAGCGGGCGGGCTTTCCGACCCACATCGCCGCGAAGCTCGCGAACCAACACGCGGCCATGGGCGAGGCCTATGTGGAGGCGGGGGGCCTGGCACAGGCGATCGAGCAGTATCAGGAGGCCCTCGAGTTGGGACCCGCCTTCCACGATCTGCGGTATAAGCTGGGCCGGCTGCTCCTCGAGGCGGGGCGGGCCCTCGATGCCCGCGACCAATTCGAGACGATCGTGCGCGAGCGGCCGGGCTTCCTGGATGCCGCCGCCATGCTCGGGTTGGCGTGCTATCTGTCGGGCGACGGGCTCGCCGCGCGTGATGTGTGGGAAGCGTGCCGGGCGCGCCGGCCGGAGGATCCTCGCGTGGAGGCGTATCTGGCGATGTTGTCACGCAGCGAAGGGCTCCCGCCCCCCCCGCCCCTGCAGGCGAAGACCCCGCCCCGGGGCGGAAAGAGAAAGAAAGCGTGAGGCGGTGGTCGGTCGCGCTGTTGGCGCTCACGTGCGCGTGCACGCGAAGCGCCGCCGACCACGAAGAGCTCGGCGATCGGGCGTACACCGCGGCCGACTATCGCAGCGCGTTGGCGGAGTACCAACTCGGCGTCAAGGCGCATCCCGGCAGCGCATCACTCGACGCGAAGCTCGGGGCCGCGGCGCTGCACACCGAGGAGTACGCGGCCGCGGCGGAGGCCTACCGCGCGCTGGCCCGCGACGACGGCTCGCGGGTCGACGAGGCCGCGGACGCGCTGGAGCGCGTGGTCCGCGCGGCGCTCGGCACGAACGATCGCGTGGCGTTGGCGAGTGCGCTCACCGGACTGCGGGAGATCGCGCCGGCGCGGCCGCTGGGGCGCTATGCGACGTTGTCGGCGCTCGATGCCGTGGACCGCGGCGACACGGCAACCGCGCTCGCGCTGTTGCCGGTCGCGACGGCCGCGAGTGGTGACCCTGCCCGCGCCGACTCGCTACTCTATGTGTACGGGATGACGTTGGTGCGCGTGCGCGCCTGCAGCACCGCGGTGCGGGTGTTCGAGGGCGTGATCCGGCGGGGGCGCGCTCCCGTCGTCGTGGAGCCGGCGCGGGAGGGGCTGGGGCTGTGCGCCCTGGTCGAAGGACAGGTCGCATTGGAGCAGGGCCGACCGGCCGAGGCGGAGGGATGGTTCCGGCGCGCCACGGCGCCGGGGGCGTCTCCCGACGTGGTGCGCGCGGCGTTCTTGGGGCTCGGGGACGTACGCCTGGCGCAGGGCGACATTGCCGGGGCGCTGGAGAGTTATCAGCAGGCGTTGGTGGGCGGCACGCCGGGCGATACGATCGCCCAGCGGGCCCAAGAGAAGATCAACTCGCTGGGGAAGGCTGAACCGGAATGACGCATCGGATGCTGTGGATCCTCGGTCTCGCGACGCTCCTGGCGGGCTGTGCGCACGCGCCGCAATCCCGGGCCACGACCACGCCGGAGACGGAGCTCGACCGCGCGCTGGGGCTGATCCGGCGCGGCGACTTCCGGCGCGCCCAGATCATCCTGCTGCGCCTCAACTTCGAGTTTGCGCCCGGCCAACCCGAGGCGGCGGTCGCCCGCTACTACCTGGCGGAGTGCGCCTTCCAGAGCGGCGACCGCGTGCAGGCCGCGCACGAGTTTCGCCGCGTCGCCGATGAGTTCCCCGCCAGCGAATACGCGCCTCTCGCGCTGCTCCGGGCGGGCGACTCGAACCTCCGCTTGTGGCGGCGTGCCGAGCTCGACCCGACCTACGGCGAAACGGCCCTCTCGATCTATCAAGAATTGACGGGGCGCTACCCGGAGAGTGACGCGGCGGCCCGGGCGCGCCCGCACGTGCGGCGGCTGCAGAACCAGTTTGCCGAGAAGTCCTACAAGAACGGCATGTTCTACTTTCGGCGGAAGGCGTACGACTCGGCGATCATCTATTTCAAGGATGTGATCGCCAGCTATCCGGACGCCACGCTCGCGCCCGACGCGCTGCTGCGCCTCGTGGACAGCTACCGGGCGATCGGATACAAGGACGAGCTGCAAGAGACCTGCGCCCACTTGCGCCGCTTCTACCCGCAGGCGACGGGTATCGCCAAGAGCTGCCCGGCCGACACCACGGGCACGTCGTCCTGACGCGTGGACGCCCTGTTCGGGGGCTCCTTCGACCCGGTCCATCTGGGGCATTTGGCCGTGGCCGAAACCGCGGCCGAGGCGCTCGGGGACGGGGCGACGGTCCGCTTCATGCCGGCCCGCGAGCAACCCTTCAAGCGGGCCGCCCACCAAGCCACCCCCGAGCAACGAGCCGAGATGCTGGCCCTGGCCGCGGCCGGCAATCCGCGGTTCCAGGTGGAGCGGGTGGAGTTCGGCCTCCCCGTGCCGTCGTACACGGTCCGCACCCTCCGGGCGCTGGGGGAGCGTGAGCCTGGGAACCGGTTCGCGTTATTGCTGGGGGCGGACGCGGCACAGGACCTCGCGGGATGGTGGGAGGTCGAAGCCTTGCCGGCGCTCGCGGATGTCGTGGTGTTCGCCCGGCCGGGAGCGGCCGTGCCGCGCCACCCGCTGATCCGCCGCGTGATCGAAGTGCCCGCCATCGCCCTGTCGGCGACGGACGTGCGCGATCGGGTTCGCGCCGGGCGGTCCATTCGCTATCTCGTGCCCGAGGCGGTCCGCGAGTACATCGCGGCCCACGGGCTGTATCGCTAGGGGAGTCATGGCTCATCGTTGGTTCACCAAGCTCTTCGGCACGCGGTTCGACCGCGAGCTGAAGCGCGTCCAGCCCACCATCGATGCGATTCACACGCACGAGGCGCGGCTCAAGGACCTGTCCGAGGACGAGCTGAAGGCGCAGACCGCCAAGTTTCGGGCGGTGATCGCGGAGCGCACCGGCGCGCTCGCGGCGGAAGTCGAGCGGCTCAAACAGGCGAAGCACGACTGTCCCGACCCCGTGGAGCGCGCCGACCTGAGCGACCAGCTGGTGCGGGCCGAGAAGGCGTTCGTCACGGAGCTGCAGCAGACCCTCGACGATCTTCTCCCGGAGGCATTCGCGACCGTCCGGGAGGCGTCGCGTCGCCTCATCGGCAGCAAGGTGGTGGTGACCGGGCACGAGCAGTCGTGGGACATGGTCGCCTACGACGTGCAGTTGATCGGCGGCCTGGTGCTGAACCAGGGGAAGATCTCAACGCGCTGGCGGGCCGGGGCGCGCATCTCGTCACGGTCAACAACTACCTGGCGCGGCGCGACTCGCAGTGGATGGGCCATCTCTTCACCTGGCTCGGCCTGACGGTCGGGTGCATCGACGACACGCAGCCGTCGACCCCCGAGCGGCGCGCCGCCTACCTGTGCGACATCACGTACGGGACGAACAACGAGTTCGGGTTCGACTACCTGCGGGACAACATGGTGTTCGGCCTGGAGCAGCGCGTCCAGCGGCGGCACGTGTACGCGATCATCGACGAAGTCGACTCGATTCTCATCGATGAAGCCCGCACCCCGTTGATCATTTCGGGCGCCGTGGGCGCCGAGTCGGACGAGAAATACGCCCAGTTCAACAGCCAGGTCGTGCAGCTGGTTCGGAAACAGACGGCGGTCGTGAACGACCTGATCGCGAAGGGCGAACCGCTGCTCGCGAACGAGAAGACCTCGTACGATGGCGCGGTCCTGTTGTATCAGGCGCAGCTGGGCATGCCGAAGAACAAGAAACTGCTGAAGCTCTTGAACGAAACCGGTGTCAAGCAGCTGGTGCAGCGCGTCGAGCTCGACCGTCTCGCCGATCGCAAGTTGCCCGCGCCCAAGCAGAAGATGCGGCACCTCGAGGACGAGCTGTACTTCGTCATGGACGAGCGCGGGCGCTCGGTGCACCTGACGGACAAGGGCGTCGAGACGATGTCGCCCGAAGATCCGACGCTGTTCGTGGTGCCGGACATCTCCCACGCCGTCCACGAGATCGATCGCGACGACCACCTCACGGCCGCCGAGAAGCTCGAGCGGCGCCGCGCGGTGGAGGCGGAGTACGCACAGAAGAGCGAGATCCTGCGCATCATCCACAAACTGCTCCAGGCGCACGCCCTGTACGAGAAGGACGTGGAGTCGCTGGTCGGACGGGCTGCACCAGGCCGTCGAGGCCAAAGAAGGCGTGCAGGTGCGCGAGGAGAGTCAGACCCTCGCGACGATCACGATCCAAAACTACTTCCGCATGTACGAGAAGCTCGCCGGGATGACGGGCACCGCCGAGACGGAAGAGACCGAGTTCCACGACATCTACAAGCTCGCCGTGGTCGTGATCCCCACCAACCGGCCGGTGCGGCGGGTGGACAAACACGACCTCGTCTACAAGACGCGGCGCGAGAAGTACAACGCGATCATCGACGAAGTCGACCGCGAGCACAAGCGGGGCCTGCCGGTGCTGGTCGGTACGGTCAACGTCGAAGTGTCGGAGACCCTGGCGCGGATGCTGAAGCGCCGGGGCCTCCGCCACGAGGTTCTGAACGCGAAGTTCCACCAGCGCGAGGCGGAGATCGTCGCGCTGGCGGGCCAGTCCGGCTCCATCACGATCGCGACGAACATGGCGGGCCGCGGCACCGACATCAAACTCGGCGCCGGGGTGAAGAAGTGTCAGGTCTGCGGCATCAAGGCGCGCGAGGCCCCGTTCGGCCAGCTCGTCGAGAAGGCGGACCTGTCGGCCGAGCAAATCAAAGAGCTCAAGTGCAACGAGAACCCGCCCTGCGGGCTCGTGATCATCGGGACCGAACGGCACGAGGCGCGGCGCATCGACCGGCAGCTGCGCGGCCGCTCGGGCCGCCAGGGCGACCCGGGGCAGAGCGTCTTTTACATGTCGCTCGAAGACGACCTGATGCGCCTCTTCGGCTCCGATCGGATCGCGCGGATCATGGACCGCACCGGCGCCGAAGAGGGCGAGGTCATCACCCATCCGTGGGTGACGGCGGCCATCGGCCAGGCCCAAAAACGTGTCGAGCTGCAGAACTTCCAGGCGCGCAAGAAGCTGCTGCAGTTCGACGACGTGATGAACAAGCAGCGCGACGTGATCTACTCACGCCGTCTCTATGCGCTCGAGGGCGGCGAGGAGCTCAAGGCCGAGGCCCAGCACATGATCGACCAAGCGGTGGAGCGCCTCGCCGACGGCATCGTGGTCGAGTACGACGACCCGGGGCAGTGGGACCGCGCGCTCATCGAGACGGAGTTCCTGCAGAAATTCCTGATCACGATCCCGAGCGTGGACGACCCGACCGTCATCAAGGATCGCGATGACCTCGTGCGCGCCGCGCAGGCGGCGGGGCGCGCCGCGTTCGAGGCCAAGATCAAGCAGCTCCAGGACGTCGAGGGCAAGGTCGGCGCCCAGAACCTGCCCGAGCAAGCGCTGTCGCACATCACGCTCGGCGTGATCGACGAGAAGTGGAAGGATCACCTCTACGATCTGGATCAGCTGCGGGAGGGCATCTACTACCGCGCCTGGGGACAGAAGGACCCGCTCGTCGAGTACAAGCAGGAGGCCTACGAGATGTTCGTCGGCCTGATGCACGACCTCAACGCGACGTATACGGAGCGGTGGCTCAAGCTGCAGATCGAGATCGGGCCGCCGAGCGGTGGTCCGCCGGGGCGCGGGCCCGCCCGGCCCGTGACGGGCCCTGCGGGCGGTCTGCCCGGTGGTCCGCGCCGCCCCGCGCCCATGGTCGCCTCCAAGCCGGCGGCCGATGGGCTCGTGACGAGCGCCGATGCGCCGCCCCCGACTCGACCGCCCAAACCCGGTGCGGGCGGCGTCACCGAGCCCGCGTTTGCGGCGAATCCCTACGCCGGGGTCGGTCGCAACGATCCGTGTCCCTGCGGCAGCGGCAAGAAGTTCAAGAAGTGCCACGGGGCAGGTCGGTAGGGGCGCAGCGTGCTGCGCCCTTACCGATTTCGGCCGGTTTCTAGTGCGGCGTCAGAACCGAATTCCCCGACGCGTCTGCCGCGATCGTGAACCGTGCGACACTGCGGCCCAGCGTCTGTCCAGCCTCGATGTCGAACCGGTAGTGGATGCCGCCGTATATGCGCGACACCCCCGCCTCGGTGACCATCGCGTCCAAGTGCGTGCGCTGCTCGGGAAAGAACGCGCTGAGCACTTCCGCGGCCGACGAGGAGTTGCAGCTGTGCCCCGAGGGATAGGACGGGTGGTTGGGCTTCCCGACCGCGGCGGTGGTCGTGATTGCGGCGTCCGCCCGCCACGGCCGAATCAGCCAAAACGTCTGCTTCGTGTCCCAGCACCCAATCAAGGCGTCGTACATCGTCGCGCTGAGCAGCGCGTAGAGGTGTGTCGCCTCGCGCTCGGAGAAGCCGTGCTCATTGATGCCGTCCGTCGCGACCTGCATCCAGAACCCTGATGCGGTCGGCGTGCCGGCGTTCAGCGCCCAGAAGGCCGCGATTTGTATTTGGTCGGCCGTGCGCGTGTCGGAGATCTGCCGGACTTCGGCGAGTCCCGCGAGGTACGCCGCGGACCCAAACGCCGGGGGTGGCGCCGATCGGAACTGGCTCGCGGAGGTCAGGAACCAGGGCAACGAGGTGGGGAGTGAGCCGCCGGCGATCGTCGCGGGGGTCGTGTTGCTGATCCAGAGCCCGGGGCCCGTGGGAATGGTCCCGGGGAATGGCGTGTTGAAGCCGTCACCCTGAGCGCGGGCCACGATTTCGGCGCCGACGGCGCGACCGGCTTCCTCGCCGCGAGTGAAGGCCGGGTGCGGCGCTGCTCCGGGGCCGGCGGTCGCTTGCGCGGCGACCATGTCCTCGAACGATTGCGCTTGGGTCGGGAACAGGTACGTCAGGACCGCCGCCGACGCGCCTGCGACGGCTCCGCGATCCAGCTCCAACTGGTTCCGGCCGCCGCCGCCCTCTGCGCCCTCAGCCTTCTGCACGGCCAAGTACTGCGCCACGCCCACGAGACCGTACGCGTGCGTCGCGGCCACCGGGGTGAAGTTCGCCTGGGAGACGCGGGCTGCCGCGGTCGCCTGCCAGACAGGGCTTACGAGCCCCGAAGCGAACGGTACGCCGCTGCGTGACGCGGACAGTCCAGCGCCGGTCGGTGCTTGTTCCGTGCAAGCCGATAATAGTAGGGCAAGCGCAGCAGTGAGCACTGCGGGCGTAGCACGCATGATGCCTCCACGAGTAAGAGAGTACGACGGGGACGTGTCGCCTCGTGGATGGGTTGGCACGCACGGGGTCGCACACCATCTTCGCTCCAATTCTGCCTCGGGGTAAGGTGCGCCCGGGCGTAAACTCTAGGACGAACACGAGGGGCACCGAGCAGCGTGTCCCTCGTCGCGTCTCGCCTGCCGTTATTGCGTAACCACGAACTGATAGCAGGCGCTTTCCAACACGACGGCTCCAGTCGCCTGTTCGATCACGCGGAAGTGGATGTCGAATGCTGTCCCGACCGCGGTGGTGCCCAGATTGCGGAACAGACTCTCCCGCCCGGTACCCTGATCGTCCGTGGTGATGGCCTGCGGCGTCGGCCCCCTGCCGAGCGTGAGCCAATTCGTCCCGAGGCAATCGTCGTTCACCGCCGTATCCGTCGCGCGCTGCAGCTGGTAGGTCGCGTTGGGTTTGAGATCGCGCACCCACGTGTCGAGGTACACGATGCGGTTGCCGTCATTGGGTTGCCGGAACTTGACGTGTCCGAACCCGCGGCCATCGCTCACATCCCGAAGGATGATCTCATCGTTGAACGGGGGGCTCTCGGGTCCCCAACTGCTCGCGCCTTCGAGGCTTGGCGCGGCGGGATCGAGGCCCGCGACAGCACACGCGGCTGCGTAAATGAGAGAAATCGACAACAGGGCTGGCAGTGCACGCATAATTCCTCCACGAGGTGTGCCCGTCGCCTACGACGTGTCCTCGGCGAGTGTGCTCCCGCCGTCCCGCCACACCCAGTGCCGAAGCACCGCCGTCGCAGCAGTGAGGCCACGTCCCGACGGCGACGCTTGCGTTGGATCGAATGCGGGCGACACCAGGAGGACGAGCCCCGGCAATGTCGAGTGAAGGTCGCCATGTATCAGACTGTCGAGGAACGTCGCCGACGAGTTGCCGCCCTGGCCCAACCGATTGATGGCCTGCCCGTACGCGGCCGAGTCGGACGAGTACTGCGTGTCGCCGACTGCGAGATACCAGAACTGACGCATCCCATCGCGCCGAACCGCTGGTCCCAAACACCGGGCGTAGCGTCCGACGTCGTCCCGACTCAGGGTTCCCCGGCTGAGCAGCGGTGATGCGATGGGGACAATGAAGAACGCCCACGACGGTGAGGCGTAGAGGCGCGAGGCTGGCGTGAGCGAATCCGTCGTCAGGCCGATGGCCCAGAAGGCAAGCGTTTGTGTGTTTGTCGGTGTCATGTCGCCGCAGGCGACAGCCAGGACAATCATCACGACGGGCCAAATCCCTCGTAGCGTCTTCATACCAGCCTCCATCCAGCAGGGCGTGAGGAAGTCCGCTGGCGGGTACCTCCCTCCAGCCGTACATTGGGCAGACTAGCGCCGGCCAGTGACCCAGCCGTGATGTGAACGTCACTTGGCCGCCCCCGGCCTCGGCCACGGGGTGTCATGATCAAGCTGCGCACGCTGGGTGGGTTGGAGCTGACGGACTCGCAAGGACGCGAGCTCCGCACCCTCTTGGCACAGCCCAAACGCCTCGCGCTCCTCGCCTACCTGGCAGCACACAATCACCACACGTCGCGTCGTCGCGATTCCCTCGTGGCTGTGTTCTGGCCCGAGCTCGACGCCGAGCACGCCCGTGGAGCCTTGCGGCAATCGCTCACGTTTCTGCGGCGCGCCCTGGGAATTGGCGTTCTCAAGGGCCGCAGCGAGGAGGACGTCGGGTTCGAGCCGGGGGCGCTCGAGTGTGACGCCGTCGCGTTTGAGCGGGCGTGCGATGACGGACGGCTGGCACCAGCGCTAGAGCTTTATCGCGGCGATTTTCTCGATGGATTCTTCGTGTCGGGCGGCTCGCCGGAGCTCGAGCGCTGGATCGAGTCCGAGCGCACGCGCCTGCGCCGCCTGGCGGCTCGTGCCGCCGCCCAGCTGACGGAGCATGCCGAGCGGGACGGGGACAGGGCCGCCGCCATTCACGCGGCGCGCCAGGCGGTGGCCCTCGACCCCGACGACGAACGTGCCCTCGCGCGCCTGATTGACCTGCTGGATCGGTTGGGCGACCGGAGCGGTGCCCTCAACGCGTTCGAGACGTTCCGGCGTCGCTTGCAGCAGGAGTATGACGCGACGCCATCGCCCGAAACCGACGCCCGGATCCAGGCGATTCGAGCGCGACTGCTCCCGTTTGTGGCCGCCGCGCCGCCGTCGGGGCCGGTGGCGACTCTCGAACCCACACGACGGCGCCCTTGGCGACGAGTGCTCTGGTCCGTGGTCGGCGGCACCATCACGGCGGCGACGATCGGGTGGCTGGCCGTCTCCGAAACACGCGGGACTTCGGTTGCGGTGCTTCCGCTCCACAATGCCACGCAGGATACCACGCTCACATATCTCGCCGCGGGGTTGGCGGAGGGTGTCACCGCGGCTCTGTCGCGCATCCCCGGTCTTCGCATTGCCGACTCCGCGGACCAAGTCGTGGCTTGGACGTTGCGAGGCCAGGGAGACTCCCTGAGCCTCGCGGTCGAGTTGCGACGCGGATCCCATGGCGCACGTCAGTGGACCAGGGAGTTTCCATTATCTGCCTCGGGCGCGCTGGCGGTCGAGGGGCAGGTGGTGGGCGACCTGGTGCGGCAGCTGCGACTCCGCGTCGCCGACTCGATCGACGTGCGGCAACTGCATCGAACGACCATAAGCGCCGATGCCTATCTGCTGTATCTCCAGGGGCGGTACTACCTGGGAAGACGAACACCGGAGTCCTTGGCCCGCGCGCGCGGCCTCTTTGCCCAGGCCATTGACCGAGATCCGGTTTTTGCCGCGGCGTACGCCGGGTTGGGGTCCTCATACGTCGGATTGACGTACTACTGGGTCATGCCGTCGCGCGAAGCATTTCCCCTGGCGGAGGCCGCGGCCCGCCGCGCGCTGCAGATCGACTCGACGCTCGGCTACGCGCAGGCGCTCGTCGCCGAGGCGACGGCGAGCTACCACTGGCAGTGGGCCGCGGCCGAGCCGCTGTATCGTCGCGCGATCGCGCTGGATCCGAACGACCCCGAGTTGCACCACGTCTTCGGCGTGTATCTCCGGACGCTCGGACGCTTAGACGAGGCGGAGGCGGAGATGCGCCGGGCCGTCGAGCTGGATCCGTTGACGCGCCACTTCGCCTATCAGCTGGGCCGGATCCTCGCCTGCGCGGGTCGTCCGGCGGAGGCAGCAGTGCAGTTCGAGAAGCAGTTGGCGCTCGATTCGGTGTATCCGCCGGCCCACTATGAGCTCGCGAAGGTCCTCGCCAGCCAGGGAGCCTACGACGTGGCGATTCAGGAGCTCGCAATGGGCGCACGTCAGTGGGGCGACACCGCGTACACGCGTCTCGTGCAGGGGGACCGGGGCAGCTCCGGTTACGCGGCGGCGCGCCTGCTCGCGGCCACGCGGTCCCTCGAGCGCCTGCGCCTTCGCGCGCAGCATGGATACGTTCCGCCCGTCGGCTTCGCCCGCGAGTACATCGTGCTCGGCCGGCGTGAGGAGTCCTTGGCCTCGCTGCGCCGCGCATTCGAGATTCGGGATGTCAGCCTGGCGACGACCAACTGCGACCCGGAGTACGCCCCCCTCCGGGCGGACCCGCGCTACCAGGATATCCGCCATCGCATGGGGTTGCGATAAGGGGCTCCCATCCGCGTTCCCCCGGTACGCGAGGGCGACACCGCCCCGACTAGCTTCGCCCCATGCCCCTGCGTCTCTCCGAGCACCTGGACCGCGACCGTCCCCGCGAGCGTTTCTGGGCCGTCGGCCCCGCCGCGTTGACGGCGCAAGAGCTCCTGGCCATTCTCCTAGGAACGGGGACCAGCGGGCGCGATGCCCTGGTGGTGGCGGGCGAGTTGCTGGCTCGAGGCGAGGGCTCGCTGCGCCGGCTCGCGGCCCGCCCCTGGGCGGAGCTGGCCCAGGTGGTGGGCGTGGGGCGGGCCAAGGCCGCTCGGCTCGCCGCGGCCGTCGAGTTGGGCCGTCGGGTAGCGGGGGAGGCGGAGCCGCCACCCGAACGGATTCGCGGTCCTGGAGACGTGCACCGGTACTATGCGCCGCGGCTGCGCGACTTGGCGGTGGAGGAGTTCCACGTATTGGCCCTGGGGAGCCAGAGCCAGATCCTGGCCGATCTTCTGATCACGCGGGGCATTCTCAATAGCTCCCTGGTTCATCCGCGCGAGGTGTTCCGGGCAGCGATCGCGGAGGCGGCGGCGGGGATCATCGTGGTGCACAACCACCCGAGCGCCGATCCGACGCCGTCGGCGGACGATCGGGCGGTGACGCGGCAGCTGGTGGACGCGGGCCGTCTCCTGGACGTCCCGGTGTACGATCACGTGATCGTGGGAGGCGAGCGCTACGTGAGCTTCGCAGAGGCAGGGCTGTTGTGACGAGCACGGCGCCGATTCTCGCGCCGGAGCTGGCGAAGGCCGTGGCGGCCCAGCGGGAACGCCTCGACTTGGGCCTCCTGTCACGCGCCTACCGGGCGAGCGCGCAGGCGCATCGTGGCCAGAAGCGCGTCTCGGGCGACGACTACGTGTCCCACAGCGTCGCCGTGGCGACGATCCTCGCCGAGCAGCAGATGGACACGACCACGATCGCGGCGGCCCTGCTGCACGACGTGGTCGAAGACTCGAATGTCACCCTCGACGACATCCGGCGGGATTTCGGCGGCGAAGTCGCGGACCTGGTGGATGGGCTCACCAAGATTGCGACGCTCACCTTCCGCTCGACGGCCGAAGAGCAGGCGGAGAATTACCGCAAGCTCCTGATGTCGGTCGCGAAGGACGCGCGCGTCATCATCATCAAGCTCGCCGACCGGCTGCACAACATGCGCACGCTCGAGCCGCTCTCCGAGGAGAAACGGCGGCGCATTTCGCTCGAGACCCGGGAGCTATACGCGCCGTTGGCCCATCGCTTCGGTATGGCGGGCGTCAAGGCGGAGCTCGAAGATCTGGCGTTCAAGCATCTCGAGACCACCGAGTACAAACAGCTCGTGCGGCAGGTCAAGGCGCGGAAGGTCGAGCGTGACCGGACGACCGAACGGCTGCGCGAGCCGCTCGCCGAGGAGATGCGGCGCGCCGGCATCACCGACTTCGATATCACCGGCCGGCCCAAGAACCTCTGGTCGATCTACAAGAAGATGAAGCAGCGCGGCAAGCCATTCGAGGAGATCTACGACCTCCTCGCGGTGCGCGTACTCGTCAGCTCGATCACCGACTGTTACCACGTGCTCGGGATCATCCACCACAAGTGGACCCCGCTGCAGGAGCGGATCAAGGACTATATCGCGAGCCCGAAGTCGAACGGCTACCAATCGGTCCACACGACCGTGTTCGGGCCTGCGGGGCAGCTCTACGAGATCCAGATCCGCACGCGCGAGATGCACCGCACGGCCGAGTACGGCATCGCGGCGCACTGGCTCTACAAGGAGGGCGGCAAGACCGCCGACGAGCTGGACCGCCATCTGTCCTGGTTCCGCCAGCTCATCGAGCTGCAGCAAGACGCCCACACGCCCGAGGAGTTCCTCGAGTTCCTGAAGATCGACCTGTACCAGGATGAGATCTTCGTCTTCACGCCGCGCGGCGACGTGAAGCGTCTCCCCAAGGGCGCGACGCCGATCGACTTCGCGTTCGCGGTGCATACGGAAGTCGGCCAACGGACGCAGGGCGCTCGCGTGAACGGCCGCATCGCGCCGCTGCACCGCGCGCTGAAGAACGGCGACACCGTCGAAATCATCACCAGCGCCCAGTCTCGCCCCTCCCGCGACTGGATGTCGCACGTCCAGACCGGCCGCGCGCGCCACAAGATCCGGCAGTGGGTCAAACAGGAGGAGCACGAGCGCAGCGTCACGTTGGGGCGCGAGATCCTGGCCCGAGAGGTCCGGCGCCGCCGCCTCGATGCGCCGACCGACGAACGCCTTGCCCAGGCCGCCGCCACGCTGTCGGTCGGTACGCCCGAACAGCTGCAAGCGGCAATCGGCCGGGGCGATGTGCCGATCGGGCAGGTGATGAAAGCGCTGTATCCCGATCTGCCCGCGGAGGAGCTCAACCCTCGCAGCTCGTCGGCGTTCGGTCGGGTGATGCAGCGGCTGCGGCTGGGGCGGGGGATCAAGATCCAGGGCGTGGACGGCCTGATGGTGCGGTACGCCCAGTGTTGCCAGCCCGTGCCCGGCGACCCCGTGGTCGGGTACGTGACACAGGGCCGCGGCATCTCGATTCATCGCAGCGACTGCCCCAACCTGCTCACGCTGTCCGACGAGACCGAGCGACGCGTGGACATCGACTGGCGGGAGGTTGAAGGCGAGGTAGTCACCGTGCGCCTGGCCGTGAGCGGTGAGGACCGGCGCGGCCTCTACGCCGACATCTGCGAGGCCATCAGCGGGACGGGGACGAACATCCGCAGCGCCGACCTCACCTCCAAGGACGGCGCGGTGTTCGGGTCTGTTCTGGTGGAGGTCGAGAACCACACCCACCTGCACAAGGTGCTGCGGGCGGTGCGGAAGGTGAAAGGGGTCACCGACATCGCTCGCCGCGACTCCGCCAGCCACACCGAGGTGTCGCCCGGTTAGCTTTCCGTCCATGCCTTTCGAACTCGTCTCGCCCTATCAACCGGCGGGAGACCAGCCGCGCGCCATCGCGGAGCTCTCCGCCGGGTTCGCGCGCGGGGACCAGTACCAGACGCTGCTCGGCGTCACCGGCTCCGGCAAGACGATGACGATGGCCCACGTGATCCAGCAGCTCGGCCGTCCCACGATCGTGCTGTCCCACAACAAGACCCTGGCGGCGCAGCTGTACGGCGAGCTGAAGGCGTTCTTCCCGAAGAGCGCCGTCGAGTTCTTCATCTCGTACTACGACTACTACCAGCCCGAGGCGTACGTCCCGGCGACCGACACGTACATCGCCAAGGACTCCTCGATCAACGACGACATCGACCGGCTGCGGCTCCGGGCCACGTCGAGCTTGATGGAGCGCGACGATGTGATCATCGTTGCGAGCGTCTCGGCGATCTACGGCCTCGGCGATCCGGAGGCCTATCGCAAGCTCCTGGTCACCGCGCAGACCGGTGAATCCCGCGGCCGCGATGCCCTCCTCGCCGACCTGATCGGCATCCAGTACCAGCGCAACGACGCGGCGTTCGAGCGCGGCACGTTCCGGGTGCGCGGCGACACCGTCGAGATCTTCCCCGCCTACGACGAGCAGGCGGTGCGCATCGAGCTGTGGGGGGACGAGATCGAGCGGATCGCCAAGATCGACCCGCTGACCGGCAATGTGATCACGCTGGTGGAGCGCTGCGCGATCTATCCGGCGACGCACTTCGTGACGCAGCGCGCCACGATCGAGCGCGCCGTGACCGCCATCCGCGCCGAGCTGAAGGACCGCCTCGTCGACCTGCGGGCGCAGAACAAGCTCGTGGAGGCGCAGCGCCTCGAATCCCGCACCAACTTCGACGTCGACATGCTGCTCGAGGTGGGGCGGTGCACGGGGATCGAGAACTACTCGCGCCACCTCACGGGGCGGCAGCCCGGCGAGCGCGCGGCATGCCTGCTCGACTACTTCCCGTCAGAGTACCTGTGCATCCTCGACGAGTCGCACCAGTCGTTGCCGCAGCTCGGCGCCATGTACGAGGGCGATCGGTCCCGCAAACAGACCCTCGTAGACTACGGGTTCCGGCTCCCCTCGGCCCTCGATAACCGGCCCCTCAAGTACGAGGAGTTCATGGGGCTCGTCCCGCGCATTCTCTTCACCTCCGCGACACCCGGCGAAGCGGAGTTGCGCCTCTCGGGTGGTGTGGTCGTGGAGCAGATCATCCGGCCCACCGGCCTCGTGGACCCCGAAGTCATCGTCCGGCCCGTGGCGGGACAGGTGGACGACCTGCTCAACGAGATCCGCCTGCGCGAGAAGAAAAACGAGCGGGTGCTCGTGACGACGCTCACCAAGCGCATGTCCGAGGATCTGACCGACTACCTCCAGCAGCACGGCGTCCGGGTCCGCTACCTGCACTCCGAAATCGACGCCATCGAGCGCGTCGATATCATCCGCGGCCTGCGCCTCGCCGAATTCGATGTCCTGGTCGGCATCAACCTGCTGCGAGAGGGGCTCGATCTGCCCGAGGTGTCGCTCGTCGCTATCCTCGACGCCGACCAAGAAGGATTCCTGCGCTCCGATCGCTCGCTCATCCAGACGGTGGGTCGCGCCGCGCGACACCTGGCGGGCGTTGAGCGAGATGAACCGGCGCCGAGTGACGCAGGTGGCGTACAACGTGGAGCACGGCATCACCCCGCGGTCCATCGTGAAGTCCGTGGGCGACATACGCTTCGTCACTCGAGTGGCCGACGCCCGTACCGCGAAGCCCGCCGACGCAGGGGTCCGGCGGCCCGCCGATGCCAAGGAGCGGGACGCCCTCATACGGTTGCTGGAGCAGCAGATGCAGGCCGCCGCGGAAGACCTCGACTTCGAGCTGGCGGCGGTGCTGCGCGACCAGGTCCTCGAGCTGAAGGCCGATGCGCCTCTCCGCGGACGAGCTCAGCCGGTTCGGTGAACAGGTCGGCGCCCGGCTCACGGCCCCAGTCGTGATCGGGTTGTCGGGGGACATGGGCGCCGGCAAGACGACCCTCGTCCAAGCCATCTGTCGCGGCCTCGGCGCACGCGCGCTCGCGACAAGCCCCACCTACGCGCTGGTGCACCACTACGAGGCCGGCACTACGCCCGTCTACCACGTGGACTGCTATCGCCTCAAGCACCCCGACGAGGCACGCGACCTCGGGTTCGACGACATGACGCGCGAGCGCGCCGTGGTGCTGATCGAGTGGCCCGAGCGCGCCGGGCCCTGGGCGCCGCCCCTCGACCGCCATTTCCGGCTGGCGCACGATTTCGATCCCGACAGCCGCCTGGTCGAGGAGGCGACGTGAGCGGCCCCTGGCTCGCCATCGATACCGCGACCGAGGTCGCGAGCGTCGCGGTCGGGTCCGCGGATCGGGTGCGCGCCGTGCGGTCCATGCGTGGGGCGCGCCAGCATGCGGCCCAGATCGTGCCGCTGATAGACCAGGTCCTGACCCTCGCGGCGGTCCGCGTGCGGAATCTGGGCGCCATCATCGTGGCGGACGGACCCGGGAGCTTCACGGGACTGCGCATCGGCTGGGCCGCTGCCAAGGGACTCGCTCACGACGCTGGAATCCCGCTCCGTACGATCCCATCACTCATGGGCGTCGCCCATGCGGCCGCCCACGGTCAGGCGGGACCCGTTGCCGCGTGCTTCGACGCGCTGCGCGGGCAGGTATTTGGGGCCGTGTACGTCTTCCCGCCTGGCCGTGTGGAGACGCTCGTCGCACCCGGGCTCTTCACCGTCGCGGCGCTCGCTGCCGTCGCCCCCGTTCGGCCCCGCGTGGCCGTGGGCGATGGGGCGGTGCTCTACGCGGACGACGTTGCCCACTGGACCGGGCGGCCGCCCCTCAGCTTGGAGGCTCTGTCACCCGTTGCGAGCTCGCTCCTCGTCTTGGGGGGGCGCGAAGGCGCGACGCGTGCGCTCGATGACCCGGCCACCGCCGAACCCGAATATGGACGCCCCGCCGAAGCACAGGCCAAATGGGAGGCTCACCACGGCCGGCCGCTACCGCATTCGTCCCGCTGAGCCCCCCGACGTGCCGGCGGTGCACGCGATCGAACAGGCCGCCTTCAGCGACCCCTGGTCGGCGCGGGACTTCCGGGAGTGTGTCGCATCAGAGGTCGTGTTTCTCGTCGCGGCCGCGCCAGAAGGCATCGCCGGTTACGTGATCGCGCAGGATGCCGCGGACGAGGGTGAAATTCTGAACCTCGCGGTGGCGCCGGCCCGACATCGCGGCGGCGTCGGCCGCGCTCTCGTCAAACGGGCATTGGCGACACTCGCCGGGCGTGGAGCGCACCGAGTTTTCCTGGAGGTGCGACAGTCGAATGCTGCGGCGCGCGCGTTGTACGCGTCGCTCGGGTTTCAGGAAGTGGGACGCCGGCCGCGCTATTACCGGCGCCCGGTCGAGGACGCGATCGTCTTGCGGGCTGCCATTCCTGCAGACGGAGGTGATGCGTAACTTTGCTACAAGTGGCGTATCTTTGATTGACAGAATAACTTGCGATTCATATACTGTGGGGCATCCTTGGGCCCCCGAACCCGCGTAATCGTC
>WNFK01202343.1_pt1 | contig 30991 bp, 26 predicted proteins | sample 5400281 | NCBI WGS metagenome assembly WNFK01 (sample SAMN13153350, study PRJNA577476) | soil metagenome | isolation source: 20 cm soil on Douglas fir-dominated hillslope | place: USA:California | collected 2013-09-17
GAGGGCTACACCAGGACCTTCCGGGAGCTGATGGACACCACCCCCTGGGAGAACTACGGCAAGAAGAGCGGCAACGAGAAGTGCCGTGACTGCATGGTGCACTGCGGGTACGAGGCCACCGCGGTGGACTACACGTTCAGCTCGATGAAGGGCTTCGTGGAGACGGTCGGGGTCACGCTGACCGGCAAGCTGTAGGGGCGCCGCCAATGACCCTCGAGGGCTGGGTTCCCGAGGTCGGTCAGTACCTCACGCTGGCGGAAGTGGTGGAGTTCGCCTTCGACTACCGGGGCAACACCACCATCGTCAAGACCGACGGCGCCGAGGTGGTCGGCTACATCTTCAACCGCAACACCTACGGGCCGGAGCCTTTCCTCGAGTACTTCGAGGAGAGTGGCGAGGGCCCCTTCACGCTCCGCTACTCGGAGGTCGCCAACATCAAGTTCTCCGGCAAGGACACCGCGGCCGGGAACAGCTGGCGGGCGTGGCTCGAGCGCAAGGAGCGGGAGAAGGCCGAGAAGGCCACGGCCACCGGGAGTGTCCGGGATCCTGATCCTGACCGCGGTTGAGCTCGAGGCGCGGGCTCTGGCCCGCCGTCTCGAGCTCCCGCCCATCACGGTTCTGCCGTTCCCCGCGTACGGTCGCGGCCTGCTCCGGGTGGCTCCGGTCGGCCTGCGGGCCGGTCTTCTCGCCACCCGCTGGCCGCGGCTCCTGGCCGGCTTCAACTATCCGCTCGTGGTCTCGGGCGGGGTTTGCGGCGCGCTCGCCCTCGATCTGAGCGCGGGCGACTTGGTCCTGCCCGAGAGCGTGCTCGGGCCGAGCGGCGAGCGACTCAACGTGACGCCGACGCGGCACCGGCAGGTCACCGAGCTGGCCGGCCCCGCGCGCGGCGGCACCCTCGTGACCTCGTCCGAGGTGGTGGCGACCGCGGAGGCCAAGGCGGCGCTTTTCGCGAGCACCGGCGCGATGGCGGTGGACATGGAGTCCTCCGTGATCCTGGCACACGCGGGGAGCGCGGGCTGCCCCACGCTCGTGGTCCGCGGGGTATCGGACGCGGCGGGCGAGAGCGTGCCGCGCGAGCTGATCGACCTCATGACGCCCGCGGGGCGGCTGCGCCCCATGCGCGCGCTGGCCCTGACCGTCACGAATCCGCGGCTGGTGCCGCGCGCGATGGCCCTGAGTCAGGCCACGCGGCGGGCCCTCGCCGCGGTCGCGCGGGTGCTCGCGGCGCTCGCCGCCTCGTCCCGGCCGTGAACGTCCTGGTCACCGGGGGCACCGGGTTCGTGGGGGCGAACCTCGTCCGCGAGCTCCTCGCGGACGGTCACGCGGTGCGCGTGCTCGCGCGGCCCGGCGGCGACCGGCGGGCGCTCGAGGGGTGCGCGGTGGACATCGTCGAGGGCGATCTGCTCGACACCGCCTCCCTCTGCAGGGCGGTGGCCGGGGTCCGTCACGTCTACCACGCGGCCGCCGACTACCGGCTCTGGGCCCCGGATCTCCAGGTGCTCTACCGCGCCAACGTGGACGGGACCCGACACCTGCTGGCCGCGGCGTCCGAGGCGGGGGCCGAGCGCATCATCTACACCTCCACGGTCGGCGCGGTCGGCATCCCCAAGGACGGTACGCCCGGCGACGAGACGACGCCGGTGTCGCTCGCCGACATGGTCGGCGCGTACAAGGCCTCCAAGTTCCTGGCCGAACGCGTGGCCGACGAGTGGGCGGCGCGCGGGGCGCCGGTCGTCATCGTCAACCCGTCGGCGCCCATCGGCCCGTGGGACGTCAAGCCCACCCCCACCGGGCAGATGATCGTGGACTTCCTGAACGGCAAGATGGTCGGCTCGGTGGACACCGGGCTCAACGTGGTCCACGTCCGCGACGTGGCCCGCGGCCACATCCTGGCCGCGGAGAAGGGCCGGGTGGGGGAGCGCTACATCCTGGGCCACCGCAACCTGTCCCTGCTCGAGATCTTCCGGATGCTCTCGGCCCTGACCGGCGTGCCCGCGCCGCGCTTCCGCGTGCCCTACGCGGTCGCGTGGATGGCGGCCGCCGCGATGGAAGGCGTCTCCCGGATCACGCGCCGGCCGCCCGCGGTGCCCCTCACCGCGGTGCGCATGGCCCGCAAGCGCATGTACTTCAGCGCGGCCAAGGCCATCCAGGAGCTCGGCCTCCCGCAGACGCCCGCCGAGACCGCCCTCGCGGACGCGGTGGCCTGGTTCACCCACCGCGGCTATGCGGGCGCCAAACGGAATCGGGGTCGAGGACAAGGAACCCCGTGAACGCGGGCCAGTTCGTCGCGCGCCTCACCCGCAAGAGCCGCTCGAACTTCTTCTACGCGTTCCTCTGCCTGCCGCGGGCCCAGCGCGAGGCGATCTTCGCCTGCTACGCGTTCTGCCGCATCGTCGACGACGCGGTGGACCTGGTCGCGGACCGTGCGCAGCAGCGCGCGGAGCTCGAGCGCTGGCGCGCGGAGATCGCGCGGGTGTACGAGGGGCGGCCGGAGCACCCGGCGGGCCAGCGCCTGCAGGTCGCGGTCCGCCAGTTCCCGATCCCCCGCGCCGCGCTCGAGGAGATCATCGCGGGAGTGGAGATGGACATGGACCATCCCACCTACGAGACCTTCGACGCGCTGTATCCCTACTGCTACCGGGTGGCCTCCGCGGTGGGGCTCTGCTGCATCGAGATCTTCGGCTACTCGGATCCGCGGGCGCGCGAGTACGCGGTGAACCTGGGCGTCGCGCTCCAGCTCACCAATATCCTCCGCGACGTCCAGGTGGACGCGCGCATCGGACGCGTCTATCTCCCGCAGGCGGACCTGCGCCGGTTCGGGGTGACCGCGGAGGACCTGGCGCAGGGCCGCTACACCCCCGGGTTCGTCCAGCTCATGACCTTCGAGGCGGCCCGCGCCCACGAGTACTACGAGCGGGCGTGGGCCGCGCTCCCCCCCGCGGACGCGCGCCGCCTCTTCGCCGCCGAGATCATGGGCCGCACCTACTTCGCGCTGCTGCGGGCCATCGAGGCGCGCCGCTTCGACGTCTTCGCCGGTCGCGTGACCCTGTCCACGCCGCGCCGCCTCGCCATCGCGGTCCGCGGCTGGCTCGGCGCCCGCCTGACCACCACCTCGTGAAGGCCGCGGTCTGCGTCGCGGGCGCCATCGAGCTGCGCGAGTGGCCCGCGCCCGCGCCCGGCCCCGGCGAGCTCCTGCTGCGCATGAGCGGCTGCGGGCTCTGCGGCTCCGACATCCTGAAGATCAACGCGGCCACGCCCGAGCCGGCCGTTCTCGGCCACGAGGTTGTGGGGCAGGTGGTGCAGCTCGGCCCCGGGGTGCGGCGCTTCGCGCCCGGCGATCGTCTGGTCGTCGCCCACCACGTGCCGTGCTTTCACTGCCACTACTGCCGGCGCGGCAGTCCGTCCATGTGCCGCCACTTCAAGCGCGTCAATCTCGATCCGGGCGGCTTCGCGGAGCTGGTGCGCGTGCCCGCGCCGAACGTGGAGCACGCCGCCTTCCGCCTTCCCGCCGAGATGAGCGAGGAGACCGCGTCCTTCACCGAGCCGCTGGCCTGTTGCCTGCGCGCGGTCAAGCGCAGCCGGGTGGCCGCGGGCGACACCGCGCTCGTGGTGGGGCTGGGCTCGATCGGCTGTCTTCTGGCGCAGCTCCTGGCCCTCGAGGGCGCGCGCGTCCTCGCCTCCGATCTGCTGGAGAGCCGCCGCGCGCTGGGGAGCCGGATGGGCGCGCAGGTCTTCGATGGCGACGCGGCGCTGGACGCCGCGTTGCGCGACGCGACCGAGGGGCGGGGCGCCGACCTCGTGATCGTCACCGCGGGCGGGGCGGCGGTGCTGCCCGCCGCGGCCGCCCGCGTCCGGGACGGCGGAACGCTGCACTACTTCGCGGGCGGCGCGGGCGAGAGCCTGCCGCTGTCGCTCGGAGCCCTCTACCACCGCGAGCTGACCCTCACCGCGACCTACTCCTCCTCGCCGGCCGAGCTGGATCAGGCGTTCGCGCTGCTCGCGGGCGACCGGATCCGCGTGGACGGCCTCATCAGCCACCGGCTCCCGCTCGGCCGCCTGGGCGAAGGCGTGGACCTGATGCGCCGTCACGAGGCGGTGAAGGTCTACGTGACCCCGTAGTCATGCGGGCCCAGGTGTTCTACGGGCCGGGCGATCTGCGCTTCGAGGACCAGCCGGCGCCCGAGCCGGAGCCCGGCGGTCTCGTGGTGCGGGTGGAGGCGGCGCTCACCTGCGGCACCGACGTCAAGACCCTGCGCCGCGGCCATCCCGTGATGATCCCGCACGTGCCCACCGTGTTCGGGCACGAGCTGGCCGGCGTGGTGACCGCGGTGGGGCGCGGCGCGCCCGGCGTGAAGGAAGGCGACCGGATCGTCGCCGCCAACTCGGCGCCGTGCGGGCAGTGTCGCCTGTGCGCGGCCGGGCGGCCGAATCTCTGCGAGGACCTACTCTTCGTCAACGGGGCCTACGGCCAGTACATCGCGCTGCCTCCGCGGCTGGTCGCCCGGAACGTGGTGCAGATCGGGCCGGGGCTGGCCGCCTCGAGCGCCGCCTTCGCGGAGCCGCTGGCCTGTGCCCTGCTGGGCGTGGAGCGGGGCCGCGTGGAGGCCGGCATGACGGTGGTCATCTGGGGCCACGGCCCGCTGGGCTGCCTGCTTGCCCTGGCCGCCCGCCAGAGGGGGGCCCAGGCGGTAATCGTGGGGAAGGCGGGCTGGCGCCTGGAGCGGGCGCGCGCGCTGGGGCTCGGGACCTGCCTGGACGCTCTGGCCGTCCCCGACCTCGTTGGGCACCTGCGGGGGCTGACGGGGGGGCGGGGGCCCGACGTAACCATCGACGCGACCGGCCGTCCGGAGGTCTGGGAGCAGGCCATAGATGGGGTCGGCCGTGGGGGCACCGTGGTACTGTTTGGAGGTTGCACCCCGGGCACCTCGGTTCGGGTGGACACGCGTCGAGCCCACTACGAAGAGCTCACGCTGGTCGGGGCCTTCCACCACACCCCCGCCATGATCCGACGCGCCGTGGAACTCCTTGGATCAAAGGCGATCGAGCCCGGTGGGCTGCTGACTCATCGTATGGGGATCCCTGGCAATGAGCGACGTTTACCGGAGACGAGGGGGCTTGGCGGCCATGGTGATGATGGTCGTGCCGGCCCCGGCATGTCTGACGGCGGCCTTCGATCCGGAGGCTACCTTCGCCAAGGGGACCATGATCTTTGGCCTGCAGCTCGAGGGCGGCGTGGCCAACAATATCGAAGGCCACCGGACACTCAGCGACGTCTCGTTCCTGAACGCGACCCCGCGGGTGTCCTCCCTTCTCGTCCCGCCGTTCGGGAGCGGCCTCCTCCGGAGCGCGCTCGAGCCGGGGGTCGAGGGGTGGTTCCAGTACTACCTCTCCCCGAGGGAAGCGACCGCCGAGGGCCTCGAGGTCGCGATGCGGTATCATCTGATCGGCTTCGGGTGATCGGCTTCGGGCGGCTGGTCCCGTACTTCGAGGCCACCGCGGGAGCGGGGGCACGAGCGTGCGGGTGAAGGAGATCGACTCGGCCTTCACCTTCGTGCCCGAGGCCGGAGGGGGCTTATCTCCTCGAACCCGAACCGGGGCTTCAACTCCGACACAGGGATAGGTGGCACTTCATTCTATTTCAAGTGAGGGCACCATGACCACGCCGCTGCCGCTGCAACAGATCGTGCTGGCCGGGCCCCGCGGCTTCTGCGCCGGGGTGGACCGCGCCATCGATATCGTCGAGCTCGCGCTCCAGGTGTGCCCGCCTCCGGTGTACGTGCGCAAGGAGATCGTGCACAACCGTCACGTGGTCGAGGCCCTCCGGGCCAAGGGCGCCCACTTCGTGGACGAGCTGGATGAGGTGCCCGACGACGCGACCGTGATCTTCAGCGCCCACGGCATCTCGCCGGCGGTGCGCGCGGAGGCCCACCGGCGCGGGCTGCGGGTGATCGACGCCACGTGCCCGCTCGTCACCAAGGTGCATCTCGAAGCCGTTCGCTACGCGCGCGAGGGGTACACCATCATCCTGGTCGGCCACGCCGATCACGACGAGGTGGTGGGCACCATGGGCGAGGCGCCGGACCGCATGTTCCTGATCGCCCACCCGGAAGACGTGGACAAGCTCGTGGTGGCCGATCCGGACAAGGTGGCCTATCTCACCCAGACCACGCTGTCGGTGGACGACACCCGGGACTGCATCGAGGCGCTGGGCCGTCGCTTCCCCAAGATCGTCGGGCCGGCCAAGGACGACATCTGCTACGCGACCCAGAACCGCCAGGCGGCGGTGAAGACGGTGGCGGGCGCGGTGGACGTGCTGCTCGTCATCGGGGCGGCCAACAGCTCGAACGCCAACCGCCTCGTCGAGGTCTCGACCGTCATGGGCACGCCGTCCTATCTCATCAACGACAAGAACGACATCCGGCCGGAGTGGCTCGACGGCATGGACCGCGTCGGCGTCACCGCGGGCGCCTCGACCCCCGAGCATCTGGTGACCGAGGTGGTGGAGGAGCTGCGGCGCAAGCGCGGCTCCGACGTGCAGGAGGTCCACGTGGTCGAGGAGGACGTGCGCTTCGGGCTGCCCCGGGAGCTGGAGGACATCGCCAAGGCCGCGGGGAAGCCGCTGCCGCCGCGCAGCGGCGCGGTGGCGGTGAGCGGCTAGGGCCATGCGGCTCGTCACCTTCCGGCGCGGGCGGGGCGAGCCCAAGCCGGGCGCGCTCTGGCAGGAGCACGTGCTCGACCTGACCGGCCTCGCCAAGGATCTCGCGACCCAGCGCGGCACCGTGCGGCGGGGCCGTGGCGGGTTTCCCCGCACAGTCCTCGAGATCGTCCAGGGCGGCGAGGCGGTGATGGCGCTGACCCGCGAGGCGTGGGAGTACGGTCAACGGCTCGTGGGGCAGACCCCCTCGGAGGAGCTGGCCCAGCGGCGGCTCGCCTACCCGGCCAAGCGGGTGCGGCTGCTCGCCCCGATCCCGTCGCCCGCCCGCAACGTGTTCTGCCTCGGGCGCAACTACGCCGACCACGCCGCGGAGCGGGGGGCCGCCGCCCCGGAGCATCCGGTCTACTTCACCAAGCCCGCGACCGCGGTGGTGGGGCCGGGCGACGACGTGGTGCACCACGCGATCACCAAGGAGCTCGACTACGAGGTCGAGCTGACCGCGGTGATCGGCACCGGCGGGCGCGACATCCCGCGCGCCGAGGCGCTCAAGCACGTCTTCGGCTACACCATCATCAACGACGTGACCGCGCGGGATCTGCAGAAGCGCCACCAGCAGTGGTTCAAGGGCAAGTCGCTCGACACCTTCTGCCCGATGGGCCCGGTGCTGGTCACCGCCGACGAGCTGCCCGATCCGCAAGCTCTCGCGATCTCGCTGCGGGTCAACGGCCAGGTCCGCCAGTCGAGCAGCACCGCCAAGATGATCTTCCCGGTCGCCCAGTGCATCGAGGTGCTCTCCCAGGGCATGACGCTCTTGCCCGGGGACATCATCGCCACCGGGACGCCCGAGGGCGTCGGCGCGGCCAGCGGCAATTTCCTCAAGGCGGGTGATCGCATCGAGGCGGAAGTCGAGAACATCGGGGTTCTCCACAGCAAGATCGTCCGCCCTTAGGTCCTCGGAGGGGGGCTTCGCCCCCTTCCGACGGTCGTCGCGCGCCTGACGGCGCACTCCTCCCTGCCTCCCCCCAAATCGTAGGTCGCGCGGGCGAAGCCCGCGCTCGAAGCGGAACCCTCCAGATTGCAGGCGCAGCCCGGGCGGGCTAGCATTCTTGGCCGGGAGGGCGTGCGGCCATGCGAACCGTGATCGAGGGTGGGTGGGTCGTGGCGTGGAACGGTAAGGGCCACGAGGTGTACGAGCAGGGGAGCGTGGTGTTCGAGGGCGATCGCGTGGTGCACGCGGGGCCCGCGTGGACGGGGGCCGCGGATGCGCGTATCGCGGCGCGCGGCAAGCTGGTCTCCCCCGGCTTCATCAATACCCACGTGCACACCGCGGGCGGCGGGGGCGACTACCTGCTGCTCGACATGGCCAAGAACGACTACCGCACCGCCAACTACATGGCCTTCGCGGCGCCGCTCAAGGGCAAGATGCAGCCGCCCCCCGCCGAGCCCACCGCGGCGATCCGCGCCTTCACGTTCCTGCACGCGCTGAAGAACGGGACCACCACCGTCATCGACGTGGGCGGCCTGCGCGGCGACTGGGAGGGCTACGTGCGCCTGGTGGACGATCTCGGGGTGCGGGTCTACGGGGGCCCGCCGTTCCGCGACCGCGACACCTACACGGACGCGCAGGGCCGCCTCTACTACGACGAGGACGCGGCGGCCGGCCGGACGCGCCTGCAGGAGGCGGTGGACTTCGGGCGCAAGTTCGACGGCGCGGCGGGAGGCCGGCTGCGCGTGCTCTTCAACGCGGCCCAGGTCGAGACGTGCAGCGAGCCGCTGCTGCGGGCCGGCAAGGACGCGGCGCGCGCCCAGAGCGCGCCGATCCACACCCACGCGGGGGGCAACCTCGTCGAGTTCCAGCGCATCATGGACGAGCACCGCAAGACGCCGATCCGCTTCCTGGCCGACATCGGCTTCCTCGACGACCGCACCCTGCTCGGGCACGCGGTCTTCACCACCGCGCACGACTGGTCGCGCTACCCGTTCGGCGACGACCTGCGCGTGCTCGCCGAGCGCGGCTCGACCGTCGGGCACTGCCCGTACAAGTACGCGAAGATGGCGATGACGCTGCACTCCTTCCAGCGCTACCTGGACGCGGGCGTGACGCTGGCGCTCGGCACCGACACCTATCCGCTCGACATGGTGTCCGAGCTCCGGTGGGCGTCCATCCTGGCCAAGGTCACCGACGCCAACTACCAGGCCGGTCTCGCCCGCGACGTCTTCAACGCGGCCACCGTCGGCGGCTGCCGATTCCTGGGCCGTGAGGACCTCGGGCGGCTGGCCCCGGGCGCCAAGGCGGATATCCTGCTGATCAACCTGGACCACGCCGGCGGCTCGCTCTACGCGGACCCGATCAAGGCCCTGGTGGACTCGGCGTCGGGCCGTGACGTGGACACCGCGATCGTGGACGGCCAGGTGCTGGTGCAGGGCGGGCGGGCCACGCGCGTGGACGAGGACGCGGTGTACGCCAAGGCGCGCGAGGTCACCCAGCACTACTGGAGCCGCGTGCCGTCCTGGCGGTGGGACGGTGCCACCGTGGACCAGATCGTGCCGCCCGCGTTTCCGATCCACCGGGCGGGGCGCGCGTGAGGCGCGGCGCCGCGCTCGGGCTCCCGCCCGCCCGTGACGAGGGAGGGTGCCTCGCCCTCGTCGATCCAACGTGAACCGGTGACTGCGTGCGGAGGCTCCCGCGCTCCGGTCGAGCGGCACGGGTTCCCCGGTGAACATCCTCGGCGGGCTCGCGGCGGGGCTGGGGTGGCTCGGCCGGCGCGGCCCCCGCGCGCTCGCGGTGCTCGTCGTCCTCGGCGTCGCCTTGCCGTCGATCGGCGCCCTGCTCAAGCCGTTCATCACCGAGGCGGTCTTTCTCCTGCTGTGCGTGGCGTTCCTACTCGTGGACCCCGCCGCGTTCCGGCTCTACCTGAGACGTCCCGCCATCGTGCTCGCGGCCACCGCGTGGACCTCCCTGGCGCTCCCCGCCCTGGGCGGCGCGAGCTTTCGCGCGTTCGGCCTCGACGATCGATCCCCCGACCTGTTCCTCGCCCTCGTGCTGCAGGCGATCGCGTCGCCCCTGATGGCGGCCCCCGCCTTCGCGGCGTTGATGGGGCTGGATGCCACGCTCGTGCTCTGCGCAATGGTCGCGAGCACCGCGCTGCTGCCGGTCACCGCGCCGGTGTTCGCCCACGCGTTCATCGGACCGGCGCTCACGCTCTCCCCGTCGGCCCTCGGGCTCAAGCTGCTCGCGCTCCTCGCGGGCTCGGCACTGGTCGGCTTCATCGGGCGCGGGGTCGCGGGCCCCGCCGCGATCGAGCGGCACCGGGACGCAATCAACGGCTTCAACATCCTCGTCCTGTTCGTGTTCGTGGCGGCGGTGATGGAACGCGTCGCCGCCCGCTTTTTTGCCGCGCCGACGATCACCATCGGTCTCGTCGCGCTCGCCTTCGTGGTGTTCTTCGCGGTCTTCGGCATGACCACCCTCCTGTTCACTTTCGCGGGCGGGGAGCGCGCCCTCACGCTCGGGTTCATGGCCTCGCAACGCAACGTGGGGCTGATGCTCGCGGCGACCGCGGGAGCCTTGCCCGACCTCACGTGGCTGTATTTCGCCTTCTGCTACTTCCCCATGTACCTGTCGCCGCTACTACTGCAGCCGCTCGCGCGCCGGCTGATCGCCCGCGCGCAGGAGGGGGCTACCCATGAGCACGACGATCGCCCGGAATCCCCACGCCGCTCCCCGCGAGGCGCCGAGGGGCCGCGCGCGATGAGCCCGGCCGGCACGATGACCAAGCGCGAGCGGGTGAGTGCGGCGCTCCGGGGCCGGGCGGTGGACCGGGTCCCGCTCGCCTTCTGGCTGCACAACTTCGCGACCGAGAACTCGGCGAAGGGGCTGGCCGACGAGACGCTCCGCCTCGCCCGCACGTTCGACTGGGACTTCCTCAAGCCGCAGTCGCGCGCCCAGTGCTTCGCCGAGATGTGGGGGCTCACCTACGCCCCGTCGGAGGAAAAGGCCAAGCCGTACACGGTCACGCACGCGCCGGTGGGCTCGGCCGACGACCTGGCGCGCCTGCCCGCGGTCGATCCCCGACAGGGCGCGCTCGGCGAGCAGCTCGAGGCGCTCCGGCTCATCCGCGCCGCGGTCGGCCCCGACGTGCCGATCATCTGGACGATCTTCGCCCCGCCGATGATCCTGCCCATGCTGGCCCGCGGCGGGCGCGAGCAGGCCCTGGGCTTCCTGCGCGACGCGCCGCGCGAGACCGCGCGCGCGTTCGACGTGATGGCGGAGACCCTCGCGGAGTACGCGCGCCTCTGCCTGGACGCGGGCGCCGACGGGCTCTTCTACGCCACCAACGTGGCGACGCGGGCCCTCATGACCGCGGAGGAGTGCCGGCGCTGGCAGCGCCCGTGGGACCTGCGCATCCTGAAGGCGGTCGAGGCAGCCCCGTTCAACCTGCTCCACGTCTGCGGAGCCGGCATCCAGCTCGAGGAGTTCGCGGACTACCCGGTCACCGCCTTCTCGTTCGCGACGGTGCCCGGCAACCCGACCCTCACCGAGGCGCGCGCGCGCACCGGCCGCGCGGTGGTGGGCGGGCTGCCCGCCAAGCCCGAGATCGCGGGCATGACGGAGGCCGCGCTCGTCGACCGGGCCCGCGCGGCCACGCGCGAGATGGACCGCGGCCTCCTGCTCGGGCCCGATTGCTCGATCAATCCCGACACGCCGGAGCGGCTGCTCCACGCGGTCGGCCAGGTGGTACGGCACAGCGCATCATCTTGACCGCTGGAAGGCCCCGTAACGCTGTGGTAGCATCCCCGCCACACAAGACCGCATGGTCCTTCTTCCTCCCCAGGAGGTATGTATGGACATCGCCAAGATCCGCAATGTCGCATTCGTCGGCCACGGCGGCGTGGGCAAGACTTCCCTGGTCGAGGCGATCCTGTTCGCATGCGGAGCCAGCACCCGGCTCGGCCGTGTGGACGACGGGACCACCACCACCGACTTCGACCCCGACGAGATCAAGCGCAAGATCTCGCTGAACACCGCGGTCGGCTTCGCCGATCACCAGGGTCACCGGCTCAACCTCATCGACACCCCCGGCTACGGTGACTTCGTGGCCGACGCGCGCGCCGGCCTGCGGGTCGCCGGGGCCGCGGTGGTGGTGGTCGACGCGGTGGCGGGCGTGCAGGTGCAGACCGAGAAGGTCTGGAAGTTCGCCAACGACTTCGTGCTCCCGCGCGCGATCGTGGTCAACCGGCTCGACCGCGAGCGCGCGGACTTCTTCCGCACCCTCGAGTCCCTGCAGAAGCGGCTGAAGGGCCGGCTCGTGCCGATGCATCTGCCCATCGGCGCCGAGAACAGCTTCGTCGGGGTGGTGGATCTCATCGCGATGCGGGCCCTCGTACTGGCCGACGGCAAGATCAAGGAGACCGACATCCCGGCCGATCTCGTCGAGAGCGCCAAGTCCTACCGGGAGAAGCTGACCGAGGCGGCCGCCGAGACCGACGATGATCTCCTCGCGAAGTACCTGGAGGAAGGCTCGATCGGCGAGCCCGAGATGCTGGCCGCGCTACGCAAGGCGATCACGTCCGGCGACCTCGTGCCCATCCTGGCGAGCTCGGCGACGCGCGGCATCGGGATCGGGCCGCTGCTCGACCTGATCGTGAAGGAGTTCCCGTCGCCCGCCGACGCGGCGGAGGTGGAGGGAACGGAGCCGCGCACCAAGGCGGCGGCCAAGCGGGCCGCCGATCCCAAGGCGCCGCTCAGCGCGGTGGTGTTCAAGACGATCTCGGACCCGCACGTGGGCAAGCTCTCGGTGTTCCGCGTCTATTCGGGCACCCTGCGCTCGGACAGCCAGGTGTTCAACGCCGCGCGCGACAGCCGCGAGCGGATCGGCCACCTGGGCTGGCTCTCCGGCAAGACCCAGAAGCCGGTCGAGTCGCTGGGCCCCGGGGAGATCGGGGTGGTGGCCAAGCTCAAGGACACCCTGACCGGCGACACCCTCTCCGACGAGGCGCATCCGGTCGTGCTGCCCGGCATCTCGTTCCCGGAGCCCGCGATCTCCTTCGCGATCCAGCCGAAGACCCGCGGCGACGAGGACAAGATCTCGATCGCGCTGCACCGGATGGCCGAGGAGGACCCCACGCTCCATCACCACTACGATCCGGAGACCAAGCAGCTCCTGGTCTCGGGTATGGGACAGCTCCACGTCGAGGTGGTGGTCGAGCGCATGAAGCGGAAGTACAACGTGGACGTCTCCCTGCTCCCGCCCCGCATTCCCTACCGCGAGACGGTCAAGGGGCGCGCCGAGGTGCAGGGCAAGTACAAGAAGCAGACGGGCGGGCGGGGCCAGTACGGCGACACCTGGATCCGGGTCGAGCCGCTCACCCGCGGCGGCGGCTTCGAGTTCGTGGACGACATCTTCGGCGGCGCGATCCCGCGCAACTTCATCCCCTCGGTGGAGAAGGGCGTCCGCGACTGCATGAAGCGCGGCATCCTCGCGGGCTACCCGGTGGTGGACCTCAAGGTCACGCTCTACGACGGCTCCTACCACGACGTGGACTCCTCGGACATGGCCTTCCAGATCGCCGCCTCGATGGGGCTGCAGAAGGGCTTCATGGAGGCCAAGCCGTGCCTGCTGGAGCCGGTGATGAACGTGGAGGTCACCGCGCCGTCGGAGGGCGCGGGCGACGTCATCGGCGATCTCAACGGCCGCCGCGGGCGGATCGTGGGCATGGAGCCGGACGGCGACGTGGTGGCGGTGCGGGCCCAGGTGCCGATGTCCGAGATGCTCACGTACGAATCGAGCCTGCGCTCGATGACCGGCGGCCGCGGAGGCTACTCGATGGAGTTCTCGCACTACGAGGAAGTGCCGAACCAGCTCGCCGAGAAGGTCGTCGCGGCCCACCGGGCCGAGAAGGACAAGCACTAGCCCCGTCCGCTCCATGTTCGTGACCCACGTCGAGTGCACCGTCTGCGGGCACCACCATGTCGCCCGTGGTGTCCTTACAGTGTGCGTCCGCTGTGGCCAGATGCTCGCGGTCCGCTACGATCTGCCCCGCGTCGCGGCCGCCGTCAGCAAGGACGCTCTCCGGCAGCGGCCGCCCGGGATGTACCGGTTCCGCGAGCTGCTCCCGCTGGACGCCGGTGAGGAGCCGGTGACCCTGGGCGAGGGGGGCACCCCGTTGCTCGCGCTGCCGCGGCTCGCCGCGCACCTGGGCCTACGGCACCTCCTGGCCAAGGACGAGGGCCAGAACCCCACCGGCTGCTTCAAGGCGCGCGGTCTCGGCATGGCGATCACCAAGGCTCGCACGCTCGGAGTGCGCGGACTCATGATCCCATCGGCGGGAAACGCGGGGGGCGCGGCCGCGGTCTACGGGGCCCGCGCGGGTATCCCGGTGGCGGTGGTGGTGCCGCGCGACACGCCCGAGGCCGCCATCGCCGAGGCGGCCCTGGCCGGCGCCCACGTGTTCACGGTCGACGGGACCATCGCCACCGCGGGGCGCGTCATCGCGGCGGTGGCCCCCGAGATCGGCTGGTTCGACCTGGCCACGCTCAAGGAGCCCTACCGGCTCGAGGGCAAGAAGACCATCGGCCTCGAGCTGGCCGAGCAGCTCGGCTGGGACGCCCCGGACGTGCTGGTGTATCCCACCGGGGGCGGCACCGGACTCGTCGGCATCTGGAAGGCCTACGAGGAGCTGGCCGGGATGGGCTGGGTCAAGGCCGGCCAACCGCGCTTCGTCGCGGTCCAGGCCGAGGGCTGCGCCCCGCTGGCCCGGGCCTGGGACGAGAAGGCCGACACCACCTCCACGGTGGAGAACCCGTTCACGAACGTCTCCGGCCTGCGCGTCCCGGGTCCGTTCGCGGGCCGGCAGATGCTCCGGCTCATGCGCGAGACCGGTGGCCACCCGCACCCCGTCGGGGAGCTCGCGATCGTGGACGCGCAGCGGCTCCTCGCGCGGCTCGAGGGAATCTGGACGACGCCCGAAGGGGCGGCCACTTTGGCCGCGCTCCTTCAAATGCGGGACGAGGGGCAGGTGACCCCGGGCGACCGAGTCGTGCTGATCCTCACCGCAGCCGGGATCAAGAACGCCCCGCCGCCGTTCCCGGCCCCGATTCATCTCGAGGGCGCGCCCGCCGACATCCTGGCCCGGATGAAAGAGGCGATGCGCGCGTAATTCCCTTGACACCGCCGCGGGCCGATTTGTAGATTCTCGTCACTCCCGGTCGAGAATCTGGAGTTCCCCAGTCCTGGCGGTGGAGGGCACATCATGAGCACGGTCAGTCGCAGAGGGTTCCTGCGCGCGTCGGGACTCGGCCTGGGTGTGCTCGCGTCCGGCGGTCTCGCCGGGTGCGCCACGTCCATGAAGGGCGACTTCGCGCCCAAGGCGGGGCCGCGGGTCGTCGTGATCGGCGGAGGCTGGGGTGGGGCGACGGCGGCCAAGTACGTGCGTCTGCTCGACCCCAAGGTCGAGGTGATCCTGGTCGAGCCCAATCGCGAGTTCATCTCGTGCCCGTTCAGCAACCTGGTCCTGGCCGGCGTGCGCACGATCGACTCGCTCACGATGGGCTACGACGGCCTGCGCAAGCACGGGGTGCGGATCATCCACGAGAGCGCGACCGCCATCGAGCCCGACCAGAAGCAGGTGCGCCTCGGCGAGGGATATCTGCAGTACGACCGGCTCGTGGTCTCGCCGGGCGTGGATTTCCAGCTCGAGCAGATCGAGGGGCTGGCCCAGAACCAGGACAAGGTCCTCCACGCCTGGAAGGCCGGCCCGCAGACCGTGCAGCTCGCGCAGCAGATCGCCGCGATGCCCGACGGCGGCGTGTTCGTGCTGAGCATCCCGCTCGCCGCGTACCGCTGCCCGCCCGGCCCCTACGAGCGCACGTCGATGGTGGCGTGGTACCTCAAGACCAACAAGCCCAGGTCCAAGCTGATCGTGCTGGACGCCAACCCGAACATCATCTCCAAGGCCGCGCTGTTCCGCGCGGCCTGGCAGGCCTATCCGAACATCGACTACCGGGGGGCGAGCCGCGTGGTCGGGGTCGATCCGGGCAACAAGGAAGTGCGCACCGAGTTCGACAAGATCCGCTACGACGTGGTCAACGTGATCCCGCCCCAGCGCGCGGGCACCATCGCGGTGCAGGCGGACCTGGTGGGCGGCGACAAGCGCTGGTGCGAGGTCAGCCACGTGACCTACGAGTCGGTGAAGCACCCGGGCATCCACGTGATCGGCGACGCCACCATCGGTCTGCCGGTGCCCAAGTCGGGGAACATCGCCAACGCGATGGGCAAGATCACCGCCGCCTCGGTGGTCAGCCTGATCAACGGCAAGGAGCCGCCGACGATCGCGCCCGGCAATACCTGCTATAGCTGGGTGAGCGATCGGGAGGCCATCGCGGTGGTCAACGCCTACAAGATCGAGAACGGCAAGGTCGTGCAGATCGAGCAGAAGCTGACCCCGGCCCAGAGCCCGCTGGTGGCCCAGCGCGCGATCGGCTGGACCCAGTCCATCTGGGCGGACGTCCTGGCATGAGCGCCATGCGTTTCACCCCGCGTCTCACCGCCCTCGCCGCCGCGCTCGTCCTGGGCGCGTGGGCCGGCCACGCCGCCCACGCCGCGGGCCCGCTCGACGAGCGCGGCGCGCTCCAGTCCGTCACCTGCGCGGCCTGTCACGGCCAGGCGGGCAACAGCCGCTCGAGCGCGATGCCGATCATCGCCGGGCAGGACGCGGCGTACCTGAAGAAGCAGATCGCGGACTACGCGGCGGGCAAGCGTCTCTCCGCCGAGATGGAGCCCTACGCCAAGCAGGTGCTGAACCTGGGCGTGGACGACGTCGCGGCCTACTTCGCCTCGCGCCGGCGCGAGCCCACGCCGATCGCGTCACCGGCCGACGCGGTGGCCCGCGGGCGCAGCGCCGCCGCCCAGTGCGCGGGCTGTCACGGCCCGCAGGGACAGGGCGACGCGGCCAAGCTGATTCCGAGCCTGGCCGGTCAGGCGCCGGGCTACCTGCGCGAGCAGATGCTGCTGTTCAAGCAGGATCGGCGCAGCCCGGGGGATCCAGCGGTGACCGCGGTCAAGGCGCTGCTGAAGACGATTCCCGACGAGACCCTCGGGGACCTGGCCGCGTACTACTCGAGCCTGCGGTAAGCCGGCGCCCGAACCGGGGCGTTCGCGCTATCATGGTGGCCTTCATGAGCCATCATGCCCTGCGGTCGTCGAGCGCGTGACGCCGACGCTGGAGATCGCGCTCTTCGCCCTCGCCCTCTGCGGCGCCTTCCTCTCCGGTCTCGTGGGGGTGGGCGGCGCCGTCGTGATGATCCCGCTCCTGTACTACGTGCCGCCGCTGCTGGGCGCGGGCGAGCTGTCGATCAAGGCGGTGGCCGGGCTCAGCATGACCCAGGTGCTCGCGGCGGCGGCGGTGGGCGCGTGGAGCCACGGGCGGTACGCGCTGGTGCACCGCGGCCTGGCCCTCACCGGCGGCCCCACGATGGCGGGCGGATCCCTGCTGGGCGCGGTCTTTTCCTCCCACGTCTCCGGGCGCGCGCTCCTCGCCACCTTCGCCCTCATGACCACGATCGCCCTGCCGCTCATGTTCGTCGCGCCGGTGGACTCGCCGGGGGGCGAGGAGCGGGCCACCCTCGCCTTCAACCGCGCGACCGTGATCGCCCTCTGCGGGACGATCGGCTTCGTGGCGGGGCTCGTCGGGGCGGGCGGGGCGTTCCTCCTGGTGCCGGTGCTGGTGGGCGTCCTGCGCGTCCCGATGCGGCTCAGCATCGGGACCTCGCTCGCCATGGTTTGCATCTCGTCGGTGACCGGCTTCCTGGGCAAGGCGCTTACCGGTCAGATCCCGCTCTGGCTCGCGGTCACCGTGGTGCTCGGCTCCCTCACCGGCGCGCCGCTGGGCGGGCGGGTGAGCCGCCGGGTGCCGGTGCCGGTGCTGCGGGGCGTGCTCGCCGGGATCATCACGCTGGTCATGCTGCGCGTCTGGTACGACGTGATCGCCCACTAGCATGCGCTACGGCTTCGTGATCGACCAGCGGAAATGCATCGGCTGCCACGCCTGCACGGTGGCATGCAAGGAAGAGAACCAGGTTCCGCTCGGGGTCAACCGCACCTGGGTGAAGTACATCGAGAAGGGCACGTTCCCGGACACCCGGCGCTACTTCACGGTGATGCGGTGCAATCACTGCGACAACGCGCCGTGCGTGACGATCTGCCCGACGGTGGCGCTCTACCGGCGGCCGGACGGCATCGTGGACTTCGACGGCGCGCGGTGCATCGGCTGCAAGTCGTGCATGCAGGCGTGCCCCTACGACGCGCTCTACATCGATCCCGAGACGAACACCGCGGCCAAGTGCCACTACTGCGCTCATCGCGTCGAGTCGGGCCTCGAGCCGGCGTGCGTGGTGGTGTGCCCGGTCCAGGCCATCGTGCCCGGCGATCTGGACGATCCGGGCAGCACCATCGCGCGGCTCGTGGCCTCGCAGCAGACCCAGGTCCGCAAGCCGGAGCAGGGGACGCGGCCCAAGCTCTTCTACGTGGGCGCGGAGTCCGCCGCGCTCATCCCCGAGATGCAGGAGCGGCGCGGCGGGGCCGGCCGCGACGGGGGTCACCGCCGCGACCGATGGGATGGACCTGCTCGCGCTGGCGCGCACCGTCTACGATGTCGCGCATCCCGAGCGGCCGTGGGGATGGAAGGTGGCCGCGTATCTCTGGACCAAGTCCATCGCGGCGGGCGCCTTCCTGGTCGCGTCGCTGGGCATCGGCGCCGGCTTCCTGAGCGCCGACACGCTGACCGGGCTGGCGGTGCCGGTGATCGGCCTGGCCTTCCTGCTGCTGACCTCGCTGCTCCTGGTGCTCGACCTCAAGCGACCGGAGCGATTCCTGTACCTGATCCTGAAGCCCAACCCGCGCTCGTGGCTCGTGCTGGGCGGCTTCATCCTGTTCGCGGCGGGGGTGCTGGGGACCTTGTGGCTGCTGGCCGGCCTCATCGGCAGTCTCGGGGCGCTGCACCTGCTGGCCTGGCCGGTGGCCCTGGTCGCGGCGGCGACCGCGGGCTACAGCGCGTTTCTCTTCGGCCAGGCCGAGGGGCGCGACTTCTGGCAGAGCCCGCTGCTGCTGCCGCATCTCCTGGTGGCCGCGCTCGTCGGCGGCTCGGCCAGCCTGCTGCTCGCCGCGCGCGCGGTCGGCAGCGCGTCCTTCGTGGTGGGCGGTCTGGGGCTCGTGCTGTGGGCCTCGCTGCTGGTGAGCGCGCTCGTGCTGGGCGCCGAGCTCTTCGGCGCACACGGCGCGGAGGCCGCGCGGCGGGCCGCGCGCCTGCTCACCCACGGCCCGCTGCGGGTGCCGCTGTGGGGCGGGGTCGTGGCCGCGGGCATCGCGCTGCCGCTGGTGCTCCTGCTGAGCGCGTCGATCCCGTTCGGCTCGGAGCTGGCCGCGGGACTCGCGCTCGGCGGCCTCTGGCTCTGGGAAGAGCTCTGGATCCGCGCGGGCCAGATGCTCCCGCTCAGCTAGGCCGGGGTCAGGTCTTGCATTACGACATTTCGAGCGCGTCGACACCAACCTCAAGGGAGAAAATGTCGTAATGCAAGACCTGACCCCAAATGAGCCGTTGCATCCGGTGGCGCGGGGATTGGCCGCGCCGGCGTCCGGGCTCGAGCGGTTCCCGCCGGCCGCGCGGTGGGACGACTGGGAGGAGTTCGACGCCAAGGCGTGGCCGGCCAAGGTCAAGCGGCGCTTCCAGCTGATCCCGACGATCTGCTTCAACTGCGAGGCGGGGTGCGGGCTGCTCGCCTACGTGGATCCGCAGACGCTCCAGATCCAGCGGTTCGAGGGCAACCCGGTGCACCCGGGCAGCCGCGGGCGCAACTGCGCCAAGGGTCCCGCGACGCTCAACCAGATCACGGACCCCGAGCGCATCCTCTACCCGCTGCGGCGGGCCGGGAAGCGCGGCGCGGGCCAGTGGGAGCGCGTGACCTGGGACGAGGTGCTCGACGACATCGCCGGGCGCATCCGCAAGGCGCTGGTCGAGGGGCGGCAGAAGGAAGTGATGTATCACCTCGGGCGGCCGGGCCACGAGCTGATCTATCTGCAGCGCGTGTTCCACGCGTGGGGCATCGACGGCCACAACAGCCACACCAACGTCTGCTCGGCCTCCGCGCGCGCGGGCTACGCGTTCTGGCACGGGCTCGACCGGCCCTCGCCCGATCACAGCAAGGCGCGCTTCATCCTGCTGCTCTCCTCGCATCTCGAGGCCGGCCACTACTTCAACCCGCACGCCCAGCGGATCATCGACGGCAAGATGGCGGGGGCCAAGATCTGCGTGCTGGACACGCGCCTGAGCAACACCGCGTCCATGGCCGACTACTGGCTCTCGCCCTGGCCGGGTACCGAGGCCGCGCTGCTCCTGGCCATCGCGCACTGCATGCTGCGCGACGGCACGTGGGACCGCGAGTTCGTCCGCCGCTGGGTCAACTGGGAGCAGTACCTGCGGGAAGAGCGGCCGGATCTGCCCGTCACGATGGCCGCGTTCGAGGAGGCGCTCACGGCGCTCTACGCCCAGTACACCCCCGCGTTCGCGGAGAGCGAGTCGGGAGTGCCCGCCGCGCGCATCGAGGAGGTCGCGCGCGAGGTGGGCCGCGCGGGCAGCGCGCTCTCCACCCACGTGTGGCGCAACGCGGCCGCGGGCAATCTCCACGGCTGGGAGGTCGCGCGGGCGCTCGAGCTGGTGGTGGTGCTGGCGGGTGCGGTGGCCACTCCGGGCGGTACCGCGCCGTCCGGCTGGAACAAGGCGGTGCCGAATCCGCCGATGATGCCGCCGCCCGGCAAGATCTGGAGCGAGCTGCTGATGCCGCGCGAGTACCCGCTCGCGTTCTTCGAGATGAGCTTCCTCCTGCCCCACTTCCTGAAGGAAGGCCGCGGCAAGCTCGCGATGTACTTCACCCGGGTCTACAACCCGGTGTGGACGAACCCGGACGGCATGTCGTGGATCGAGATGCTGACCGACGAGGCCAAGGTGGAGCGCCACGCCTGCCTGACTCCCACCTGGAGCGAAACCGCGTGGTTCGCCGACTACGTGCTGCCGATGGGCCACGCTTCCGAGCGCCACGATCTCATGAGCCAGGAGACGCACGCCGCGCGCTGGATCGGCTTCCGCCAGCCGGTGCTGCGGGTGGCGCTCGAGAAGCAGGGCAGGCGCTTCGATCTCACCTGGCAGGCGCACGAGGCGGCCGGCCTCGGGCAGGTGTGGGAGGAGGACGAGTTCTGGATCGAGCTCTCGTGGCGCATCGATCCGGACGGCGCGCTCGGCATCCGCAAGTACTTCGAGTCGCCCTACCGTCCCGGCGAGAAGCTGCGCATCGAGGAGTTCTACCGCTGGATCTTCGAGCACAGCGTCCCCGGCCTGCCCGCGGCCGCCGAGCGCGAGGGCCTGGCCCCGCTCGCCTACATGCGCAAGTACGGCGCCTTCCTGGTGCAGGAGAACGTCTACGGCACCCACGAGACGCCGGTGAGCCCGGCGGAGCGGGAGGGCGCGGCGGCCGACGCCCAGTCGCACCTCGTGCTGAAGAATGGGGCCGCGGTCGGGGTGGAGGTGGACGGGCAGTGGATGGGCGGCTTCCCGACGCCCTCGCGCAAGCTCGAGTTCTACTCGCGGACCCTCAAGGACTGGAAGTGGCCGGAGCACGCGGTGCCGACCTACGCGCGCAGCCACGTGCACTGGAAGGAGATGAACCGGGCCGCCGGCGAGATGGCGCTGCTGCCCACCTTCCGGCTGCCGACCCTGATCCACTCGCGCTCCGGCAACGCCAAGTGGCTCTACGAGATCTCCCACAACAACCCGCTCTGGCTCCATCCCGAAGACGCCGCGCGCTGGAGCGTCGAGACCGGCGATCTCCTGAAGGTGACGACCGAGATCGGGCACTTCGTGGACCGGGTGTGGGTGACCGAGTCGATCCGCCCGGGCGTGCTGGCCTGCTCGCACCACCTCGGCCGCTGGCGTCTCGCCGAGCAGACCGGGGGCGAGCGCTGGTCCACCGCGCTGGTGACGCTCGAGAACCCGCGGCCGGGGGAGTGGCGCCTCCGGCACGTGCACGGGGTGCGCCCGTTCGAGAGCGCCGATCCCGATTCGCAGCGCGTGTGGTGGGAGGACGCGGGCGTGCACCAGAACCTGACCTTCCCGGTGCATCCGGACCCGGTCAGCGGCCAGCACTGCTGGCATCAGAAGGTGACGGTGAGCCGGCCCGGGCCGAACGACCGCTACGGCGACGTGGTGGTGGACACCAACAAGTCCTTCGAGGTCTATCGCAAGTGGCTGGCGATGGCCCGGCCCGCGCCCGGGCCCGGCGGGCTGCGCCGGCCGCTCTGGCTGCCGCGCGCGTTCAAGCCGGACGCCTCCGCGTACAAGATCGAGTGACGCGTTGACAAGGACGCGATCGAAGGCATCCTGGGAGTCATGACCTCCCCGCTCACGCGTCGCGCCTGGCTGGGTCTCGCCGCGCTCGGCGCCGCCCTGGTGCCGTGGCGCCCGTGGTCCGCGCGCGCGCAGGGCAACCTCGCCAACCTGGCGCCGGAAGAGCCGATCGCCGAGACCCTGAAGCGCCTCTTCGGCGGCCGGCCGATCAGGGACGGCGCCGCGCTGATCGCCATCGACATGCCGCTCATCGCGGAGGACGGCGCCTCGGTGCCGATCGCGGTGGAGGTGAAGTCGCCGATGACGCCGGAGAGCCACGTCAAGGCGATCTACATCCTCGCCGAGAAGAACTTGCGCCCGCTCAACGTGAAGGTCGGCCTGACGCCGGCGGCCGGCCAGGCCTACCTGGCGACCAACCTGCGCCTGGCCGATAGCGGGCCGGTGCGCGTGGTGGCGGAGGCCGGCGACGGCGCTCTCTGGATCGCCAGCCGCGAGGTCCGCGTCACGGTCGCCGGGTGCGCGGCCTGAGCGATGGCGGACATCGGGACCGTGAAGCTGGCGGTGCCGGGGAGCGTCCGCCGGGGCAGCGTGGCGCGGGTGCGGGCCCTGGTCATCCATCCCCAGGAACGGGTGGAGCGGCAGGGCGGCCGGTCGGTCGATCGCAACTACCGCTTCGTCAACCGCATCGTGGTAACGTACCTCGGCCGCGAGATCGCGGTGATCGAGCCGTCCACCGCGGTCAGTGAGAACCCGACGTTCACGGTTGCGTTCCGCGCCACCGAGACGGGGCCGGTCAAGGTGACGTTCACCGATTCGCACGGCGTGAAGTTCGAGGGCACCGCGGAGGTCAAGGTCACGTGATCTGGATGCTGCTGGGCACGCTGCTGGCGGGAAGCCTGGCGTGGGCCGCGCCCGCGTCGGCCGACGACGTCGACCGCTACCTGCGCGAGCTCCAGCTCAACGCGCTGCCCGGCGAGCGGGCGCCCGGCTTCTCGCTGCCCAAGGTGGACGGCGGCAAGGCGTCGCTCGCCGAGCAGCAGGGCAAGGTCGTGCTCGTCTACTTCTGGGCCACCTGGTGCGGCTACTGCCGGAAGGAGCTGCCCGTCGCCATCGAGAAGATCGTCCGCGCGCGGCGCGGCCAGCCGTTCACGGTGCTCGCGGTGAGCATCGAGGAGCCCCGGGACGTGGTGGCCAGCTACGCGAAGGGCGCGGGCCTGACCTCGTCCGTGCTCCTCGACGGCGACGGCGCGGTGGCGCGCGAGTACCGGGTGCGGGCCACCCCGACCACCGTCGTGATCGGGCGCGACGGGCGCCTGGTGGCCCGGGCCGCGGGCACCCGCGACTGGGACGGCAAGGCCGGCCGCGCCTTCCTCGACGCCCTGGTGGCCGCGCCGGCGAAGTAACCTCGGGGCCACGCGACCGATGGCCGCCGACCTCGTCCTGGACAGCCTCGATACCGACATCCTCGTGCTCGGCGCGGGCGGGGCGGGGCCGGCTGCACGCGCATGGTGCAGGGCGGCTACAACGCGGTGCTCGCGGCGCCCGACTCGATCGAGGCCCACCTGCTCGACACCCTGCAGGGCGGGGGGTGGATCAACGATCAGGACCTGGTGTGGACCCTGGTCAACGAAGCGCCCGGCCGCGTGCTCGAGCTGGAGGCCCGCTACGGCTGCTTCTTCGACCGGCACCCGGACGGGCGCATCCACCAGAAGCCGTTCGCGGGCCAGAGTCACGACCGCACCATCCACAAGGGCGATCTCACCGGCATCGAGATCATGAATCGCCTGACCGAGCAGGTCTGGCGCCGCCCGTCCATCCGGCCGCTCGAGGAGCACCGGGCGGTGGAGCTGCTGCGCGCCGAGGGCGGCCAGGTGGGGGGCGTGCTGCTGCTCGACGTCCGCCGCGGGACCTTCGTGGTGGTGCGCAGCCGCGCCATCCTGCTTGCGATGGGCGGCGGCCCCACCATGTACAGGATCATCGCCTGCTCGGCCGACAAGTCCTCCGACGGCATCGCGCTCGGCCTGCACGCGGGCGTCCGCCTTCGCGACATGGAGATGGTGCAGTTCCACCCGACCGGGCTCATCGTGCCCAACTCGCTCATGACCGGCGCGCTCCTCGAGGAGGGGCTGCGCGGGGCGGGCGGCCGGCTCCTCAACGGCCGGGGCGAGCGCTTCATGCAGCGCTACGACGCCACGCGGCTCGAGCGGTCCACCCGCGACCTGGTCGCGCGCGCCTGCTACACCGAGGTGCTGGAGGGCCGCGGCACCCCGAACGGCGGGGTGTGGATCGACGTCTCGCACCTGGGCGTGGAGGTGGTGGAGAAGAGCTTCCGCGGGATGGTGCGGCGCTGCCGCGACTTCGGCCGCGACCTCGCGCGGGAGCCGGTGGAGGTGGGGCCGACCGCGCACTTCATGATGGGCGGCATCGTGATCGACCGCGCGTGCCGCACCGACGTGGAAGGCCTCTTCGCGGCCGGCGAGGACACCGGCGGGGTGCACGGGGCCAACCGGCTGGGCGGCAACGGGGTCGCGGAGTCCACCGTGTTCGGCGGGATCGCGGGCGACGTGATGGCGGAGTGGGTGGTCGGCCGCCCGCTGCCCCAGATCTCGCAGGCGTACGTGGAGGCCGCGGTCGCCGCGTCCACCGCGCCGCTCGCCCGTAGCGAGGGCGCCGAGAGCCTCTACGTCCTGCAGACGCGGCTGCGCCAGGTGATGTGGGACCACGTGGGGCTGATCCGCGCGGGTGAAGGACTCAAGCTCGCGCTGACCGAGATCGAGGACATCTCGAGCCGGCTCGACCGCGTGGCGGTGCGGGGGGGCGGGGCCTACAACCTCGCCTGGCAGGACTGGATCAACCTCCAGAACCAGGCCACCGCGGCGTGGCTGATCGCCCGCAGCGCGCTCGAGCGCACCGAGAGCCGCGGCTCGCACTACCGCCGCGACTTCCCGGGAACCACCGCCGAGCCGGTGGCGGTGCTGGCCGGTTTCGCCGACGGCGCCGGTCCCAAGGTCTGGACCGAGCCGGTGCGCTACACGCGGCTCAAGCCGGACGCGGCGCGCCGGCCCACCACGGTGGACGTCGGCGACTGATGCCGAAGCGGCCCCGGCGGATCCTGCGGCGCCGGTGGGCCACCACCGAGGGCTGGCGCGGCACGCGGGCCGGGATGTGGGCCTGGCTCGTGCAGCGCGCCGCCGCGATCGCGCTCCTCGCGGTGATCGTGCTCCACGTGCGCACCCCGTACTGGCGCGGCGTGCAGATGACGCTGCTGGCCCTCGTGCTCGCGCACGGCCTGCTCGGCGCGCGCGCCATCGTGCTCGACTTCGGCCTGCCGGTGCGCTGGCACCGCCTCCTGCTCGTGATCGCGGTGGCGCTCGCCGCGGTCATCTTCGCGGCGGTCTGGGGGTGGCGATGGTCCTGAAGGTCTTCCGCTGGTCGCCCGGGTTCCGCGAGCGGATCCAGCGCTTCTGGGTGCCCGCCAAGGAAGGCATGACGGTGCTCGACGCGCTCGTGGACGCCCAGCGCCGGCTCGATTCGACGCTGGCCTTCCGCTACGCGTGCCGCGTGGGCATGTGCGGCTCGTGCGGCATGGTCATCAACGGGCGCGAGCGCTGGGCCTGCCGCACCCTGCTCAAGAGCTTGAAGACCCGCATCGTGACGGTGCGGCCGCTGTACCATTTCCCGCTCATCCGCGACCTGGTGGTGGACCTGGCGCCGCTCGCCGAGCAGGCCGCGCGCGTGGGCGGCGCCTTCGTGCCGAAGGAGGAGCCGGCCGCCTTCGCCCAAGTGGGCGCGGACGCGCTGGAGCGGCAGCGCATCGACCCCGCGATCGAGTGCATCGGCTGCGGCATGTGCGTGTCGGCGTGCACCATGGTGGCGAACGACGAGCGCTTCCCCGGCCCGGCCGCGCTCAACCGGCTCTTCACGCTGGACACCGACAGCCGCGACGCGGGCCACGCCGACCGCGCGGCAGTCCTGCTCTCGGAAGACACGCTCATGCGCTGCCATACCCAGGCCAACTGCACCGACGTCTGCCCGATGGAGATCTCGCCGACCGCGTCCATCCTGGCGCTGCGGCGCCGCGCGGTGCGCGGCCTGCTCGGCTGACCGCGGCCCCGTGAGCCCGGACCCGGCCGCGGGCTGCCTCTTCTGCCGGATCGCGCGCTCGGAAGAACCGGGTGCCCTCGTGCTCGAGACTCGCGCGGTGGTGGCGTTCCTCGATCACCGCCCGCTCTTCCCCGGCCACTGCCTCGTGATCCCCCGCGAGCACGTGGAGACCATCGTCGACCTGCCCGCCGCGCTGACCGCGCCGTTCTGGGACGCGGTGCGCGGGATCGCGCGCGCGGTGGAGGTGGCGCTCGGCGCCGATGGGTCCTTCGTGGCGGTCAACAACCGGGTGAGCCAGAGCGTGCCGCACCTCCACGCCCACGTGGTGCCGCGGCGCCGGGGCGACGGGCTGCGCGGGTTCTTCTGGCCGCGGGGACGGTACGCGGGGCCCGCGGAGATGGAAGAGGTGCGCGGGCGGATCGCGGCGGCTGCGGACGTGACGGGGCCGGTCGGGTAGACTGCGGGCATGGACGACTGCTGCGAGATCCGCCCGGTGCACGCGCAACAGCGGCGGGTGCTCCGCGTCGTCCTGTGGATCAACCTGGCCATGTTCGTGGCCGAGCTGGGGGCCGGGCTCATCGCCCACTCGACCGCGCTGCTGGCCGACTCGGTCGACATGCTGGGCGACGCCATCGTCTACGGCTTCAGCCTGTACGTGATCGCCCGGGCGCCCCTCTGGCAGCACCGCGCGGCCCTGCTCAAGGGCCTGATCATGGCCGGCTTCGGGATCGGGATCACGGCCGAGGTCGCGTCCAAGCTCGCCCGGGGCCTGACGCCGGAGGCGGGGATCATGTGGGCGGTGGCCCTCGCGGCCCTGGTCGCGAATGCCTACGTGCTCGCGCTGCTCCGGCGTCATCGGGCGGACGACATCAACATGCGGTCGGCGTGGCTGTGCTCCCGGAACGACGTGATCGCCAACTGCGGAGTGTTGCTGGCCGCCCTCGGGGTGGGCTGGAGCGGCTCGGCGTGGCCGGACATCCTGGTGGGGCTGGCGATCGCCGCGCTCTTCGTCACGTCCGCCGCCGGGGTGATCCGGGACGCGCTCGCCGCGCCTCTGCCGTCCGCCTGAGGCCCCGACCCGGCGGGGCGGGCGCTCACTCGCCCGCGCGCAGGCGGGCCGAGCGTCCCGCGTGCGCGAGGTTATACGCGCTGTTGACGAGCGCGATGTGAGAGAGGGCCTGAGGGAAGTTGCCGAGCTGGCGGCGCGCGCGGGGATCGTATTGCTCGGCGAGCAGCCCCACGTCGTTGCGCAGCGCGAGCAGCCGGTCGAAGAGCCGGCGCGCCTCGTCCTGCCGCCCCTGCAACACGAGGTTGTCCACCAGCCAGAACGAGCAGGCCAGGAAGAGCCCTTCCCCCGGCGGGAGCCCGTCCACGCCGGACTCGGTCGGGTAGCGCTGCACGAGGCCGTCCACCAGCAGCTCGCGCTCGATCGCGGCCACCGTCCCGCGCACCCGCGGATCCTCGGCGGGGAGGAAGCCCACGAGAGAGATCATGAGGAGGCTCGCGTCGAGCTCGGCGGCGCCGTAGGACTGCACGAACGCGTTGCGGCCGGGATCGAAGCCGTGGCGGCAGACGTCGGCGTGGATCGCGGACCGGAGCCCGCGCCAGCGATCGGTCCCGGGCGTCCGATCGGCGGTCTCGCCCAGCTTCACCATCCGATCGGCGGCCACCCACGCCATCACCTTGGAGTGGGTGAAGTGCCGGCGCGGCCCCCGCACCTCCCAGATGCCTTCATCCGGCTCCGTCCACACCGATTCGAGGTGCTGCATGAGGCTACTGATCACGCGCCGGTCGTCGCCATCCGGCGCGAGCCCGGCCCGCTCGCCCGCGTAGGTCGCGTCGAGCATCTCGCCCCAGACGTCTAATTGAAACTGAGCATGGGCGGCGTTGCCCACGCGCACCGGCGCGGACCGCTCGTAGCCGGGGAGCCACGGCAGCTCCAGCTCGGTCAGCCGCCGCTCGCCCCCGAGGCCGTACATGATCTGGAGCTGGGCGGGCGTGCCCGCGAGGGCGCGGAGCAGCCACTGCCGCCAGGCGCGCGCCTCGTCGAGATAGCCGCCCAGGATCAAGGCGTAGAGGGCAAAGGTCGCGTCCCGCACCCAGCAGAGGCGATAGTCCCAGTTGCGCACGCCGCCCAGCCGCTCGGGCAGCGAGGTGGTCGGGGCGGCGACGATGCCGCCGGTGGGCTCGTAGATCATGGCCTTGATCGTCATGAGGGAGCGCAGCACCGCCTCGCGATCGGCGCCCTCGTAGGTGCAGCGGCCGACCCACCGTCGCCACCACGCCTCGGTCTCCGCCACCGCCGCGTCGGCGTTCACCGGCTCCGGGGCGGGGAGGTGCGAGGGGTGCCAGGCCAGTGAGAGCGAGCGTCGCTCACCGGCCGCGACGGTGAAATCGGCGACGGTGGTGAGCCCCTCGCCGTGGAGCGGCACGTCGGTGGTGAGCAGGAGCGCGTCGGGCCCGGCCACCGCCCGGATCCCCCGGGGCGAGCGGCGCACCCACGGCACCACCGAGCCATAGTCCATGCGGATCACCAGCTCCATGCGCATGGCCACCGAGCCCCGGACGCCGACGACCTGACGGATGACCACCGGGGGACCGTCCCGCTGCGGCATGCAGTCCACGATCGTGACGGCGCCGGTGTCCGTCTCGAACCGGGTCTCGAGCACGAGCGTGTCGTCCCGGTAGCGCCGCTCGACCGAGCGCGTCCCGTTGCGCGGCGCGAGCCCCCAGCGCCCATGCTCGGGGCCGCCCAGCAGGGCGGCAAAGCAGGCGGGGGAGTCGAAGCGGGGCACGCAGAGCCAATCGATGGAGCCGGCGCGCGAGACGAGCGCGGCGGTCTCGCCGTCGCCGATGAGCGCGTAGTCCTCGATGGGGTCGGACATGCGATGTTGGGGGCTCTTCCCTTGACCTCTCCGGAGCGTCATGTTAGCGTAACTACGGATTTTATCTAGTCGCCTCCTGCCTCTCACCAGGTTGGAGGCGATACGTGTGTGTGCGGTTCGCCGGACCGGTGAGGAGCCGGCGGAGCCGCCCGGCCAGCGAGAAACAGTCGAGGAGGCCCACCATGTCGGTTGACCAGGTCAAGCGGCTGTACGAATCCATGCCCGCCAAGCTCGATCAGGCGCGCCGGCGCTTCGGTCGCCCCCTCACCCTGGCCGAGAAGATCCTGGTCGCGCACGCCGATGACTTCGCCAAGCAGGAATGGAGCCGCGGCAAGGCCCAGCTCCGCCTGCGGGTGGACCGGGTGGCGCTCCAGGATGCCACCGGCCAGATGGCCCTCCTGCAGTTCATGCAGGCGGGCAAGAAGCAGGTGGCGGTACCCAGCACGGTGCACTGCGACCACCTGATCCGCGCGGAGAGCGGCGCGGCCCAGGACATGCAGCGCGCGATCGACGAGAACCGCGAGGTCTACGACTTCCTGCACTCGACCTCGAAGAAGTACGGCATCGGTTTCTGGAAGCCGGGCGCCGGGATCATCCACCAGGTGGTGCTCGAGAACTACGCGTTCCCGGGCGGCCTCATGATCGGCGCGGACTCCCACACCCCCAATGCGGGCGGGCTCGGCATGGTGGCCATCGGGGTGGGCGGCGCCGACTGCGGCGAGGCGATGGCCGGGCTCGCGTGGGAGGTGCTCGATCCCAAGCTGATCGGCGTGCATCTCACCGGCAAGCTCACCGGCTGGAGCTCGCCGAAGGACGTCATCACGTATCTCTGCGGGCTGCTGACCGTCAAGGGCGGCACCAACAAGATCATCGAGTACTTCGGGCCGGGGGCCGAGTCGATCAGCGCGACCGGCAAGGGCACCATCTGCAACATGGGCGCGGAGCTGGGGGCGACCACGTCGCTCTTCCACTTCGACGACCGCATGGCCGCCTACCTGCGCGCCACCGACCGCGCGGACATCGCGCGGCTGGCCGAGCAGCACCGCGAGCACCTCGTCGCCGACCCCGACGTCATCCGCGACCCGCGCAAGTTCTACGACGAGGTGGTCGAGATCAATCTCTCCGAGCTCGAGCCGCACATCGTGGGCCCGCACTCGCCGGATCGGGCGCGGCCCATCTCGAAGCTCGCCGCCGAGGTGAAGAAGGAAGGCTGGCCCGCGGGCATCCGCCAGGCCCTGATCGGCTCCTGCACCAACTCCTCGTACGAGGACATGAAGCGGGCCGCCCACATCGCGATGCAGGCGCTGAAGGCGGGGGTCAAGGCCAAGACCCCGTTCCTGGTGACCCCGGGCTCCGAGCGCATCTACCAGACGATCAAGCGCGACGGCATCATGGACACCTTCCAGAAGATCGGGGGCACCGTGCTCGCCAACGCGTGCGGCCCCTGCATCGGGCAGTGGAAGCGGAGCGACGTGGGCAAGGAGGAGACCAACACCATCGTCTCTTCGTTCAACCGCAACTTTCCGGGCCGCAACGACGGCAGCGCCTCCACGCTCTCGTTCCTGACCAGCCCCGAGATCGTCACCGCGCTCGCCTTCGGGGGCACGCTGGAGTTCGACCCGGTGCACGGGACGATCCCGGGGCCGGACGGCAAGCCGTTCCGCTTCACCGCCCCGGAGGGCGAGGAGCTGCCCGCCCAGGGCTTCGCGGGCGGCGACGCGGGCTTCGAGGCGCCCGCGGCCGACGGCGACAGCGTGCAGGTGGTGGTCGCGACAACCAGCGAGCGCCTGCAGCTCCTGCAGCCGTTCCCGCGCTGGGACGGACGGGACTTCGGCGAGCTGCCGATCCTGGTGAAGACGAAGGGCAAGACCACGACTGACCACATCTCGCCGGCCGGCGCGTGGCTGCGCTACCGCGGCCACCTCGACCGCATCAGCGACAACATGTTCCTGGG